>Ga0194126_10001071_pt1 | contig 46138 bp, 42 predicted proteins | sample TA2KigC150mmetaG_FD_148641 | JGI IMG/M metagenome (GOLD analysis project Ga0194126, IMG submission 148641) | Freshwater microbial communities from Lake Tanganyika, Tanzania - TA2015035 Kigoma Deep Cast 150m | ecosystem: Environmental > Aquatic > Freshwater > Lake | place: Tanzania: Lake... | reverse complement strand
CGCCGAAATCCGCACTCGCAGCTCAGGCCGTGGCCCTCCCGGCCCATGCGGCCCCAGTCTTCATCATAGGCCCTCACATTGCATGGCAGAATTTTGGTTGGTTGGACGCGTTTCTGCCTAGTTTTTTCCACCTCGGCGGCAACCAAACCACAAAAGCCGCCAAACAAGAAGACCAACAGGGCCAGATGTTGTCGGTTGGGTTTCATCGCATGGTCAGTTCGAGATAGTCGAGTCTCGCGATGCCACCGTCAGTCTCCAGTGCCACGGTCAGCCGGTCGCCGCGTCGCACCGCCACATTGCGCATGGTGTGCGAGTGCCAGGTGACATTGGCTGCTCCGTCTTGCCAGTTCGGACCGGTTGGAGTGCCGTTGACCAGCAGGGAGAAGCGGGCAGCGCCGGTCGTCGGCGGGGCATAGCGCACTTCGATGTCGTAGCGGGCTTCGTCCGCAGTGTAAGGCTCGTCAAACAGCGTGGTGATGCGCCCGGTCACAACGCCGGCGAGTTTGACGTTGAGACTATGCGAAGCGTTCCGGTCGTTCCGGTCCTCCAACGCAAAGCCCTCGAGGTGGCGGAAGTTCTCGGCCTCAAGCCGCACCCGCTTTCGCGCGGCAATGGGTGTGCTTGGCCGGCGGCCCTCGACAAGCTCTCTGAGCTTTCCTGGGTCGCATTCCTCGTCGCCGCTGACGAGAAACCAGGTCATTCCGGCGTCCGACGGATCGGGCCGGGTGGAAACCAACATCCGTTCCCACAGCCAACGGACCTTGGCCTCGTGCGAATCCCGCATCCAGAAAAACGGGTTGAACTCCTCCGGCGTGGCGGGTTGGCCATAGCGACCAAAGCTTAACAACCGGTTCTGGTCCCTGATGTGCACCCAGCGGACGCCCTGCTCGATCACGCTCCGCTTCGAGAACGTGAACTTGTATTTGGAGGCGAAGCCATCGTTCCATCGGCTGTGCGAGATGCAATAGACAAACTGTCGTTTGGCAGGATCCGATTTCTGGATGCCCAGATACGGCACTTCCATCGGACCGGCGATGATGAAATAGAGCGGGTTCGTTGCGGTGGAATCGTTGATCGCCTGGGCGATGCTGGCGATGGCGCCATCGAGGTCCCGGCGGCAATCGAAGAACCGCGATTTGTCGAAGCCATATCGTTCCGCGGTGCCGAGCACGCTCTCGGCGTGGGTTTTCTCCCACGCCGGGTCTGTCTGCGGCAGGATGCAGTTGTAGTCGAAGTGGACGAGCCGGTCTTTTAGACCTGACTCGGCGAGAATCGCTAGCGTCACTGGCGAGGCAATCCAATCGTCTGGATCGTTGTGATTGCCGTCGCAACTGTAGGCAATCCGGCCCCGGAAGGTCTGGCCATCGAAGGGAATCGCGCGAGCGGATGGAGACGTCGAGGTGGACATGGCACCCGCCGCGCTTTTACTCACCACTGCGGCCATGAGCCGTTTCCACAACTCGGGGTAGAACTCCGGATGCTCGTTGAGAGTTCTGTCCGGCCCCAACCGCACCACGACCATGTCGAGGCTCGGCACGACGAAGCAGGCCTGCTTGCCCCAGCCGGACATGTAGAAAGCGTCGCGCGGCGCCCCGTCACCCAACCCCTGGCCCGTGTGGTTGTTCCACCAGAGATGGCCGTAATACCGGTTGGACTGCGGTTCAAAGGCGAAGTTCGGCTGGCGCCAGGTTGCCTTTTCCAAGGAGGGCTCGCGTTGAACAAAAGCGTCGAGGCGTTCAGCGCTGATGACTTGGCGATGCCCTCCGTTCTGGCTCCACACGCCGTGGTGCAGCGCCAGATAGCCCACCCGGGCCAATTCGCGCGCCGGGAACTGCGCCCCGCCCTGCGGCCCGCCGGAACCGCCGGTGTGTTCGCTTAACTGGCCCCACTTATACCGGCGCAGCGCCCGATCGCGGCGTTGATTTCCTCGTCGAAGAACCGGTCCAGCGTGCGGCCAGTGACACTCTCCAGAATCAGGCCGAGCATGTCCACCGGCACCGAGGCGTGGGCCCAAACCGTGCCCGGCGAGGCCTGGATGAACCGGGCGCTTCCCCGCACGCCAGCGAAAATCCCAGGCGTTGCGCAGCTTGACGGTCCGGGCCGCCAAGATGCGGGCGGAAACCACCTGCATCTTCAAGTTCTCAAGTCTATCCCGACCTCTCATCAGTAGGCTGAATCAGCTCGCGTCCGATTGAAAATGGTTTACGATTCTCCCATGAATACGAAGATCCTCTTGATCTCGAAAATCGTGAAGCTCCCGCCGGTGGCCGGCGCGATGACCGCCGTTGCCCTCGCGAACGGCGCGTTGTTTGCGTCCGAGTTCGACTGGCCTCAGTGGCAGGGCCCAGCTCGCACCGCGATCTCGCAAGAGCGCGGTTTGCTGAAGCAGTGGCCGGAGGCAGGCCTGCCGCTGGCTTGGAGAGTGGGGGATCTGGGTGGGGGCGACAGCGCCCCAGCCATTGCCCAGGGCCGCATCTTTGGCATGAGCCACCGCGGCAGTGACGAAGTCGTCTGGGCCCTCTCCGAGAGAGACGGCCGCGAGCTTTGGGTGACCCGCCTTGGGCCTGCGCACCGGCAAGGCATGCGTCAATCGCAGGAGGGACCAGGATGCACTCCGACGGTGGACGGGGACCGGCTCTACGTTCTGGGGATGGGGGGCAACCTTGCCTGCCTGCAGGTTCAGGACGGCAAGATCGTCTGGCAGCGCAGTCTGACGGAAGAATTGGGCGGCCGCATTCCAACCTGGAGCTACCGCGAGTCGCCGTTGATTGACGGCTCCAAGCTGATCTGCACGCCGGGCGGGGACGAGGCCATGCTGGTGGCCCTCGACAAAGCGACCGGCCATACCATCTGGCAGAGCCGGATGCGTCCAAACGGACCGTTCGCATCAAGGCCGGCCAATCCGAGCCCTTCAAAGATTCGAAGGGCCAGGTCTGGCTGGCCGATCAGGGCTTCGAGGGAGATAGCTTTGGCGGCCGGCGTGCCTTCGCGGGTTTCGGTCTGCAGCCCGGCGGTCCTCCCGGGACCGGAGCCGGGGCGCCCAGCGGCGCTGGCCGTGGTCAGGGTCGGCCCGGCGGTTTCGGGGGCGGCGGAGGCTCTGGCGCGGCTTACTCCTCGGTCATCGCCATCGACTTCGAGGGGCAGCGCCAGTACGTACAACTCACGGCCAGAGCTCTGATGGGCGTGGCGGCTTCCGATGGCAGATTCCTCTGGCGCTACGACGCACCTGCCAACCGCATGGGGATCAACTGTTCCACGCCGATCTACCATGACGGCATGGTGTTCGCCGCTTCAGCCTATGGCGCGGGAGGCGCAGTCGTGAGGCTCAGCAAGGATTCGAGCGGCGGCGTTAAGGCCGAGGAGGTGTGGGCGTCCAGGCAAATCGAGAACCACCACGGCGGCGTCCTTCTCATCGATGGCGCCCTCTACGGCGCCAACGGGGGCAACGGTGGGGGGTACCTGATCTGCCTCGACTGGCGAACGGGCGAAGTCCTGTGGAACGAGCGCGACCCCGACAAGCGCCGGGTGCGGAAAGGCTCCGTGGCCGCAGCCGACGGTCGCATCTACTATCGCACGGAGGAAGGCGCTCTGATCCTCATCGAGCCCAACAAGAACGAGTACCTTGAACGGGGCCGCTTCGACCAACCCGACCGCACCAGCCTGCCGGCTTGGTCACACCCGGTCATCGCCAACGGCAGACTTTACGTGCGAGACCAGGACACGCTCTTCTGCTACAACATCCAAGCGAAGTAACGGCATCGCATCCTGCAACCGGTCCCTATTCGCATCACAATCACACGCTCCGAAAGCCAAGTGTCGGAATCGCTCGGCCTTGATCCGCCAGACGGTCGGGTTATTGGTGGCGAGGAAACAATCGGGCTCGGCGCACCAGAAGCTGGCGCACCTGTGCGGTGTGTTCAAAGGCGGCATGAAAGACGCCAGCGTGAGCGAACGCTGCAAGCAAGGGTTCGGGTGTGATTAAAGCCGTGCTGCTCGACGCCGGGCCGTGGGTGGCGTTCATGAATGGCTCCCCATGTTTCTGCCCCTCCCCATGTTTCTGCCCCTCCCCATGTTTCTGCCCTCCCTCATCGGCGGCCAAGTGGCGGGCTTCGACATCGTTTCTCGCCCGGAGCTCTATGCCCGGTTGCATGAGAAGCTGGTCCGAAGCTACGTCCTGGACGCTTTGCTAGACGAAGCGCACCCGGCGAAACCGGTCGCGAACGGCCCCGAAATCGCGGGGGCTTTCATTGCATCGCTGGAGTCGGCGCGGGAGGACGTGTTTCCGTCCGTCGGATACGGCCAGGATCACCGTTATCATGCCGTCGGCTTGACCGGGAGCGTACTCGTCCATGGCGAGCGCTTGATCCACGGGGCTTTTCTCCGTCTCGAGGGTCAGGACGCGGGCATGGCTCACGGGCACCTCAGCTCGTTGTGTCGCCGGCGCGCGTTCCGCCAACGCTAGCTCCGGTACGCCAAATGAACTTAGCGCCTTCAAATACAACCATTTCCAGACCAACGCATTGCATCGAAAAAAGCCAATGCCAACCGCTCGTGAGGATCGGCCTGCCCGCCTGCTGCGGCCGAGATCGCCGCCAGAAAACTGTCAGGGCCCACCTTCCCGTGCCGTATCCCCTTCTGCGAACACGGCGCTGATTCAGATCGGACCGAGAAGTAGCGCGCACCCACACCCGGTGTCGGGCTGCGCTTGTCCGACAGCACATCGATTGGGAGACCTTGACGCCACCGCCCGAGGCGCTAGACATACGGCATCAGAGAGTCATGCAATGCCTTCGCCCAATCGTCCGGCCCAGGTCAGTGCGCGCGAAGGCTGGCCGCCCCCCGGAGGCGAAGCTCCGGATGTGCAGACCGATGTGGCCGGCGGGCCATCAAGACCGCAACGGCTCGCAGCGGTCTGCCGAGGCATTCTGAACCCTCCACAAATGAACCCCTTCAACCTGCTTGATCAATTGGTCGCGGATCCCTGCGACTCGAGCGGGTCCTACTGTCTGCACTTCTTCGAGATCGCGGTCCGTGGCCAGAACACGAGGGGCGACAGTCTCAATCTCTACGGCGAAATCGTGGCCGTCCGCCACGAATCTCTCCCTCGCCCCCTTGGGGGAGAGGGCTGGGGTGAGGGGGACTGGGCCTTGGACGAGCTGGAGCCGGAGCTGAATCGCAAGAGCGAGCTGGCTGCCGAAAACGTGGTAGTCGCCTTCGAGCAAGCACGCGGCTGGGAATGCGAACGGGTCGGGCATCTGAAGATCGGCTTCGACATCCCCGCCGACGCCATCGAGCAGGCGGCTCGCTCCGACTCCCGATCCTCCGATAAACTATGAACACGACGATGCGATACAGCGACGCGGAGCTTGAAGAGCTTCTGAACAACACGGAGTCCGATTTGGCCGAACGCAAGGAGGCCTGGCAGGGCGATGCGCCAGACAAAGGACTGCAGGCCGTCTGTGCGTTCGCCAATGACTTGCCGGACCATCGGCGACCTGGCGTTCTCTTCGTGGGGGCAAGAGATGATGGCTCGCCGTCCAACCTGAGTATGACCGACGAACTCCTCCGCACGCTGGCAGATGTCAAGACCGATGGTCAGATACTCCCACCGCCAACCTTGCTCGTCGAAAAACGATGCCTCAAGGGGACCGTGATAGCCGTGGTCACCGTGCAGCCCGCCGACGCCCCGCCCGTCCGCTACCGGGGCCGCATCTGGATTCGGCTTGGCCCACGCCGCGGCATCGCCACCGCCCAGGACGAACGCATCTTGACCGAGAAGCGGCGTTATCGTGACCTGCCGTTCGATGCGCGCGAATGGCCGCACTGCCCGCTGACGGACCTCAGCCGCACGCTTTTTGAGGAGGAGTATCTTCCAGGTGCCTTTGCTCCCGAGATTCTCGCCGCCAACGACCGCACCTATGAGCAGCGCCTTGCAGCCTGCAAGATGATCGTGGCGCCGGATGTCCCTTTCCCGACGGTCACCGGCATTTTGACCCTGGCACGCAACCCGCGTGCGTGGCTAGGACCTGCTTACGTCCAGTTTTTGCGCTTTGCCGGCACCCAATGGTCGGATCCGATCGTGGACGAAGCCCTGTGCGAAGGTTCACTCTCGGCGCTCATCCGTCGCCTCGATGACAAACTGGATTCGCACAACCGCACCGCGGTGGACATCACCTCGGGGCCGGTCGAAAAGCGCACCAGCCTCTACCCCCGTGCCGCGCTCCAGCAGTTGGTGCGCAATGCGGTGATGCACCGCACCTACGAAGGCACCAACGCCCCCGCTCGCGTCTCGTGGTTCGAGGACCGCATCGAAGTCGCCAACCCCGGAGGCCCCTTCGGTGGCGTGACCGCCGAGAACTTCGGCCAACCCGGGGTCACCGATTACCGCAATCCCAACCTGTCGGACGCCATGCGGGTCTTGGGGCTGGTGCAGCGATTCGGCATCGGCATCCAGACCGCCCAGGCCGAGCTGCAACACAACGGCAATCCCCCCGCCCAATTCATCGTCACCCCCACACACGTGACCGCAATTGTCCGGCGACCACCAGTATGAAGCCGCCTGCCCATCCTCATGGCACCACCGGCGGTCCCGCGCTATCTCCGAAGAAACAATGAACTCCCCCGCCGAAACAGAATCCATGGCGCCGCATTTGCGCACAAGCTCGCGGCTACCAAGGACTTCCCTTTTGTTTCAACCCGCTCCCGCGCGGACCCGAAACAATAGTAGAACAATAAGCAACCCGCAGGGAGCCCGGCGGCGGATCGGGCCATGTCGGCGCTTCCTCAAGCGAATGTCTCCAGGCGTGCCTCCACGGTTGTTCTCGCACTGCGAAAGCGGCTTCGACATCCGCAGTCACGACCCCGCCGACTCGCAGACCGGCTACCGCGATCCGGTGAAGGGCATCCGCAGGATCGAGGTCAAGGGGCTGAAGAAGGGCGTGACGATTCGGCTGACGGTCAACCAGTGGTATCGCGCCGTCCAGCTCGGCGACAGCTACTGGCTCTACGTGGTCTGGAATCCGCTGAACAACCCGAAGCCGACGCCGCTCTGCATCCAGAATCCGGCCAGGCATCTCGATCACGCCAAGAAGGAAGTCGTGGCGGCACGGTATTTCGACATTCCAGCCGACGCCATCGAGCAAGCGGCAATCAAGCTGACCTGCAAGTGAACGCCAACCGACGCCAACATGATTACGAGAGTCACACTAGAGTTTTTTAAGCGATTCCCGAACGCAACCTTCGAGGTCGGCGATGATGTTGTCCTGGCCGGGCCGAACAATTCCGGCAAGACGACATTGTTGCAGGCCGTCGCAGTGTGGAATTTGGCGATGCAGCGGTGGCTGGCTGAACACGCCGAATCATCCAAAGCTAAACAACGGACGGGCGTTCCCATCTCCAGGAATGATTTCACGGCTGTCCCCTTGCGTGAGATGAACTTGCTGTGGTTTGACCGAGACACGGGTTACAGCGAAGGAGAGAAGGAAGGGATCAAAGCTGGGCAGCCCAAACTAGTGGCCATCACCCTCTACGGGCGGGATGACCAAGGCAAGGAATGGAGTCTGACAGTAACGCTCCGCTACGCAAACAAGGAGCAGTTGTATGTGAAGCTTGCTGACAACCAGGGGAATCCGTTGACGGAAATCCCTGCTGGAGCCAAGGACATCAAGATCGTGCATGTCCCGCCCTTCTCCGGCATCGGCGCTGAAGAAACCGGGCTTCAGCTTGGCTATCAACACCGCTTGGTCGGGCAAGGCAAGCCCGGCGATATTCTTCGGAACCTGATGCTGGAGGTTTACCGGGCGGATAGAGAGAAGAAGACCGAGCTGTGGAAGAGGCTCGTGGAAGATGTCGGGGGGCTGTTTGGCTATCGTCTGAAGGAACCTCAGTATAGCGAATCCACTGACCCATTTATCCGCATTGAATACACGCATGGCGCATCCCGAACGGCGTTTGATGTCGCGTCTGCTGGGAGTGGCTTCCATCAAGTGCTGACCCTTCTGGGCTTCTTCTACGCCCGGCCAGCCTCCGTATTGCTCTTGGACGAGCCGGACGCGCACCTGCATGTCATCTTGCAGCGCCAGGTCTATGATCTGCTTCGTTCGGTCGGTCGCCGACGCGGGTGCCAGCTCCTGGTTTCCACCCACTCGGAAATCATCCTGGAGGATACCGGAGCCGAGCACATTCTGTCCTTCTACGGCGAACCCCATCGTCTGACGATCGATACCCACAGGGACCAGGTGCGCGAGGCCCTCAAGCGACTGTCCTCGCTCGACATTCTTGCCGCTGAGAATTGTCGTAACATTCTTTATGTCGAGGACGAATCGGACTTCAAGATTCTGGCGGCTTTAGCACGCGTTCGCGGCCATGCCTTCTGCACATTCGCCGATCAGCCGTTCTTCAATCCGATTCATGGCCGGAATGTCGCTGAGGCCAGGGCGCACTTCTTCGCCTTGAAAGCCATAACTCCAGATGTCAAAGGTGTCTTGTTGCTCGACGGTGACAATCGCAATCTCCCTGACCGTGAAGTCGGCGCAGACGGCCTTCTCGTGCTTAGGTGGAAGCGTTACGAGATTGAGAATTATCTCCTTCACCCGGATGCCCTGCTGCGGTTCGTGGAAGGCCCTGATCCGGACCTGCTATCGCGGGCCAGAAGGAAAGACGGAGAGGACTACTTGAAGGCTAACTTCCCTCCGCCAGCCCTCGCTCAGCCCCTGGTTGACAGCGATTATCTCGTGGCGACTCCGGCTAGCAAATCGGTTTTGCCTTCATTCCTTGAAAAGTCTCAAACGTCTTTGTCGAAGAAGGACTACTACCAAATTGCCGCGCAGATGAAACCGGAGGAAGTCCATTCAGAGGTCGCTACGAAACTGGACGAGATGGCACCGATCTTGAACGAAGGACTGACATGACTGACGACCGCCGTTGGATCGAGGACTACCTGCCCATCGAGGCCATCAGCGAGGAAGCTTCGCGGGAGACCTCCGTTCGCAAGGGACACATCTCCACGCTCCATCTCTGGTGGGCGCGGCGACCACTGGTCGCCTGCCGGGCGGCGGTGTATGGCGCACTGGTTCCGGCCTCCCAGTTCGTGCCCAACGGCGGCACGGACGCGCAGAGGAAATCCCTGGGGCGGGCCAACGCCGCCAAGTTCATGAAGTCGCTGTGCCAGTATCCCGGCGCGACCACCACCATCAAAGAGGCGCAGGAGCACATCCTCAAGGCCCATGCCGAGCGCCTGACGAAAGAGCTGGCGGATGCGAAAGCGACCGGCACCCGCCCGGCCTGGGCGCAAGAGTTCACATTCACGGGCGAGCGCGTGAGCGTGGACGACATTCAGGCTGGCCGCGCCCCACGCCCCCGTGTTTTGGACATGTTCGCGGGCGGCGGGGCCATTCCGCTCGAAGCCCTGCGCCTGAGGTGCGAAGCCTACGCGCTGGACCTCAATCCCGTCGCGCACATCATCCAGCTTTGCACGCTGGTTTACCCGCAGAAATTCGGGAAGCCCGATCCGAATGTGCGTGGCATGACCGGCCCCAAGAGTGCCAAAGGCGAGACAACCTGGGGCGGGCTGGCGGAGGAAGTGCGCTACTGGGGCAACTGGGTGCTGGGGAAAGTCCGCGCCGAGATTGGTGACCTCTACCCGCCGATACCAGACCCTGAAGCCAAGCCTACCCGTGCTGAAGCCTCACCATTTGAGGAGCCACAGGGCGTCATGGGCTTCGCCGCCGACGCCCAGCAACGGTTGAAACCAAAACCAGGCTACCTGACACCCGTGGCCTACCTTTGGACCCGCACGGTGAAGTGCAGGAACCCGACATGCGGAGCAACGGTGCCGTTGGTGAAGCAGACCTGGCTATGCAAGAAGGAAGGCCGCTTCGTCGCGCTGAAGGTGGTAGCGCCCAAAGACGAAAAGCGTGTCCGGTTCGAGGTCATCGAGACCACAACCGCAGCAGGGCTGGGATTTGACCCCGAAGCCTTTTCCAAGGGCGGCAACGCAACTTGCCCATTCTGCGCACTGTCGCGGACAGCAATTATGTGAAGGAGGAAGGCTGCGCGGGACGATTGCTGCGCCAACCGATGGCAGTGGCCTGCACCCAAACAGGAAAGGAAGGAAAAACTTATTTGTCAGCGGCTGCGTTTCCACCTGCTGTGCCCGAAGACGAACGTGTTCAACAGCGAGTTTCCGCCCTGGGCAAGCTCACCGCCAACTGGCAGAGCGTGGTCGATGGGGCGCTCATTTCACCCGTTGAACAGGCCGACCGCCGCAAGGGCCAGGAGAGACTTCTTTAGCCGCAAGAGAACGCAAAGAACACAAAGATCAAGACGGAGATCAAAGAATTGTGCGACCGGGTTCGACAAACCGCATACGACATTCACGTTTACCACGGGCACGGGCACCTGGAAAAGGTGTATGAAAACGCCCTGGCCCACCGGCTTCGCAAGCTCGGCCTGGATGTCAAACAGTAACTGTTCAGGTCAAAATGGGGCTTTTTGTGAGTCGAATGGGCGTTTCCCAGAGGCACTTGGAAGCGCAAAATAATTCCTGAAGATACCACTGGACTCTGAAAACGATTTATGCCATAGTCCGCGGCCGTGGATGCCACATGCATCATTCAGGGCCGCACGATTGGTCCGGACGAGATAGCATCAATCCAAGGGTTGAGGGCGGAACATCCCCAGTGCAGCCGCTACCAACTGTCGCGGTGGCTTTGTCAGTTATGGGATTGGCGCGATCCTCAAGGCCAGATCAAGGACATGGCTGCGCGGTCGCTTTTGCTCAAGCTGCACGATCGGGGGTGGATTGCGCTGCCGGCCAAGCGACGCGCCTCGCCCAACCGCATGCACCACAAGCGCGTGGCCCGGGTGGATCATGCCACCGAGCCCATTCACGCGCCACTGGGCGAGCTCTTGCCGCTGGAGATCCACGAACTGAGCCGCTACCCGCACGAGCAACCGCTCTTCGAGTGCTTGCTGCATCGCTACCATTACTTGAGCCATACCAGTTCAGTCGGTCTGAACCTCAAATATATGATCTACGATCGAGGGGAGCGCCCGGTCGCTTGCCTGTTATTTGGATCGGCGGCGTGGAAGTGCGCCGTACGCGATCAGTTCATTGGCTGGAGTGCGCCCGAACGGGAGCGTGCCTTGCAGCAAATCACCAACAACACCAGATGTTTGGTTTTACCTTGGGTGGACGTGCGCGAGTTGGCCAGCCATGTGTTGAGCCGGGTGGTGCGCCAGTTGCGCGCCGATTGGCATCGCAAATACGCCCGTCCCCTGCACTTGGTCGAGACCTTTGTCGACCGCTCGCGCTTTGTCGGCAGTGGCTATCGGGCCGCCAACTGGATCGACCTGGGCCAGACGAGGGGCCGAACGCGGCAAGATCGGCTCAACCAGATTCAGGTTTCCCCCAAACGGGTCTTGGTCTATCCGCTGAGTGCAGACTTTCGTGCGGCGTTGCGGTCATGAGTCGGCGGAGTCAATTGTGGAAGCTGGCGCGCACCTGCTTGAGTGCGCTGATTGAGATGTTGCTGCGGTTGGAAGCGCGCGTGCGCCAACTGGAGCGCCAAGTTCAAGAACTCAAGGGCCGTTTGGCGCTGAGCAGCCGCAATAGTAGCAAGCCTCCCAGCAGTGATGGGCTTGCCAAACCCGCGCCCAAATCGCTCCGGCAAAAGAGTGGACGACGGCGCGGGGGCCAGCCCGGGCATCCAGGCCGCACCCTCCAACCGGTCGAACAGCCCGACCACATCGTGCCGCACCGCCTGGAAGTCTGTCCGTGCGGCTTGTGCCAAGGTCGCACGCTGGGCGATGTGCCGGTGGTGGGCTACGAGCAACGCCAGGTGTTCGAGGTGCCGCGCAAGCTCTTAGAGGTGACCGAACATCGAGCCGAGATAAAACGCTGTCCGGTCTCCGGCCGCCTGGTCACTGCAGCGTTTCCCAAGTCGATCCAAGCGCCCGCGCAATATGGGCCCCGCTTTCGAGGGTTGATGATCTATTTCAACAACCGCCAGTTGATTCCCTACGACCGCCTGACGGAAGTGTCGGAGGATGTGTTCGGCCAGCCGCTGAGTGAAGCCACCGTCGTGGCCGCCAATCAGCGCGTCTACCAGAACCTGGCTCCTTTCGAGCAGGAGGTGAAGGTGCTCTTGCCGCAAGCCCCGCTGGTTCACGCCGACGAAAGCGGGCTGCGCGTGGCCAGCGACGCTCCACTGGTTGCATGTCGTGTGCACCTCCTGGCTGACGTTCTACGGGGTGCATCGCAAGCGCGGTCGCCAGGCCATGGATGAGTTCGATATCCTGCCGCGCTGTCACCACTGGATCGTCCACGACCACCTTGCTTCCTACTTTACCTATCAGGATTGCCTGCACGCTCTCTGCAACGAACATCACTTGCGGGAACTGAAGTTTCTCTACGAGGAACACCACCAAGCGTGGGCCCAAGAACTGAGCACGTTCTTATTGGAGGCCAAGCAGCGAGTGGAGCGCAAGGGTGTTCTTCAGGAGCGGGCTTTTAAGAAGATCTTGGCTCGCTACCATGCGATTCTGGCCAAGGGCCGACGCCGTCATCCAGGCCGGCCGGGTCGGGGGGCGCAAAGCAAGGCGGCCAACCTACTGGACCGGTTGGAGGCTCATGATTGGTCCGTGCTGGCCTTTCTGGTGCACCCCGAGGTTCCGTTTACCAACAATCAAGGCGAACGGGATATTCGCATGGAGAAAGTGCGTCAGAAGATCTCGGGATGCTTTCGCACGCTGCACGGAGCGCGTGTGTTTGCTCGCATTCGCAGCTATATCTCCACCTGCCGTAAGCAGGGACGCAACATCCTGGACGAACTCGAAAACGCCGTCCGCCGAATGCCTTTTATCCCGCGTGTGGCCGCGCGGGGTCCATAGGCACCTGAATAGTTACGTCAAACAGCAGCACCCACTCAAGGTCTATGACGAGGATGGCACGCTGATTGGCGAATACGCCGCCGACCTGCTGGTGGACAACAGCCTCATCGTGGAACTGAAGGCAGCCAAGACGTTGGCGGACGAACACGTGGCCCAGTTGCTGGGTTACCTGAAATCCTCCCGCATCGAGCACGGTCTGCTCATCAACTTTGGCTCCTACAAGTTCGAGATCAAGAAATACGCCCTGAGCGCGGTCAAGACTCAGGGCCATCCGGGCGGCATTCTGGCGTTGTTCTCTGCGCTCTCTGCGTTCTTTTGCGGCTAATCCTCATGCTCGACGAGTATTTGCATCCCGACCTCTGGAATTTGCCGGCCGTACGGCGAAAGTTTCGCGCCAACCGCTCGATGCGCGATGTCGAGCCGAGCGTGGAACTGGGCGTGAAGAACCTTAACGACTGGACATGAGCACTCCCGAACTGCGCTCGAGTCAGGCGGTCAGCACATTTGGTCCCGGAGCGATGGTGGACTTGCCGGACGCTTCGGTGATTATCGCCGGGCTCGACCATTGGCACTACGATCCCAAACCAGATCCCCTGATCCACGAGCCCCGCCTGGTCGAGAAGCTGAAAGTGATCGTTGGCGCGCCGAGCCTCACGCTGCGCCGGCCGCCACCGGCTTCGGACCAGGCGTATGGTTTCCGCCCCGACATCACGGCTTGGCGGTTTCCAGAGTGGTTTATCGTGCAACAAACCCGGGCGATTCCTCAAGGGTACCGCCGGCCCGGACGTCCAGGGCGAACTCTCCCTCGAGGTGAAACGCGCCCCCTTGGGTATGGACGCTGCCTGGTTGCCGGCCGTCGAGAACCGCGGGGAGGGCATCTTCCTGCAGCTCCGCCCTGGGGCTGTGGCGGCATGGTTGCGGCAGCCGGCTGTACGCCTGCGCGGCAATCAACTGGCAGAGGGTTTCATGCGTTGGAAAGGGAACCGCCCTGAAAGTGTGCGGGAATTTCCTGGGTTGCCCTACTACATGCTCCATGCGCTGGCGCATTTGCTGCTGACGTCCATTTCGCTGGAGTGCGGCTATCCGGCTTCGTCGTTGCGGGAGCGCATTTACGCCGCGCCGGATGCCTATGGGATTCTGATCTACACCGGCTCGTCGGATGCCGAGGGTACCCTCGGGGGGTTGGTCATGGCGGGCCGGGACATCCGCCGCTACATGCGCCGCGCCCTCGAGTGTGGTGAGCTTTGCTCGAACGATCCGGTCTGCGCCCATCACACGCCCGTCCGGCACGAGGGCCAGGATCTGCTGGGCAGCGCGTGCCACGGCTGCTTGCTGATCGCCGAGACCTGCTGCGAACAGTGGAATGAGTTCCTCGACCGTGCCCTGGTGGTGCGCACCGTCGAGGCGCTCGGCGCCGAGTTTTTCGCGCCAGTCGTCTGATGCTCGAGGCCCTTCACAGTTTGTCCACCGCCTGCCTCCGGCCAGCCCATCGGCAGCTCCTGGGCGGAAGGCCTCAAGACCTGGTACGCCTTCCCCCTCTGGGAGAACATCGCGATCTATGCCCTTTACATCGCACTGTTCTGGCTGTCCCTGGCCGTCGCCAGGGACCAGGTGGCAGCGGCCCAGAAACAGCTCGAATGACGACCGCGGCGACTTGGCGACCATCAGGCAGACTCGTCAGCCGATGTGCGTGAGCAACCCGACGCCGGGCGAGGACTGATCGTTCTCCGCCACCCAGGGCAGAAAGCCACGCCGCAGGCTCAGCTCGGATCCGTCCGGGGGAGATCGTATAGGGTGTGCTGAACGGACGGACGGATCGCACCGTGGGGTGTGGTCGCGGCCTGGGCCCACGACGAACACCGACAGCGTGCTTGGTCGAAGGACGTGGAATTGTGCGGCCTTCGGCGAGCTTGCGCGGTCTCTCGCGGCGGGTGTAGCAAGTGAACTTGCAGTTCATTCCCTCCTCATCCTGTTACGAGCCAGCTTCGACGATGCGGCAGTGTGTGAACTGCCGAGTGACGGTGAACGGCGCGGTTGTCGGGGATGCCGCGGATGTCGGCAGCGGTGCGGCGGGATGAGAGGCTGGACGGACGTGTCCTCTCCGCGGGGCACCTCCCACCCAAAGAGGGCGAGGCATGCGTTCTCACCGTGTCACACGCGCGGAGCTACGAGCGGCTGGCCAGAGGGGAAAGAGTAGCCGACAAAAAAAGACGCTACCCCAAGCGCCACGCCCCGAGAACTGCCACCGAGGCGGAAGGGGCCACGGAAGAAAACTCAGCTTGCGAGCACGAAACCGAACCAGTTCGATCGATGGGTTCCGCGCGGGCGGAGAAGCTCCCATCCACGGAAAAGGGGTCCGACATCGGCGTCATTATTCTGAAATCTGGCTATGCAGTTGACTCTTGTACGCGCAATCCCCGGCCTGTGGGCATTGGGCATCGCGTCGCCATGTGACGGCGGGCCAGCATGGTTGCGGCCCGGTTGGCGCTCAGGCGGCCTATTCACGGCGCGGCATGTCGCCTCCGCGCTTTGCCCGTCGTCACCTACCACAAGAGTCAACTGCATAGCCAGAATTCTGAATTCTGAAAATGATTCTGAATTGGCGTCCATTCAAGCTTGGACTTGCAGTGTAAGGCATTGATGTGAGGAATGTTACGAAGCTTGGCGGAGAGGGGGGGATTCGAACCCCCGATACGGCTTTAGACCGTATAACGGTTTAGCAAACCGCCGCCTTCAGCCACTCGGCCACCTCTCCCAGGCCGCCGCCAATCAACGCTGGTTGACCGTTTTGGGCAAGAAAAAAGCGTGGCCTTAAGCCGGCGAGCCGGCGACCAGAACCTCAGCGAGGCAAAAGCGCGTGTTCCTGCATCCGGTGTCAACTACTAAAAACCAGATCTGCAATTTAGCCATCCAACCGTTCTCCAAGGGGCGGCGCTTCCGCATCAGCCGCTCCCACTCCTCCCTCCTCCGGTTCGTGGGGCGCCACCCGACAAGACGGCGGCCGGCACAACCGCGCTGGCCCACTGCTCCCGGACGGCGCTCGGTGAATGGAATCTGACGAGTTCGCGTAGGGCATCGCCAACAGGCTATGGACTCGCACACGCAGCCATGGATCTTTCGGCAGCCAGGCCTTCTCCGGGTGCGGCTGCGGCGCCGCGCGCCGATTGGGCCGTCGAGTCGCTACTGCTGCCGGACGCTGGTCGTTCGGAGGCGACCGTTTGGAGGCATCATCCGTGGCGGCGTCGTTCGTTAGGCCAGATACGTTGTATGGCTGGAGCGTACCGCAGGCAGTGGGTGGTGGTGGGGGGGGTGTCGGATTACGGCGATGCCTCGTTCACCGGGCTTCCCAGTCTCGAGAACGCAGTGAACGACGCCTGCCGCATCTACCGGGTCTCGACGCGGCAATATGGATTCACCGGCCGACTACTGGCCAGGCCGGAGGATGTCGACGCGGCGGACCAGATGCTGTTTCCCGGACAGCCGCCGTTGCGGCGAGAGGTGGCCGGCAGCGGCACCGCACGAGATATATTGGGCGCGTTCAATTGGGTGCGTGTGCGTGGGCAGGCGCAGCGCGAGGACCTGTTCGTCTTCTTCTTCAGCGGGCACGGCTCGAAAGAGAACTTGGGCTATCTACCAGCGTGTGACCAAAGTGTTGCTTCCCACGCCGTTGGAAGATCCGGTCACGGGCAGGACCTTCCGGATCGAGCCAACCTACTGGCCCGATAGCGGGCCGGCGATTGCGCTGCGGAAGACCGGGATTCAGATCCGCGCCAGCGTCGAGGGTGGAAGCGGGGTTCTCAGCCTGCGCCTGGGGGAGAAGCGGAAGTTTGCGTTGACGGCGCACGGCGGCCGGCCCCCCTATCGCTGGACGCTGGATCCCGTGGCCCGCCATTTGGGTCGGCATCCCGATCCTGCGAACGGCGCGCTGAGCGGGCGCGACATCCTCGCCTCCGCCCCCCTGGCTTGCGGCGCCCCTTGGCGCCCTTTGGCGTCGCCTGTGGGGACGATCTCTGGCTCCGGCATCTCTCTCGTGGGCAACCTGTTGATGGTGGACGGAGCCAGCCTGAGCGTCGGTTCCTACGACGTGGCCGTTGGGGTAACCGACTCCGAGGAGATCTTCGAGGAGCGTACCCTTCGGCTCGAGGTCTTGCCGGCGGACACGTTGCCGCTGCGGTTGGCCTCGAGCCGGCTGGCGCCGTGCTACCCCGGGCTTGCCTACCAATCCAGCCTCGAGGCGCGGGGCGGGGTGCCGCCGATCGAGTGGGAAGTGGCGGACCTCCCGGAGGGGCTGGCGTGCGATTGCCTCAGCGGCACGATCTCGGGCGCGATCCCCCGGGCGGCGGCGCGGCGGAGTGAGCGTCTGCTCACGGTGACGGTCGCCGATCGGAGCGGAGGACGCGTTTCACAACGGGTCCGTCTCGCCATCGTCGATCTCGCAGACTACTGCGAGGTGCCCGCCGGCGCTTGCTTGGTTGGCTATCACGAGACTCCGCCGCGAGCGCACGAGTTGAATCGGCTCGGGCTCCGCGAGTTGGTGGAACGGACGAAGGCCTCGGGTCTGCCGCCTGGAGAAGTCTACTTGCCGCGCTACTTCATCAAACGCCATCCGGTCACGAACCGGGCGTGGCAGGAGTTCGTTCGCGCTGCGAACTACTCGGCCGAACCCCGGCGGTGGGCCGAGCCGGATTTCGACTGGGCGCAGGAAAGGGACTTGCCTGTGACGGACATTACCTGCAAGGACATGCTGGCGTACTGCGCTTGGCGTGGCAGCCGCTTGCCCTCAGGTTGGGAATGGGAGAAGGCCGCTCGTGGAGCCGATGGACGGTTGTTCCCCTGGGGCGACGGGTACGACGTCAATCTCTGCAACGGGCCGGAGCTGCACTGGGGCGCACCCACGCCCGTGGATCAGTTCCCCGAAGGCGCAAGCCCGTTCGGGGCGCGGGACCTCTCCGGCAATGTCTGGGAGTGCGTTCGCCAATTCCAGAGCCCGTTCGGGCACTGGCGTCCCGTACTGCGCGGCGGTTGGTTCGGAGGTGGGGTAGGGGATCTGTTGGCGTGCGGGGGAGCGCTGGCGGACGACCGGTGGCATTGGGCCCTCGAGGCCGGCGCGATCCGCCTGACGCCGGCTCGGCCCGCGGCCGATCCGCACATGGGGTTCCGCGACGTCGTTGAGGTCGAGGACGTACCGGCCTATCCGCAAGGGTGGGTGCCGCTGCCGGGCTCCCATTTCCTGTTGCCCGGCACGGCGACGGAGATCCATGTGCGCGCGGTCCTCCTGGCGCGTTATGCCGTGCGCTCGACACCCAGTACAACTTTCAAGGCAGCCTCCTGGCGCATGGTCGAGACCTTGCGGCGGGGCCCTATGGCGGGCTGGCCAAGGAAAGTCGCGGCGCGGGTACCAAGGATGAAGCCCTCGATCAGCTCGATTGCCTTCAGCCCCGCATGTCCGCGGAAGATGTCTTCGTCTTCTTCTACTCGGGTCATAGCGCGGTGGCGGGCGAACTCGCCTTGCTGCCCTATGGCGCCAGACAGGGGGATTTGAGGTCGGGGTTGTACCTGCGGGAATGGCTGGCGGCTTTGGCCGCCTTGCCTTGTCAGCGCGTTCTCCTGTTGCTCGACTGCGCGTTCCCAACCTCGTTCGTTCTGCCGGCGTGCGCTCGAGCGAACCCGGGCCGACAAACCGTTCTTTTGGCCGCGGGCGAGCGGATGCCGGCGCCGGTGGCCGGGCCTGCGCGATCGCCTCATTCGCCCTTCGCCTTCGCCGTGGATCGTTATCTGCGTGAGGCGTTGCAGCCGGGAGACACCTTGCACACTGGGCAGTTGCTGCAGTTGGTGAAACGAGACTGCCCGGGCGCGATCCTCCTCTCGTCGCCTCCGCCGGACGGCGGCGGCGGCACCGAACTGGGTCTGAGACGCCCGCGGCTGCGCCTCCGCGTGGAGCTCGCCGGCGCGCCGTCTGCGGGCGAAACCTTCCAGGTCAGGGTCCAGGTCGAGGGCTGCGGCGGCCGCGTGGCTCCGGTGACCCGGCTGTATCGCGACGAGGTGCGCCCCGATGGAAGCCGGCACCGCCGAGAGTGGAGTTCTGCCACGGACAGCTTCGACCGTGCGGGCGACTACACGCTGGAGTGCGTCGCCACGGATTCGGCCACGGGCGAGGAGGCGGTCCGGACCCTGTGCGTTCCCGTGGGGGAGCGAGTCGAGAAGCCCCTCGTGATCGAGGCGGCGCGACTTCCGCCTTGTTTGCGGGGGAGGGGTTACGAAGCGGCGCTGGCGATCCGCGGGGGACGTTCGCCCTACGCGGGGCTCGAGATCGAGGGTCCGGGGGCGAGCTTCCCCGATGCCGAACTGCAGCAGGGTTGCGCGCCGGAGGGCGGTTGGTCGGTCCGGCTGCGCGCTTTCGTGCCCGAGGACCCGCGCGCCGGCACGCCCGCATCGCCGGACGCCTCACCCACGGCCTACGACCTGCGCGTGAGCGTGCGAGACGCCCAGGGAGCGACGGCCACGGCCCGCTACCGCCTGCCGGTGTTCAGTCCGAAGGATTATTGCCACATTGGCGGCGGGAGATTCGAGGTTGGCTACCGCGAGACGCTGGAGCGGAACGGCGCGCTTGCGGAGATGCTGACGGCGTGGGCGCGCCGGGTCAGGTCGCAGCGGCTCACCGTGCCGCTGGACTTGCAGCGGATGGTTCGCGCCGTCGGGCGCGGCTTAGCCGACGAGATCGTGCGCGAGTTCGCCCGAGACAATCCAGGCACCGAAGTCGAGCTGCCGGAGTTCTACATGAGGCGGTACCCGATCACCAACCGGGCTTGGCGCGCGACGCCCTGCGGGCCGGCGGCATCGCTCGGGTGGCCGAGCCCTGCGGAGACGCGGCCTTGCTGGGCGTTCACTATTGTGTCCGCTCGCGACCCTTGCTGGCCTACGATTGCGGTTTTCTGCTGCAACCGCCCGCGGCCACCCTGGGCGTAGGCACCCTCGTGCTGGTTCAGCCGGCTGCGGTTGGGGACGAGCGCCAATCCGAGCCGATCGAGTTGCCGCTTTCGGACGCAGCGGCTTTGGAGATCGCCTTGTTCACGCGGCGGTTGGCGGGCGCCGCGACCGGCGTCAGGTACGACCTGCTGCGGAGTCACGTCTTTGTCCCGACCCGCAATGCGGCCGGCGAGGCTCGCCTTCGCGTGGCCATGCGGGTCGAGGAGGGCCACGAACGGCTTGCCACCGTGACGGCCGACATCCACGACTTGAACAGCCACGAGCACATTCGCTTCGAGCGGTTGCCGCTCGTCGGAGCCTCGGAACTGATGGCGCCACCGCTCCGGGACGCGCGGCAACTTCGGGCGTTGGAATGGGCGCAGAAGATCCAGCAGGCGCGCCAGGGTTCACCGTCTCCGGCCAGCGTCGACCAATGGCGGCAGGCCCTCGAGCAGCGCGCCGCGTTGCTCCCCCGCGCGGCTTACGCGGAGCGTCTGCTAGACACGGTTCGCCTCGTCATGAGGGCGCTGGCGAAGCTATCCCACAAGCCGTTCGCGGAGGTGGCGACCGGGCTCACGACCTGGTTGGTCACCGAGACAGCCGTCCAGAGCCGCGCTCCGGACGAGGTCCAGTCGGAAGCCCGGCGGTTGTTGTTTCAGACCATGCACCGCGCGGCCAGCCTGATCGCCGCGGGCGGCGGCCACCGTTGCCGCGCCTGGCTGCGCCTGTACCCGAGCGGTGGCGCTGTCCCCTCGGAGCCAACCTGCGCCCAGAGGTTGGTGAACAGCATCTCGCAAGACCGGGCGACGTCGGTGGACCCCGCCGGGCTGACGGCCGCCACGACTCGATTGCAGTCGGCCTTTCGCCTCGCCTGCTCCTCACCCAGTTCGCTGAACATCGCCTGGTAGCGTTTTCCTATGTCCACGCAACCTCGCAACCCACGTTGGAATCCGGCGGAGATGGAGGCGGCCATCATGGCCTTCGAACGCTCCGGAGACGACACGCATTGCCTGCGGCTGCTGGGCCTGCGCCAGGGAAGTCTGCATCCCGGCGCGGCCTCAAGACGGAGAAATCGTTCGGGGAAAAGAACTGGCGTCCGGACAGGAACACTTCTTCTGTCTGCGCCTGAAGGAGGGTGAGAGGTGAAGGCCAGGCTCGCTGACCACTGGGGCCGGGGCGGCATGGTGACGCCCTTGGTGGATGTCGTGTTCAATCTCATGATCACCATGTTCATCTTCCTGATGATCTACATGGCTGTCGTGGTGCCCAAGCCGGAGCGCAAGCTTCGTCCCCTTGAATTCGCCAAGGTCGACTTGCCGCCCGCCTCGCCATATGTCGAGTATCATGCCGCTATCCCAGTCGGGTATGGTTCGGGGAAGTTCACCTTCGCAGGGCGGTCGGGCCTGGCGCCGACCCAGGGCCGGCTCCAAGTCGGCGCGAGCGACGGCTTGTTGAGTGGAGTCCTGTTGGCCAGTGCGCTGCCTCGATGGCGCCTGGCCACCCATCTCACCATCGAGGCTGCTGTCGTTGACAACGAGCACACGACATGGGCGCCGGCCGATCTGACCGTTCCGTGGGTCTTGGGAACGAGCAACGTCCACGTGTGCTTCCACAGGGAACTACCGCTGGAATCGCGGGGACAACTCGAAGACTTGGCTCCCGGCGAAGCTCCCGCAGCAGACGCACTCCGCCGCCATGTGGTGGCTCACTATGCGGTCCGCGGGAGGTTCAACCTGAGGATCAAGCCGGTGAACGTCCCGTTCGCCCCAGCCGAAGAGCCGCTGCGTCTGACCGGCGCGCAGACGGCCAAAGGTGTGGTGGGGTTCCCGCTCGAAATCCCGCTCGGCCCCATGGGCGGTATCGAGCCCTACGAGTACGACATTAGCGGTGCACCCACCTGGCTTAAACTCGACGAGCGGCGTGCTGCGCTTCTCGGTGTTCCTCCGGCTTCAGGCCGATTCGAGTTGACGGTCAGAGTGAAGGATGGACAGACGCCCACCAAAGACTGGAGAACGGCGGCTGAACTGAGAGATGCTCCCGGCCACCCGCTGGTGAGCGGCTCCATTACGGTGGAGGTGGAACCGTTCCATCCCCTGGAGGCCCAATTCGCTTTGCCCCGCTTCGGGCGTGTGGGCCAACCCTTCGTCGGGGCGATCGTCGCGACGGGCGGCGTGGGCAAGAAACGATTCAGTCCGGTGCGCCTGCCCGCGGGCCTGAGTTCGGATGCCGACTCGGGCGCGCTGGCTGGCACGCCGGTCGTCAAGAACGGCAGCGCCATCGAGGTCCGTGTTCAGGACGACTCAACGAATGTCCTGCTCCGCACTTCGGAGGCACACTGGCGCGGCGTCATCGATGCCTTGCCGACAACCTCTATCTTGGGAGGGAATCCATCGCCATGAATCCCGTCGTTCGCCTGCGTTTGGCGCCTGGCGCCCACTGGTTCGTTGGGGCTTGGGCCCTTGCCGGCGCGCTGGTTGCGGTCGCTGGAACGGCATCTGGGCCGCTGCAATCCGGACGCGGAGACAAACCGCCCGCCGGCCCCGTCCATCGCCTGCCGGATGCCCGCGCAGGCGAGCCTTACGAGTATTTTGTGGCCGTGCAAGGGCTCGTCGAGCCGATCCAATACCGATGGACTGGGAGTCTGCCCCAGGGCCTGAAGACTTCCGGCGCCCGTTGTTGGGGCACGCCTGTCGGCCCCGCCGCGGAGGCGGTCAGGCTCAACCTCACCGTCACCGACGCGCTTACGTCCTTCGGTCCTGTGGTGTTGACCGGACGAGTCGGTCCGGCGATCGCGCTCCCGCTGCAGATCGCGACGGAGATGACGCTTGCCGATATTCCAGACCTGGTGGCTGTGAAGGGCTGTCCTTTCGCGTTTCGTTTTGCCGCGGTCGGCGGCGTGCTCCCGTATCGCATGCAGGTCGAAGGCGCCTGGCCGGACGGCCTGTCGTTCGACGCCCGCTCGAACCGAGTCTTCGGCGTGCCGGAGCGCACCGGACGGTTCGCGCTGCGGCTGAAGGCGCGCGATTCCAGCCCGAGCGCAAGGACGATCGAGAGCCAAGTCAACCTCACGGTCTTGCCGGCCGGAGGCTGGGATTCGCCCCTGGGCATCTTGATTCTGGCCGTTAGTGTGGCGGCTGCCATCGGGAGCGTGGCATGGGGGACCTTCCGGGCGAAGCGTTGACCCGGTCCCCCTTGGGCGATCCCCTTTTTCCTTGTGCGCCGCCGCTGGTGTGCAAGATTCCGCCGTGCTGCAGGTCGGGGCTGGGGGGCGGGAGTCGTAGAGGCGGCCGCAGTCCCGAACCTGGATTGCGCAGGGACGACAGAGGTACCATGGCAGGGGAAGGCCAGATTTACGCGTTGCTTGTGGGCGTCAACCGGTACGATTCGCCCGAGGTACCCCCCCTCCGCTACGCAGTCGAGGATGTGTTCGCGCTTCGGGAGTTCATGCAGCAACGACTTGGGCTCAAGAAGAAGCGCTGCCTGCTCTTCACCTACCCCCCCCGCGCGGAGGCCTCCCCAGCCTCCCGCTCGAACGTGTTGGGCGGCTTTGGCGATTTGTCACGACTGCGGATGGGGGAGCAGGACACGTTCATCTTCTACTTTGCCGGCCACGGCTTCGAGCTCGAGGAGGAGACGCACCTCCTGACCTACGATTCGAAACCAAGCCCGGCGGGTGTCTTGAGCGAAACCGCCATCTCGCTGGCGAGGTTGAAGGCACTCCTGCGCGGCATCCGCGCCGGGCAACAGTTGATTATCTTGGAGGCCTGCCGCAACGCCCCGAGACCGCTGAGCCGCGCCACCGGGTCGTTGCGGTGGAGCGAGGCCATGTCGCGGGATATCCTCGAGCTGGTGCGCGACCCTTCCGCCGCGGCGAGCCCCACCGCGCGGCGCGCCCGGGCCATCCTGAGCTCCTGCTGGGAGGGCCAGTTGTCTTACGAATACCCGCAGGAGAAACGCGGGTGGTTTTGCCACAATCTGCTCGAGTTTCTGCGGGAACAACCGCAGGGGGTCGTCCAGTTCACCCAGCACCTGGCGGAGGACTTGGGCAAGCGGATGAACCAGAATGCCCTCATCCACTACCGCGCTGCACTCGACCAACGACCCCATCTCGAAACCGATGGTGGACCGGTCCACCTCCGCCTGCGCGAGCCGGCTGAATTCCCGTCGGACGAGAGCGCCTTCATCACCCAGGATCGGCGCCGGCGCCGACGCCGGCGGGCGTGGATCCTGTTGCTCACCGCGGGTCTGGCTTTGGGGGCCGGCTTCGGGTGGAACTACGCCGATCCAGCAGGCTGGGCCGGACTCGTAGCCCGCCTCGAGGATGCCTGGGCTAAACTCACGGGAGGTGACCCGGTCCCCCCACCGAACGAGCTGCCGGGCGAGGATCCCAAGCGCCCGCCGCCGCCGAGTGCAATTGCGGCAATCGTCCCGCCACCGACCAACCCGTTCCCCCAGCCGGGACGAGCATGGACGAATTCACTGGGCATGGTTTTCCTACCGCTGCCTGGAACGGGCCTGCTGCTTGCCCAGTGGGAGACTCGCGCGATGGACTTCGACGTTTACCGGGCTGCGCTGAACCTATCCGCCAACCGCCTTTCTTATGCCCAGGGAACCAACCACCCGGTGGCGGGCGTGAGTTGGACCGACGCGCAGGGGTTCTGTCGTTGGCTGACCGACACGGAAGTCCAGACCAACCTCATGACCGGCACTCAAGCCTATCGCCTCCCCACCAAGCTGGAATGGTGTCTGGCCCTCGACCCGCCCGCCCAGCCGCCCAGCACTCGAATCTTCCCCTGGGGCGACGATTGGCCGCCTCCCAGAAACGCGGGCAACCTGGCGGACCTCGACTTGTGGCGGGCAACCGGGTTGAGGTACATCCCAGACCTGCGGGACGGCTACGCCTACACGGCGCCGGTGGGGAGTTTTCCCGCCAACCCACTTGGCTTTTTCGACCTGATAGGGAACCTGCGCGAGTGGGTGGACGGGCCGGCGGGAGCGGGTCAGCACCAGACCGTGGGTGGCGCCTGGGATTCGTGCACGCGAGAAGAGCTTCGGCTCAACAACCCGGTCGAGTTGCCGGATGAGAGCCGCCGAGAGAATCTCGGTTTCCGGTGCGTGCTGGATCTCGGGCCGGTCCGCGGCGCCGCGGCACGCTGACTAGAGGCGTCCTTCCGGCCTCCACTCGACGAAGTACAACGCCCAGCTCTCCTCGCCGCGGCGCTGCGCTTCGCGGTTCGAGATGAAGTAAATGAAGGTCTTTTGGTTGTCCCAACTCACCATGGGGAACGAATAGAAGGACGAATCCTGCACCACCCGGGTCGGCGACCCCGAGCCGTCCGCGTTGATCAGCCGCAGCCCGAAACTCTTGTTGGCGGGCTCGGCATAGATGATCTGTTTGTCGCCCGGCAACCACGCCGGCGCGGCACCCGTAGCCAGCGCCCCTTCCGAGACACCGGTTTGGGCGTCCATCAGGCAGATGCGCCCGCTGGTGGACACATACGCGATCTTAGCGCCGTTGTACGACCAGGCCGGGCTGTGCCCGCCCTCCCCCAAACGCGAGAAGGTGCCGTCCGCCCCTTGGACCATGATCTTGGGCTCGCCGCGGACCGCGGCGTTCGAGGGGTAACGCGTGAAGGCCAGCCGGGGGTGACCGCCGTCGCTGGGCGTGAACACCGCCGGCTCGAGGTCGATCCCCGGCTGCGGCGGGCTGACCTCGGCCAAGACCAGGCCGGCCTTGGTCGGCTTGCGAAAAATGCGGTACTCACCCCGCTCGCGGTTCGAGGCAAAGAACACCCACTCGCCGTCCGTGGTGATGCAAGGTTGGAGGTCGAACGTGTCGTGCTTATCGCCGATGGTCGTCAGCCGCCGCACGACGCGCGCCGGCGGGGGCTGGACCATGACGATCTCGCTGCCGATGATTTCCGCCGGGGCGTCTCCGCGCATCGCTCGCTTGGCCACTGCCACCACCACCGCCGTAGGCTTGCCTTTCTCGATCGGGCTCGAGACCACGCCGAAGCGGTCGGCGATGAATAGCTCATCCGGCTCGAGAAACGGGCTAAACGGACTCACCGCCGCCGTGGCGCTGATCGCGGAATTGACGTCCGTCACCTCGAGCCGCACCTGGCCGCGGTCCACAACCACCCGCCGCCACGGCACGGGCAGGAAGCGCAATGCCTGCAGGTTCGTCACGGCCAGTCGACCCTGGAGCTCCTCGAGCTTGTTCCAGGTGATCAGAGTCGTGAAGTTCGTGCGGGCTTCGGCCGGCAGCGGCGGCAAGTACTCGAACCCCTCCTTGGCGACGGCGATTTCGTTCGTGCTCCATGGTGCACCGGCGTCTGCCCGGCGGAACGTGAGCTGCACCTCCGCCGGCACGCCAGGCCCGGCCACGCCAACCAGAACCCCGTTCAGAAGCACCTGCGCATCCCGCTCGTTGGTCTCGACCTTGAGCACGCCGGCCCGCTGCACCTCGACGGGGAGCAGTTGCACCAGCCGGCGACCACCGACCAGCGGCAAGGCCTCAGCCTCGGTCATGCTCAGGAACGTCTGGGCGGGCGTGTGACCCTCCTTCTCCGCACGGACGGCGACACGATTGAACTCGGCCTGCGAACTGTCCCGGCTGAAAAGGAACTGGGTCTGGGCATCGACCATCGCGTTGTCGACGTAGTACTGCGCCCCGGCCCCCGCGCTCAACGCTACGGGCACGGCTTTGCGCAGCAGCGGGAGCTCGCACCGCAAGACCATCTCCTCTTTCGCGTCCTTCGAGTACTCACGGGCCTGGAGTCGAGTCACCGTATAGGCGCGCGGCTCGTGGTCGGCCGCCGAGACCGTCACTTGCAGCGGCGGATCATCGACGAACCTGAAATCCTTCAGCGTGTGCGGCGTTCGCCCCACGGTCGCTCCGTTCACCGTCACGGCGGCGGCGGTGGGCACCGACTCGATGCGCACCGTGCGCTTGGTCGAGGCGGCGTGGAGCGACAGGGACGCAAGGAGGCACAGGCCCAAGACCCCGCGCCAAGTCCATGGCCGCGAAGAGAGAGAACTCCTGCTCGAGGATCTCAACTGAGTCATGGGGCATTCCCTACACTTCTGGGGCAGGAAAAGCAACGCAGTTCCGCGGGGTCCATGAGCGGAAGGGCTTCTTAACCCGTCTCGCGGATCCGCAGCGGGGCAGCGTCTTGGTCAGACACTTGTCGAAGGCCTGTCAGCCGCGATGGACGCCGGCTCATCGTGCGCGCAATGTCCCAAGTGGCGCTGTGGAGCGAGTCAGCGCTGTGAATTGGCGCGGCGCCTCAGCGGCCTTTCAAGGACTCCGCGCAGACCCGCTTGGCCAGCTCGTGGTCACCAATCCTGTGGCGCCTGCCGTCAAGGCGTGGCGGGAGCCATCTCTTCCCACCAAACGGCCCCCGCCGCGGTCGGAACCGGCTCGGGTCGGCCGCGCAGAGCCCAGGAAGCGTCGATGAGCCGGCGACCAGCCTTCAGAGAGATGGGCGGCGCATGTGGGGCGTACTGGGGAATGCTCCCGACATGCACGCGATTGAGGGAGTGAGGTTGATCGAGCTTGGCGCCGGCATGGACCCTGCCTTCGCGTTGAGCGGTCACCGCCAGTTCCCGCTCCTGCGCTACCGCATCCCTGAAGTCTGCCTGAGCCCGGTACCGCGCGCGCCAGCGCGCCTCCGAGACAATGTTGGACACCACCAAGCACCGCGCTTGGTCTTCCTCAGGCGGTCGTTGCTTGGACAGCGCCTGCAACGTCGTCCGGGGGACTTCCACGATACCGAGCGGGATGGCATTGGTGCCCCAAAGCAGTTCGTGGCCGAAGTAGAAGGCCATGCTGTTCAAGGGCTGTGACGCAGCGCCCTTAGACCCGATCTGCCAACCTGGCCCTCCGTCGCCAGGCCTCCATTCGCCCCAGCGTGGAGCGTGGAGGAAGCGCAGCTTGCCCGCCGCAAGATCGTGGTCCGTAGCCGTGTCCACCGCACGCCCAGGCGCGAGGTTCGGCGAGGTCCAAGGACCGACGAGCCAAACGTCGCCCACCACGACGTTGGTGAGCAGCACTTGGCCGGTTCGGCCCAGGACTTCGAGGGTCTCGGGGCCGCCGCCTTCCAGGTGCCCAAGACCGATCAGCCAGCGCCGGTCCGTGCCGACCTTCTCGCCGCTGTCGCTGGGGTGCGTCCGATTGCGAAACCGCACCCGAACCCGGTCGCCCGGTTCTCCCCAACCCCAGATGACGGTCTGGGGCATGGGCGGCCGCGCTTGCTGCAGCACCATGTTGTCCGAAAACCAAGGGGGTAGCTGGATCCCGCCCGCACCCGCGCGGGTGCCTGAGCCCTCTCCGGAAGCTTTGGGCTCCTCGGCTCCGAGGGCGACGACGCTAACCGTGAGGCATGCCAGCAGCCGCGCGGCGGACCACGCGCCGGCGCGCGAACGCAAGCCCACATCTATACCGCCGGATGGGCAGGCTGGCCCCTTGCGTTGTCGGTACCGGGTGAGGGGGTGGAAGGGGGCTAACCGCGAGGGGTAACGCGAATTCATGGCGCACGATTTAGCGTGGCAAACCGCAAATGTCCAGTCCGCGCTGGCGGGAGGAGAGGACCCGAGGCCGTGCGCAACTCAGTGGGCGATGATGACTCGGAATCCAATCCGGTCACTGCGCTCGGTCGGTCCGAACTCGCGCCGGCGGGTGGTCTCCATCTCCGTGAAGTCCCAGGTCGCCCAACTCCCCCCGCGGGCGCTGGGCCGCGGGGCGCGGAGCGCGTCGTTGCTGGCTCCGTCCAGACACCATTCGGCGGCGTTTCCGCCGAGGTCATAGAAACCTCCCGGCCGGTTGGGCCGGAAGGAGCGGACCGGACTCGTGCGCGGAAAGCTATCGACGTACTTCGACCGCGGCAGGGTGACCCAATTCGGGGGCCACTGGTCGTCGCGCGTCGAGACGGTGGCGTAATTGCCGGCCATGGCCGCAGCCTCGTCTCCCCACGGGTACTGGCTGCCGCCCGCCAGGAGGGTCCACTCGGCGTTGGTCGGGAGACGATAGGCCAAGCCCATCGCCAGTCCCTCCGCGCCGGCGTCGTACAACCTCCGCTCGGTCTCGGTCAGCCAACGGCAGAAGCCCATCGCATCGGCCCAATCCACGCCCACCACCGGGTGTTCGGGAAAGAGGGCTTTGTCCCGGGTTTCCGGGGCATAGCCGGGTTGCTCCCAAGTATGGCTCGCCGAATCCTCCTCGCCCTGCGCCGTGATGACTTTCATCCGGCTGGTTCCCGGAGCGACCAGGCTCGTGTCGGCGAACGCCCGGTAATCCCGTCGCCGCGTCTCGGTCTCGCAGGCCCAAAAATCGCCGACAGGCAAGAAGACCATGCCGATCGAATTGGTCCAACGCTCCCCGACCTGGGGTGAACGCCGGGGCAAGAGGGTGTGCGTTAGCCTGCGCGAGCGGATGGCGCTTTTCCCCGGCACGGACCCGGACTGGGGGACGAATTGCACAACGCTGGTCACGGGGATGTGCCCGGCGGCTTCGGCCACCAACATGTAAAGCTGCTGGTTGCGCGTGAGCATCTGGACCTTCAAGGTGTTCGGCCCCTCCATGATCGTATCCTTAAGCTGCTGTTCGACCCCGTAGAAATCCCGCTGAAAGATGCGCTCCGGCACCGGGCTGATGACCCAATCGACAGCTTCCCGGACACCGAAACGCAACGACACTTGGTTGTCCCCCGGCGCAAGGCTCACCGCCCGGTTGAGGGAGTCACCCGGACGGTTCCTCGCCTCGACGATGTAACCGCCAGGCGGCAAACCGGGCAGGTCGGTCCATTCCTGCCGCACGCCTAACATGGCCACCCGATACCAATTGGTGCCGGCAAATTCACGGCTGGCCCCGGGCGCCAGGTAGTCCGGGGCCCGAGCGGGGCTGCGACCCCACAGGGAACAATCCCTCAACAGTTGGTCGGACTGGACCTGCACCCGCATCAGGGCCTGGACCTCGACCTCCGTCGAGAAGTGGGTCTCGAAGGCGCCAATCTCGAGCGAGCGAGACCGATAGCCCTCTCGGCTCAGGGTGACTGAGTACTGCCCGGGCGCCAGATTGTTGAAGACCACCGGATTCACGCCGACCACCACCTGGGTCGAGACCGGTAGGCCTTGCTCGGCCAGCACGACCGTTGTGCCCGCCGGGCGAACGGTCAGCGACACCACCCGGCCGGCGGTCGATGTGGGCGCTTGGCCGGGGGTGACGCTGCCCTTGCCCGCCGGGTTGAGCAGGGCTTTGGCCCCTCTGGGCCAGAAACCGAGGCCGGCCACCAGCGCCAGCAGAACGAGAACCGAGCACACGCCAATCCAGAGCCGACCACGCCCGCGGGAACCGGGGACCGTCTCATCCTTCGGTTCGACTACCGGTTCCTGCACCTCGCCCGGAGCGGGCGCAGCGAATACTGTCGCCCCACGGGCGAGGCGGCGGCGCAGGCTCTTGAGGTGCGGGGCGACGGTCTCAGGATCGTACTGGGCGGCCTTGAGCAACGTCGACAGCGCTCCCTGCGGCGAACCGCGCTGTTCGAGCAGAACCGCCTGGCGGAGCAACTCGGCAACGCTCGCGACAGCGGTTTCGTTCGGGGGCGGACCTGCCTCCCTCAGACGCGCACCGCCGCCCGAGCTCGAGGTCTCGCCAGCCTGGCCGGCCTCTCCGAGCGACCGGACCGAGCCCTGGGCGAGCGTGATCGTCCCCTGGCCTTCGCAGATGCGTTGGGGCTGCTGGGAGAGCCCGCGGGCGGCCGCCCAATCGTTGACCTTCTCGAACACCCATTGGTAGACGCCGTCCGCGGTCAGGCGGCCTTGGCTGTCCGGGACACATTCGCCTTCCAAGGCGGCCGCGAAGAAGTGCGAGAAGGCACCCTGTTCGACCTCGTCAAACTCATAGGAGCGCTCGTTCTTGTTGCAGGAGGTGATCGTATAGATGCCCTCCCCCGCGGCCAGCGCCGCTAGCATCCCCGCCGAAAGCGCGTTCACATCGCGCCCCGCCCCAGAGTGGCAGGTGTCCAGCACCAGGATCTTCTGCCGGGCCCGGCACTGTCGCAGTTTCTCCTGCACGTAGTGAACTGGGATACCGGTCTGCTCGAGCGTATGGTACTGGGCATCCTGCGGCACCAGGTAGCACTTCCCATCCCGCTCGATGCCGTGGCCGGCAAAGTACACCAACACGGTGTCCTGGCTGCCAGGCCGGCTCAACCACGAGGCCAGCCAGCCAATGATGTTCGTGTAGGTGGGGCGGTGCCCTTGCTCCGCGTCATCCGACATCACCAAAACCCGCTCGAACGTGAAGCCGGCATCGCCCGCAGGCAACGCCGCCGCCACCCGCCGGCAGTCCCGGACGCAGTACTTCAGTCTCCCGAGGCTCCGGTCGTAGCCGTTGATCCCGATGAGGATCGCCCACTTGGCGGCTTGGCCTGTGGTGTCCATGGACGGTCAGAAGGAGGTGAAACTCGACCAAGCGCGTGCGGCACGGCTTGCGTCGCCCGATCCGAATGAAGCTCGTGCCAAGCTACCAGCATCCCGGCAGACCAGGCGCAGCCCCAGACAGGTCCTCCTCCCCATCGGGCGTCTCGCGGGCACCACGCGCCCCCAACCTGCGAAAAGGAAGCTCATCCAAACAAACCAGGCACACGGATGAACGCGGAGGCTAATGGGGACCTGGACCGGACGTCAAGCCCCGCTGCCAACGGCGCGGTGCACCGGCGCGCCCGGCGCCGATCCCCCTCGGACGCCTCGGCGACCTCTCCGACTCCCACCGGCGCCGCTGAATGAGATCGGGGTGTCCACCGTATTGAGTCACGCTAGCCTGGGCTGGCGCTTGACCATGACACGATTGAACACTCCGCTAATGGGCTTCACCGACTCCAGCCTCGAGCCGGCTTGCCTCCCGCAGTCGGATCCCGCCAACGTCGCCCCTCCCCGCCGGGTGCTCACCTTCGCCAGCGAAGTCGAGTACCTCGCGCGGTGCATGCTCGATTGCCCCGACCGCGAGACCGGGGGCGACTGTTTTGGCTTCTGGACACATACGGGTTGTCCGGCCATCCAGTACGTCATCGGCCCGGGGCCCGAGGCGCGGGGCACGGCCACCTTCTTCACCCAAGACCGCGGATTTCTCAAAGCCTGTGGCGACTTGCTCATCCACGAGTACGGCTTGCAGCACATCGGGGAGTGGCACAGCCACCACCGCCTCGGGTTGGCTCGGCCCAGCGGCCACGACAGCGACACCGTCCGCCGCGCGATGATCGGCTATGGCTTGGGCCGCTTTTTCCTGATCATCGGCACCTTGGGCGACGCCGCTCCCCAACTGAACGGTTTCCTCTACGAACGTGGCCCTCGGCCCCGACCCGACGAGGTCGAGTGGATGCTCTTGCCCGGCCTCAGCCCGTACCGCGAGCGCATCGGCGGCCGTTTAGATGGCTGGAACTACTCTCCCGCGACTCCGCCAGGGTCCGTCCCTGCCAACCGGCTTCGCCTGCTCCGGTCCGTCGTGGCGGCCAAGCCGGAGTTCAAGCGGCACCACTGGCTCAACGCCGAGGTCGGTCAACAGGAACTCCGCTTCTATTACGATTGGATTCGCGACCGCTGCCCCGGCGCCGAGATCCGCCTCGGCCGAGACGAAACGGTTCGAATCCTCTTCGAGTTGGAGGATCAACCTGCGGCGCTAGTCTATCCGCCGGACTACCCCGCCGCCGGCTTCTTCTTCGTGAGCCAAGACCAGGTCGTGGGGCCCCCGCTCGATTTCCCCGCGTTCGTTCCCCCCGCCGGCGCCGCCTCGCCGCTGGCTCAGGCCCCGCCGCTGCCGCCGCAGGCGGGGCCAGCGGATTGACCCTTCGCCAGCCCCCGAGCTCTTGCACCCTTGAAGCCACACAACCCGGACGTATCCACAGCCCCTCTCCAGCCATGGACTCCACCCGCTATCGCATCGAGAAGACCATCCTCGAGCAGAACTTCTCCCGGCGGTCCGCCTTCGTAGACCGTTACAATCCGGAAACCTTCAGCCTGCGCGTGGGGCTGAAATGCTCGTCCGGCCAGGCCTATCAACTGCGCATCCGAATCCCGCCCGACTACCCCAACTCGATCCCGCGCGCCTACGTGATGACGCCGGCGGACCTGCGGGATCGCGCCGGGCAGAGCCTGGCCCAACGCTCCCCTTCGCACGACATGCACCTGCTGAGCCCGGACGGAAACCAGATTCAACTGTGCCACTACAAGCCGGCTAACTGGCATCCGAATGTGACCCTGTACAAGGTTGCCTTGAAGTGCTTGGTCTGGCTCGAGGCCTATGAAAACCACATGCTGACCGGCAAACCCATCGATCACTTCCTCCACTCCTGAATTGAATAGGAACGCGGAACCGGCCGTATCGCCTTCCGAACGCCTCAACACCATGTCTACCAAGAACAGCAAGACAGCCGCCCTGGGCGAGGAACTGGCGTCCCAGAATGCCGGCCACGTCACCGAGAACACGCTCCAGTTCGACCCCCGCACGGGCGAGCTCGTGGTGGTGAACAAACAGGACCTCAAGGCCCTCGACCCCGACGTGACCGTGGTCGACCAGATCGCCACCGACGGCTTCGCACTACCCCATTGAGGACGCCTCATGCATCCCCTGGTCTACGCCGACGAATCCCAAGTGCAGGCGCTCTTCCGTCAGGTCTCGCCGCGCCGCTGGCGCTTCAAGGGCGTCGCCTACGAGTGGCGTGGCGAGGGCGTCTTCCATGTGTTTGCCCGCACCCCCGCCGTCGCCCCATCCGGCTATCCGCTGGGCTGCTTTTTTGCGTTCCCGCCGGAGGGTAGCCAGCCCGAGCCAACCGAGGCACGCGTCGTCCAGGAGGTTCGCGCCGAGCTCGGCTCGGCCGGGATGCCTTTTCGTCAGGCCGTGCTTTCCGTCTTCCACTGGCGCAACGGTAGCCTCGCGCCCCATGCCTGCCTCTGCGCCCCGGACCGCAAGGTGGCCTGCGACCTGCGCTATGTCCCAGCCCACTCGGAGCTCTATTCCCGCAGCCGCGGGTTGCTCGAGGTCGAGGCGCTCGAGCGCAAGCGCGTGGTCATCGTCGGGCTCGGCAGCTTCGGCTCTCAGATCGCCATCGAGTTGGCCAAGGCCGGCGTCGGCCGCTTCGATCTGCTCGACTTCGATCGCCTCGAACTGGCCAACCTCGCCCGCCACACCGGCCGTATCCAGGACCTGGGCCGATTCAAAACCCGCGTCGTGCGAGACGCGATTCTCTCGAAGAACCCCTTCTGCGAGGTCCGCACCTTCGAGGTGGACATCAACCGGCGCCTCCCGCTCCTGCGCCAGCGCTGTGCCGGCGCCGACCTCGTCATCTCTGTCACGGACGACAACGCCAGCCGCTTCAACGTCAACCACTTCGCCCTCCAAACCGGCCGCACGGCCCTCTTCGGTCGTGCCATCACCCGCGCCGCCGGCGGCGATGTCCTCCGCGCTCGCCCAGGGGCTGGCCCTTGCTTGAGCTGTCTCTTCGGCCAAGGCCTGCTGCAAACCCCCGCCGAGGTCTCGACGATCGAGCAGGCTCGCCGGGACCTGCCGGCCTACACCGCACCGGATCAGCTCCAAGCGACCGTTCAGGTCGGCCTTTCCTCGGACATCCTGCCCATCACCAACATGATGGTGAAGCTGGCATTAGTCGCCTTGTCCGAAGGCACGGCCGCCGGCATGCAGTCCGTGGCCGAAGACCTGGTGGCGGACTTCTATCTCTGGGTGAATCGTCGCGACCTCATCTACCGCGCCTGGCCCCGCATGGAGTACTTCTACAACCGCAACTCGATCCTCCGCTGGTACGGCATCCGCACCCAGCGCGATCCCGCTTGTTTGGTCTGCGGTCAGCTCATCTCGGGCTGATCCTCTCCCCCCCACCATGAGCAAGCGCCTTGTCTTCGATCCCCGAACCGGTGAACTCATCGATGAGGTCGTCATCTCGCCCGGGGCGAAGCCCTCCTCACACCCGCCTCCGGGTCGTGCGCTCGCGCGCCCTTCCCCACCCTCGGCCTCCACCAACCGGTCGTCGTCGCGAACGCCGGCGAGACCGTCAAGGCGCAGCCGGCGCCGTCTTCAGCTTCTCGTCCTGCTGCTTCTGTTGGCCGCCGCCGGCTACCAGCATCGCGACAGGCTCGCGCCCCTGGCCAACGCACTCGGCGCCAAGGCAACCGCGCTGCTGACTGCGTTCCGCGCCAAACCGTAACCGCAGAGATCGAGAGTCGAGATTCAGGATTTGGGATTTGGGATCGAGGGCTCGCAGAGCTCGCCCCTCCAGGGTGGACTGCCCTGGAGGGCGGAGCTCCGCGACGCCACGGTTTCCCCGTCGGATTCCACACCGCGGACTTGCGACTTGCGCTCTGTGATTCGAGGGCTCGCAGAGCTCGCCCCTCCAGCGCGGACCGCCCTGGAGGGCGGAGCTCCGCGACGCCACGGTTTCCCCGTCGGATTCCACACCGCGGACTTGCGACTTGCGCTCTGTGATTCGAGGGCTCGCAGAGCTCGCCCCTCCAGCGCGGACCGCCTTCGAGGGCGGAGCTCCGCGACGCCATGGCTTCCCCGTCGGACTCCACACCGCGGACTTGCGACTCGCGCTCTGTGATTCGAGGGCTCGCAGAGCTCGCCCCTCCAGTGCGGACTGCCTTCGAGGGCGGAGCTCCGCGACGCCACGGTTTCCCCGTCGGACTCCACACCGCGGACTTGCGACTCGCGCTCTGTGATTCGAGGGCTCGCAGAGCTCGCCCCTCCAGGGTGGACCGGTTGGGCCTTGGCTGAAACGCGAGCTACTGGTCTGCGCACCGAACGCACGGGGCCTTCGCCATTATCTTGGGGCCAACGCCATTACCACGTCGTCCTTTCGCCGTCTCTTTGAGATCCGGAAGCACTCGGTGCCGGCAGACCCGTGTGGTGTTTCCAGTCTCCATATTCACCTCCGCGCTCGAATACAGACTTCTTGACCAGCCAGTTGACGAGAGTACAGTCCGGCTATAACGCACAAAAATGGGTCTAATAGCGCATATATTACTTGTAAGCTCCAATGACAATGCGCGAACGCAGAGGCTGGACTGTTGTGTCCTTAGCGGTCACGGTAACGGTCCTCTGGTTGGTTCTCGCTCACTTCTCGCGCACAATCACAGAAGCACGGAACCTGTGCGATGATGCTATGGCTCCTTTCCGACCCCCACTTCCCCACAACGCTACAGTGTTTACCTTTCGTCTTCACAGTCACCCTACCGCAGGCGAGTGGCCAGGATTCGCGCTGGGGTGGATGATTGATTACAGAAGCCCTGGCACGGCAGACGGTGTGACATACTATGTCAATCTCTCGGGTGACGTCATTCATGCAGAGCCGATCGGATGGATGAGCGTGATTGAGAAGCACCAGGAGAAGTCACATCCTCCATCCCATCCATCGCAACCGGCGGAGAGCACCGAGCCTCGAGCCACGTTGGGAGACAGTTCGAGAGCGTCTCGTGCGCTCCAGCGTTCCTGCCGGCGACGGTCGCTCGCCTCTCAGGTTCGGGGACACCATGAGCGCACGCCTCGCCATCGACGTCCTCTTGTTCTTCCCGGTCTCCGCCCGGGCGAATCCGGTGATGATTGACGGCCAGTCGCTGATTGCGCTCGGTATGGTGGCCTTCTGGGCGTTGGCGATTGAATCGGGCATTGCCACATTCACCCTGGTTTCATCCGGCCTCCTGAGACTGCCGTCGTTCTGCCACCATCCTGAGCGGTAACATGAGCGATTGCCAGATCATTGACACCAATGCAGCCACCATTGGCGGGTGCAGCTTGTGTGGCAATAAGAACGCCAGCAATCTGGGGTTTCGTCGGAAAAGGGATTGGCTCAAGGATCGCTATGCCGAAGGGCTAAGATACAAGGTCCTCCGCTCGGCGAAGTCCGGCGATATTGGAATGATCGAGTACACCCTCGGCGACCATGCTTGGCGGCCGGTGGAGGCCAAGGGTTACCTAGTCATCCATTGCTTGTGGGTCAAGGGTCATCACAAAGGGAAAGGACTCGGGTCTCTCCTCTTGGACAATTGTCTCGAGGACGCGCAGAGGAGCAAGTGCCGAGGGGTTGCGGTCGTGACTAGCTCCGATAGTTTCATGGCCGGAAGTGCTTTGTTCCTCAAAGCGGGCTTTGTCTCGGTCGACCGCCTCCCTCCCTACGATCTGCTCGTCAAGAGACTTCAGAAGACCGCCCCCAATCCACGGTTCATCGTCGACCAGGAACGACTCCCTAAGAGGTACAGGAAGGGCCTGACGATCCTGGTTGCCGATCAGTGCCCGTATGCCGCTCAATCGGCGGGGAGGATTGCGAAGGCGTCCAGGACGTTGGGGCTCGAGCCGAGAGTCGTTCGAGTCCGGAGCGCCAAGGCCTCCAGAGAGCTCCCCACGCCCTATGGCGTGTTTAGCATCCTCTACGATGGGAAGCTCATCGCGGCGCGCCCGATCAGTGCAACGAGGTTCAGGAGCATCATGCGCGGGAATGCAGACGCCTGCCGGCAACGAGTCCTGGCATAGCGGTGAACTGGGTTCGCCGCTGTTCGGCCCGCCGGCCGCCGGTTGGCTGCTGCAGAACACCCATTAGCTCGGTGCGTTGAGCGCGCCTTTGACGCGGAGGGCGATGCGGAGGACGCCCTTGACGGCGCGGGCCGGTTAGGGGAGCAATCCGAACGATGAACACGTTGAGTTGGCCGGAGGGATTGGTGGACGCACTGCGAGTGGCCCGGTCGATCGTCGTGATGACCGGTGCGGGCATCTCGGCCGAGAGCGGGATCCCAACCTTCCGCGACGCCTTGACGGGTTGGTGGAGTCGGTTTGGCGAGCCGTTGCCGAGCCAGGCCCTAGCCGCAGCCTACGCGGCGGTCGAGGGCTGCGAGGTGTTCTTTTCTATTGGGACCAGTGGCCTGGTCTATCCCGCCGCAGGTCTGGCCGAACTCGCCGTCGAACGCGGCGCTCGGGTCGTCGAGATCAACCCCGAACCCACGAGGCTGAGCGCGCAGGCGGACTGGTCCCTGCGCGCGCGCGCAGGCACAGTGTTGCCCCGCTTGGTGGAACAGGTGCTGGCCGAGGGCTCATCGGCAGGCGCCTCGCCCTCGTAGGCTGGCGGGACGTTGGCTCGACCGCATGAGAGGGCCAAACCGGTGTCAGGGCAGCCGTCCCGTCACCGGTTCCAGGTGGTCAGCATGAGCAACGGGTTTGCCGTCGGCTAAGACGCGCAAGCCGCGCCCGCGCCGGTACCGGGAGCCGTCGGCATCCCAAAGGATGGTGAGGCGGTGGCCGTGATAAGGCACGCCATCCAGACAGAACCACGGCCAAGTGCCTTCGGGCAGCAGGGGGTGAACTTCGACCACGTCATCGGTGCGCGGACGTAGGCCGATGACGCCGGCGATAAGCAGGTCGGCGAAGGTGGAATGGTTGTAGTAGCGGCTACGTTCGTGGCGGCCTTTGAGCCAGTGGCCGGTGATCTCGTCGAGGTACTCTCCAATGTAGGGCCGGCCATCGAACCGATGCGAGCGCGTGTAGGTGAGGAAAGCCTCGAAGTAATCGCGCCGGGACACGGGTAGAATCCTTTCGGTGTCTTCGCCCCGGGCTGGTTCCGTCGAGGCGGGCGAGGAGGGACGCGTGGCTCGAGTGTGGTCGCGCAGGACGTTGGCCAACGCGCCCAAGGTCTGCGAGGTGGCAAACGGCCAGACGGCGCCGTCCCATTCGCATCGGCAGCAACCGTGACTACGGAACTGCGGGTGCCGGCGCTCGGCCGTGGTGAGGCCGCTGGGAGCGGAGAAGCCGCTGGGGTCGCTGAATTGCGCCCAAGCCACCTCGTAGCCTCGGCCCGGTTTCGGTAAACCGAAGGCCCACGGAATGAAACCGATGGCTTCGCGGACTTGGGCGAGGGAACCGTCTTCGTGTCGGACCTTGAAGAACTTCGCGGCGGGATCCCAGAGTTGTTCCTGGGTCAGGCCCCGGAGCGTTTCGGCCTTGGCCTGGAATTCGGTGGCCAGACCTTCCCGGCCAGCGAGGGTGGCGATGGCGGCGATGGCCCGCGCGTTGGCGAACAGGTAGCTGTTGATCGTCGGGCGCGCCTGCTTCGCCGTGCGCGAGCCGCTGATGGATTCTTCCATGCCGTCCTTGACGTCGTGTTGCCAGAAGAGGCCGTCCGGCAGGAGCCGTTCCGTTTCCCAGACCCGATAGTCGGCCGCCAGATCGTCCAGCAATCGCGTCACGAAGTGGTGGTCGCCGTTGACCAAGTAACGCTCCCACACCGCCGCAGCGAACCAACTACTGTACTGGTGAAAGTGCGGCTGCGGCTTGCCGTCGTGGCCGTAAAGCCAAAAACGGGTGTAGTCGTCCATGAATCGTCCGTCGTGCAGCCAACGCCCCTCGGCCAGGTGATGACCGACGGCGCAACCGATCGTGTTGTGGTTCCCCGCATGTTTCACCGGCACCAGGAACTCGGTCCAGACGAAGCCCTGAGGCGTCCACTTGAGATGCTTGCGGAACGACCACCAGCGAAAGTAGTAGATCTCCTCGACCTCCCGGTCTGGGCACTCGAAGCGCGGTATGTTCGCCGCTAACCACTCGAACGCCTGCGCGTTGCTCACGTGATGGGTCACGTTTTCGTCCTCCATCGTGTTGAAGCGGGCGATGTAGGGCGCAAACGCGGCGGCCGCCAGCAGGTACTTCTTCGGGTGGGTGCCGTTGAGGAACTCCTCGACGTTCGTGTAACCATCCTCGTCGGCGTCGGCGGTGGCATCGGTGGGATCCGCGCAATCCAGACCGTGTTGCTGCTCCCATTGGTCCGGCAGCCCGTCACCATCGGTGTCTGGGTAAGGTTCGCCGCGGTACTCGGGGTAGCCCCCCACCTGGTCGGGATGCGTGATGATGCCTTTCGAGAGGGGGTTGCCCACGACAACGTTGCCGGCCACATAGGCCTTGCCGAAGTTGTCCACGACGCTCCGGCTGCGTTCGGATTCGGGCTTGAGAAGGCGATAGCTGATGGGTTGGTCCCGCGGTGTGATCGGGCCCGGTTGGTAGTAATTGTCGATCAGGTTGCCCACCGGATGACCGCCAAGCGCGTCATTGCGGTCGCCCACCCACGTCGCCCCCCGCCGGAACCGGAGGTGGCGAATGACGACGTCGTGGGTCTCCACCTCGACCGTGTTGCCCGCGATGCACACACCGTCCCCGGGCGCCGTGGCGCCCGAGAGCGTCAGGTGCGGCGCGCGAATGCGCACGCGGTCCTCGAGCCGGATGATCCCCGCGACGTTGAACAACACGATCCGCGGGCCGCCCGCCTCGCAGGCCGCCCGAAAACTCCCCGGCCCGCGGTCGTTCAGATTCGTGACCACGATCACCCGACCGCCGCGCCCGCCCAACGCGTACCGGCCGCCGCCCCAGGCCCCCGGAAACGCCGGTATCAAGCCTTGCGGCAAATCCCCCGGCTCAGCCGCGCCTGGCAGGTAAGGTTTGCCCCGGGCGGCCCAGTCGCGAATGACGGGAAGCGCCTGCGCGAAGGCTTCGTCCGAGCGCCGGTCGGCCTGAGCCGCACGCGCAGCGGCTTCAGCGCGCACCGCAGCCGGCACTTTGGGATACTGCGCATCGGCCGACCCGAGCAGGCCAACCGTCAGCCCCAACAAGTGGAAGAGGCCAGTGAGGCACCACCTCAGGACGGAGCTCGGGCGTCCCGCCCGAGGCGACGCGGGCAAGCTGCTCGCGCCCCGGATTGGCCCTGCCGGCAACGTGTGTCGGGGTCCGAGGGCTGCAGCTCGGCTGCGCCTCTGGCCTAGCAGAACGATCGGAACCTGGGCGCTCATGCTCGGGGGCAGACCGAATCAAGAGCTTGGGAAGCGCCGCTCGACAAACTGGCGGATGACCGTCAGTTCTTCCTCGTCAGCGATCGTGTGGACCTTCACAAACTCGTGCCACTCGATGTTTAGCCCGGCCGCCTGGAGCTGTTGGACTTGCTGGCGAACGGGCCCGAGGGGGATCAGCGGGTCTTGGGTCCCATGCGTCAGGAGGAATTGTTGGTCGCGTGCCACAGGCGAAAACCCGCGCACGAGTTCGTCGAGCTGGTGGACGTAACCGCTGACACCCACCAGACCAGCTAGGCGCCGCGGGTAACGCGCCCCGACTTCGAGGGTCAGCAAGCACCCTTGCGAGAAGCCGAACAGGACGGTCTGCTCGGGCGCAAAGCCGCGCTGGGGCAGGTCGTCAAACAGCTCGAACAACAACCTGCGGCTGCGGTCGATGCCCGCGCCAGCGTCGCCGTAGATGTCGTACCACGAATAACCCCCGAAGTAGTCATCGGGCGCGTTGACGAGCAGGAAGTTCAGCCACGGCAACCGCAGCATTTGGGGCAACCACCGGTAACCTTCCATGCTGTCGCCTAAGCCGTGCAGCACCACCATTAGCCTGCCCGCGCTGCCGTTGCGGGCGGGTACCAACTCCGTATCGAGCATGGCGCGATTAAATCGAGCGGCCGGCGCTTGGCGAGGCAAAAGCGGCTCGGGGTGAATTTCCTAGGGCCCCTGGCGTCTGTAGGGCCGTGTTGTACAATCTGTGACTCGATATGATTACGATGAATCGTCGATCTGCACTTGGTTCGGGCGCCAGCGCGATGCTGGCGCTGGGTTTTACGGCTGCCACCATCGCGGCTGCTGCCGATTGGGCCCAATGGCGCGGTCCCAACCGCGACGGGCTCTGCGCCGAGACCGGCTTGCTCAAGAGCTGGCCGGCCGGCGGGCCGCCTTTGGCCTGGGAAGTCAACGACCTGGGCGGCGGGTACGCCACGGTGTCGGTGGTCGGCGACCGCATCTATACGGCGGGTGAGCAGGGCGAAGGCAACTCGGTGATTGCCCTCGAGCGGGCCACGGGCCGCGTGGTGTGGAGCACCAAGCTGGGGAAGGCCGGGGCGCCGGGCTGGGGCGGGTTCGGCGGGCCACGCTGCACGCCGACGGTCGCGGGCGATCTGGTCTATGCGATCGGCCAATACGGCGAGTTGGCCTGCTACGAGGCCGCTAGCGGCAAGGAGGTCTGGCGCAAACATTTTGTGACCGACTTCGGCGGTCGATTGCCCGAGTGGGGCTTTAGCGAATCGCCGCTCGTGGACGGGGACCGTTTGCTCTGCACGCCGGGCGGGAGCGACGGGATTGTGGTGGCGCTGAACAAGCGAACGGGGGCGCTGCTTTGGCGCAGCCAAGGATTCACGGATCCGGTGCAGTACTCGTCGCTGGTACCGGTCGAGATCGACGGCGTGCGCCAGTACCTGCAATTGACGATGGCAAGTGTCGGGGGTGTGGCGGCGGCGGACGGGAAGCTCCTGTGGCGGGCGGAGCGGAAGGGGAGTGTGGCGGTCATCCCCACGCCCATTTACCACGATCGGCACGTGTACGTGAGCTCCGGCTACGGCGTCGGGTGCAACCTGTTCAAGGTGGGTCGCGCGAGCGCAGACTTTGCGGTCGAGCAGGTCTACGCCAACAAGACGATCAAGAACCATCACGGCGGCGTCACCCTCCTGGGCGATCACCTCTACGGGTACTCGGATGGCGACGGTTGGACTTGCCAGGAGTTCAAGACCGGCAACTTGGTGTGGCAGGAGAAGGACAAGTTGCGCAAGGGCGCGTTGGCCTATGCGGACGGCCATTTCTACCTGCGCGAGGAGGAAAAGAGCGGCAGCAAAGTGGCGCTCATCGAGGCCACACCAGCCGGCTATCGCGAGAAGGGCCGCTTCGAGCAGCCGGATCAAAGCGGCAAAAACACATGGGCGCACCCCGTCATCGCGGGCGGCAAACTCTACCTGCGCGACCAAGACGTCCTGCTCTGCTACGACGTCAAGGCCAAGTAATCTCCCGATGAGCGGTCGGGGTAGATGACACATTGCAGGTAGGGCGCGCAGTCTTCTGCGCGCCCTAAACCACTGTGGACACAGGACGCCGCGGCGCGCAGAGGACTGCGCGCCCTACGGCCGAGTTGTAGTCCATCTCAGAGACTCATCAGTAAGCCTCGCTCAGGTACGGCAGTTTCCACGGCGCGCGGTAGCGAACGCTCACGAGCCGGTTCGCTTCCGCGTCGCCCACCACCCGCTCGGCGGCGTGGTCCCAAACGAGCTTGCGCCCCGTGCGCAACGCTAAGTTGCCCAAGTGCGCTACGGTCGAGACGTGGTGTCCGACCTCGAGGTTCTCGACCGGTTGTTGCCGTGACTTGACGCAATCCAGGAAGTTCCGCACATGGGCCGGGCGGGGGTCCGTACCGCCTGGGTGCTTCTTCGCTTCAAGGCTGTCTTTGCTGGGCTCACGCAGGATTTCCCAGCCGGCATCGTTAATGACCAGCGTGCCTTCGGTCCCGGTGAAGGCCATGCCCCAGGGCCGGTTGTACAAGCCCAAGCCCACGCCCACCTTGTGTTCCCAGACCAGGGTGTAGGTGGGGAACTCGTACACGGTGATCTGTGTGTCCGGCGTCTCGGAGTTGTCCTGGAGGACATACTTGCCGCCGCTGGAGAGAACGGCGCGGGGCGGCTCAGGCCCCATGGCCCAGAGCAACACCTGGATCAGATGCACGCCCCAATCGGTCATCAGCCCGCCCGCGTAATCCCAAAACCAACGGAAGTTGAAGTGGAACCGGTTCGGATTAAACGGTCGCTGCGGCGCCGGCCCGAGCCAGAGGTCGTAGTCCACCCCGGCGGGAACCTCCCCATCGGGCGGACTGCCAATCGGTCGGATCCAGTCCAAATAGGCCCAGGCGCGGACGAGCCCAACTTTGCCGAGCTTGCCGGATCGCACGAACTCAACGGCCTGGGCATAGGTAGGGCTGCTCAGGCGTTGGGCGCCCATCTGGCAGATCCGACCATGTCGCTGCGCGGCCTCGATCATCGCGCGCCCCTCGGCGATGGTCAAAGCCAGGGGTTTCTCGACATACACGTCTTTGCCGGCCTGACAGGCCAACACCGTCGGCAGCGCGTGCCAATGGTCCGGCGTGGCGACCAGCACCGCGTCCACGTCCTTGCGCTCGAGCACACGGCGGAAGTCCTTGCACCTGTCCGGCCGTTGCCCCCGCTTTTCCTCGACCAACTGAACCGCGGCGGCGAGCTGGCGGTCGTCGACATCGCAGACCACCGGGCATTCGACCTCCGCATTGAGGAAAAACGTGGCCAAGTCCCCTCGACCCATGCCGCCCCCGCCGATCAGACCGACGCGGACCTTCTCACTGGCGGCGACAGCCTGGGGAATGCGCGACACCACCAGGCCACCGATCCAGGGTGTGGCGGCGGCGGCCACCGAGCCGCGCTGGAGGAATTGCCTACGATTGACTCTCTTCATGGGATGATCCTGTTGGGTGCAAGGTGCAACGGTTCAACGCTCGGTGATGCGGCCCGGTTGACGCGCGCCGGTGCCGGTTTGCTGGGTGAGGGCGTCGCCGAGGTCTCGCCGGCATTGTTCAGCCAGCGCTTCGAGGCGGCGAACCACGTCCGGATGCTGCGCGGCCAGATTGGCGCGTTCCTCGGCTTCGCGTGCCAGATCGTAAAGCTCAGGCGCGGTCACGCGCGCCGTCTCGTACTTGGCCGGAATTCCGTCTTGGCCGCCGGGGCTGCCGGCGAGGGTGCGGTAGGCGTGGGGCAACACCAGTTTCCAAGGCCCGCTGCGCACGGCCTGGAGTTCGTTTTGGGCGTAGTACATGAAGTAGGCTGCATGCGGACTCTTCGCGTCCGGATCCCCGCGGAGCAGCGGCCAGATGTCCAGCCCATCGATGCGGTGCCGGGGTAATTCAGCGCCTATCAACCCGGCGATGGTCGGAAACAAATCGATGGTCATGGCCGGCTCGCGGCAGACGCTGCCGGGCCGGATCTTGCCGGGCCAGCGCGCCAGGAAGGGAACGCGTGTGCCGCCTTCCCAGGCGGTGCCCTTGCCCTCGCGCAGGGGACGGGCCGACCCGGCGTGGTTGCCGTATGAAAGCCAGGGGCCGTTGTCGGAGGTGAAGAGAACCAGCGTTTCCTGGTCCAAGCCGTGGGTGCGAAGCGCCTCGAGGATCTGCCCCACGCTCCAGTCGATCTCCATGATCACATCGCCGTACCGGCCTTGCGGCGCTTTGCCCTTGAACTTGTCGCTCACATACAGCGGCACATGGGGCATCGAGTGCGCGACGTACAGGAAGAACGGTTGGTGCTTGTTCCGCTCGATGAACTTCACGGCCCGCTCCGTGTACCACGTGGTCAACTGCGTCTGGTCCTCGGGCGTGACCGCCTCGTTAATCACCCGGTCGCCCTCGATCAGCGGCAGCGGCGGGTACGTGCCCGGCTTGGCCTCGGGATGGTAGGGCCACATGTCATTCGAGTACGGCAGCCCAAAGTACTCATCGAAACCTTGGCGCACCGGCAAAAACTGGCTCGGCCGGCCCAGGTGCCACTTGCCCACCATGCCGGTGGCGTATCCCTTCTGTTGGACCAGTTCGGCCAGCGTCACCTCGTCCGGATGCAGACCGATTCTCGAGGCAGGCCCCAGGGCGCCGTGAATGCCCACCCGGTTCGGGTAACATCCCGTCAACAACGCCGCGCGCGACGCCGAGCAGACCGCCTGCGCCACGTGAAAGTCGCTGAACCGAATCCCTTCCGCCGCCAGCCGATCGAGATTGGGCGTGGTGAACCCTCGAGCGCCGAAGACGCCCACGTCGGCATAGCCTTGGTCATCGGTGAAGATGAGCACGATGTTGGGCAAGCGCTCGGCGGCGCACCCTGGTCCTTGACCTAACCACCCGCCAACCGCACACACCAACACCTGCACCCACCGTGGTAGCCGTAGTGAAGTTTGATGTCTCATATCAACGTGCCTCCGAGGGTGACGAGGAGCGGTGAACGCCGCACATGGAGAACCTCGGCGCGCAGAGGACGGCGCGCCCCACCCTCGTGGGGCCCATACCGGCGGCTCTCGAGTATCTCAGCGTCGCACTCATCCCCAGACCAGACTTACTGTGCGGACTTCCGCGCTAGTCTGCCAGTCGCCCCGGAGGCTGTGAAGGAGGAAAGCCGGCACCAAACGGAGAGTGGCCGTCTCGCCCGCTGCCCCCGCGCCCCAGATACCCGCGCTCCTTTCACAACGGAGAGCGGCCGTCTCGCCCGCTGCCCCGCGCCCCAGATACCCGCGCTCCTTCCAACGCAGAGCGGCCGTCTCGCCCGCTGCCCCGCGGCCAAGATGGCCGCGCTCCTTCCAACGGAGAGCGGCCGTCTCGCCCGCTGCCCCCGCGGCCAAGATGGCCGCGCTCCTTCCAACGGAGAGC
>Ga0194126_10001064_pt1 | contig 46276 bp, 46 predicted proteins | sample TA2KigC150mmetaG_FD_148641 | JGI IMG/M metagenome (GOLD analysis project Ga0194126, IMG submission 148641) | Freshwater microbial communities from Lake Tanganyika, Tanzania - TA2015035 Kigoma Deep Cast 150m | ecosystem: Environmental > Aquatic > Freshwater > Lake | place: Tanzania: Lake... | reverse complement strand
AAAATCAGCCCCACTTATCGCATAAGACGGCTGATCTTTCAAAGAAGAACCGACCCGACTTACGTCATGTAATACGAGGGCTGGTTTCGAAGAGAAAAATCTTCGGAGCCAGCCCTTTTTTTATGCCTAAAATTCTTTAAATGGACAACAACTTTCTTAAGTTCGACCCTTATACCAAGGTCCCTAATGACCTCATAGAAACGCTGCTGGATTATCATTTTAATTCAACTGAGCAGAGGATTATCTTATTTATTATCAGGATGACCTGCGGTTGGAATAGGGAAAAGGCCCCTATCAGCTATGTCAGTTTATCTCGTAGATTAAAGGTTGACCTGCGCTATATCAAAAGACTGATAAAGAGGCTTAGGGATGGGCGTGTAATTACTATAGAAAAAATAAACCAGAGGAATTATCTCAGTCTAAACAGGGATTATAAGGCTTGGGATTGTGGAAAACTACAGAAGCCAAAATACATTTAACCACCAGGGTAGTGGATACGCGACCACCCTCATAGTGGTCTATAGTCCACCCAAAAAGGTGGAGGCATATACCACGTATATAAGAATAGAAGAATATTAAAAAAATAGTAGTAAGTAAATGACTGTTAATTCTGTGGATAAGTTAAGCAAAAGGGGAATGCGGAAATATGCCTTTAAATGGAGTAAACAAGCTTTGCGCTCAATGTATTCAGGAGTGTAAGCAATGGCAACAGGTAAAAGTCGTTAATTGCCCATTCTTTAAAAGCAAGCAGCAAGATTCTGCCAAACTTAAAGAAGGGGGTACCCTGCAAGCACAGCAGAATTGCTAGGAAGCCCGTAGCGAGGCGATTTTTGAGAAAAAGGGTTATGGTATGTAATGAACAAAACGTATATAGAAAATAAACAATACTTATCAGTAAAAGAACTTTCCCAATACATGGGTATAAGTATTCATACTATATATCTGTGGATTCAGTTGAAGAAGATACCTTACTATAAAATAGGGAAGATAGTCCGGTTTAATTTGCGAGAAATAGATGCTTGGTTAGAGCATCAGCATATTAATCCTGGGCTATAAAATAGTTTGACAAAGAATTCATTAAATGTTAAACTATGAAAAGTATGAAAAAAATTGGCAAGAAGTATTATATACGAGAAATAGAAAATCATCTAGGCGTTGAGCGCCGGACCCTGTTTTATTGGGAAAAAACAGGCAAAATCCCCAAAGCAAAACGTGAACTAATGTCAAATTACCGCTATTGGACAGAAGAGGATTTTGAGAAGTTAAAAAAAATTATAGCAGGCAGGTGAGTTATGTATAGAAAAGGCAGGGTGTATAGGCGGGGCAAGATTTGGTATATAGATTTTTTTGCTGATGGTCATAGGGTAAGGGAAGCGGCTGGCGAGAACAAGCGTTTTGCAGAAACAGTCTTAAGTAAAAGGCTTACTGAAGTAGCAGAGGGTATTTTTTTGAATATTAGGAAATTTGAGAAAATTAAGTTTAAATTCTTTGCCCAAGAATATTTAGAAGTACACGCAAAAAATAAGAGGTCATATCATTCAGACATCGATAGGACTAATACTCTACATAGATATTTTGGAGATAAATTTTTACACGAAATAACGCCTTTTGAAGTTGAAAAGTTTAAGACAAAGAGGGCAGGTGAGGTTTCCGGTGCTACGGTTAATAGAGATTTGGCTTGCTTAAAATGCCTTTTTAATAAAGCTATAGCATGGGGCCGGTTTAACGGTAAGAATCCTGTTAAGGGCGTTAGATTATTTAAAGAACAGCCCCGCCTTCGTTTTCTGGAAAAAGAAGAAATATTCAAATTATTGGCTAATTGCGATGAACATTTAAAGCCGATTGTAATTATTGCGCTGCATACAGGCATGAGGAAGGGCGAGATCTTAAATCTTAAATGGCACGATATTGATTTTAAAAGAGATATAATATACCTCTGCCAAACAAAGAATGGAGAAAAAAGAGAAATCAGAATGAACAACGAAGTTAAATCATTTTTATTGAAAATAAGAAAACACCCTGATAGCCCATATGTTTTTTGCAATAAGAACGGTGAGCCATTCGGTGATATAAAAAAATCGTTCTTTACAGCATGTAAAAAATCTGGTATACTTAAAAATTCTAGTTTCAGATTCCATGATTTAAGGCATACTTTTGCCTCTCATCTTGTGATGAACGGCATTGATTTAAATACAGTAAGAGAATTACTGGGCCATAAAACTTTGGATATGACGTTAAGATACAGCCATTTATCACCGGATCATAAAAAACGGGCAGTTGAGTTGCTCGGCGATAGACTTAGTGCAAATTTTGGCACAAAATTGGCACAATGGTTAAATTTTGAAAAGTTATCCACAGAAGACATTTCTGATAAGTCATTTGTAAATAAAGAGTTAGTTAATACTTAGGGCCCATAGCTCAGTGGTAGAGCAGGTGACTCATAATCACTTGGTCGGAGGTCCGAACCCTTCTGGGCCCAGTCGGAGTAGTCTGGGCATTTAGCTCAGCTGGTTAGAGCGCTACACTCACATTGTAGAGGCCAGAGGTTCAAATCCTCTAATGCCCATTTGATGATTATAAAAAGGAAAGATAATTGGAAGGTATAAACCTAAAATCGCAACTGGAAAGCCTGGTAAAGTTACAGGCGCTTGACTCAGAAATTTATTCTTTGAATAATGAAAAGGAATCAAAACCTCTGGAGATCCGAGAAATCGAGGCCAGATTCGAAGAAAAAAAGAAGATGCTTGCCGAGCTTGAGAAAAATTCACAGGACATACAAAAGCAAAAAAAAGATATAGAGCTTGAGCTTGGCACAAAAGAAGAAGGCGTTAAAAAATTACAATCACAGTTATATGCGCTTAAAACAAATAAAGAGTACAACACGATGCTGCAGCAGATCGCCGATGCTAAAGCAGATGTTTCTGTTACGGAAGACAAGATCCTGCAGGCGCTGGAACAGATAGATAAGTTAAAAATCGAGATCGATCAAGAAAAGTCGCGCCTGAAAGAAGAAGAAACGATATTTAACCAAGAGAAGAAAAAAGTAGAAGAGCGGATTAAAATAATCGATGACCGCTTGGCTGTTTTGGAAGGGCAAAGAAAACAAGTAATCCCGGAAATCGATCAGAAAATCTTCACTCAATATGAAAGGATCCTGGCGAACAGGGACGGCCTGGGGATCGTTTTAGTTAAAAACGGTTCATGCCAGGGCTGCAACATGTCAATGCCTCCCCAGGTGATCAATCTTATAAAAATGTACGATAATATTATTACCTGCGAGATCTGCAACCGCATCCTTTATATAGACGAATGAGCCGGATGGATATCTATATTGACGGTGCTTCAAAAGGTAATCCCGGAGCTGCCGGAATCGGCGTAGTCATTTGCAGGGGAAACGAAGTCCTAAAGAATATTTCAAGTTATATCGGTAAAACTACGAATAATGTCGCAGAATACACGGCGTTGATATTTGCATTGCAGGAAGCCCTGATAATGAAAGCGCCAGAAATTTATGTCTATTCCGACAGCCAGCTTTTATGCCGGCAGTTGAACCGTGAATATAAAGTGAAAAATGCAAATATTGCCGTATTATTTAAACAGGCAATGCATTTAATTTCCGCATTTGAAAAAGTAGAGGTGTGCCATATTCCGCGCACACAAAATACCGGTGCGGATAAGTTAGCAAATAAAGCGATCAAGGAATTTTTTAAGAACCACGGTTAGTTTTGAAAATTAGGACAGGCAGATATGGCTGCCCCTGCACCGTAAGGCGCAGGGGAGGAAAGTCCGGGCTCCATGGGGCGGCGTAGTGGGTAACTCCCATCCATCCTGAGTAATCAAGATGAGGATCAGAGCTACAGAGACGAGCCTTCGCCTTGGCGAAGATGTGAAACGAGCAATCTCTGCGTGGAGCAAAGCCGAATAGTCCCGCCCTTCCTGTCGAGAGACAGGATAAGGACGGCCCCTCCGATAACCTATTTAAGGAAGGGCGGGAGGGTAGGCTGCTTGATCCCGGTGGTAACACCGGGACTTAGAGGAATGGCCATTTCTGAAGCGAAACAATCGCATCAAGACAGAACCCGGCTTATATGCCTGTCCTTATTTATTTTGAGTATTGGGTATAGCGTGTGTAGTTAAACATTTAATTCAGGAGGTCTAAATCATGTCAGGTCATTCTAAATGGAAGACAAATAAGGGCAAAAAAATGGCAGCCGACGCTAAAAAAGGCGCGCTGTATACAAAAATCATCAAAGAGCTTACTATAGTCGCTCGCGAAGGAGGCGGTAATCCGGATATTAATTCCAGGCTCCGCGCAGTAATGATGAAAGCCAAAGAAGCAAACATGCCTCAGGACAATGTAAAGATGGCAATAAAACGAGGCACGGGTGAGATTCCGGGAGTTATATATGAAAGCGTCACCTATGAAGCTTATGGCCCCGGAGGAGTTGCAATTATGGTTGAAGCTCTTACCGATAACAAAAACAGGACAAGTGCAGAATTGCGTAATATAATGTCAAAAAGAGGGGGCAATTTTGCCGGCGCCGGCGCAGTAAGCTGGATGTTTACAAAAAAAGGCTACTTTTTAATTGAGAAATCGCAGGCAAATGAGGATGAGTTGATGTCTCTTGTCCTGGAAGCGGGTGCCGAAGATATGAAATCAGACGAAAAGAATTTTGAGGTCTTCACCGTGCCGCAGAATTTTGAGAAAGTAAAACAGGCGATCGATGCCAAGGGGATCAAATGCCAGGATGCAGAAGTGACCATGATCCCTTCATCAACAATAAAAATCGCTGGGAATGAAGCAAAGCAGCTCTTAGGGCTTGTTGAAGCACTTGAAGAACATGACGATGTGCAGCAAGTATATGCAAACTTCGATATCCCCGATGAAATAATTGAAGAGCTTTCTAATGCCTGAAATATGATAGTCCTGGGGATAGACCCTGCACTTTCTATTACGGGTTATGGGGCGATCAATATAAGGGAAAAGAAATTTTCGCTGTTAGAAGCAGGCATCATCAGCACTTCTTCAAAAGATAACTTGGCATTAAGATTGAATAAAATCTTTAAGGCAGTCGTTAAACTAATCAAAGATACAAAACCGGACTGCATGGTCCTTGAAAAAATATATTCCCATTACAGGCATCCGGCGACTTCATATATTTTGGGGCATGCGCGAGGCGTAATAGCCCTGGCTTGCGCCAGCCAGAATGTACCGTTGATGGAATATGGCGCTACCAGGATAAAAAAGGCAATTGTAGGCAGGGGGCTTGCTTCAAAAACTCAGGTGCAAAAAATGGTCGCCGATATCCTGGGCCTGCAAGGCCTGCCTAAATATAACGACGTTACCGATGCGTTGGCCTTAGCCATAGCGCACTGTTATATAACAAGGGCATAAAATAATATGATTGCGCGGATAAAAGGCAAGCTAATAGAAAAAAACGACAATTATATCCTGCTTGATATAAACGGTATCAGTTACGAAATATTCCTGCCGCAGGCGGTGATGCAGCGCATAGAAGAAAATACCGACGAAGACGGCTCCATAAACCTTATCACATACCATTATTTTCAAGTCGAGCCCTCAAAAAGCATCCCTATCCTGATCGGTTTTCTGAATGAAGTTGAGAAAGAATTTTTTCAGGCATTTATAAGCGTTTCAGGCATAGGGCCCCGGGCAGCATTAAAAGCGATTAATAAACCGATATCGCTTATTGCCAAGGCAATCGATGAAGGCGATATGAACTTTTTAAGGACCTTGCCGGGTATCGGCCAGCAAAAAGCAAGGGATATAATCGCTAAACTTCAGAATAAAGTAGGGAAATTCGGTTTGATACAGGATGCTTCAAGTAAGGCGCCCTCAATCGGCAGTAATGATATAATCGAAGAAGCGCTGGATGTGTTAACACAGCTTCAATACAAGAAGTCCGAGGCAATGAACATGATCAGAAAAGCCATGGAGCAGGCGGCAGGAATTCAGTCCACGGAAGAACTACTAAATGAGGTATACAAACAAAAAAAGATAAAATGAGCCAGGACAATATAAAATCAGCGATCGAAGCAATGTTTTTCTCAAGCGACCGGCCGCTGAACCTAGAACAGATTAAATTTGCGCTTGGAGGATACCAGACCGCTGATATCAGGAAACTTATCGAAGAAATACAAACTGAGTATGAATCTAATAACAGGGGGCTGCGCCTGGTTGAAATCGCAGGCGGTTTTCAGATGATCACGGCGCCCGCATTTGCCCCGTTCATACGAAAACTGTTTAAAGGCAAAAGGACAGAAAAATTATCCAAACCCGCATTAGAGACCCTGGCAATAATTGCATACAAACAGCCGTTGACAAAACTTGAAATAGAGTTATTGAGAAATGTTAATGTCGATGGAGTCATAGCTAGTTTGCTTGAAAAGGAATTAATCCGTGTAGCCGGCAGAAAAAAAACGCCGGGAAGGCCGCTTGTTTTTGGGACTACCAGGAGATTCCTGGAATATTTCGGCCTGAAATCCCTGAATGAACTGCCAAAGATGGAAGATTTCTCCAAAATGAATGCTTCTCTCGGCCAAGATGACCAACAAATTGAAATCGAGCCGATCGAAGAACAGGGCACTAACCAAAACCCTATAAATGATAATCAGGAAAAGGAGCGGGCAAATGAATCTGAAAAAATTGCGCCGTAGTATCGATAGAATCGACGAAAAGATCATTGGGCTTTTAAACGAACGCGCAAAGAATGCTCTGGCCGTGGCAAAAACAAAAACAAGCGGAGGCAAAAGTATATATTCTCCTGACCGAGAAATAGAAGTTTTTAATAAGATTTTGTCCAGAAATAAAGGGCCTCTGTCAAATAATAACCTCGAAGCGATTTACAGGGAAATCATGTCTTCAAGCTTGAGTTTAGGTAAAAAGATCACTGTTGCGTACCTGGGGCCACAAGCCAGTTTTTCGAATCTTGCTGCATTAAAAAGATTCGGCTCGCAAGTGGAGTACCTTCCCTGCGAAAGTATTTCTGATGTTTTTCTTGAAGTTGAAAAGGGGAGCGCTAATTTCGGCGTGGTGCCCATAGAGAACTCTATTGAAGGGGCTATCAGCTATACACTGGATATGTTCGTTGATTCTGACCTTAAGATTTGCAGCCAGGTTATCCTGGATATATCGCATAACTTGCTAGCGAAAAACCCAAGAGAAAAAATAAAACGTGTTTATTCAAACCCGCAGGTATTCGGGCAATGCAGGATATGGCTGCAGGAACATCTGCCTTGTGTTGAGACCATCGAAGTATCCAGCACTACGCGCGCTTCCCAAATTGCTGCAAAAGATAAACAAAGCGCCTGCATCGCATCATTATTAGCGGCCAAAGTTTACGGGTTAAAAGTCATTGCTAAGGACATCGAAGATTCTCCGCATAACATTACACGGTTTTTAGTAATCGGGAACGCCTGCGTCCTGCCGACAAAATACGATAAGACCTCGATCCTTTTTTCTATTAAAGACAGGATCGGCGCCCTTCATGATATGTTGGTCCCTTTTAAGAAATACGGCATTAACCTGACAAAAATAGAATCTCGGCCCTCTAAAAAGAAGGCCTGGGATTATTATTTCTACCTGGACCTGAAAGGGCACAAAGATAATCCTAAAGTAAAACTCGCATTGCAGGAACTGGAAAGCAAATGCAAATTCCTGAAAGTACTCGGTTCATACCCGGTAAAAGAATAGAATGGAAAATTTAGCAAGAAAGAGTGTTTTTAATATAGCCCCTTATGTGGCAGGCAAGCCAATAGAGGAAACTAAACGCCAGCTCGGCTTAAGGGATGTGATAAAGCTGGCTTCCAACGAAAACCCTCTGGGCTCATCGCCATATGCCATACGGGCAATTAAAAAGGCCCTGCCGGAAATAAACCGTTACCCGGACAGTTCGGGATTCTATCTCAAGAAGAAGATCGCAAAAACGTTGAATTTATCACCGGCTAACATCGTCTTAGGCAACGGCTCAGACGAGCTTATTGATATAATCATTAAAACCTTTGTCGAAGATGATGAACATATCATCACCTCTGATACGGCGTTTCTTGAGTATGGGATCATTTCGCAGGCCAATGCAAAAAAAATAGTCAAAGTACCGTTAAAATATTTTAAGTTTGACCTTAATGCCATTAGGAACAAAATCGATAAGAATACAAAGCTGGTATTCATAGCAAACCCGAATAACCCGACAGGTACCTATGTAAACAAAACAGAGCTTGATGATTTTCTGGCTGGGCTGCCGAAGAACGTTATTGTGGTCCTGGATGAGGCATATGATGTCTTTATTGATGCCGATGATTTCGTAAGCGGCCTTAAATATTTCAACAAAAACAATGTCATTGTATTAAAGACCTTTTCTAAAGCATACGGGTTGGCGGGCTTAAGAATAGGATATTCGATAGCCCAGAGTGATTTGTGCTCATACATGGAAAGAGTCAGGCAGCCATTTAATGTCAATATCCTGGCTCAGGCAGCGGCTGCTGCTGCTCTTGACGATAAGCAATTTATCCGAAAAACCAAAGAGATCAATAAAGAAGGCAAGAGGTTTATTTACGACAATCTGTCTATGTTAGGCCTGGCATATGTACCGACTGCCGCGAATTTTATCCTTTTTGACGCCGGCCGTGACGGACTGGGAGTTTTTAAGGAAATGCTTAAATTCGGGGTTATTGTAAGGGATATGAAGCAATATGGTTTAAATAACTTTATAAGGGTTTCAATCGGTACTAAAAAAGAGAACGAAAGATTTATCAAGGTCCTAAAGAAAGTTTTATAGTTTGGAGGGCTGAATGATTATTGTCTTAAGACCCGGTACAACCGAAGAACAGATTAATCACCTGGTAGAAAAAGTAAAAAAACTAGGCCTTACGCCGCATCTTTCAAAAGGCACCGAAAGGACGATTATCGGCGTAATCGGCCCTGAGGATATCCTGCGCGTAACTCCGCTGGAGGCATTCCCCGGCGTTGAAAAAGTCATGCCGGTATTGGCGCCTTATAAATTAGTATCCCGGGAATTCCGCGCGGAAGATTCGGTGATTGACCTGGGTAAAGGAGTAAAAATAGGCGGTAAAAAGATAATCCTGATGGCCGGCCCTTGCGCTATAGAAAATCTTGATACTCTCTATGCAATAGCTAAGGAAATTAAAAAAACCGGTGTTGAGGTCCTGCGGGGAGGGGCTTTTAAGCCGCGCACTTCGCCTTACAGTTTCCAGGGCCTCGGTGAAGAAGGATTGAAATACCTTGAAGAGGTAGGCAAAGGGCTTGGCCTGGTTACTGTGTCTGAAGTTATGGACCCCAGGGACGTAGAATTAGTTGCCAAATATGTAGACGTGCTTCAAATAGGCGCGCGCAATATGCAGAATTTTAACCTGCTTAAAGAAGTCGGCCTTACCAAAAAACCGGTATTGCTTAAAAGAGGCATGTCTTCTACCGTAAAAGAATTGTTGATGTCGGCTGAATACATACTGGCAGGAGGCAACTTTAATGTTGCTTTATGCGAACGGGGCATCAGGACATTTGAAGATGCAACCCGGAATACTTTAGACATAAGCGCGGTGCCCGTAGTAAAACAGCTGTCGCATTTACCGATTGTTGTCGATCCATCTCATGCCGCCGGCAAATGGGGTTTAGTCGGCCCGCTATCAAAGGCAGCGGTTGCTTCCGGCTGCGACGGGCTGATAATTGAAGTCCACAGCCATCCTGAAGAGGCGCTTTCGGATGGAGCACAATCATTAACACCTTCGAATTTCGCAGCCCTGGTAGCCGAGTTAAAAAATCTGGCCCGGGCAATCGGAAGAGAGATTTAACAATGCTATTTAAAGAGGTCGGCATAGTAGGGGTCGGGCTGATCGGCGGATCGCTGGGATTAGAGTTAAAGAAACGAAAACTCTGTTCCAAAATATGCGGGGTTAGTTTTCACAAAAAATCCGTGCTTCGTGCTAAAAAATGCGGGGCAATCGATGAGGGTTCGCTCGACTACAGGATCCTGGAAAATTCTGATCTGCTTATCTTTGCCGCGCCCGTTGATACGATCCTAAAATTAGCGCCTAAAATCTCGCGCATAATCAAAAGGGACTGTATAGTAACCGATGTTGCCAGCACAAAAGAAACAATTACCTCAAGATTATCCGAGATCTTTCCGAATTACTGCGGCAGCCATCCATTGGCAGGTTCTGAAAAACGCGGAGTAATGAACGCAAAAACCGGATTATTCAAAAATTCTGTAGTCATCATCACGCCGGTTAAAAACACCCGGGACAAGGCAATAAAGATAGTCACGAGGCTTTGGCAGGAGGTCGGGGCAAAAGTTAAAATACTTACTCCTTCTGAACATGATAAAGCAATTTCTTTTACAAGCCACCTGCCTCATATAACTGCTTTTGCCTTGATTGACTCGGTTCCGGAAAAGTTTTTTCCTTATGCAGCAACAGGCCTGAAAGATACTACCCGCATCGCGGCCTCCGATGAAGAATTATGGTCCAGTATCTTTTTAAGCAATAGAAAGAACCTGGCCCAATCAATCCGCCTTTTTAAGGCCTCTGTTTCAATCCTTGAAAAAGCCATAAAAAGCGGCGACAAACAAAAATTATCGGATTGCCTTAAGAAATCCAAAAATAAACGAGAAAAATTAGCATGATTATCGCAATCGACGGACCGGCAGGCGCAGGGAAAAGCACCGTTGCCAAACTTTTAGCCCGTAAAATGGGGTTTCTTTATATTGATACCGGAGCAATGTACAGGGCATTGACCTTGAAGGCCCTGGAAAATAGTATTGATGTAGAAAACAGTGAATTAATGTCAGCGTTAGCGCATAATACCGGCATTGACCTCATCAATAATGCTGACGGTTCGCTGAAAGTATTGCTGGACGGATGCGATGTTTCTAAAGAAATCAGGGAGCCGAGGATCACAAAATTCGTCTCTCTTGTAGCTAAGATCAAAGGTGTCCGGGATGTAATGCTAGAGAACCAACGCCGGCTGGGAAAAGGACAAAACAGCATCCTTGATGGCAGGGATATCGGGACAGTAGTTTTTCCTGATGCCGAAAAAAAGTTTTATATAGACGCGAACTTTCAGGAAAGGGTATCCAGAAGGCACAAAGAGCTTATCGGCTTAGGCCAAAAGATAAGCGCGGCAGATGTTGAAATGGACCTGTCTAACCGCGACAAGATCGATTCAACAAGAGAAGTTGCGCCTTTAAAGAAAGCCGACGATGCAATTTATATCGACACAACTAAACTTACGATTGAAGAAGTAGTCGCCAAACTCTTTCAAGAGATAAACCGCTAATTCATGGACAAATCACTCATCCGGAACTTTTCCATAATCGCCCATATAGACCACGGTAAGTCTACGCTTGCCGATAGGATTCTTGAAATAACCGGGACTGTCGAACGTTCTCATAAAGGCACCCAGCTCTTAGACGACATGGACCTGGAGAAAGAAAGGGGTATTACCATCAAAGCTTCGATGGTCAGGATAAACTACCGCTCAAAAAAACATGGCGGTGATTTTATTTTTAATCTGATCGATACTCCCGGCCACGTTGATTTCACTTATGAAGTATCAAAATCCCTGGCTGCCTGCGAGGGGGCGATCCTGGTTGTAGACGCAGGCCAAGGCATAGAAGCCCAAACAGTGGCCAATTTTTACCTTGCCATGGAAAATAACCTGCAGATCATACCGGTAATAAATAAAATAGATTTAAATTCTGCGGATGTAGCTCGCGTAAAAAAACAGATCGTTAATGTGCTGGGATTCAGGGAAGATGACATTATCCTTGCTTCTGCAAAAGAATCAATCGGCATTGAAGAGATCCTGGACAGGATAATCGAAGTTATCCCGGCTCCTTCAGGAGAAAATATCGATGCCCTTAAAGCGCTTGTTTTTGACTGCCGTTACGATAAGTTTAAAGGAGTAGTGGTATTTGTAAGGATAGTCGAAGGGGAAATCACGCCTCTAACGCAATTAAAAATGATGCATTCAGGCACAAATTACAAGATAGAGGAATTAGGAGTTTTTAACCTTAAATATTCAGCGGTAGATTCGCTTACCTGCGGAGAAGTCGGATATTTTACCGCAAATATCAGGGACCCCAGGGAGATTATCATCGGAGATACCATTACCGACGCAAAAAACCCCTGTTCCGAACCCCTGGCAGGATACAAAACGCATAAGCCGCTTGTTTTTTGCGGCATTTATCCGGTAAACCCGGGAGATTTTCCCGAACTGCGCGATGCAATGGATAAATTAAAACTTTCAGATGCCTCATTTGTATTTGAACCGGAGAATTCGCAGTCATTCGGCTCCGGTTTCAGATGCGGGTTCCTTGGCCTATTACACATGGAAATCGTCCAGGAGCGCCTCGAAAGAGAATACAATCTTAACTTAATCCTCACTGTGCCTAACGTTGTGTATAAAGTCAAAACTGTCACTGACGAGATAATAGAGGTCGATACCCCGGCAAAATTACCGGCACCCCAGGATATCCAGGAAGCCCAGGAGCCATACGTTAAATTATTGATGATAATACCCGTTGAAAATATCGAGGCCGTCTGCGATTTTGCAAAATCCCGCAGGGGGACTTTCCAGTCAAACGAATACCTTGGGGAAGACAGGGTAAAAATAATCTTCAGTATGCCGTTATCCGAGATAATCGTCGACTTCTACGACAGGATTAAATCACTAACCCGTGGTTATGGCTCATTGGACTATGAGTTCAATGATTACCTTCCTACAAAACTCGTAAAACTCGATATTCTTATTAACGGCGTTGTTTGCGATGCATTCTCTTCATTGATGAGCAAAGAAAAGGCAACTTTTAAGGCACACGCCTTAGTATCAAAACTTAAAGAGTTGATCCCCAGGCAATTATTTGAAGTTGCAATACAGGCAGCAATCGGCAGCCAGATCATTGCTTCGGAAAAAGTCAGGTCTGTCGGTAAACACGTCACTGCCAAATGTTACGGCGGAGATATTACCCGGAAACGTAAACTTTGGGAACAGCAAAAACAAGGAAAGAAGCGCCTGAAACAGTTTGGCAAGGTAGAGATTCCGCAGGAAGCTTTTTTGGAGGTACTGAAAATATGAAAAAGAAGTCGGTCTTAAGAGAGTGGGCAGAATCATTAATCATCGCCGCGATACTGGCCATTATAATAAGGATTTTTCTTGTAGAGCCGTTTAAAATCCCGACCGGTTCAATGCGCAATACATTAGTCGAAGGGGATATCATCCTTGTAAATAAGCTGATCTACGGAGCCAGGATCCCTGTTATCAAGTTAAGGACCCCGGGCTTTACAACGCCAAAAAGAGGGGATGTCATTGTCTTTATTTATCCGGAAGACCCTAAAAAGAATTTTATAAAACGGCTTATTGCAACACCCGGAGAAACCGTAGAAATAAAAAACGGGACCATTTATATAAATGATACCCCGCTTCTGGATTCTCCGTTTAATCAGCGGTATTATTACAATAGGGGCGATTATGCGCAGGAGGGGGTAAAAATCATTGTCCCTGACAATGCTTATTTTGTCTTAGGCGATAATTCTGCTTCATCACAGGACAGCCGCTATTGGGGGTTTGTCCCCAAAGAAAACATCCTGGGAAGGGCTATCTTTATCTATTTTCCTTTTAACAGGATACGGTTAATAAAATGAACTTTGCCAATAAAATATCGACTTTTAGAATTTTAAGCGTGCCGTTTTTTATCGCGAGCCTTGTATATTACCAGTATCCGCAGCGAGATTATCTGCGCTTTGTCGCCTTGTTTATCTTTATACTCGGAGTGATCTCGGATGCAGTCGATGGCTATATTGCCAGGAAATCAAAGCAGATCTCAAAGGCCGGCATGGTCCTTGACCCCCTTGGGGATAAACTTCTTTTAATGAGCGCGTTTATTTCACTGGCATTGATACATGATTTTCCTAATCAGATAAAATTCCCCCTATGGGTTACCCTGATCGTAATCTCACGAGATGTAATCATACTTTTAGGAGCAGTAGTGATTTACGTTGTAAGGCAAAATATTAATATCATGCCTACAAGATGGGGGAAACTTACAACTACATTCCAGATGCTTTCGGTAATCTCAGTGATGGTGCAGTTTAAATACGCATTCATTTTTTGGTCAATAGCAGTGGTCTTTACTATAATATCAGGGATGGATTATATCAAAAGGGGGTTTAAATACCTGTATGCAGTGGATAATTCCCGCAATCATCATTAGTTATCTGGCCGGTTCAATACCGACCGCATTTCTATACGGCCGGATTTTCAAAAAAGTTGATATACGAAAACACGGTTCCGGAAATATCGGGGCGACAAACGCACTCAGGGTTTTCGGTAAAAAAGCCGGAATTTTGGTACTGCTGCTTGATATTGTAAAAGGCGCCCTGCCGGTAGTTATTATCGGAGATTTCGTCCTGGCAAAGACATCTTCTTTAAACCCCGATTTATTGCGGATACTGCTTGGCCTAAGCTGTGTTATCGGCCACAATTGGACTGTTTTTCTTAATTTCAAAGGCGGCAAAGGAGTGGCTACAACATTAGGAGTTATGTTGGGGCTGTCTCTTAAGATCAATGGTTTTGGAACTATATTGTTGTTGCTGGTAATAATCTGGTTATTGAGTTTTCTTATTACCAGGATAGTTTCTGTTGCGTCTCTTTTGGTAGCGGCCTTGTTCCCGGTACTTACTATCGCTTTAAAAACATCCCCGCAGGTTACGGTATTCAGCGTTGTTTTTTCCCTCTTTATCATATTGCGCCACCTCCCCAATATAAAACGCCTTTTAAAAGGCAAAGAACCACGCCTCTCATTCAAAAAATCCAGGTAATTTTGAGTTTACTTAAGTAAACGTTTTCATAATTAACCCTTTCTGCCCTTGAAAGTTACGTGATTTTGCTGCATACTTTTTTTAGGGATTGAATAAGAATTTCCCCACCAGCCAAAAGGAGAATAGAGGGGAAGGCCGGCCTTTTATGGCCGGCCTGCTTCGAAAGGAAAGAATGAGAGACCTGGTTTTTAAAAACCTTATTTCTGACGAAAAGAAAAGGCGGATAATCTCAAGCTCCGAGACAATGGATGAAAACGGGGTAAAGAGCATTATTCACCGCCACTTTGTTTATATAGTTAAAGATATTGCCGATGAAGGCCAGGCCCAAAAACCGCTTCCTTACCTTTACGTCCTCAAGTCAAAAGATACTAAAACACACAAAGAAAAGTTCTTCTGCAGGATCAAAGGCAGTGTTTATGCCAAAAACCAAGGAAAGCCGGTAATGATACTATTTATGCATTCCCTGAAAATATCTTTTGCAGCAGAAAGTGAAGGCCTTTTACCAAAGAAAGACACGCCATAAATACCTACCTTGCAATAACTTACAGTTTAAGAATAAGCTAATTATTTATTGACTTTTGTAAAATATTGGCTATAATATTTGACATATGAAAAAGCCAATATTATCACTCATAGTTAGCGTAATCTTCACATTAAATATATTGCCTATTAATACGGCATATTCAGGGACTCTTGCAGCAGAATACCTCTGCGAGATGGGTGTTGCCTATTATAAAGTAGGTAAACTAAACGATGCTTTGACTGAATTTAACAAAGCATTGATGATAGACCCGCACAATAAAACAGCAAAAAAATACATAAATACGATTTTTTCAAAAAATACCGCACTCAAGCAGAAAGAAACCCAAGAAAGCTATGCTCCTATTGAACGGGAACAGCTTCAAATTACAGACCCAACAAGGGAAGATGCCATAAATAACGCTTTGGCAGGATCAGCAGAATTCATAGCCGAACAGAAAGACACAGAGAAAGATGCCGGGTTATCTTTTGGCGGGTTGAAAGTAACCGGAGAAACACAAGTAAGCCTCGGCTCAACACCGGATGACAGCCTCATTTGGAAAAGAGCCAATGCTGATTTAAACGAAAAAAATTGGCGCATCCTCTCAAACGACGCGTTTAACCGCCGGACCAATACATACGACCCGAGAGTATACGACCGCTTAAGGGTAAACCTTGATACGGAAAATAAAGAGGGCTTTAATTTTCATACAAATATTACCGTTGACCCATGGAGTTTCACCGGAAAAAGCGACAAGGCCACGATTACAAGCGTATTCGGCGATGTAGCAGACGTGCAATTAAAATACTGGTCCAATACCGGTTATACCATAAACGAAACAGTTTATAGCGATAGGTTCGGAAATTCTTTTAACATCCCTGAGATCAAGGTCGTTGACGGCAAAACAAGTGCTATGGGCCTTGCCGGTGCTTTTACTCCAAACGACTCTTTTCCCATTCCTGCAACAGAAATCAACCGCCTCTTCCAGCCCTTGCGTGAATTCTGGTTTGATTATAATCAGGAGGGGACAAAAGTAAGGGTGTTCCCTATCGGCTATCAGGACCAGGCCTACACCTCCGACGACCCTTTACGCTTATCAAATAATCACATTTGGTGGCAAGAGAGCCCCTGGATAGACAGCTGGGTCCCCGGCCATTTAAATTTCGGGGCTACACCGCAGGATTTTACACGGGGTAAGCTTGATGATGCTTTATCTTATTTTACCAGGGATAGCGATGGCACGCGCCTGACCGCATTAAGAGGGTTTGCGCTGCAACTAGACACTATTGAGAACCTGGCACTAAATTCCACTTTTGCGACACCTAAAGGCCTATGGCAGGATTACGATAGCGTTGATAATATTATTAACGCAACAAGGGCAAAATATTTCCTGATGGATAATTTGTCTCTTGGGGCCCTATTTACTTACAGATTGGGCCTGGATGAAAACAAAGCCAGGGACATGGCCAACTATGTGGGCGGCTTTGATATCGGTTATGAAATTTTCGACGGATTAAAACTCGACTTTGAAGTCGCCGGCTCCAAAACGCAAAGCGACCTGACGCACCCTGATTACAAAAGCCAGGAACAGGGTAATGCCTATAATTTCTCTGTTACGGGATCATTCCCGGGGAAAAACATAACCGGCCTTAAATACGGTTATTATGAGATAAAACCCGAGGAAACTGACACTTCTTTTGCCCGGTATAAATTTTACGCAACCCGCATGGACGATGATTTTGACCCCACCTTATCCAACTATAGAGAGACAAGAGATGACACTTTTTGGTCAAGGCATATTCATTTCAGGCAACCGATGAAGTATTATTTCGCGGGGCTTTATCAGTCCGCACTTGGCTGGGACGACCTTGAGCCATACAAAATAGGCAACGGCATTGATACCGGAAGAAGCGTATTGGGATTCCGCCTTGAAACAAAGTTATTTGATAACAAAATCGATAACCTTTTTGATGTAAGAAACGTACATAATACTAATAATAAATTCATTGAAAATGTCGCACGGGATGAATTGACTGTCAAAGTAACGGATAAACTAACTTCTAAAATATTAGGCATTTATCAAAAGCTGCCTAAAACAAAAGGCGGGACCGATCCGTTTATTTTCGATAATGAAACCGGGGACTACCTTCTAAACGCTGCGATTGAAGACGGCAAAGACCCGAGCCTTAAAACCGGGTCATTAGGATTGGAGTATTCGTTTACTGACTGGATTTCCTTATCCGGGATCTGGGAAAGGACAAATGACTCGACCCTTGCATATGACAATTACCCCAGAGGGGACCTTAATAGTTCTTCGATGACAACGGTCACCTCAAGCGAAAACGATAAGATCTTCCGTGAACAATTGCCTTTTCTTTACAGCCAGGGGCTATTTCCGCTGCCCCCATATCCGTTTTATAATATTTGGAAAACCGGGCTCAGGATAAACCCATTAGAAAATATGGAAATTTACCTTGATTACACAAGGAACGAATTTAAAAGTGCCGGCCAGATTGACGACAACATGAATCATATTGGCTGCGAGCTTTCTTATCAGTTTTCTAAAAAAATGGGTGTTTTCTTACGGTATACTTACTCACGCTGGAATGACATAAATAGGATGTTAAGCGGAGAAGATAAGATTTATCTGGGCCACCATAATTATTTTACAGAATTCAGGTTTTATCCGTCAGAAGATGACGAGCTCAGCTTGCAATACGGCGAATCCGGGATATCGCCTGTGGCCACAGTTACTTTTGACCCTTTCGGCGGAAGTGTTGCCACCTTAGATACAAGGCATATCGTAAGAGTTTACTACCGCAAGAAGTTTTAGATAATATTTCCTACCTTCTCAACCTCGTAGGTTAAGAATGAAAACAATTCAACCAAACCTACGAGGTTTAGTATTATTAACTAATCCAGATAAATATCGATTTGTTTTATAAGGCGGGACCTGACCTGCTCGGAGAAAGGGGGAGGGATGAAGCTTGATTTTAAATAAACCGGCTTATTATCCTTGTCTTTAAAGGCGATTGATCTGATCTTAGGGCAATTCTTACCGAAAGTATTCTTAAAAGACGGATTATGATATATAACTTTGACTTTTCCGAGAAAATTAAATTTATAGGTTTTATCCTGGCGGTTAAATAGCCACCCGGGCAAAGCAGGAGAAAATTCCAGGTTTAATTTCTTCTTATCATCAACAAAGAAAGGCGTCCTGCCGGCATTCATTATAGCCCAGATTTGCAGAAATTCGGCAGTGGAGCCGGAAAGACGCGCGACAAAACCATTCCCATGCAGGTTTTTATCGGGGTAAACACTGCTTACTATGAAAGAAGAATTCTCTAATATGCTGCGGCCGTAAACAGCCGCGTCTTTAAAAGGCACGAGGACATTCTTAAAATCACGGTAAAATTCATCAAACAAACCAAGCTTAAGGATTTCTAGCATATATTTATATTCCATGTGCAGCCAGATTGATTCATTTTCCAGCCAACCCGGGGTAAACACCCTGCATCTTCCTATCTCTTCAGGCATGCCTTTTAAAGAGGTATTTACTTTATAATTTTTAATTTTCTTATCAAAAAGGCTGCTTTTTCTGACTGACTCATACAGTTGTTTGGCATCGCCGATATTATCAGCTACCCTTAAAGCATGCATTTGAGATTCCAGAAAAAAAGGAAGCGGTTTTTGCCGGAATTTCTTCGGCCTAAAATAAGGAGAAGCAAGCGGTTCGAATTCGGCAACTTCATTTATAAAATACGTATAGTACAGGTTTTTGCCGGAATCCCATGCCTTGGCTATACCGTATTCAACTTTTTCCAGGGCGCAATCCAGGAATTCTTCGATTTCTTTGGTTTGCACCGCGCGGTCATTGCCGCTGACCCCGAATAATGTCCTTTTCCTGAATGATTCTTTTATGGATGCTGACTTATCCCAGTATTCAAAATCACCTGCATCATTTTTATTATCCTGCCATTCTTTGAGCAATCTCTTTAGGTCAAACAGAAAATCCGATAGTTCTTCTGTGATGCTCAACTCGCCGGTACCTGAACCGGACAACATTGATTTTAAGAGGAGTAACAACCTTTTTAATTCAAATGTTTCCGAGCTTGACGACCCGAACAAAGCAGGCAGGCCATTTAAGGCATCATACCAATTGGGCTTATTTGCTTCCATCTCAATCCCTACCCCAAAAGGGTCAAGAGAAGAGGCCTTATTCAAAGCCAGGCAAACCAATTTATTGAACAAATTGGTTTTATAGATCTGGCCTTCCCCGAAATTCCTTCTTACGGTATGCACAAGATGCGCCCGCTTCCTAAGCATCTCTTTTTTATGGCTATCAACTGTGATTGAATGTAACTGCCGCGGCAGGCCGTTATAAAGCTGGTATTTCTCAGAACGGGGTTTTACAATTTCACTGTTATCAAAATAGGTAAAATCTTTTCTACTAAACGCGGTATCTTGAATTTTTTCAGGATATATCGCAAAATAGTTTTCTAGCAAATCTAGGTTATATGTCCAATGGTCGGTCCAGAAACCTTCTCCATGCTCAGCTTCATGATTTTTTTTACAATGCGACAGGAGTTTCCCAAGGAATTCATCTAAAGAACAGTTAATCCTGATGTTATTTTCCCGTATGAACAGCACTACTTCGCCAGGAGTAAACGGCTTCATGAGAAAACCGATGATTTTTATAATATCTTTTTCATTTAGCAAGTTGCCGAACGCTGCCCTGAACCCTGCTTCGTCAGCCAAAGAAAAACTCGCTCCCTTAACGACTAAAGGGTTAAACCCGTCCAGCTGTATTAAATTTAAGAAAGTTAAAATATTTTCTTCGCCTGCTTCGGGATTAAACCATACATCAAGCCGCCGGTTCTGATTTACATCCCGGTAACTGCCGTTACCTTGTGAAAAATAAGTCGCCGCAAGCACAAAACGGTTATAGTCCCTTTCCAGGTCTCCGTGCTTCCTGGAATACAAATGAAAAACAGCGCTGCTGGGAGGAAAAGTTACGGGGTATCCGCCGCGCAGAATATTGTCAAGATAGGTCTGTTTAGCGTAAAGGTCAAACTTTGAAGAACTGCTTTCGGTATGGATATCGCTCTGCAACGCCTCAATCAATAATTTATTTTCTTCGCTTTTTTTTGCCAGGTAACCGATTTTAGTAACCCGGCTTGTCAGCCTGCTCAACTCTTTTTTATCCCTGGTATACCCTACAAGAGAATAAAATGTTTTTTCCTTTTGAGGAGCAAGCATGGCTTCGGAGAAAATAAAGCCGCAGGGGGTCTTATTCTGCAGCATCTGGCCGGAGGGAAACACAAATTTATCATTTTCAATAAACACATAGGGGCAAGTTAAATCAGTAACCGGGCCGAAGACCTTATCAGGGTCAACAATCGGTTTCAATATTTCCGGCTTTTCTTTTTTAAAATGAAAACCGAGATAAAAATTGCCTTCATCTATGTGGACCACCTCAGGCGTGTCCTTGGGGTCTACCGCCAGTTTAAAAAAAGGGCACATTTTCTCAAGGTTGTGGACAGCCATCCATGCCTCAAGGGTGCGGCCGAGCTCCTTGACCAGAAAATTATTCATCCCAAAAGGTATTATTTGGGGCAAACCGTCGATGAGCTGTATTTTTTTAGCTGCCTTTGATGTATTTTTAAGCGTAATTATCCTTGCCAAAGCGGCAAAAGAATCTCCCGGTACGGTAAAATACCGGATTTCGGTTTTTAACCCCAGGGTGGCATTTGTTTCTTCGAGAGAAAGATCATAGGAAGTAATCGACATAGCGTTTGAGATGTCAAATCCAAGGTTAGAAAACCCGTTATGGAATGGCTCGTAAAAAACAGGTTTTTTACTGCAGGTCATTTTTATAAAAGTCCTGAAACCCGAAAGAGGCGCCTGCTGCCATGACTTATTAGCCGGATAGAATTCCGAAATCGCATGGTCTTTGTCTTTTATCCCGAAACTTGCTATAGCTTGCCCGCGGTTTACAAAAAATGCCCACATCGGTATACCGTACTTACCGGCAATCCCAGGGAAAAAATCCGCGAATGGCTTTGCGTAATTATACTGCTCAATCACAAATTTGCCATCAGCACCAAGATAGTACTTTGGCGGCCTTCTTATCTTAGTTGAATTCATATTTACTCCTGATTAGTTTTTCTATTTTACCGGCTTTTCAGGGCTTTGTCTACAAATTTCTGTAATTGACACCTATGAAACCAGCGGTATAATATTAAATCATGGGTCAGAAGAAAAGGGCCCCAAGTTTTTGGGGCAGAATGATTACTAAAAAACCTCCTAAAACTCCCCCTGCAAAGAAAGCTTCCGGCAATATCGATAAACTTAAGAAAAAGATCAAAGACCTTGAACAGCTTGTCCAAGAACGCACCTTTGAAGCTAAGGCAATCAGCCAACAGCTTATAAATGATATTGCCGGCAGGAAACGCGTAGAAGAGGCCTTAAGAAAATCCGAAGATAAATACAGGTCAGTCCTAGACAATATCGGCATAGGGGTTTCCCTGATCAGCCCGGAAATGGAAATCATTGCTCTTAATAAACAGATGCGGGCCTGGTTTCCGACAATAAATGAATCAAAACGGCCCATATGCTATAAATCTTTTAATAACCCTTCAAGAAAAACTATCTGCACCTACTGCCCCACGGCCAAAACCTTAAAAGACGGGCTCGTACACGAATCCATCACCCAGACTCCTTTTTTTGACGAGATCAGGAACTACAGGATTGTTTCTACCCCTTTAAAAGACAAAGAAGGAAAGATCATTGCGGCAATCGAGATGGTCGATGATATTACCGAACAAAAACGCGCATTTGATACTATCCTTGAGCTGAATAATTCTCTTGTCCAATTCGGGCCTGACCCGAAAAAAAACATCGCCTTACTGGTAAAGGCAGCAGGATTACTTTTGCGCGGGGATTGCGCGCTCTATAACCGCCTTCAGGAGGACTTTCTCTGCACCATCTGCGATTGGAATGCCCCGGAGGACCTGCAAAAAAAAGATAAACCCCGGGGCCATTTATGCTTTGATATTATTTCTAATGCCGATAATACGCCTCAAGTAGTAAGAAATTTACAGAATTCACGATATTTCCGGACGGATCCCAATGTGAAGAAATTCGGCCTTAAAACATATATCGGCCATGCAGTTAAATTAAAAAATGAATCTATCGGTTCGCTATGCGTTGTCTTTACGGAAGACAGGGAATTCAAGCCATACGAGCTGGAATTGCTGTCAATACTTGCAAAAGCCCTAAGCATTGAAGAAGAACGGGAAATGATCAAGAACTCCCTGAGTGAAAGCGAAGACAGGTTTAATCAGATTACCAAGATCTCCAAAGAATTTATCTGGGATGTAAATGAGAAGGGGCTTTATACTTATGCAAGCCCTGCAGTAGAGAATATATTGGGCTACAAACCGGAAGAACTGGTCAACAAATTACATTTTTATGACATTTTCCCTCCTGAAGATAAAAAGCGCCTGATGGAAGAAATATTCGAAAATATCGAAAAAAAAGTTATCTTCAGAAGGTTTGTCAATAAGTGCCTGCATAAAAACGGCAATATCGTTATTTTAGAAACAAACGCCGTGCCAATTGTTAATAAAAACGGGGGATTGCTGGGTTATCGCGGGGCCGATACCGATATTACCGAACGCAACCTTCAGGAAGAATCCCTGAAAGAAGCCAAAGAATTTGCTGAACTTCTTTACCGGGTAATCCCAAGCGCGATATTCACAGTTGACCTTGATAAAAAAATTACTAATTGGAACGACAAGGCGGCGGAAATCACTGGATACTCTCTTAGTGATGTCCTGGGTAAAGATTGTTTTATGTTTGCCGAAACCCCGTGCAGAGAAAATTGCGGCCTCTATGATATGGATGTTGAGAAACCTATTATGTCCCGTGAGTGTGTTATCATCAGAAAAGACGGGGAAAAACGCGTAGTTATAAAAAATGTCGATTACCTCCATGATGCAAAAGGAAAGATAATCGGCGGGATAGAAAGCTTCGAGGATATTACCGAGCGTAAACACGCGGAAGAGCGCTTAAAAAAAGCGCACGACGACCTTGTGCAATCGGAGAAATTGGCTGCATTAGGAAGGTTTTCCTCAAGTATCGCCCACGAAGTAAAGAACCCGCTGGGTATAATCATAAGCGGAATTGAATTTTTGCAGAGAAAAATGGACAAGTCGGATACAGAAACCAAAACGGCAATACTTAAAGTCAAAGAAGCTGCTTTAAGGGCAAGCAATACCCTTGAGGACTTACTAAAAGCAGCCAGGCCCTCAGGGCTCAAGATCCAGAAAACCTCGGTTAGCGAATTAATTGCCGACCCGCTATCCTTGCTTAAATATTCCCTTGATGCCGGCGGGTTAAAGGTAAAGGTTGATATTGAAAAGAATCTTTATGTCGAAGTCGACAGGAGCCAGCTTTTTCAGGTACTGATAAACATCTTTGTAAATTCAATTGAGGCCATGCCAAACGGAGGTGAAATCAATGTCCGCGCCTACATAAATAAAGATGAACTTTCGCTTTTGGGTGAGTCGCAATGCGTAATTGAAATCTCTGATAACGGAGAAGGCATACCAAAAGACGACCTTTCCAAAGTTTTTGAACCGTTTTATACCACAAAAACAGCAAAAAAGGGGACAGGGCTCGGGCTTCCCGTAGCTAAAATGATTATTGATAAACATAAGGGCAGCATATCTATTGACAGCGGGCCAGGAAAAGGCACCGTAGTAAAAATCATTTTGCCGGTTCCGCCGGCATAAAAAAGGGGCATCATTCTATGAAAAAGATCCTTGTTGTTGACGATGAAAAAGATTTCTGTTTTTTTATAAAAAAGAACCTGGAAGCTGAAGGAGATTTTAACGTCAGTATTTGTTATGACAGCAGAACAGCCCTCGGCATGGCTAAAGACATCTGCCCCGATATCATCCTTTTGGATATAATGATGCCCGGGAAAACCGGAATTGACGTTTTGACGGACTTAAAAAGAAGCAAAGACCTGAAAAACATCCCTATAATTTTCTTAAGCGCTATAATAAAAGAAGATGAGCTGGGAAAACATAAAGGATTAATTGAAAACGGCCATTTTATTTCAAAACCCGTAAAAACAGGCGAACTTGTAAAAGCCATTAATAAACTAGCCAAAGAAACATTCCCTTTAAAAGATAAGGTGAGGACAGTAGCCTTTCTTTCAAGGCAGCAGATCGACTTTCTCGACAAATTAGGCAAGGATGCCATGTTCCATCGCGGCTATAAACTGTCCCGCGCCCAGATTTTATCTGAATTGGTGGACTTGTTGATTGAATTTGAGGAAAACGGCAATAAAATCGACCTTGATGAGACAAGCCTGTCTAATTCAATCCTCAAGCTGATAAATAGTTAGACCTTTTGCAGCGTCCTTCCTTCCTGCCGTAAATTTCTTTGACTTTTACCCATTACGGTGGTAAAATTAACAAAATTAATAATAATATGGATATAACTAAAAATACAGTAAAACATGTTTCGCACTTAGCGCGTATTGATTTGTGCGATAAAGAGTTAGATAAATTAGCTGTCCAGCTAAAAAGCATATTAGATTTTATCGACAAGCTGAAAGAGCTTGACGTTAAAGACGTAAATGCTGCCAGCCATATTCTGCCTCTAAATAATGTCTTTAGAGAAGATACCCTTTCTGAATCTTTACCCCTGGAAGAAACACTGAAGAACGCCCCTCAAAAAAATGATAAATTCTTTGGCGTGCCAAAGGTAATCGAATAATTGCCGGTATGGAAATCTATAAGTTAACCTCACATGAATTATCAGTTAAATTAAATGAAAAAGCTTTTACGCATACGGATGTTGTTGCTGCGATTGAATCAAGGATCAAATCAATAGATCCAAAAGTAAAGGCCTATGTGCGATTTAACGGCTTTGCCGGGCAAAATGAGCTTCCTGCGGGAATACCCGTATCTATAAAAGATAATATCTGCACAAAGGGCGTTCTTACAGAATGCTGCTCAAAAATCCTGCAGGGCTTTAATCCGCCTTATAACGCAACCGTAATAGACAAATTGTCCGGCGCCGGTTTTATGGCACTGCCGGTAAAAACCAATATGGACGAATTTGCTTTTGGTTCTTCAACTGAGAATTCCTGCTTTGGAAGGACCAATAACCCCTGGGATACCGATTGTGTGCCCGGCGGCTCCTCAGGCGGTTCTGCTGCAGCAGTAGCTGCAGATGAAGCAATAATGGCCCTGGGCTCTGACACAGGTGGCTCGATCAGGCAGCCCGCTAGTTTTTGCGGAGTAGTCGGAATGAAACCGACATATGGCAGGGTCTCCCGCTACGGACTGATCGCCTTTGCTTCAAGCCTTGATCAGATAGGCCCGATCACAAAAGATACCCGGGACTCTGCAATACTTTTAAATGCAATTTCCGGTTACGACCCCCTTGATTCTACTTCAGTAAATGCAGAAGTGCCTGATTACACAAAATCCTTAACAGGAGATATTAAAGGAATAAAAGTCGGCATCCCAAAAGAATATTTTGTCTCAGGCATAGACCCGGAAATTAAAAATATTATCGAAGAAGCAGTTAATAAGCTCCGGGCCATCGGAGCGGCAAACAAAGAAGTTTCCCTTCCTCATACCGAATATGCAGTACCCGTTTATTATATAATCGCGACTGCTGAAGCAAGTTCCAATCTCGCCAGGTTCGACGGAGTGCAATACGGCTGGCGCAGCAATGGCCCCGAAGGCCTGATAGATTTATACAAAAGGACCCGCGAAGAAGGATTTGGCGAAGAAGCAAAGAGAAGGATAATCCTTGGCACATTTGCATTGTCACACGGTTATTATGACGCTTATTACCTGAGGGCTTTAAAAGTAAGGACATTAATCAAAAATGACTTTGATAATGTCTTTAAAGAATTTGATTGTATCGTAACGCCGACTTCTCCGACCGCGGCATTTAAAGCCGGAGAAAAAACAACTGACCCTCTAAAAATGTATTTATCGGATATTTTTACAATCTCTGCCAACCTTGCGGGCATCCCTGCAATATCAATTCCTTGCGGTTTTACAAAAGCAGGGTTGCCTGTGGGCCTGCAGATACTGGCTAAACCGTTTGACGAGGGGCTTCTTTTACGCATAGCCCATGCCTATGAACAAAATACGCCCTGGCATAAAATGAGGCCCGAAATTTAATGGAATACGTTGCAGTAATCGGCTTAGAAGTACACCTTCATTTAAAAACCAAGACCAAGGCCTTTTGCGGCTGCTCTACTGAATTTGGAAGCCAGCCCAACACACAGGTCTGCCCTGTATGCCTTGGGTTCCCCGGTTCTTTGCCTGTCTTAAACAAAAAGGCGTTTGATTACGCTATAAAAACCGGGCTGGCATTAAATTGTAAAGTGCAGAATTTTACGAAATTTGACCGTAAGAATTATTTTTACCCGGACCTCCCTAAGAATTACCAAATTTCTCAATATGACCTGCCTTTAGCAACCAAGGGCTACCTTGATATAGAAGTTGAAGGCAAAATAAAACGCATAGGAATAACCCGTGTCCATATGGAAGAGGACGCGGGTAAATTAATCCATAAAGAAAACTGCAGCTTGGTTGATTTTAACCGCGCGGGAGTCCCGTTATTAGAAATAGTAAGCGAGCCAGACATCAATTCGCCGTTAGAGGCATATGAATATTTATCTACATTAAAAAGCATCCTTGAGTACCTGGAGGTATCGGACTGCGATATGGAAAAGGGCTCCCTGCGTTGTGATGCAAATGTCTCAATAAGGCCTAAAGGAGAAACAACTCTCGGGACAAAAACCGAATTGAAGAATATGAACTCCTTTAAAGGCGTGAGGGACGCGTTGGATTATGAAATCAAGCGCCAGTCGGAAGCCCTGAATAGAAATGAGAAAATTTCCCAGGAAACAAGGTTATGGGACGCAAAAACAATGGTAAGCGTACCCATGCGCACTAAAGAAGGGGCGCAGGATTACCGCTATTTCCCCGAGCCCGACCTGCCGCCATTCTTAGTCAGCGACGAACAGATCCTTGGGTTAAAAAACGAGATCCCGGAACTCCCTACCGAGAAAATGCTGCGTTTTATTAAAGAATACGGCTTATCGGAATATGATGCCAAAGTCTTGACTTCGGATAAAAAGTTTGCGTATATTACAGAAGAAAGGATCAAGAAATACCCGTCTGCGAATAAAAAACCTGTTGTCAACTGGAGCATCGGGCCTGTTTTAGAAACAGCGGCCGCATCTAAAATGGAACCGGCGGATCTGATAATACCTGGCGGCGACGATGAATTCATTAAACTGATAAAACTGGCTGAAGACGGACAGATATCCAATCTTGTAGCAAAGTCTGTTTTCAACGAATCTCTTAAAGCAAATAAATTGGCAACCCAGATTATACGGGAGAAAAACTTATTCCAGATCTCCGATGAGTCCAGCTTAGAGAAACTTGCGGATGAGGTAATTAAAGGCAATCCCGGGCCGGTACAGGATTTTAAATCAGGAAAAACGAATGCAATAATGTTTTTGGTGGGGCAATTGATGAAAAAATCAGGCGGAAAAGCAAACCCTAAAGTTGTACAGGATGTATTAAGGCGGAGGCTGACAGATGTTTAAACGGATCTTTCTTTTTATAGTTTTCCTTATTATGGCACTTGTAGTTACCGCAATCGCAATTTCAGCCGTTGAAAAAAAGAAAAAAGACGACCTGTACAGGGAAGTCGAACTTTTCGCAGATACCCTGGCAATCGTTCAGACCGATTACGTTGATGAAGTTACGCCTAAAGATATTATCTATGGCGCCTTAAAAGGGATGCTGGCTTCATTGGACCCGCACAGCCAGTTTATGGACCCTGAGACATATAATGAATTAAAAGTCGATACCGAAGGAAAATTCGGCGGATTAGGGATTGAAATCACCATAAAAGACGGATTGCTTACGGTCGTGACTCCTTTAGAAGACACCCCTGCATGGAAAGCCGGAATAAAAGCAAATGACAGGATCGTAAAGATCAACGATGAATTGACAAAAGACATAACCATACTGGATGCGGTAAAGAAACTCCGCGGAAAAGCCGGAGAAGCGGTAAATATTACGGTCCTCAGAGAATCAGAGAATAAGTTGTTGGACCTGCGTTTCGTACGCGATATCATCAAAATTAAAGATATAAAAGAAGCTACCATAATCGACGACGGTATCGGATATGTCCGCCTTGTAGAATTCAGGGAAAACACAGCAACTGATTTAAACATAGCACTTGAAAAACTAAAAAAAGAAAAAATGACAGCGCTTATCCTGGACCTCAGAAACAACCCCGGCGGCCTGCTTGATGTCGCGGTCAAGGTAAGCGAGAAATTTATAGAAAAGGGGAGGCCTGTGTTATCAACCCAGGGCCGGATCCCTTCGCAGAATATGAAATTCACCTCCAGTTCAAATAATCCGATTTTAGGCCTGCCTATGGTTGTTTTAATCAACGAAGGGTCGGCCTCAGGCAGCGAAATAGTTGCCGGGTGCCTGCAGGATTATAAACGCGCAATTATAATCGGCACCAAATCATTCGGGAAGGGTTCGGTGCAAACGGTCATCCCGCTAAGCGACGGTTCGGCATTAAGGCTTACTACCAGCAGGTATTTTACTCCCAACGGTAAATTAATCCACAATAAGGGAGTGACCCCGGATATCATCGTGGAAGACGGTAAAATCGACCTTGCTAAAAAAGATGAATTAAAACTTGAAAAGCCCGAAGATGTATTTATTGAATTGGAAAATAAGGGTAAGCAGGGGAAAAATAGTACTCTAAAAAACGAACAGGACAAACTAAAGGCCGATAATCAGTTGATGCGCTCAGTAGACGTTTTAAAAGCAATACGCATAGTTAAAGAAGCTAATAATAAATGAAACAGAAGAAAAACCTCATAGCATTTCTCGGCCTGATTATTATCCTGCAAAGTTTCTTAATTATTTATCTGTTGGCCGCCCGGCCTAAAAAACCGGTTAGCATCAGCCTTCCGCCTATTAAAGTTAAAGGTAAAATTGCGATTGTTATTGATGATTGGGGCTACCGTAAGGACACCCTGGATATAGCAAGCAGGATAAAATACCCGATGACGATGTCAGTCCTCCCTAACCTTGATTTCTCTGTCCTTGCTTCTCAAAAATTGCATGACATGGGTTTTGAAATAATCCTTCACTTGCCGATGGAGCCATATGAAAAATACCGCCTGGAAAAGAATACCATTTTGTGCAGTATGGAAGACGCCCAAATAAAAAATATTCTAAACGATGACTTGGCCGGCATAAAATTCTGCAAGGGACTGTCAAACCATATGGGCTCAAAGCTTACCTCCGATACCAGAGTAATGAAAGTTATCTTCAGCGAACTAAAAAAAAAGAAGCTTTATTTCTTTGACAGCTATGTTTCTTCCGATTCTGTTGCCAGGGGCTTAGCAGAAAAAATGGGTATCAAGTCTGCCAGACGAGATGTTTTCCTGGATAATGAATCAAGCCCGCGATATATCCGGATACAGATCAATAAACTTAAAAATAAAGCGAGGATCCACGGGCATGCGATAGGCGTTGGGCATGACCGCAAATCAACATTAGAGGTTCTCGCAGAGGTAATGCCTGAATTATCCAAAGAAGGGTATAAATTTGTTTATCTTTCAGAATTGGTGGAGTAAATGTATTGTTTAGGGATAGAAACATCATGCGATGAAACATCTGCTTCTGTTGTGCTAGATGGCAGGAAGGTAGTTTCCTGCGAAACAGCTTCAAGCATTGCCTTGCATAGCAAATATGGAGGGATAGTCCCGGAAATAGCGTCCCGTAAGCAGCTGGAAACAATTGCCTGGGTGACTAAGCTAGCAGTTACAAAAGCAAAAATAAAACCGTATGATTTAGGGCTTGTATGTTTCACTAAAGAACCGGGCCTTCCCGGCTCAGTAGTTGTTGGAGGCGCTTTTGCCGAATCAGCCGCCTTTGCTTTAAATATTCCCGTAATAGGAGTCAACCACCTGCACGCGCATATTTACGGGGCATTTTTAAACGGCAACAAGATCAGTCTTCCTGTAATATCTTTGATAGTGTCAGGAGGGCATACAAGTTTATTCTATGTTAAAGATTTTGACAAAATAAACCTGCTCGGGTCAACCCAAGATGATGCCTGCGGTGAGGCATTTGATAAAGTGGCTAAAATTATGGGCTTAAGTTACCCCGGGGGGCCCCTGATTGAAAAGTTAGCATTAAAGGGGGATCCAAAACGAATTAAATTCGGCTGCTCAAAAACCAAAGGCCAGCTTGATTTTAGTTTCAGCGGCATCAAAACCGCTGTTTTATACCATATCGAACGCCTGAAAAAAATTCAATCAGAAGGGCCGGATAAAAACCAGCTATCCGATATTGCTGCTTCATTTCAGGAGGCGTGCTTTAACGTTATAGTAGAAAAGTCATTTTTGGCATGCAAAAAATACGGCTGCAAAAAGTTGGTCGCAGGCGGAGGGGTCGCCGCAAATAATAGGTTAAGGGAAATGTTTAATTTTTCAGCACAAAATACAGGCATCAAAGTGTACTTTCCCGAAAAATATTTTTGCATGGACAATGCTGCGATGGTAGGAGGTTTTGGCTATAGGTTATACAAGAAAGGAGCATTTAACAATGTTAACTGATACACAGATTATTATCCGGCTGGTCGTTTCCGTAATCTTAAGCGGGCTCATAGGTTTTGAACGCCAGGTCCATAAAAGGACTGCCGGGCTGCGCACCCACATCCTTGTCTGCCTGGGCTCCTGCCTTATAATGTTGACATCTCTCTATGTTTTTGATATATATAGTAATATAACTACACTGGATCCCTCAAGAATTGCGGCGGGAGTCATTACGGGAATCGGTTTTCTCGGCGCAGGCGCTATTATCAGAGAAAGAACAGAAGTAAAAGGGCTTACTACTGCAGCAAGTTTATGGGTTGTAGCAGGGATAGGCCTGGCTATCGGAAGCGGATTTTATACCGGCGGTATTTTTACCGCTATACTGGCACTAATTGCCCTGCATATACTAAGGCATGCAGAATCCGTGATCGTGGATAAAATTAACCAAACCGGAAACACTAAAGGGAGGTGATGGCTGTGGCGTTCAAGAAAAAAGACGATGAAAAAATTCTTGATGTGGATGCAGCAATGCAAGGGACTCTGAATTTTAAAGAACCTGTAAACCTGCGCATTAATGGAAAATTCGAAGGGAACCTTGAGACAAAAGGCAATCTTACCATCGGCCAAACCGCTATAGTCTTTGCTGACATTATCGGCGACAATATTATCATCGGCGGACGGATACGAGGCCGCATCACAGCAAAAGAGCGCTTAACCCTGTTGCCTACTGCCATAGTTGAAGGAGATATTTATCCTGCCAAACTCAATGTCACCGAAGGTGCGATCTTAGAGGGCCACTGCCTGATGCTTCATGATTTTCTGAATGCCGAAGAGCTTGCCCGCTACCTGGAAGTAGATATGAATTCTGTCCTGGAATGGGCTAATTCAGGAAAAGTCCCTGGGCTGAAAGAAGGCGAGGGTTGGAAGTTTGAACGTAAAACAATCGACGCCTGGGTTGCTTCTGGAAGGACGAATAAATAATCCGATTTCTTAAGGAACTTTTATGTCTGACGAAAAACTCTTAACGATAAGGGAAGTATCCATGCTGTTGGGTATTTCCGAAAAAGAAGTGATCGACCTCTCGGAGAGCGGCGTAATCCCGGCCTATAAGATCGGGGGAGTATATTTAAGGTTCAAACGCCAACAAATAGAGGACTATAAAAGGCGCATCAAGCCCTATTCCAAGAAATCATCCCTGGAAAACTATCCAATGAAAGACAGGGTCAATGATTTCTTTTATTTCAACGATTTTTATATTCTTTCCGGGCTGATCATTTTAATCATTCTTTTTATTATTTTTCAGGGATATTAGTGATGTCTTCAAAAGGCGGTTTCTCTGACCTGGGATTTGCCAAAATAGATACCGACAGATTAAGGCGAAAGGGTTTTTCAGAAGTAATATACTGCCCGGGAAAAACAAAAGAGCACCTGGATAAGATCACCGCTGAACTCATCAGGAATAAACAAGATGTGCTCCTTACGCGGCTCGATAAAAAAACTTTTGCTTACCTGAAGAAAAACCATCCGAGATTAAAATACCGCTCTTCAGCAAAAATCGGATTTTGTGTTTTCTCTCAAAAAAAGAAAAAAGGATTGGCTGTTGTTATTTCCGGAGGGACTGCCGATATCCCGGTAGCCGACGAAGCCCTGGCGACGCTGGAGATAATGGGCAATAAATGCATCAAACTCTATGACGTAGGGGTTGCAGGGGTACACCGGCTGATGCATAACATCAAAATATTTAATAAGGCCAAGGTGATCGTGGTGGTCGCAGGCATGGAAGGCGCACTTGCAAGCTTAGTAAGCGGACTGACTAGTTCACCGGTAGTTGCAGTCCCTACCAGCTGCGGTTATGGAGCTAACTTTTCCGGCCTCTCTGCATTATTAACCATGCTCAACAGCTGTTCACCGGGAGTTGCGGTAGTTAACATTGATAATGGTTTCGGTGCGGGTTATTTTGCAAGCTTAATCAACAAATAACAATTTAGTTAAGGAGGTTTTAAAACACATGGCGCTTTCAGGTTTGGACATCTATAAGTTACTTCCGAAAACGAATTGCCGCGAATGCGGTTTTGTAACTTGCCTGGCATTTGCGATGCAGCTGGCGAAAAAAGCCGTAAGTATTGAGAAATGCCCTTATTTAAGCCCGGAGTCAAAAGAGGTCCTCGAAGAATCAGGACAGCCGCCGATAAAACTTATCAGTTTGGGCACCGGTGAAAAAAAGATGGACCTGGGAAATGAGACCGTAATGTTCCGCCATGAAGAAAAATTCCGCAACCCTGCTGCCATTGGCTTTATTATTGATGATAGCCTGACTGACGAAGAAACAGGAAAAAAAGTCGGAGAGATAAACAAGCTGGCCTTTGAACGCGTCGGACAGAAGCTCGATGTAAACCTGATCGCGTTGAGGCAAAACAGCACTAAAGAGAATTTTATAAAAGTATTAAAAAAGATCCTCTCCAGCACTGATTTGGGGATTGCCTTAATGACAAAAGACACCCCAACCCTGGAAGAAGCGCTCCTTTTATCAAAAGACCGAAAACCGCTTGTCTATGATTTATCAGGAAAGCACCAAGAATGCGCAAAACTATGCAGCAAATTCCAGGCAAGCATGGTTGTTTCCGGAGATTCACTGGAGGCCATCGGTAAACTGACAAAAGAAATTAACTCTCTCGGGGTAACGGAATTAGTCCTGGATATCGGCAAAAAACCGCTAAAAGATAAACTATGGGACATTACCCAGATCAGAAGGATGGCGTTAAAAAAATCTAACCGTAGTTTCGGATACCCTGTTTTAGTAAATGCCGAGAACGTCGATCCTTACAAAGAAGCTGCGGAAGCGGCGACTTTTATTTCAAAATACGCCTCAATTGTATTGTTAAGCGGGCACAAAACCTGGGAAATCCTATCGCTGCTTACTTTAAGGCAAAACATCTATACGGATCCCCAAAAACCGCTACAGATAGAACCAGGCCTGTACCCGATCGGGGAATGCAACGAAAAATCTGACTGCCTGATAACTACCAACTTTTCCCTGAGTTACTATACTGTCCTGGGCGAAGTAGAGGCAAGCAAGATCCCGACCTATATCCTAAGCGTTGACACAGAAGGGATGTCTGTTTTAACTGCATGGGCAGCTGAAAAATTCACGCCTTCAAAAATAAGCGAATCCATTAATAAATTCGGAGTAAAAGATAAGGTCCGGCTTAACAGGGTGATCATCCCGGGTTATGTAGCAGTCTTAAGCGGCGACCTGGAAGAGCAGGCGGGCCTAAAAGTTGTGGTCGGCCCGAAAGAAGCGGCGGGTATCCCGTCATTCTTAAAAAATTTATAATTAATGGATAAATTTAAAGTGACATTTTATCCTGATAACAAATCGGTTGAAGTGATAAAAGACACTTCGATCCTGTCTGCAGCAATATCTGCGGGAATATATTTAAAATCCAGCTGCGGTGGCGATGGAGTATGCGGGCAATGTAAAGTCATTTTAAAAAAAGGGAAGGTCCTTTCTCAGCCAACCGGCAGGTTAAACCCTGAAGAGAGGCAGAGAGGGATGCATCTTGCCTGTTTATGTGAAATTCAAAGCGACATCGAAGTCGATGTCCCCGAAGAATCAAAATTAGATTTCAATAAGCTATCGCCTCAGGAACTGGAATTAAGGTTAAAGGGAATTTTTTCAGAACCGGAAGACGTAGAAGCAGGTGTCCCCGGATTAAAAGAGCCTGTATTTACCCATAGCCCATTGGCTCAAAAACTTTACCTGGAACTTCCTCCTCCCAACTTAGAAGATAAAGTCAGTGATTTAGAACGGTTGCATCGGCAAATAAGGCGGGCATTAAATAAACCGCTTATGCCCAACATCACTTCTTCTAACCTTGCTAACATAAGGATCCTCAGCGAATTACTCAGGGACTCTGAATGGAAAATCACGGTAACCATCGGCCAAAGAACCGATGCCAATGAGATCCTGGCAATCCAGCCGCAGGATACTTCATCAAAAAACTTCGGTTTTTGTTTTGATATAGGGACTACAACTTTATCGGGGCAGCTCGTTGACCTGAAGACAAAAAAAATACTCGGGACAAAAGCAGCTTATAATAAACAGGCCAGTTTCGGGAGCGACGTCATCACTCGTATAATATATGCCCGGGAACAAGACGGGCTGGAAAAATTGCACCATGCAGTAGTCGATGAAATGAACGAGATGATCCGGGAGCTTGTCGCCGAAAATAACATCGATTTAAACGACGTAAATTGCATAACCTGTGCGGGAAATACTACCATGATACATCTTTTATTGAGGATCGACCCTACTTATATCCGCCGGGAACCATACGTACCTACAGCGAATTTTATCCCCGTAGTAAAAGCTGCGGAGGCAGGCCTAAAAATCAACCCTCACGGGATCCTTTCGTTGGCGCCCGGCGTCTCCAGCTACGTAGGCGGAGATATCACCGCAGGTATATTATCCTGCGGCATGGATAAAGAAGAAGAATTGTGCATGCTTATTGATATCGGCACTAACGGAGAAATTGCGCTGGGCAATAAAGAATTCCTTGTCACCTGCGCTGCCTCGGCTGGCCCTGCATTTGAAGGCAGCGGCGTAACTTGCGGAATGAGGGCGGCAAAAGGGGCGATACAAAAAGCAAAAATCAATCCCAAGGACTTCAGCGTCGAGTTCTCTACGATAGGAGGGTCATTGCCAATAGGCATATGCGGATCGGGATATATCGACCTGATTTCCGAAATGCTCAAAACAGGGCTGATTGATAAATCAGGAAAAATTAAAATTGAATTGCCGGGGCTGGTCCGTAATACGGAATCGGGCAAAGAATTCCTGGTTGTGGAAAAATCAAGATCGGCAAACCAGGCCGAGATCGTAATTACCGAGGACGACATTGAGAATATAAAACGCGCCAAGGCGGCGATTTATTCTGCTGCTGCAGTATTAGTAAGGCATATGGGGTTTGGTTTCCATGATTTAAAAAAGATCTTTATTGCAGGAGGGTTCGGCACATTTCTTGATATGAAAAAAGCTATCCGCATCGGATTATTGCCGGACCTGGAAAGGAACCGCTTTATTTTTGTCGGAAATAGTTCCCTGGCCGGCGCCCGGAGCATGCTTTTATCTATAGATGCCTTTACGGAATCAGAAAAAATCGCACAAATGATGACTTATCTTGAACTATCAGTTGAACCGACTTATATGGACGAATATATTGCGGCTTTATTTTTCCCGCACACTGATTTAAACAGGTTTCCAAGCCTAAAATTATAATGGGGTATTTAATTGCTATCGCAGGCAAAGGCGGGACAGGCAAAACAACCATCGCCGCCATCCTTGTGCGCCTATTAAAAGAAAACAAAGCCGGGTCCATTTTGGCCATTGATGCCGATCCAAACAGCAACCTTGCGGAAGCACTCGGGGTAAAAACCGAAGAAACGATCGGCTCGATCCTTGATGAGATCTCTTCGCACCCGGAAATCATTCCGCAGGGAACGCCTAAAGATAGGTTTATTGAATACAGGGTGCAAACCGCGATTTCCGAAGCTGAAGGTTTCGATTGCCTGACTATGGGCAGGCCCGAAGGCCCGGGCTGCTATTGCTATATAAACAATGCCCTGCGCAATATCATGTCAAAGCTGATCAAGGATTATGAGTATATTGTTATAGACAACGAAGCGGGATTAGAACACCTCTCCCGGAAAACAACCCGTTTTGCTGACACATTACTGGTTGTCTCGGACGCAACTGCAGTCGGCCTGCGCGCTGCAGCCAGGATCCGCGAGATCGTAAAAGAATTAAAAATAAACACAAAAAATAACCTGCTTATTATAAATCGCAGCGGGAAAATAACCGCGGAAGATAAAATAAAAGGCCTGGATCTAAAATTTATCGGCGATGTCCCCCTTGATAAAGGGATAGCCAAGATCAGTTTAAACGGGAATTCCTTGATGAAATTAAGCAATGACTCGCCAAGCATAAAAATGCTAAAAAAGATAGGAGACAGCATATGGCAGAAGAAGTTTTGATAGAGAAGTGGCCGGGTACCGTCAGCTCGGTCACAATCGGCGCACTTAAAAACGAAGGCGGGAGCCGTTCGGCAATAATCAAAGTAGGCGGCCAGAAAACTCTTCCCTTTCTATTTAAAGAGGGCCAAATACCTAACAAACCGGTTGTTGCTTTTGAAATATGGGATATTTCTCCGGATGATTGGCATCCTGAGCTTATCAAAGAATATGGAACAAGCTTAAAAGACCCTGTCGTTTGGGCAGAAAAATGTGTTAACGATCACAAAGCGGAATTGCTTTGTATAAAACTACAGGGGGCGCACCCTGACTTCGGTAATAAAACCGCAAAAGAAGAAGCCGGGCTTATTTCGCAATTACTGAAAAAAGTTTCCGTTCCGCTGATTATTTACGGATGCGGCGACAATGAAAAGGATAACGAAATCTTACCCGCATGTTCAGAAGCGGCAAAGGGAGAAAAATGCCTTATCGGTGATGCGGTACAGGAAAATTATAAAACCCTGACTGCTGCTGTTTTAGCAGACGGGCATAACATTATCGCAGAATCGCCGATCGATATAAATATCGCCAAACAACTGAATATCCTTATTTCCGATATGGGGCTTTCATTGGAACGCATCGTCATTAACCCTACTATCGGCGCCCTTGGTTACGGCCTTGAATACGCCTACTCAATCATGGAACGCGCGCGGCTTGCTGCCCTTTCCGGTGATAAAACCCTGGCGTGCCCGTTTATCTGCTTTATCGGACAAGAGGCATGGCGTGCCAAAGAAACAAAAGTAGAAGAAAGCCAGCAGGGGATAATCTGGGAACAGGTAACGGCAATAGCGCTTCTTGAGGCCGGGGCCGATATTCTGGTAATGCGCCATCCTAAAGCTATCGAGAAAATAAACAGCCATATTCAGGAATTATTCGGGAGTTAAAATGCTTATTATCGGCGAATTGATAAACGGAATGTATGCAAATATCGGCAAGGCGATAAAAGAAAAGAACAAAGAGATAATAAAGAAATGCGCCTTGGAACAAATAAATGCCGGGGCAGATGCGCTGGATGTCAATTGCGGCCCTGCATCGCGTAAGCCGGCTGAAGATATAGTATGGCTTGTTGAAGCGATACAGGAAGTGACAGATAGGCCGCTGTCGCTTGACTCAAGCAAACCGGAAGTAATCGAAGCAGGGCTTAAGGCATTAAAAAATAAATCAATTATCAATTCCACCACTGCTGACCAGGACAAACTGGATAAACTCATCCCGCTTGCAAAAAAATATAATTCTAAATTGATAGGCCTTACTATCAGCACAAAAGGCATACCTCAGAACAAAGACCAGCGGCTGGAATTGGCAGCGATGATCGTTTCAAGCTGTGTTGAACAGGGATACCCCGTAGAAGAACTTTATATCGACCCAATCGTCATGCCGGTAAACGTAGCACAGGCCCAGACAAGGGAGATCCTGGAAGCAATTAAAGAATTCAAGATCATTTCCGAGCCAAGCCCCAAAACAATAGTCGGATTAAGCAATGTCTCACAAGGGGCAATCGCAAGAAACCTGATTAACAGGACATTTCTGGTAATGGCGCTGGAAAGCGGCCTTGATGCGGCCATACTTGACCCTCTTGACCGCGAACTACTTGACGCTGCAATAACCGCAGAACTTATACTAAATAAACAGATATATTGCGATTCATACCTGGAGGCATTCAAGAAAAAATGAGGCGGACAAAAGTACTCAGGCATATTTTCAGGTTTAGCGGCTTATTACGAAGCATGAAACTTGCCCTGATAGGAGTAATGTACCTTTTTCTGTACCATCGCAACATGCGCATTATTTTCCTTACGGGCCTTGCAGCGTTTTTGCTCGGGATCTATTTAAAATTAAGCGCGATGGAGCTGGCAGTGTTATGTATTACAGTCACGCTGGTCTTTATCGCGGAAATTTTTAATACCGCCATTGAACTGCTGATCGATATCTCTGTAAGAAAATACCATACTCTCGTCAAATTGATCAAAGATATAGCTGCAGCGGTCGTATTGATCACTTCCTTAAATGCAGTTGCTGTCGGCTATATTCTATTTTTCAGAAAAATATTCAGATAAAAGAAAGGAGAGCAAAGATGAAAAAAACGATTATCATCATTTTAATCGTAATAATCTTCATTTTCTTACTCTCGGTGTTCCGCGACAACCTGATCAAGTCAGTTATTACAGGCGTAGTCACAAACTTAACCGGCGCTAAAACAGAGATCGGAAACCTGTCTCTGGGCCTAATGCAGCAAAAAATTGACATCAAGAACTTTAAACTCTACAATCCGGCCGGTTTTCCCAATAGTGTCCTGCTTGATATCCCCCGCATCAAAGTAGACTGCGAATTATCATCTATCTTTAAAGGCAAATTGCATATTCAAGAAATGGAAATCGACCTAAAACAGGCAGTGATCATCAAGAACCTGGATGGCACTCTGAATGTCGACGCTTTGAAGATCGCGAAAAAAGATGGGGATAAGAAAGAACCCACTGCAAAAAAACAGACAGATATGCAGATAGACGAATTAAAACTGAATATCGGCTGGGTCATTTACAAAGAACTGAAGCCGAAAGACAAAATAATTATCGACGGCTATGACCTGGGTATCAAAGACAGGGTGTACAAAAACCTCACCAGCGCCGAACAACTCATCAGCTTAATCCTGGTTGAGTCCCTAAAGCATACCGCGATTAAAAGTGCCGGTATTTACGGGGTAGCTAGTTTCACGGGCGTTGCTTTTGCGCCTGTTGCCGCGGCTTTTATATTTACGTCTAAAGATTATACGGAGATGAAATTTTACTCAAGCTCCGATAAGGTTTTTGATGCCGCCTTAAGCGCAATTAAAACTCTCGGTGAAGTTTCAAATGCTGACAAGAAAACGGGCATAATAACAGGAAAAATCCGCGATGCGGATATAAAGCTTGAATTGAAAAAAGGCAACGGCAAAACAGATGTAAAAGCAACGGCAAGGAAATTACTTTTTCCGTCTCCTCAGATTTCAGGCGGCTTAATCTACGAAATATCGCAGATACTTAAGTAATTGCTTTTTGTTGGTTTTGTGATAAAATTAGTGTTTGAAAATTAAGGGCGGCGTAACTCAGCCTGATAGAGTAGTCGGCTCATACCCGATTTGTCACTGGTTTAAATCCAGTCGCCGCCACTAAACTTACGCGACGCAGTCCTCTGGATAGAGGACCAGTCGCCGCCACTAACTTTTTATATATAACTTAACAAGAGGAGGGCAAAATGAAGAAATTTTTGATTTTTCTATGCATTGGCCTGCTCGGATGCTCAGCAACTGGGAAAACAGTAAAATCAAAAAAGCCGGTAAGCACTAAACCCGTGCAACAAACAATGAACTTTGCCAAGAAACCCGAAAAATCATATATAAATAAACAGATCAACATTGACGAGAAAGAAGTCGATAAGGTCATATCCATATTCAGCGAGGCGATCAAGAATAAACCGAATTACGGCGGGGCATACTATAACCGCGCCATTGCTTATTTCTTTAAAAAAGATTATGATAAATGCTGGTCGGATGTTAAAAAAGCTGAAGGATTCGGGCTTAAATTTGACCCGGCTTTTATAAAATCCCTGAAAGAAGTTTCCGGAAGAACAAAGTAGAAGTATAAAAATATGTTAAAAATAATTATTTTAGGAATATGCTTATTTATCCTGGGTGCGCAACTTGCCCTAAGCAATAGCCCGGGCCTTGAGGTCGTCATAAGGACTGAAAAAGCTGAATACAAAAAGGGAGACAGGATATCCCTGGAAGCAACACTCAAGAATAAAACTGACAAGAATTTGATTTTATTCTGGAGTATGGGCATACCTTCAGTCACAAAAACCGGCAGAGCCGAAGAAAACAAACCTATGCCGGTCACCATATCCACTTCGCCGTCTTTGTTCCCGGAGGTAAAAAGAATTTACATCAGGCAGAGGGAAGAAGCAAAGAAAACAATCAGTTTCTCCACTGCCGGCTGGGAGGCCGGTAGTTATCAACTGACCCTTGAATATACATCGCCTAACGTAGACCTTAAAACCAAACTTTCTCCGGACGATGATATTTTTACGGAAACGGCTGTTTCAAATACAGTTGAAATCAACATATCCCGCAATATTCTCTATTAACCAATGGGAGGAAAAATGAAAAAGAATGGGCCATTATTAATTGCAATAGGCGTTCTCGGGATAATCTTTATTTCTACTTTTGACATTATCATGCGTAAACCCGTAAATGATATAACCGGGCCAAAATCAATTGCTGCTTTAGCTGTCTGCATAATCTTGATATTTTCCGGCCTTATTGCCCTGCTTAAGAAAAAAAAGTCGAAATAAATTCATGCCTTTTATCCAAAAATTCAAATTTACCGTAAAAAAATACGGCCTCATTCAGAAAAATGATGCCGTCTTAGCCGGAGTTTCCGGAGGGCCTGATTCATTGGCGTTACTCTACGCGCTTTGCTGCCTTAAAAATGAATATTCCCTGAAAATCTATATTGCCCACCTTGACCACGGCCTGAGAAAAGATTCTTCCAGCGACGCCCTGTTCGTAAAATCAATAGCCGAAAAATTAAAACTTCCGGCGATCATTTGCAAAGCTCATCCGTCGCTATCTGCCAATAAAGGATCCCTGGAAGAAGCTGCCAGAAACGCCAGAATCGATTTTCTCTGCAAATTATCCCGTAAGCTAAAAGCCGATAAGATCGCCCTGGGGCACAACTTTAATGACCAGGCAGAAACAGTTTTGATGCGCTTAATACGCGGGACCGGGCTTTATGGGCTGTCAGGGATCTGGGCCAAAAGGAAAATTTGCGGGTGTGTATTTATAAGGCCCCTTTTAGAAATCAGCCGTAAGGAAATTGAATTATATCTCAGAAATAAAAACATTAGCGCCAGGATAGATCCCACAAACAAAGAAGAAATGTTCTTCAGGAATAAGATCAGGAACAAATTATTGCCTTTATTAATGAAAGAATACAATGTTAATATGTTAGAAATACTGAATAACCTGGCGGATACTGCCTCTATGGATTATGATTATTTATATTGCCAGGCCCGAAAAGCTGCGCGGAGCTTTAACAATAGCATTGATTTAAAGAAACTGGCTAAACTCCATCCTGCTATTCAAAGGCTGGTTTTAAGAACAGTGCTTTCCCGATTAAGCGGCAACACGCGCAGGTTAAACCTGCAACATATCAAAGAATTAGAAGACCTGATCCAGAACCGGCCCAGCAATTCTGTTGTTGACCTGCCAAAGAGGATCTCCGCATTAAAATCAGGCAATTTCCTGAAATTCCGCCGAAGGTAAGATTTCAATAAATACTTGATTTTATATGGAGTTAAGTATATAATAAAATTTCAAACTTATTTCGTGGAGAAGAAAAATGGCAAACCATAATAAACAGCCCAAACAGAAAAAAAACCGCAATTTCAGCCGCTTCCCATGGGGGTGGCTTCTGGTAATTTTCGCCTTTTACCTGTTATTCAGTTCATTGAATGTTACAGTCACCGGGGTACCGAAAGAGATGGTCTACAGCGAATTTTACAAGACACTAAAAGACGACCCCGCAAAGATCAAATCCCTTGTTAAAGTAGAAAATGAGCTTTCTGGCGAGTTTCAGGATAATTCTAAATTCCGCCTGTTGATACCGGATAATGACCAGGACCTCTTAAAATTAATAAAGGAGAAAGAGATCCCCTTTGAAGTAAAACCGGCGAGGACTTTTCTGGCTGCGCTCCTTTTTAATCTAGGCCCCATACTTTTACTGATCTTATTCTGGTGGTTTATGGCAGCGCGAGGCGAACAGCTGGGAAACCGGGTCATGAGCTTCGGTAAGATCCGCCCTAAGATCCACGAAGAATCAGGCAAAGAAAAAATCACCTTTAACGATGTCGCCGGAGTTGATGAGGCGCGCGAAGAATTACAGGAAGTAATTGAGTTCCTGAAAGACCCGAAAAAATTTCAAAAATTAGGCGGAAAAATCCCTAAAGGCGTTTTATTAGTCGGCCCTCCGGGGTGCGGAAAAACCCTGATAGCCAAGGCAGTCGCAGGAGAGGCAGGCGCCCCGTTTTTCAGCATATCCGGCTCTGATTTTGTGGAAATGTTTGTTGGCGTAGGCGCTTCGCGCGTACGAGACCTCTTTGAACAGGGAAGAAAGGCGGCAAAAACTTCCTCAAGAGGCGCCATAATTTTCATTGATGAAATTGACGCTGTCGGACGCCTGCGTTTTTCGGGAATCGGCGGCGGCCACGACGAAAGGGAACAGACCCTCAATCAGTTGTTGGTGGAAATGGACGGTTTTGCCTCCGAACAGGGGCTCATATTAATTGCCGCCACTAACCGTCCCGATACGCTTGACCCTGCTTTGTTAAGGCCGGGGAGGTTCGACAGGGTGATCGTGGTAAACCTGCCTGATATTACCGGGCGGGAAGCAATTTTAAAAGTACACACCAGAAAAATAAAACTTGCTGCAAGCGTAGACCTGAAGATTATCGCCCAGCACACTTCGTTATTTTCGGGTGCGGACCTGGCGAATTTATGCAACGAAGCAGCCCTTTTAGCCGCAAGAAAAAATAAAGAAGCGGTTGAACAGTCCGACCTTGAATCATCCATAGAACGGGTCATGATGGGCCCTGAAAAAAAGAGCAAAGTGATGTCAAAGCGTGAAAAAGAACTCACGGCAATTCATGAGAGCGGGCATGCCATATTGTCATTATTAATGCCTGAGGTTGACCCCGTTACAAAAGTTTCCATTATACCCAGGGGAATGGCCGGCGGCTATACTTTGACTCCGCCCACCGAAGACAGAAATTACCGTTCGAAACAGGAAATCCTCGGGGATATTACCGTCGCTTTAGGAGGAAGGGCATCGGAAGAATCAAATTTCGGAGATATTACTACCGGCGCCGGGCGCGACCTTGAAACAGCCACTCTAATGGCAAGGCAGATGGTGTGCGATTTCGGCATGAGCCAGCGCCTGGGGAATATTACACTCGGAAAAAGCCACGGCCCGATATTTTTAGGCAGGGACATTGTGGAAGAAAAAAACTACAGCGAAGAAACAGCCAGGATAATCGACGAAGAAGTAAAAAGTATCATTGATTCCTGTTATTCCCGCGCAATGGAATTGATCAAAACTAACCAGGCAAAATTAAGGCTGCTTGCCGATACATTGCTTGAAAAAGAAGTCCTAAGCGGCGAAGAGATCAGGCGTTTGCTGGATATAAATGCGCATCCTACAACTTAATAACAGAAACGAAATCTCAAAAGTAATGCAGGATATCAAGGTAGACCCTTATGGCATAAAGATCATGTCGCCTAAAGCGCTGACATTTCTGATAAGGATTGACTCGTTGTCAAACATTGCGGCAAATATACTGAAGCAGGAAACATTATCAATCGGGGCTGATGCCGCTATAGCAAGAGATGCATTAACGGGCAGGGCTAAGACAACCGGATGCCTTTTAATGGGAAACATGTCTCAATTCAACAGGTTAAGCCAAAAACTATCCTATCAGCCCTTTGGATTAAATAAAATTTCGCTTGATCTAGCAAATTCTCTGTCCAATTATCAGAAAGATTCATTTAACCTGGGGCTGAGCCGGCATAGATTAAAAATAAATTCTGGGATGCCCCGTATCATGGGAATTATAAATCTCACCCCGGATTCTTTCAGCGGAGACGGGCTCTACCAGCCGCAGGCCATAAGCCATATGCCGTTGGAAGCTATTGTTGATCACGCCCAGAAAATGATTTCTGACGGGGCAGATATTATTGATATGGGAGGAGAGTCAACCAGGCCGCAAGCAAAGCCGGTATCCTTAAAAGAGGAAATTAAAAGAGTCGTCCCCGCGGTTAAACTGCTGGCTAAAAAAATCAAAGCGCCATTATCAATTGACACATCTAAACCACAAGTTGCAAAAATCGCCCTTGATAACGGGGCAAGCATAATAAACGATATTACCGGATTAAAAAACACCGATATGCTGAAAGTAATTGCGCGATATAAAGCCGGTGTCGTTATTATGCACATGAAGGGTAATCCCAGGACTATGCAGAAAAACCCCCGCTACGTTTCATTGATTGAGGAAATCATTGATTTTCTGGATAGATCGGTTAACCAGGCGCTATCTTACGGCATACTTAAAAGTAAGATAATAATCGACCCGGGCATAGGTTTTGGAAAGACAACTGAAAACAATTTAGAGATAATCAGGCGCTTGAAGGAATTTAAAGTGCTTGGCCTGCCTATATTGGTAGGTACTTCGCGCAAATCGTTTATCGGCAATATCCTGCAGAGAATTCCTTCGGAGAGGATCTTTGGCACTATCGCCACTTGTATTATTGCAGCCGAAAACGGGGCCAATATTTTGCGCGTACATGATGTAGCAGAAGTGAAGCAGGCCTTAAAAATTACAGAAAGAGTGAACGCCATATGTTGACCGCATACTGGAAGCCGGTTTTTGAAATACTGATCTTATGGTTTGTGCTTTACTATATCATGCTTTTTTTTGTAGGCACACGGGCAATACAAGCCTTACGCGGCATCATCATAATCATCATCGCGTTTCTCCTGTTCCAAAAATTGAACTTTCAGGTCCTGGACTGGCTGTTCACAAAGCTATTTGCAATTTCGGTCATAGCATTACTTGTGATTTTCAGCCCGGAAATCAGGCAGGGCCTGGCGCGATTAGGCCAGAAACACCTGTTTATCCCGAACCTCAAAGAAGAGGAAGTCGAATATATATTAAATGAAATAACGGACGCGGCGGAATCGCTCAGCAAACAGAAAATAGGGGCGTTAATCGTCATTGAAAACAACGACCCTTTATCTTCGTATATTGAAAGCGGTGTCCAAATTGACGCCAAGATAAACTCTGACCTGATACAGACAATTTTTGCGCCAAAAAGCATACTGCATGACGGAGGGCTGATCATTCAGCACGGCAGGCTGATCGCCGCCGGCTGCCTTTTCCCGCTGTCAGAAAGCCAGGAAATCAGCCGTATTTTCGGCACAAGGCACAGGGCTGCTCTGGGCTTAAGCGAAGAAACCGATGCCCTGATCATCGTTGTTTCCGAAGAAAGACAAGACATGTCCCTGGTGTTTAACGGCAGGCTCTACAAAGACCTGAGCAAAGATGCGATGTCTGCAAAAATC
>Ga0194126_10001063_pt1 | contig 46277 bp, 49 predicted proteins | sample TA2KigC150mmetaG_FD_148641 | JGI IMG/M metagenome (GOLD analysis project Ga0194126, IMG submission 148641) | Freshwater microbial communities from Lake Tanganyika, Tanzania - TA2015035 Kigoma Deep Cast 150m | ecosystem: Environmental > Aquatic > Freshwater > Lake | place: Tanzania: Lake... | reverse complement strand
CCTCCCAATCGTCCATGCCAGCCGTCAAGGCCGCGCGTCCATACCACGGGTGCGCGAGCGTGTGCGACAGGAGCTCGGCCTTCAAAACTGCCCGCTTGCTCTGAGCCCAACGTGCCGCGAAGGCGATCCCGGGGTCGTCTACGAAGAGGCCTTCTCCGGCATGGCTGCCCACGACGGCCGGAGTGCTCTCGAAGTACCGGCGCATGTAGTCCCTCGCGCTCACCCGCCCGCGCCGGGAGATGTCATCGAGCTTCTCAAGTCTCAACGAGCCGGACCTGTACAGGCGGTTCACCGTTGTGATGGGGAGGTCGGAGAAAGGCACTTCGACGGCCCAGAACTTGTGCTGCTCATCGATGACGATGGGGTTGTCGGCCATCCGCAACTGGAAGTAGCCGTCTTCGGCCATGAGCGCCTTGGAGGTCTTGCCGCCGGGAAGGTGGATGTCCAAGGAGGCCCGCAGTTCATCATCAGAGCGGCCAAGGAACTGCGCGGAACTCACGCCTGCCTCGACCCGGCCGTATCGCGCCAGAAACGCCAGCGTGCCGTCATCGAGCGGGCGGAAGGCCTTCGTCGCCTGGAGCACGCCACGGGGCCTGCCTAGTTCGTCAACCTCCACGAAGCGGCTATCCACGAGGAAGTACTGCATCCGCTTGCGCCGCATCATCGACGAAGGCAGCACCGCGTTCAGCACTGTCGTACCTGGGGCGCGTTCAAGGACGCCAAGTTTCTGTAGGCGCGTGCGCGCCGTGCGGTCGAGCAGGTGGAAGGCGTACTGTGAGACCTCCGACATGAGCGTAGGAGCATCGAGCCCCGCGTACTGCTCCGAGAAGTGGAGCGCGTTGTACCCGGCCCTCAGCGCGACCGCAGGGGCCACAAACGCGAGGAACATGTCCTCCGTGTCGTCTGCGATCCCGAGCTCGCGCCGTGCCACCTTGAACATGCCCTCGACCACCCTGCCGTGGCCCATCTGCTCGAAGTAGTTCGCGAGCGATGGCCGGTCGAGGAACTGGGGATTGCCGCCGAGCCCCGCCGCGCTCGCCGCGACATGCTGGATGATGTCGTCCATGACGCGTCCGGACAGAATCGTCGCTGGAGTCATATCGCCGTTGGCCCGAAGGTTGGCGGTTTCCGTATCGACTCGCTCTGCGAGCTCGCGCAGACGTTCCTGGTGGAACTCACCGCCCTCTACCAGCCCGATGTTGCGTTTGATGTCCCCAGCGCCGGGTATCTCGTTCAGGCGCTCCTCTAGGCCGCCCGGGATGTCGGGCGCCGGCACCTCCCTGACGACCTGCGTACGAACGCGGGTGAACTCCTCGGCGTTCCCGTACTTCTCCGCCATGCGGCTCAGCCACCGCACGTCTTGGGCATCGGGGTCCCTGAGTCGGGCCACCGCTTGGCTCGACGTGATTCCGAACTCCGCTGCGTAGTCGCCTATCAGGTCCTCTCGGGTGGGCATCTGATCGGGCGTCTCAGGAGCGAATCGCCGCACGGGAATGATGTCGTCCTCGGACGTGCCTATGTGCCGCGCGAACAGAGCGCGCATCTCATCGGAGAGCTCCACGCCCCGAAAGATTCGTTCGGTGCTCGTGATCTTCTCTCTGCCCTCGGCCCGTATCGTCCTTCCCATGAGGTCCCCAAGCCACTGGCCGATCCGCTCGAAGGCGTCCCTCATCCGAGCGTTCGGCGCTTGTCCAGTCCGAAGGAACTTCTGGAAGGCATCGGCGATGTACTCCTCGAACAGCCGCGTCTCCTCGAAGACTTGACCAAACGCCTCGCGCTGGAAGTCACCGATCAGCCAGACCTTATCCAGGTCGATCTTTGCGACGCGCGTACGGAACTCGTCTTCGGTTTCCCTGGGCAACTTCACCACCGAGAGATCGAGGAAGGAGCGCCGCGCCGCCTCTAGGTCCTCGTCTCTCAGGATCATCCGAAGAAGGTGCCCAGACTCGTGGATGAAGGTGTCAACGTTCGACTGCTTCCATAGGCCCAGTATGCCCACGGCATCGGCGATGGGCGCGTTGGTCCTTAGCAGGCGCAGCAACTCGTCGGGCTCCCCGGAGGCTGACAGGACCGATCCCAACATCTTCGTCGGCTCGTCGCCCGAGAACTCCGGAGAGATCGCCCGGAAGTAGTGCTCTGTCGTGGGGAACGTCTCCGGCCTCGCCCGCACCGCCGCTGCCGCGATGCTGTCCTGAACGGCCATGAGAAATGGCACAGCATCCTCGGGGATGTCCGTCTTACGAGCGGCGATGGCTGCCTGGAGGGCCTCCTGCCAGTGGGTCCTCGCTTGGCCTTGGAGCGCGATCCGCAGGTTCTCGACCAGCGCCGCGCGTTGGCTCGTATCTCCGCCGAAGAGCGATGCGAACACGTCCAACGGCGTACGGTTGTCCGTGGACCCGAGGAGCAACTGCTGGCCGCTGTGGTACTGCGTCAGGAACTCAGCGTACTCCCGGTAGGCCTGTGCCATCTGCGCGGGCGCTCGGCGCTTGTCATGCGCCCACTGAAGAAGGGCCTCTTCGCGCTCGGAAAGCTCGGGGAAGGACCGCTGCCCGGTTAGGAGGTCTCCCGGCTCTCTCTGCGCGCGAACCCACTCGTTGAAGGGCACGACGCGCGTCTCTCGTTCCATCGCGGAGGCGTACCTGTCGTAGAGCGACAAGGCGCGGTTCAGGTCCGCTTGAAAGCCGGTCTCGAACTTGTCGATGACGTGGATGTATCGCGCGGACCGTATGTGCGCCCGACCGATCCCTTGGTTCGCTTCGAACAGATGCCGCACGCGGGTATCGTCGGTGAGGAGCGCCAGGAGCATGTCTCGCACGAAGTCTGCGCCCGCCTGATTGAAGACCCGGTCCTGCTTGTTCCACAGGGAGTTCAACTTGTTCTCGGGGACCAAGCCATGCTGGCGCAGGAATCCCATGATGGCCGTTGCGCGGGTCGAGTCGTTCCGCATCACCGTGTCCGCCGGAACGTCTTCGGGCAAGGACTCGATCAGCCTACCCAGCGCGTCTTGGGCATCTTCCTCCAAGGCGCGGATTCGGATTCCGAGACGCACCGCCGTATCCGTGGCCTGCACACCCTCTTGATTGAGCTCGTCGACCAGCTTGCGGAAGTCGTCATACTGCTCGGGGCTCTCTGAGAGGATTCGCACAAAGACCGGCTCGCGCATCGTATCAACGACCGCAGGGTCGATCCCTACCAGAGGCGCGAAGGCGCGGAGCCGGGCCTGGTAGGCCTCCCGGTACGCCGTGGGCGTCGAGGATGCGTACATCTTGCTGATGAGCAGCATCCTGTGGTTCCCGCCCGCGACGACCTTCTTGCCGCGCCACAAAGACAAGATCGGCGCGCCCTCCTCAGGCGACGGGGAGTCGAGGATCAGGTACCTGGTGTTGAAGGCGTCAGGTGCGTCGGGCGGCAGGGAGAAGCGCGCGTCAATCCTGCGCTTCAACGTCTCGTCGGTTGCGTAGTCGCGCGTGTTGGCGTTCTCGATGCGCTTATCGGGAAGTTCGCGGTTCGGGTACCCGAGGTCCACGTTCGACTTGTAGTTGAACGCGCCCTCCTCGATCTTGCCGTGAGAGGGGACGATCTCCTCGCGCTCCATCACTGCCCAGTGCGCCTCGCGGGAGGGCATGCCCGCCGCCTGCACGTACGTCTCGTTCCCGAGCACGGCCGCGCCAAGATCGTCGCGGGTAGTCGCGGTGACCGGTCTCCGATCAATGGCCAGTCGCCGGTTCATCGCGTCCGAGTAATCAGTTACGCCCAGGTGTGTGAGAACCAGGGAGCCCGTCTCGGAGTCGTACCGCAGTATCCGAATCTGGCTGTCGAGCCGGCTGACGATCGCGGCGCGTGCGGCCTTGAGCACGTGCTCGTACAGGTCCGACTCCGCACCGGCATCTTGGGGAAGGTTGGGGTGGCTTCGGCGCAGCTTGGGGATGACTGCCGTAGTGATGTCCGTGTCGGTGTACTCGGCGAGGTCGTTGCGGATCGCATCGCTGATGAAATCGCGCACCGCCTCGTCGATGTCGGAAGTCGTGAGGCCGTGCTCTCGGAGATATGCGTTCGCGTACTCTTGCGCCTTGGCACGGTGCGCCCTGCGAGTCTGCGGGCTGATCGGCTTACGCTCCTCACGCAGCCGCCGAGCGCGCTCCTCGGACGAGCCAATGACCTCCGGGGATGGCATGGGCCGCTCGATGTCGTCGATGTCAGGCCCGGGGCTGTACAGATCCCGTCGCTCAGGCGGCGGTGCCCCTGGTCCTGGCACAACGTCGCCCGGAGTAGGCGGTTCCATCTCCACCTTCTCGGGCTTGAAGAGCTCTCCCCGTTCCTCGGCTGTAGGCCCGCCGGCCCGAGGGCCGGGCACCAGCGGCTCAGTGCTCCTGCGCATCCGTTCGATCTCGGAGATGTAGTACAGGTCGCCCTGCGCCTCGGGCGTCACGCCTGGCCCCCACTGCGGCGCTGTGGACGGCGTAGGGCCTTGGGGAAGATCGGGCAGGTCTAGCTCGGGGAAGGGCTCGGTGGGCAACGTCTCAGGCCGCTGAACTGGTAGGAGCTCAGGTCGCCCGCCCGCCGCTGCCTCGGCCTCTCGCGCGGTCGCAGTGATGTCAAGGTCGTGCCGCAGTTCGATGACGTTGTTCAGGAACTCGCTCAGTCGCTCTGCGTTCACGGCCACGCCCTGGGACTGCGCGAGGTTCACCACCCGTTCCAGGTCGCGGCTGATCTGCTCGCCGATGATCTGGCTGCCGTGATCGGCCGACCTAAGGAGCGCGAGGACGGTGTTGATGTTGACCGCGAGGGCCTCATAGGCGGGGCTCGCGGGGTGCGCCCTTTGGAGCACCCTCGACCACTGGCGCCCGAGGAACGTGGACAGGATGCCATACAGCCGCACGCCGGACTCTGCGAGGCGCTTCACGCCATCGGTGCCCAAGTGGGCTATGAGCGCAGCGGTTGCCTCGCTCTGCGCTTTGCGGGTCTGCGCGATCCCACCCGCCAGCGCTTCGTACCTCAGGAGGAGCCTGCGGTCCATCTGTGCAAGCGCGCGGCCTCCCAGTACCCCAGCGCCGACACCCCAGGCGAGAATCTTCCACGCCACGTCGGCGTAGGTGTCCTCGGGCTGTACGTCAAGCGCGCCGATGGTCACGCCCATCGATCCCCATGCGACGGAACGCCACTTCCAACCACGGAAGGTTGGTGTGAGCGTTGCCTCAAGTGGGGTGGTCAGCCGGAGGCGACCTAGGGGCAGTATCCGTCGTGGCGCTTCCCCTCTTCGCGCTATCCGCGGTATCGGGAGCAGCGTCTGGTAGGTCCACGCGACGGTATCCCTAAGCGCTGGGGTCCTGGGCCCCTCGACGATGTGCCTAAGCGACTGGTCTGGATCATTGAGCCACTTCAGCGCGTTCTCGAAGCTGTCCACGTCGCTCGCCGAGAAGCCGCGCAACGCAACCTCTCGGCGCATGTTCCCGACGCCCCTAACGCCCTCCGCGCCTAGCGACTCCCATATCGCGGCGGCGTCGAGTATCTGATGCTGCATCGTACGGAGTGCCTTGTTCCCTGCCCCAACCTCGTCTACGTAGGAGGAAATGTCCCTCGTGGCCTGTTGCGCCATGTTGCCAAGCTCTTCGAGCCTGCGCGCCGCCTCTTCGAGATCGCCTCTCTTGGCCGCGTCAAGACCTGACATGGCGACCTCGGCACCCTCTGCACCCACACGCTCGACGTTCTCACCGAAGTTCTGCGCCGTCAGCCGTGCTACTTCGCGCCGTCCCTCTGCCGACAGAGGCAACGAAATCGTCCTCTGCTGTAGCGACTCCGAAAGTGTCTCGTTCAGGAAGCCCCCAGCTTCTTCGGCCATCTGGGCCCTCTTGCTGCGTCCCAGGACGGCGTAGATGTCGCCTTCCTGCACGTCGTGGCGCACGGCCCGCGTCGTCGATTCGGTTACGTCTGCGGCGTTCTCGAATACCTCCCTCGCGGCCGCCTCTGCCTCGTCCAACGTGCCGCCCACGCCCAAGACCTGCCTGGCTGCGCGGGCCGCTTCCTCAGAGGCCTCCTGCGAGACGGCCTTGGCCTTGCCAGGGCCTGCGATGTAGTCCACGCGGGGTGTGGAGACGGGCTGCAGCTTGCCCGTTCCCGTGCCGGGCTCGGCAACCCCGAGCCAGCGCTTCGGCAGTTCGACTGTAGGTGGCGGGGCCGCCAAGCCAGGCCGCAAGAGCTCGCGTGTGCGTCGCAGTGCAGACAACTCGTCAGGCAAGAGTCGGAGCTTGCTTCCTGCTTTGGTCAGGCGCTCGGCCACCGGCACCACGATCTTCGCGCCCGTCCTGGCGGCACCTTTCCCTACCGCGCCCACGGGAAGGAAGTTGGTGTAGTCCGAGGGGTTCGCCATCGCCATCGGGATGCCGACGGCGTACGCGGCCCAGTCGGGAAGACCGCTGTTCTGGGCCACGGCCACGAGGTCGATGGGCATTTTGCCTGCGCGTATGAGCCCGCGGTATGAGTCCCGGATGGTTGTCAGGTTCTCCAGGTACTTCTTGGGGTCGATGGCGAGCGCTGCCAAGTTGGAAGCTACGCCCGCGCCGGCCCCCACCAAAGCGCCGAACGGGGCCGCTGCCGGCGTCGCTACTGCGCTTGCGAGGGCAGCACCGCCTACCGCAGCGGTGGGGATGGCCAGCGGGGTGAGAGACGCAGCTTGGAGCATCGACAGGAAGGCCGTGAAGGGGTTCGCGGGCGCGCCCCTCTTTATCATGTCGAGGTAGGTGTAGTAGGTGACCGCCGCAAGGGGCGCCTCGCCACGAGTTGCGATCTCGATCGCCCTCCAGACGGGGGACACCAAGCCCCGCTTCCGAAGGCCCGTCTCGTAGGCGAGTTCACGCTGGTACGCGGTCGGGAAATCTCCGGGGGTCACCCGATAGACAGGCACTCGGCGCCCTGCCTGCGGGCCTACGGCTTCGGTGCCAGGCGCTTGCCCCGTGAGGAACGGGGAGGGCTCGGGGGCTGTGGGGGCCGCTTGCTGGGGCTGCGCTGCTGCGGGAGCGCTCCTGGGCACTCGGCCCGCGATGGACGGCGTTCTCGCTGCCATAGCGGCGCTCCTATGCGTAGTAGACCTCGGTGCCTGAGATCAACCTTGCGAGTACGCGCGCGAGGGACTGGCTGTCGACCTCGATGAGCGGGGTTGTCTCCTGGTAGGCGGGCTGCTCACGTTGAAGGGCTGAAAGCGCGTCGCTTGCGAAGGTCTCTCCGGGAACGCCCGTCGTCCGATCAAGGGAAGCACCGTAGTTTGCGAGGAAGGTTCCGAGCGACTGCCCGACGCGCAGGCTGTTTGTGAGCACGACGTCGAAGAGGCCCGCGTAGCCCTTCTCTGGCGTGGCGAACTTGGCGAGGCCGTCTTCGGAGCGCGTAGCCCCCTCGCGAGCTCGCAGCATGTCGCTGTACCCCAGGAGTCCGGGGTTGTTGAGCTCATGGGCCCCGAAGGCAGCGGTGTCTGGAATCTCGACCGACAAACCGCCCTCCTTCTCGCTCACCGACTCGAAGAGCGCGTTCTCTAGGAGTTCCTTCGCGGCCAAGACGCCACGTATTCGCGGCGGGTCCGCCGATGCCACTGCCTCAGACAAGTTCCGGGAGATCGTGCTTCGAGGAACGGGAAGTAACTGTTCGGGAAGGTCCAGTGGCTCGGGCACCAAGTCCAAGATGCTGACTGGCTCGCCGACCGCGCCCTCCTGCTCGGCGCGGTAGATGGCGTCCACCGCGGGCTGAATCTGCTTCAGCATATTGTCGATGCCCAAAGCCCCAGCGGCCTCCTCATAGGAGGCCCCCTGCCGCAGGGAGTTTGTCCACTTCGGCCAGGGAAGGCCCCGCGCGATGGCCCGGCGGAGCTCAGCGCTCCGGTTCTTGTTCGCTGCGGCTGCCGCGTAGACCCGGTCCCTCGGGGTCACGTCGGGCGCCATGTAGTAGCTCACGATGCGTCGTCGTAGCGCGTCGATCGACTCGCCTGGCACCCGCTCGCCTATGGCATCGAGGATGTTCCCGCGGAGCGCAAACGCGGCGTATGACAAGTCGCGGTCGTGCCGAGCATTGACCAGCGCCAAGTCACGCTCGCTGAGGCCTTTGGCCCGTTGGTGGTCGACGACGGGTATCGGGGGGCGATCGCCCGGGAGGAGCGGGTAGCCAGCGCCCGGGGTGATCGGCCTCGCTGGGGCCCGGGTGGCGCTAAGCGGCTTGGGTTTCTTCACCGTGATGCGCCGCGAGTTCACGTCGGCGGCGAGGGCGTCTGGTGTCCATCTCTTTTCGTGCCCTGCCGCGTCCCGGTACACGCGGGTGCCGTCTGGAAGCCTGTCGTGAAGGAAGAGACGGTTTCCAGCGCTGTCCGTAAGGACCTCGCCGAAGTCGTCGCCCAACCTGCCCATCGCGTGCATCGCGTACTCGCTCGACTGCGCACTCTCATGCGCGCTCAGGGCGGCAGTCATGAAGTCCACCAGGGCCTGTTGGCCTGGTTCGCCCATCTCCGCGCCTATCGAGTACGGCACCGCGATGATGTCCAGGATCGACGCCACGTCCTCGCGCAGAGGCGCGGCGGCCGCAGGCTCCGTCTCGACGTAGCCGCCGGCTCCTGGCGGCCCCACGGGCACGCGTGCCTTCACGGGAGGCTGCGCCGCCGCCTCTTGCCGAGCGGCCTGCTGTACCCCAGCCGTCAGAGCGTTCGCGGTGTGCTCCATCATCGCGCGGTAGAACGGCGGCATGAGCTCGCCCGCGTTCTGGACGTAGGAGTTGAAGAAATAGGCGAACGCTCGGTTCATCGTCTGGGGCTGGGCGGCATACGCAGGGTCCTGCAAGGCCAGTTCCGTATCGAGCTCAATCCCTGCCGCTTGGATCATGGCGTCCTTCAGATGCCGCTTCGGGACGCTGACGTAAGTGCCCTGCTCTTGTGTCGCCAGAACATACGGCCTGCCGGTCTCTGGGTCGGGTAGTTGATTCAGAGGCCTGCCATGGAGTCCCACGGAGTCCGCCCATGCCTTCGTGATGATGACGCTGTTCAGCCCGTCGTTGGCCCCGAACATCCGCCCCCCGCTCAGTGGCAGTGACATGCGGCCCAGGTACATCTCCATGCCCGCTTCCAGCGCCGATATCCCCGTGCCGGCCAGTTCCGGGTTGTCTCGCATCAGCATGAGCGACCCGCGAACGCGCTCCATGATGTCGGACGGTGCCTGCGAGATCGGGTAGGTCTTGTAGCTGAGCCCGGGCGGGCCCAACTGTCGCTCGTAGGGATCATCCCACCAGTCTGAGACCTTGGCAGCGCCCCGCGCGGCATTGGCCCTTCGCGTCTGCGCGGCCCCCGTCCGCCTGAGCGCGTCCGTGAGGCCTCCGAGCTTGGCGATGTTCAGGGCGTCGCCGGTCATCTCGCGTGCGATGCCGTACGCGCCCACCTCTTTCTCGACCAGGGCCTCCCGGAACGCCGCAGCCCAGGGCTCGTCGCTCTGGCCGACATCCTCCAACCACTTGTTCACCAGCCCGGTGGTGAAGCGCGCCATCAGGGCCTTGCCCTGCAATTCCGAAGTCTGGCTCTCAAGGAGCTCGCGTTGATACAGGACCCGGGCGTGCAGGGTCGACTCGGTGAACGTGTTCTCCAGTTCCTGAGCGCGTGCATCGCCTGCGAGTTCCCGGACCCGGCCTCGCAGAAGCGCCAGGTTTTCGTCGCGCTGCATCGATTCGGTGATCGCGCGCTCGCTGTACCACTGAGACTGCGAGCCATAGAGGCCTGCTCGGGCAGTGGCCTCGGATGCCTGTGCGCGGTAGTAGACCGACTGCGCCTCCCGCTGTGCGGTCTCCGACGCCCCGGACATCTTGTCCGCGAGTCCTCGCATGACCTTGAGGCGTTCGTCGGGAGGCAGGAAATCGATGAAGCGGATCGTCTCCGAGGTGAGCCTGTTCTTGAGGGTGCGTTCCTCAAGCGCGCTCTGATCGGCCATGAGCCGGTCATACTCCAACGCGTCCTCGCGGGTCATCTCGCGCTTCTTGGAGTCGATCGTCAGGCGCAGTTGCTCCTGCTGAAGGCGAAGTAGCTCCTCCTGCTCGGCCTGTGCGCCGCGCTTGAGCTCCGCGGAGTACTGCTCGATGGCCTGCTTGTTGCCCTGCATGATCCCCTGGCTCAGACCGAGTAGCGCGCTCGTCACAGGTGTTGGCATCGTCGTGTCCTAGTAGGCGCCCGGGTGTAGGTACTCGAGGAACCGGGCGAGTGCTGGGTTCTCCTCCGCGGCCAACGGTGGCCTGGGAGGTTGCAGCGCGGCCAACATCCTCGCCAGATCAAGTCCGGGCGGGCCCAGAGTGCCGAAGGGCGTTGACGCGGGCGGCAACGTCAGTGCCATCCGCGGTGTCGTTGGCGGAGCAGTTGCGGACGGGGCAGCGCCCGCCATCGCGGAAAACTGGTACGTGGGCCACTGTCCCAGCGTGCCCCCTGGCAACGCCATACGCCCAGCGGGCATTGTCGGAGCGGGCCCAAAGATTCCTGACGGCGGAAAGCTCATTGGCCCTGCGGCTGGTGCAGCGGGGGCAGTAGGCGTTGTCTGCATCGTGCCCCTCAGTTCCCGCATCGTGTACAGGTACGTGCCGATCTGCGCGCCTGCGGCCAGGAGGTTGCCATACACCTGCTGTTCGGCGATCCGTTGCGACCTGAGCACCTGTTCCTGTATCCGCAGCCTCTGCGCCATCTCTGCGGCTTGCGCCTCCGCGCCCCGAAGGTCTGCGAGTTCAACCCCCCTGGCAGCGGCGGTCGCGGAGCGGATGCCCCGCTCTGATGCGAGCCGCTGTTGCGCGAGAGACGGCCCTGCGCCGTACGTGCCCGCGCGTTGCGCTTCTCGGGCCAGTGACTCCCTGGCCTGCGCTGTTTGTCGAGTGATGCCTTCCTGGGCCTGGCGCGCGAGCTCGCGGGCCGTCGCGGAGGGTGCCCCAGCCAGTCGTCGAGTGAGTGACGACGTGATCTGTCGCTCCAGCGATGCGGCCGTCGAGCCCGCGCGTTTGGCCTCCTTCTCGTAGGGATCGCCCCCCAAGAGCCCACGGAGACCCTGTAGTGCGGAGAGCACCGCACTGACCGTCATTATCGTCTCTGCGACTGGCATCGGACTCTCCTACGCGGCAGGCCCGCTCACGACGATCTTGAAGTCGTGGCTGGCGGCGTCCCCATTCTTGATCGTGACGCGCCAGACGGCGCCCGCTAGCTGCACGTCCACGTCCACGTTGTTGTACAGGTCCTCGTCGATGACCTTCCACACGTTCGGCACAGCATCCTCCCAGTACACCTGCACGTGCGGGAAGATCGTTGTGTCGAGGCCCACGAAGTCCCGAATGTCAGTATTGCCGTTTGCGATGGTCACGTCAGCGTCGCTGTGCACGAGGACCTGGATGTTGCTGGAGAGCTTGGCGGCTTCGATGGTCCCGTCTGCGATCTTCGGGTTGGTGACCGCTTCCGACCCGAGCTTGTCGGTCGTGACCGCGCCAGTGCCGATCTTCGCGGTGACCACCGCGCCGTCTTCCAGCAGCCCAGCATGTATCTCCCCCTGGGCTATCTGCTCGCGCTCGATGTTGTTCACGCCGTTTCGAAGGGCCTCGAAGTTCTCCTGCACCTCGGCCGCTTCGGCGGGCTGGCCTGCCGTGATGGTGTTCGGAAGCGTTACCTGTGCCATCGGTCAACTCCTCAGCCTTCGGATGTCCACTGCCACGGAGGCAACACGTCCGGGCCCACTGCCAGCCGTCTCGCTCTGGAGGCTCAGCCCGACGTTGGCGTCGCTCAGCCCCTCGCGGATGACGCGGTAGCCGCGCGCGACCCATGTGGTGCCGTCGTCCCAGGAGAAGCCATCCCACTCCGTCACTTCGGGGGCCTCGAAGACCTTCGTCTGCTTCACCTGGGCCTGGTTGCCGGCAGCGGAGCCGACGTACGTCCGGAACGTGATGTCCCTGCTCCGGTCGGTGACGACCCGCACCCGGCGGAAGCGCTTCGTCTGGCCCTTGTTGCCGAACCAGTTCGGATTCAGCTTCGCGCGCCAGTCGATCGTGTTCCAGTTGCCGTCGCCGTCTTGATCGCGGTCCCCGACCTCAAGCTCGAACACCTCCCCGGTGCTCGTCGCTGCGTACAGGCGCTCGCCGCCCGACCGGCTGCGGTAGGTGCTCATGCTCGTGATCGTGAAGGGGTACTCCCTTTCCGTCCAGATGCCACGGCGAAGGTCGAACACGAAAACGCGCTGTTGGCTTCGGTTGTCCTGCACGGAGAGATAGTACCGCTGATGCGCGACAGCCGCGCACGCCTTGGCGAGGATGGTGCTCGGTATGCCCGAAAGGCGGCCGTCGATGTTGCCGTTGCTCCACTCGCCATCTGCGGCACTGATCCGGCGGATGATGTTGCCGTCTGAGGCGTATACGCCGTTGGCGCCGAGCCAGAAGACGCGATGCTCGTGCTGGGCCACGGTGGCCTCCGCTTGGCATCCGACGGTCTCGCTCCGCGTTCGGATGGAGATTTCCGGTGGCTGGCCCACAAGGGCGTACGTCTGCGACGGCGTGAACACGAGGAGGGGCCCGGAGTACAGCTCTTCCTCGGACCGCACGCCCACGCTTGCCGCCGCGACGACCCTCGGCCCGGGGTAGGCTCCGAAGACCACGCCCTCGGCGACTGAGAAGTTCTCGGGCGCTCCGATCTCACTGTAGCTGGCCAAGTTGCCCGCCGAGGTCGCGCCGAACGTCCAGAGGCGGCCCTGGTGCACGACCATGGCGTTGGCAGTCGGAGGCCCGGTCAGCGGGTGGTAGGCGGACTCAACGAGGCTCACGTCCTCGCCCCGGTCGAAGAAGCTAGCCTCGCCGTTGCCGATCTCAGACAGCAGGCGTAGCTCAGGCTCAGTGGGCGACACGTTCCGGTAGACGCGGATCACGTCCACGGAGGGGTCCGTGTGCGTTGGGATGTTGTCGATGGCGACATGCATCCCGTCGGTCGACACCTGGACGTCGAGCTCGTAGCCCACGGACTCGCCCAGGGTGAGGCTGCGCAGGTACGTCACGACGTAGTAGTAGTGGCCCGCGGTGAGCCTGCCGGCGAGTGCGGGCGCGCCCGCCTCGGCGACTGGCTGGGTGTATCTCTGCCGAGCCTCCTCCGCGGTCATGCCTCGGAGACCCGGATGGGCGACGATGAAAGCGCCCTGCTCGTCACGGAACACGATCTTCCTGCTGGTCACGCGCATGGGCACCACGATGCCGCCCGCGATGATGCGCGGCTTGGGAAGCGACTCGTCTTGCGCGAGCAGGTCCGCGACACCATCCGGCGCCCAGTCCTGAAGGGGCATGGCCTGGCTCGTGGGCTTGTTGTGCCACTGCCAGCGGAACATCCCGGAGTGCGTCTTCGGGTTCGTGCTCACGCCTGTGTCCAAGAGGACTTGGTTCCCAGCGGAGAGGTAGACGAAGCCGCGGAAGTAGACGAAGCGCCAGCCCTGTGTGGACAACGGTTCATCGTTCGAGAGGCCGTAGGCACGCGCGTACGCGCCACTGCCGCCCGAGTAGTCGCCGCTGCCGAGCCCGCCGCCGAAGAGCGCATAACGCCGGACCTGATAGAGCCCCTCCGAACCACCCTCCGTGGCATGGGCCCCGCTGAGGAGTACCGTCGGCACGCCCTCGACGTCCGTGACAAGCAGCCCGCGGACGTTCGTGAGCAGGCTGGGGTTCACGACACGGCGGCATCCCTTGCGCGTCACAAGGGCGCCGTCCTCGTCGAGGTCGAGGTTCACGCACTCTTCGAGGGTGTACTTGTCCGCGCGGTTCCAGCCGGGCTCGACTTCAAGCCCAAGCGAGAAGCGGCTGACCTCAAAAGACTCTTCGGTGGCTGGGGACACGCCCTAGCTCCTCGCGGGCCGTCTGACGGCCGTTTATCTGGTCGAACTGATGCATCCGGTTGGCCCAGTTCGCCTCGTTGACCATCGAGTCGAACATCGCCTTGAACGGCGCTGCCAAGTCGCCCTTGGAGTCTGCCAAGAGGGCGAGCCAGACGGCGTAGTACACAGGCCCCTCTTGGTACTCGTCGTGGATCTCGCAGCCGTCGGTATCCTCGGAGAACGGCTCCGGCACCTCATAGGCATGAAGGTGCAGGGTGCCGTGGTAGCTCTGCAAGCCGACCTCGTACAGGTTCACGTAGTTCCCGTCGGGCAGCTTCGCCTTCAGGATGTAGTTGTCGAGCACGATCGTGACCGTGCCGGTGCGGGAGGTCGTCTCGAAGAGCACCACGTCCTCGTCTTCGGGAAGGTGGACGACGACCTTGTTCGATCCTGTCAAACTGAGGCTCGCCGCGGTGACTACTTCGACGGTAGCCACGTCCTGGCCGAGGAGCGTCGTCGAGTTCTGTAGCAGGTAGATGCGGTCCCCGTTGGGAAGCAGCGCGTACGTGTACAGCCCCTCGGAGATGAGCCTGATCGCGGCCTCGTCGTACCGTTTCGGAGTAGGCCCCAGGTAGATGCAGTCGCGCCAGATCGTGTAGACGCGAGGAATGCCCAGGGTGTACAGCGGGTACTCGAAGTGGAAGCGCCGGTCGTCCAGGTACTCCAGCCTCACCGGGTCCTGGCCGGGCTCCTGGAACTGGACGTAGGCCAGCGATCCCTGGAGCATGGTGCCGGGCGCGGAGTAGGCCTGCTTGCCCGGCTGCACGTCCTGTGAGAAGCACGCCTCGACGCAGCGGGACTTGCGGCCGAACTCCCGGACGCCCGCGTTGATGTGCCGGTTGAGCTCGTCGTTCGTCCAGTACCCGTCGTCGTCGCGCTCCTTGAGGAAGTCACGGACGCGGGTCCGAAGGTCGAGCAGGTTGTACCAGCCCATCAGGTTCTCCGAATCTGGGCCACGATGTCCCGACTGCTTCGCTTCGGTCCGGACGTGAAGAACATCCGGCCACCGTACGACTCGACAAGCGCTGTCTCGGGCGCTGTCTCGCGCGTGTAGTCACAGCCCCTCGTGAACACGTCCGGCCGAATCATGTTCACGACGACGATCCCGTCGTGCACCGTGTCCTCGACCACGTAGTCTACGTACCGGATCGCCTCGATCATGTCGGCACGCTCCCGGAACGGGTGCACTGGGCGCCCGGGGCCCTTCCCGTTGGTCACGACTTCATCCGACGCGAGTTGGACGATGAGCAGGTCGCCCTCAGCCCGCGCTTCTCTCAGATGGCGGATGTGGCCCGCATGGAGCACGTCGAAGTTGCCAGCGGCCATGACGATCTTCATCCCCCGTGCTCGGGCATCATCGCAGAGCAAAGAAACTGTCTGAGTAGTCACGAGCATAGGTCGTCCTCATCACGTACTCGATGCTCTTCTTCGTGATGTCTCCGGGCCTTGGGTACCCTAGATACTGGCAGGCCAAGGTGCCGCAAGCGCATCCGAGCTGGCCGCATGCCATGTTACCGTACCCCCGAAGTTTGCCACTCAGGAACGCGCCGCCGAATGCGTCGCCGCACCCGGTCTCGTCTATGATCTGCGTGATCTCAGGCGCAGGGATCCGCTCCGCGATCGGTCTCTGGGAGAAGCCATCGTACTGTAGGACGCAGGCGCCTTCGGCGGCGTCGGTGACGACTGGGCATGGGAGGCCTGCGGCATGCAGGCCCAGCAGAAGCTCCTCAGCCTCTAAGCGCTCGCTCGGGTGTCGCTGGAGCAAGATCTGGGCTTCTGCGCGGTTGCACTGCACAACGTCTGCCATGCCCATGTAGTAGGCCCAGTTGGTCAAGGGCCCGTAGACGATGTTGAACTCTTCGTCCAGATGCCAGAGCAAGCAATGAGGATCGACCTGGATGAAGACGCCAGGGCACGCTTGTCGTACCTGCTCGATCATCCTGGGTTCGTAGGTGTACGGGCCCCCAGCGTTGAACAAGACCGCGCGGCATCCGTCGAAGAGCCCGTGCGGCAGTTCCTCGAATCGAAGCGCATTCGCGCAGCCCCCCAGATTGCCGACCCATCGTTCCCCGCCCTGGGTCATGCGACCTGGGGCCCTCGCCTCAGGTCCTGGGATGACGTACCGTGTGGATATCCGGTCCTCATACCGGGCCTTCATGTATTCCTTGTACGGAGCCATCAGGTTCGCGGGCATCCGCCCGACAACACACAGATCATCATCTTCGGCGACGAATGGCAGCAGTGCAGAGGCCGATGCCTGCATACTGCCGCGCCAGTCATGGAGTACGATGCCGGTGCTCGTGGTGTAATCGGTAGGCCCATCGGTCCCGACGATGACAATCTTCATCTTGGTTTACCCCTCACTTCTCTGTGCGAAGCGACGCCCATGTAGTTGCCAACGTGCGCGCCGGCACGACATCAAGCGCCTTCGAGAATCCCTTGTCGTGCAGCTTCTGTACCTCGTCTGCGCTGAGGGCGCGGGAGTACAGAAACGCCTCGTCTATGGCGCCCGCGAAGTTGCGCCCGCTGCCGACCCAGTTGGCGATGCGGAAGTTGTCGGTGCCTGCCATCACGGGCGCCTCAAGGCCGGCAAGGCCTGTGTGTAGGACTTCTCCATTGATGTAGTGGGTCGATATCCCCCCGACCCGAACGCCAACGAAGTGCTGCCAGACGTCGGGCTCCAACTGGGTCTGGATGGCGCCGCCGCTCCAATCCTTCCCATCGCCCCAGATGGTGTGGAACAGGTTGTGCTCCATACTGTTCTGCTCGAAGGCAAGCCCGCGCTGTGGGGGCGCCTGGTGCGAGTCGAGGATCGTGGCCCACTGCCGCTGCTGTGCGGCGGGCCTCACCCAACACCCGAGAGTGAAGTCGCCTAGCTCGGGGGTGCTCCAACCGGGCACCTCTGCCCACCCCATGCCCGAGAAGCTGACCGCCGCGCCGAATACCCCCGTGGTCCATGTGGACCCCTTTCCCTGGAGCTCTGCGTCGCGCCCGTTGCCAGACGAGTCTGCGACGATCTCTCCTTGCCCCTCATCGAAGGTGTACAGGAACTGGAGGTCCTGCAAGGACCACTGCGCCATAGCGGCGATAGAAACCATCGCAGTCAAGATCATCGCGCGTATCATGGGTGCTCCTCTCGGTACGTGTGGATTATGTCTCGGAGGATGCGGAGGCTGTCGTCCAGATCGTAAGCCTTCGCAGCGTGAAAGAGGCGCATAGACTCCCAGTGCCAGAAGGCAGCGTCCTCAATACCATTCTACTGTCCATCCTGCCATGAACTGATGTCTCCCACGCATGAGCAGTCACGCCGCCAGTTGCCCAGGTCCCGGCGATAGGTCACTTCGTAGAATGGCAATAAGGCCGCCGCGATCATGGCGGCTATGTGGATCAGGATACTACGCATCCAGCGCCCCTCGCCATCTATTCGCCCCGATGCGGTTGGATACCGCGGGCAATCACAGCCCGAAAGATGCGATCCGTCATTGTTATGTCGTTGGCCTTGGACGCTGCGAAGAGGCGACGACTTTCGGTTTCCCATGCGATGTGGTCATCGAGAAGCAGCGATCCGTACTCGATCGCGGCTCCTATATCCCACATGGTGCGGACCTGACGACCAATCTCCAGGTACTTAGCTGCCTGGGGGCAGGCATTCGTGACGCAGGGCACACCGCACGCCGCGCACTCGAGTAGAAACTGTGAACGGCTATCGTACGCCTCGAGATGTACAGCCAGCTTGGTGCGGTGTAGCATCGCGATAATGTCCCGCCATGGGCGTAGGCCCCTAGAGTACGAGTACGCTGGAAGACAGCGCCCACGTAGGCCAAGATAGTCAATGTACGGGTCTTCGGTGCCATGTAGGCCCTTCAGTGCCCATAACGTGAGGTCCGGGTGCCGCTCTAGGAGCGGCTTGAGCACGAGGTAGTTGTGGATCGTGCCCCCGCATCGACGGCCTGGCCATCCGGAGTGAAAGGCGACCACCGCAATCAGATCTCGTGGACCGTCGGGGTAGGGGCTCCCGGCTAGTTGTCGGCAGACTTCAGAGCAACGCTCCCACCAGTACAGCGGGGTCGAGGTGATATGAGGTAGTAGGGCCATCGGACCGTCCGCGCATACTAGAATACCGTCTAACTTGTCCAGCAGTTTCGTGAACTCCACTGCCAAGGCGCTGTCACTGAAGAGAAAGTCAAGTTGGTCGGGTTCTAGATAACTAAGGACCGGTAATCCCAGAGAATGGGCAGCATCAATGGCCATGTGAAGCCTCGGGACCTCCGGCAGGTGTGCGTTGGTCCATGCGTCTGGAAATCCCAGGTAGATCAACTGGGGATTGCATGCCTGCGCTGTTTCTCGAACATAGGCAAGGTCGCACTCGCCCCAGAAACCGCCTTCGAGAGATACCGCCGCGGAGACTCCCCAGTGGCACCGGTGGTCTTCTGGGAACGATGTGAGGTCCCACCAAGTGCCGTGCTGGTGAGGTGGGAATGCCTGTACGTGTAGGACGCGCAGATCGTGCATGGAGCCGGCCCCTAGGCATGTACCCCGTACCATACCGCTGGGTCTACGCGGTCCGGCGGGTCGTGGACAAAGTAGTCTGCGATGTGGGTGTAGGAGGAAAGGAAGTCCGTAAGGGCTCTGTTGGGGTCGAAACCGGGTTCGGCATCGTGTACGGCGATGATCCCCCCAGGCAGCACGCAGGGCACGAAGGTCTGCAAGTCACTGAGGGTGGTCGCGTAGTCATGACCTCCGTCCACGAAAAGGAACACCAGGTTGAAGATGCCTGCAAGATCGCGGCAGTCGGTAGAGTCGCTGAGCACGATATGCGGGCGGCAATCCTCTAGGTAGAGCTCGGCGAGGAGTTGGTCCATGCGGATCATCTCATTCTCATTCAGATTGCGACGATCCGCTCTGTCGATGCCCCAGGCGCGAACGTTCGTGCCGTGTAGCCGATTCATGTCACGCGCAATCCGCGCAAGATGGCGTTGGGTGTTACCCTGGGCGACGCCAATTTCAAGCATGTCGCCCAGGTATCCGTGGTGGTAGAGGTGAAGTAGCGCCGGCGCGATGATCTCCCGGTATTCTCCTGTGGGACGCCGCATGGTCTCCTTGCGTATGATCGAGAGGGCATCGACTGGGGTGCCCACGAAAGATAGGTCAGGCATGTGATGTCTCCATCTCGGGCGCGTGGAACGCTTCGAGCGCGGCATCGGCGATGGTGCTGGGCGGGAGCTCGCGTAGACAGGCGCATGAACGTTTGGCGTGGCAGTTCGTGAGCCAGGCCGATGACGCCCATATGCATGGCTCACAGACGGTGGAGCGTACGTCCCAATTACCCGGTAGTGCGAACATATGGACCGGTGTAGGCCCGAAGAGAACAACGCTACGGGTTCCGAGTAAGTGAGCCAATCGTACGGAGCCCCCTTCGGTCGCAATATGAATACGCGATCCCTGGAGAAGAGCCAGGTAGTTCCAGAATGACGTGCGCCCAAGTAGGTTCTCGGTGCCGGGGATCGGGGCCTCGTGCGACAAGCCCAATTGCAGGAGCCGTACTCCCGGAAGTCGCGCGGATATCAGAGATACCGCGCGAGCCCACAGGTCAATGGGGTACTGCTTGACAGACACGCCGAAGGGGCTTGCGTAGGGATCTACTCCGTTGCAGATAGAAATGTAGGGATACCTGGGCACGGCGTAGGCAGCGGGCATGTCTATCGTGACGATGGTAGGTGAGACAGGAGTCAGTCCCAGTGTCTCGAATCCCATGTCCCGGTTTGACTTCTTCATGCGGGCGGCGTCGTGGATAGCATCACTAAGCGGCTCGCGATACATGCGGGCATACGTACTATCGTCAAATCCAGAAACTGGGCGCCCGAAGCGGTAAACCATGCCGGCGTACGGCCGCCAATCATAGAACAACGGCCATTTGTGCCCATCCCTCTCTAGCACCTCGGCGAAGTGGAAGTCTCCCCAGGGTATGATGGCGTCGTAGAGTGGACGTCCCTGATAGCGGAAGGCGCACATTAGGTCCGCCGACGTCTCTCCTCTGATCGTTTCGTGGTAAGCCACCAGTCGGTCGGGGTGCTCTTGCTCTCTGATCGCGGCGCCGATGATAGCCCCATCACATAGGTCACCAAGTCCGCCCATGTGGGAAAGCGCCGCCGTGACGGGGGCCTTGCGCCGTAGACGGGGGCGCTGGGCGACCACGTTGGCCTGGGTAGGCATGGCGGCAACCACTTTCGGCTCCAGGGTCTTCGTTACGACATGGGCTACTGCGCTAGGGTTGATGCCGTTCAGACATTCACTATCCCAATCGTATCGGCATTGGGTTGCCCAACTTGGCGTGCGCATGAAGCAGGGCTCGCACGCTTTGGATGTGATGGCTATGTTGCCTTGCAGGCCGAATAGCTGGGGGCTGGTAGGTCCGTAAAGGACCACACTTTGTGTTCCGGCCACGCGCGCCATTCGGGCCGTCCCATTCTCGCAGCATAGATGGAGCATGCTTCCCGAGAGAATCCGGAGCAGTCTGGGTATGGAGGTTCTGCCCAGTAGATTGATGGCGCCAGGGATATAGTCCTCGTCGCGTAAACCCACCTGAAGAATCGGAAGGTGTGGGTGGGACTTGCGAATGGCCGCGACGAGCGTGCGCCACTTCTCAGGGCGCCACTCCTTAGTCTGCGGCGTTCGCGCGTTCGTCTGCGCGTCGCTGCCCGTGGCCAGCGTTATGTACGATAGTCGCTCAAGAAGGCGAAGGGCCGGGTGCCTGTCGCGCGGGGGGGCTAGGTGTAATGATCCTATCGGCGCAGTATCTATTCCTAGCGCCCTACAGGCTATCTGGTGCACTGGAAGCGCGTAAGAGTCTAGGAACTGAGCGCAGTACAGCGATCTGGGCGCGTTGTACGCCCGTAGCCATGGCTTGCGTAGGGGGTTGGTCCGAACCATCACCACGTCATCAGAGCGGGGAAAGTCGCCGAGTCGTTCGTAAAAGCTGGCAACGTAGGGCCGCCAATCTACGAAGACATCCCAGCGAGGCGCCTCATGTAGTACTCCATCAGCCCAAGGTAATGTGGTCAGGAGTACCCTATCAAAAATAGGCGCGCCGTCGTAGCGTAGACAGAAGAGCAGGTCGATTTGTTCGAGGTTGCGCACGTAGCAGGCAAGGTGGTCCGGTTGGTAGGCCCGTCGCAGCGCCACGGCGAGGTGGGCAGCATCGACTACATCTCCTAATCCCCCCAGATGCCACAGCGCCATGCGCATGACCTATGCTCCGAAGTGATACCCGAAGTGCGCCACCGTCTCGTAGTGCTCCGCCGCGATCAGTGCCACGGCTTCTTCGTCGCCCTCATAGTGTAGTCAGGCTGGCGAGCCCGACGAAGCGCCACGGCTAGGTGTGCAGCGTCGATTGCGTCCCCAAGGCCGCCCTCGTGCCACAGAGCCATGCGCATCGTCGGGCCCACTGCCTGTGTGAGTTAGAAGTACCAGTTCCCCTCGACACCCGACAGCAGATCGCAGAGCACCAACCCCTGGTCGCCCGCTGTGCCAGGCGCGGACAGCAGAACGCCGCAGTCGAAGGTTCGGGCTGCGGTGAACCGCTTGTCCACGTGGACGTAGATCGTCGCGGAGGCCAAGTCGATGGCGCCGCCGGTGTTGTTGAGGAGTAGCGCGGTGACGGTGTTGGCGGCGGTGACGGCTGCCACAAGCGCCAGGTCTGCCACGTCGATGGACAACGACGCCTGAACGAAGTCGCCCAGGGCGGCACCTGTGACGGTTACCTCCTTGGCCTCCTCGTCGCCGTCGGCGATCGCTCCCGCGTCCCACGTTGCGCTGCCGAAGAGCTCGCAGGGCTCGACCTGGCCCGCGGTGGGGCTCGGGATCAGCCGGACGCCCGCGACGGTCGTGTTCGGGACGCACTCGCCGACCCCCCTTGCGAGGAAGTAGGCGAAGTCGCCCGACGCGATCGTGCCGAGGGCGTAGCCGTAGGGCGGCAGCCCGTAGGCGTCGTCCACGTCGTACTGAACGACGCACGGTTCGACGATGCGAACCGTGTCTGTGGCCGCCAATGCGGTGCCCCACGTGCCGTTCGTACGGCCGATGACCTTGACGCCCAGCTTCGTGGTGCTCAGCACGTCGGTCACCCGCGCGAACTGCTCCTTGCCCGTGCCTGCGCTGACGTGGAGGATCGAGCCGATGGCAGGCGCCTCCCACGTCGTGACCGTCCCATCCGGTCTGGTCACGCGCTTGGTGAACGTGGAGCCCGAGGACGTGAACGTCCGGGTGTTCGCGGCCGCGGTGATGCCGGTGCTGATGGTGGCGTAGACGCGAGGACCGACGAGTTGGCCACGGGTGATGGATTCCAGTGCGCGAGCGTACCGGAATACCGTGCCCATGTGGCCCTCGACGCGCGCACCGAGCGTGTGGCGCGGGTTCTGCGTCTTCGTCGAGAGAGTGTACTGTCCTGGGATCGGAAGCATGTCAGTACCCTCCTCTTAGGCGGTGGACTTGGCGTTGATGAGCTCGGCCTGGTACCGCGGGTTGTCGCAGTAGAACTGCCCGAACCACAGGATGTGGCTCAGCAGCACGACGCTCATCTTGTTCACGAAGTCCAGATCGGTCACGACGAAGTTGAAGTCGTCGTGCCCGATCCAGTGGATGAAGTCGAGGTTGAGGAATCGCAGGATGTGGCGGGTGTTGCTCGAACCGTCCACGCCGCCATTGTCCGCGTGCGAGTCCTTGAAGATCGGTACACCGTCGACCACGACGCCCGTGAAGCCGCCGTAGTCGAGCACTGCCTTGTCGGTGTACCGCATCTTGTCCATCTGGAGGTCCCAGATGCGGTTGTAGAGGGCCTGGTCAGTGATGCCGATGCTGGGCCGGATGTTGCCTTCCGTCGCCTCCTCGATGGTGTCGTGCACCTTTCGGAGCGAGATCGCCGTGGAGGTCGTGCCGTCGGTCGAGGCATCGACGTGCTTCGCCTTCCAGAAGCCGTTGCCGGCCCCTGCCCGGTCGATCATCCCGTAGGTGATCGTGTCATCGAAGATGTCCGGGATGGACAGGATGTCCGTAGCATCGTGGCCCACCGGTGCGTAGAGGTGGTCTCCGAATCGGTCGGCCATCTTCATGCCTGCGGACTGTGAGCGTATGCGGAGTAGTCGGACGGCGGCCGCCTCCGAAGAGGCGAACTTGGCGAGGTCGCGGAGGGTGACTCGGACTGGCTGGGCGTATGAGGCCCAGTCGAACGAAACCGCCGCGGCGTCGTCGCCCGCCTCAGACGGCATGTTGTCGTCCTCGTCGCCGAACGACCCGCCCTCGCCCTCCTGGTACTCCCCATACATGATGGGCGTCGAGATCATCTCCCCGCCCTCGAAGCGCTCGCCCCGGTCTCGCATCATCAGGAACAGGGGATTGCTCCGAGTCACGGTGTCGATGATCTTCGGCAGGAAGAGTTGGCGAATCAGCCCATTGGCTGCGCCAAGGTCCAACGTGGCCATGGCTTACCTACTTGCGGACGAGCAAGCCTCTGCCTGTCTCCTTCATGCCCCTGACGGCCAGCGCGTCAAGGCCCTCCCAGGGCGTATTGGAGACGTCGATCGGTTGTGTGACGACCACGCCTGTGTTCGACGGACCTTCGGTACGGGCTGCCTCACCGGCCCTCTGAGCAGCCGCTTGGCCTGCGGCCTCGGACTGCTTGGAGAGGGTGGCGGTGCCGACCACGAGGGCCAGGGCAGTATCCGGCGGGACCCCAGGGTATTGCTCCAGGACCGCGCGCACGGCGTGCTCGTCGATGTTGCCGTGGCGCTCCTTGAGGCCCTGTATCTGGGCCTCCCGCTCGATCCGTGCGAGCCGCGCCGATATCGACTCCAGGGCGTCCATGCCTGGTGTGGCAGGTGCCGTTGGGGCCGGGGTCGGCTGTGGCGGTGGGGGAAGAGTAGGCTGACCCGCCGGACGACCTAGGAGCTCCTGTACGGTGCCCTCCAGGGTGCGACGGGTCTCGGCGAGCGAACGTTCGCGCTCCGCCAACTGCTGCTCCTTCTGCTGAGTGGCCTGCAGTTGGTTGAGCATCTGGCGTACTTGATCGGCCGTCAGCGTCTGCCCGTCAACGGTGATTTCCGTGGCGGGGGAAGTTGGCGGCACTGGGGCGGTCGACGGGCCTGGAGCAGGTGCAGCCGGTGCTCCGGTAGGACTCTGCCCAGGCCCTGATTGAGAAGCGGTTCCATCGGGAAGGTCGACAGTCTTCGGCGCTGCCGCGTTCTGCGCCTCGATACTGCTCTTGATGGCAGCGACCTCTGCGCTGTTCATGCGGTCTCCTTCTGTGCCTTCCGGTGCGCAGCGAAGTAGGCTGGCTCTGGCTGGCGTTCGTGCGGTTCCGGCCTCGGCGTCTTCTGGCGCTCGCCATCAGGCAGCGCCTCCCAAGCCGCAGCGTGCCCTTCCGACTGCGCCCGCGCTTGCTCCTGAGTTGACGCCCAGTCGGCGCGCTGGGGTTCGGGTGCCCAGGACTCCTCGATCAGCGGTTCATGCTTGATGCCTGCCGCGTCGGCGAGCGCCTCAAGCACGCGGGCGATCCGCTCGGTCCAGATGATCTGCTCCTTGCCCGTGAAACGGTTCCGGGTTCGCACGTAGGTCTCGCCCGTAGCCGGATCGTGAGGGGTCAACTGCTGCTCGTTGCCAGCCGAGTCCTGGGCGAAGAGCTCCGTCGTCCCGCCTACCAGGAGCGAGTACAGCCCCGCGTAACTCGCCTGGGGTGTGGGCTCGGCCGACGCCTTCGCGAGGGCAAAGGCGTTGTCCGTCGTGAACAGGGCGCGGAGGACGTTGTTCACGTGGATGCCTACCGGGTAGTTCGTGAGCGTGCCATAGGCGGAGTAGCTATAGGCGGTGTTGTAGACGGAGCACTGCAAGCCGCTGCTGAGCCCCAGCCGCAGCCCGCTCCCGCCGACGAGATGGAGGTATGACTCCGGGGCGTCAGTACCCATGCCCAGCCGACCAGTGGCGTCCTGGATGGCTACAGTGCCTACGGGGCCAAGCTTGAGCTGGGTAGCCGAGAGCGCCGCAGTGTCCAGGGTGACCTTCGCGTCCTTCACGGTCCCGTCAGCGTACTTGAGCCGGAAGTGGAGGTAGCCGTTGGTCTCGTCGACCCATAGTTGAACGCTGGAGGCTGCCACGTCCGCGTCGGCAGGGGCCTCATCCGCGAAGGAGTACGCTGTGCCTTCGAGGAGGTTGGGCGTGGTGGTGGGCTGATAGACGGTGCCATCGCCTTGCAGGATCGCGCCGTTCGCGGCAAGTGTCGTGCTCATCAGTTGGTTCCCCTACGTTGCCGCCGCTCGATCTCGCTGAGGCGGTCATGGAGGTTGGTCATCTGGGCGGCCAGCACCTGGACGTTCGCCGTTTGGTTGGCCATGGACTTCTCGATGTCCTTGACGACTACCCGCACCTCGCCAACGTCCCGCTCCACAGCTTCAAGCCGCGCTGCCGCCCTGCCCTGTGAGTAGATGAGTGTGCCGAGCGTTACCAAGGCGGTCAGCATACTCAGAGTCGTGGCCACCGACTGCCAGAGCGTTCTTGCGTTCGCGGGCATCTGGGTCATGGTTGCAGTGTCCTCACGAAGATGGCTCGGGGCGCTCGGGAAGCCCCGCGTAGAGTCCGGGCTTCTCGTCAAGAACCAGGCGCAGGTTCTCCATCGCAGCCACGACGAACAGTTCCCTCAGGACGCCCTCGCGCACTGGTATCGCCCTACCGTCGATGATCGCGGCCTCCTGTAGGTGCGCCTTCGGATCGGCGAGCACACGGCGGAGCACGTCGAGCTCATCGTCGGCAAGCTCAACCATGTCCAACTGCGCCTCGTGGGCGTCGAGCATGAGCTTGCGAAGCCTGAGCGCCGCGATGCGTTGTGTGCGCTCGTGCCGCTCGGCCGAGAAATCGAACAGCGACAAGAGCTTGGCGACGCCCGCTGCGTCGGAGTGAAAGAACTGGCCTGGCGTCGATGAGGGGATATAGGTCAGGGGCAGCTTCACAGGGACGCCTCCTCGGCGGTGAGCAGTGTTCCGTCGCCCTTCGACTCCGAGGCCGCCTGGACGGCGAAGTAGTCAGGCGCGTCATCTTCGCCCAGCCACGGCTTGCGCATGTCCACCGGAAGCCAAGCGAGCTCCCAGAGCGGATCGTGGGCGATTCCCAGTTTCTCCGCGCACTTCTCCACGACGTGAACCATGCGCTCCTGCCAGAGCGTTTCCCTGCGTCCGGTGTGAAGGTTCGTGGAGCGCAGGAAGAGCTCGCCAGTGACCCGATCGTGCGGCGTGAGCTGCGGCGCGTTCCCCGCCGCGTCGAGGCCGTAGAGCTCGCACGCCGCCCCCGAGCCGTTGGCGAAGATGCCAGCCGTGCCGCTTGCGCCCGCTGGCGTGCCCCCGGCGTTTAGGCACTTGAGCGCCTTGTCGGTCGTCAGGATGGCGACGCGTACGTTGTTGACGATAAACCCAAGCTGATGGTTGGAATGAGCGCCAATGATGGCTTGGGAGAATCCATCGTCGTACGCGGCGATCGTCACGGCGGTTCCCTGCACCCGGAGGCCAGACGTATCCCCGGTGGTCCCCAGCACGTGCAGCTTCGAGGCTGGCGCTGCCGTACCGACTCCCACTCGGGCATTGTCGCCCTCGACGACAAGCGTTGTGGCGTCCACGAGCAGGTCGTCCCCGGCGTCGTCGCCAAGCGTTATGGCGATCGTCGTGGCGTTCGTCAGGACAATGCTCGGCGTCCCGCCGATGGTGATGGTGGTGCCGTCAGCGGTGAGCGAGTCGAGCGCGATGTTCCCGACGTTCGTGATGTCGCTGTCGCCCATGTCCGCGCCGGCACCCATCGTGACGACACCGGTAGAACCGTTGATTGAGAGCCGGACCGTTGAACCGTCGTAGATGCAGAACGGGTCGTTCGTCTGAGAGTTGTCGATGCCGAGGGACCATATCTTGGCGCCCGTGAGCTCGAACTGTATGGCGGCATCGCCAGCAGATGCCTGCTCGACGATGACGAGCGAACCGTCTCCGGCGGTCATGTCGTCCGCGCTGCTCTCGTAGACGTGGAGCACGTTGCCAGGGGAACCAGTGCCCAGGCCCATCGCCAAGAACTGCGGGGTGGAGGTCGTGGCGATGCTCTGCGGCAGGGAGAAGACGGGATCGCCCGCAGCCCCGGTGGGGTTGGTGATGCTGACTTGGTTGGTGGTGCCCGTCAGCGTACGGACAGCGAAAGCGCCCGCGCCGGTACGTGCGAGGAAGCCTGCGGTGGCATCGAGCCCGGCCAAGGCAGTGAGGTCCGCGTCGAGCGGCTGCTTTGCGCCCAGTTGGGTCTGTATGGCGCTGGTGACGCCGTTGAGGTACTGGAACTCGGCGTCTTCCACGGAGCCGTTGGCGATCTTGGTAGCCGGTATGCCCGACGGGATGATCGCTACCGCCAGGGTCACGTTCTGCCACAGCCCGTTGGCCGAGACGTACTGGAGGACCTGTCCGTCGCTCACCGTGCCGAGGTCTACGTCAGACAGACCCTCTAGGGCTTGGACGTGCGGAAAGCCGGGCATGTCGGACTCCTACTGTGCGCGGCCTCGGACGTAAACCTTCAACACGGCACCGTCGCCCGAGCCGCCGTTGTATCCGTACTTGCAGCGGATGGCGACGGCACCGCCGTAGAAGGGCCCGATCTCGATCGGCTCGTCAGCCAACGTCGCCTCCTTGAAGATGAAGACCTGGGGCGCGACGTCATCCGCGTTGCCGTCCCACTGGGTGGCCCATGTGGCGATATCGTCCCGCCAGGTGGATTGCAGCTTCATGCGGATCTCGTGGCCGGACTCTGGGTACGCCTCGACGAAGAGGCTGAACATCCCACACCGGCCGCAGAGGATGACGTTGCCGGTGGCCGGGTCGGTGGAGAAGTCGGTAAGCGCGTCGTCATCGACGAGGATCGCTAGCTTACTCGTCTCGCGCTGGTCGTCTAGGTAGAGCTCCGTGACTGACATGGGCCGACTCCTAGCCCTGGATTAGTTGCAGAGAACTCGCCAAGTGTCGTGAAATGCCGCCCTGAGACCCCAAAGTAGGCCTACTACGCATGTAGAACAGGTTGAAAGAAACTCGTCTCGTCACGCCGCACCCGCCTGGGTAACCGCGAGGGCAGCGCCCCGTTCACGCTGGAGCCCTCGGAAGGCGAAGTTCATCACGTCGGGGCCCAGGTACTCGCCGACGACCGCGAGGACGTTCTGGAGCTCCGGTGGCAACTGCTGCATGTCTTGGGCGCCCGCGACAGTTTCGTCGGAGTATGGGTTGGGCGCCTCGCCCTGGGTTTGGCCGACCTGTTGCGCGGCTTGGAGCATGGCTGCCTCCTGCTTGCTCCGCTCGATGCGTTCCAGTATCCGGTATCGGCCTGGGACCCGGAACATCTCCAAGACCGACTCGGCGTCGAGGTGTCCGGCCTGGGCCAGGAGCACTGCCATGTTCTGAAGCTCGGTACGCTCGGCGGCAGAGCTGCCGACGGTCACCTGCACGTCGAAGTCGAGCACGTCGCGTGTCTCGTTGACGAACGCGGCGAAGTCGATCTTGCTCAGGTTCGGGTCGCTCGCGCCTGCAAGTCGGAGCATCCCCGCGAGGCCCAACTGCTGTGCGCCGTTCGAGAGCCAGTTCTTGCCCACCTTGACCAGGGCCTCGGTGAGTAGGGGCACGCGGGCGTTGATGCGCGTCTCTGCCTTCTGCTGGAGGGCGCTGATGGCCACGCCCGCAGTGAGTTGGGGCACACGCTGGCCACGGGACACGTCGTGCACGCCGCTGATGTCCTCCAGGTCGTTCGCGCCCATGTTGATGGCCTGCATCACCTCCGGCCCGAGGACCGGCGGTAGGAGGTACTGGATCGCCCCAGGGGGCACGGGCATGGGCTGGTCGCGGTTCGCGAACTCCCGCATGTCGATTGGGTATCGCGGGTCCACGGTCATATGCGGCTGGGTGAGTCGGACGCGGTGCTCACGCAGTTGCTCGCGGGCCTCGTTGTAGTCCCGCTGCGGGTCGAGGAGGGGATGGGTGGGCGAGACGCCGTAGAACTGGAGGGGACTCGTGATCGGCTTGTAGACCACGTACGGCGGCTCGGAGTACGGGACATGGACGACGCCGTTGCCTTCGGGCGCGCCTTGGTGGGGCAGTAGGCGGTCCTCGGTGACGTAGACCAGATACCAGTCGGGGTGCTTGGCCTTGTGTCGCTGGGGTTCCGGGATGGCGATGCCGGTGGAGGCGACCACGAAGTCCCGTATCCAGCACTCAAGGACTCTGGTACGGCCGGTGATGATCGTGCCCTCGGGGCTGCCGTAGACGATGGGGAGGTTCGCTGTGCCGAAGGCGGTCGACCGGTTCGCCGTGGTCACTAGGCCTTGGTCGGTCTCCAAGTCGGAGAACACCTGTACTGGAGGCACGTCAACGCCCCAGCGGCGGCGGATGTAGGCGGTCTCCAGGAAGAACTCCTGTATGAGGAAGGTCATCTGGTCGAGGCGGGTCTTGGAGAGATCGGGGTACAGCCGCAGAAGGTCACAGCAGTAGAGCTCGTTGTTGCCACGGCCGCGGGAGAGATCAGGATTCCAGGGCGTTTTCCAGATCGCTGTGCCCGCCACCTCCGCAGAGCGGATGCCCTCTTGGAGTGGACCTGCCGCGCCGACGCAGCGTGTGGTCCACTCCAAGTACTTCTCCATGACACGGGCGAGCTCTTCGTCGTCGCGTTCGACGGGCAGGACGTTCCACTCCGGCAGTTCCTCTGTCAGGCGCGCCACTACCTGCTCGGTGACCTTCCAGATGTGGTTGAAGTAGTGCTTGGGGAGGGCGTCTGTCTCAGAGAGCGCCAAGGAGCCTTCCCAGCCCTTCCAGAACTCGGCCCACTGGCCTTCGTACGGTTGGCGCATGGCTCGGGAAGTCCGGAAGAGCCTCCAGAGTGTCCGGAGGAGTTCGTCCCCAGACCGTCTGTCGTATGGCACGACTTCCGGTTGGGCGATGCCCGGAACGGTTTCGAGGTAGGGCATGTTAGCCGTTCCTCGGGGTGCCTTTCAGTCCTCGGTTCTGGCCCCGTCCGGGCGCCACGGTGGCGGGCGTGGCCCCAGGCTTCGCCACGTTCTGTGGCGCGCCTACCAGGGCTTGGCCCTCACTCGGATCGGGGCGGGAGAGCGGGGACGGCGTGGGGATGGCGGCCGCGTCGGGTGTCCCTTGCAGGGCCTGGCCGCGGACGGTTCGGTCGACGCTGAGTGTCTTTCCTTCGGGCGTCGGGGGCGTGTACTTCCTCGGCATCGGTAGCTCCCTATGTTGGCATCATGCCGGCAGCGCGCTCGCTCGCCGGGCGCATCTGCGCTCGGGCTGCCTGCGCGTTGAAGGGCCTGCCGGTCATGTTGTTCGGTGCGGAGGGGACCCGTGATTCCGTAGGCTGGGTCGCTTGGCCGAGTTGGTCGGCGAGGGCATTGACCGTGGTGGCCACCACGTCGTCTGCCTGCGGCAACGCGGCGAGGGCGTTGATGAAGCGAGACAACGCTTCGTACGTGCGGGGTTTCTGTTGCTGTAGCGCCTGCACGGCACCCTCGGGTATCGGCATAGGGCACCTCTGTTCTCTGTGAGAGGAACAATTCCCAATCCAGCGCGTCACATATCATGTTACAGACACGCGTTCTCCCACGCAAAGCGAATTGAGCGAAGCACAACCTCCTCGGGGCCGATGCCGCGCCCATGCGCCAAGCTGAGTACGTGCTGGGTGAGCTCTTCCGTGCCCTTGAAGAGCACGATGAACGAGTCCTGGTGCCACGACATATGCTGCGAGAGGATGGTGCCCGCCACCTGCCCAGGCGTCGTGTTGCCCTGGGCAGCGAGAGAGAGAAGCCATGCCTTCACTTCTTGCGGGAGGTCGTAGAAGGCGTGGACGATCTTCTGCTCTTGGCGCACCTTCTCGATGGCGCGTTGAAGCGGCTCTGCGCTCTCCTGGAGGGCTCTCAGGATGAGGGTAAGCGTAGTGGCCTGTTGAACCTCAAGTGCCAAGAGTCCTTCGCGAAGTGTGTCGAGGCTTTCGGCGGTCGCGCCGATGGCCTGGATCCCGTCGTCGGCGCGCTTGTGCGGGCGGTCCGTGTCGATCGCGCCAAGGAGGTCGTCCGGGTCCTCGGTCAGATGATGACTTGGTTCTTTCTCCACGGCGTCCTCTTGGCTTGTCGGCGCAGTTCTCGTGGCGGCGGCGCGGTCGGCTGGCATAGGAGAGCCCTTTCATCCGGGGGCGGAGGTGGGACTGCGAACGCCGGCAGCGGCTCGATAGCGTGGACAGCGAGGCCGATTCCGAGAGCGATAACGGTGTCGTCGTGCTGTCCGCGAGGGGCGCCCGTGCGTCCGGTCAGCGCGTTGCGCTCGTAGCGAAGGCACTCCTCAACGATGCGTACATCTCGAATCTGGATTGCGTTCTCCTCGATGGCAACCTGAACCGCGGACTCCAGGACAGGCCGCGTTGCCGTGTCCGTTCGCCAGCCAGGGAAGTCCTCGTAGCCGAACTTCGTCTCCTTCGGACGATACCACAGCTTGCGATACCGTGCGCGCATGATGTCCGTCAGGAGGCCGTGGCCATGGTTGTTCTCCTCGGCGGCGAGCAGCGCAGGGGCGTCGATGCGATGCTGGAAGTAGGCATGGCCGAGCATCATGCAGGCCACGGCGAACTCCGGTACGGGCACGACGTTGCTCCGAAACACCGCCACGACGCGCAGGGGTACGCGTGCCAGTACGATGGCGACGGAGTAGTTGGCGCCAACGCCGCCGCTGGTATCCACGCACACGATGTAGAAGTCATGCTTCGTGGGCCACTCGTACACCCGGAGCGAAGTGGGCTCCGGGCTCGGGCGTAGTTCCTTGAACGCGTACAGGTCGCCCTCAAGCGCGTGCTTCTCCAGGGCGCCCCAGTGGAAGATGGCGTTACGGCACTCCTCGTGCCAGAGGCGGAGGGTGCTCTTGTTGAAGATGGTGCGCGTCCCGAGCGGTATCAGGGCCCCGTACTTGCGGACCTGCTCCTCCTCCTCGCTCTCGAACCTCATGCCCTCGATCTCGGCGGTCGGCACGTAGGGGTTGTCGAGGCCGGACCAGGAGTGGACCTCGATCTCCGGGTCGCCGTCGCGGCCCTTCTCGATGAGCTCGCATATCCACGCGTACTGCTCGATGGGGGTTAGAGTCATCACGATCTGGCCGGACTCGTCCCACGTCCGGACGAGGCACTCGGTGTAGATGGACTTGGACTCCTCGGGGTCGTTCCCCTCCTCGTCCCACACGCAGAGCGGCACGTTCCCGCCCTGGAACTTGGCTCGGCCAGCTTCCTGAGACTTGAGGACGATCTCGCTGCCGTTGGGCAGGGTCCAGGACCTGGCCTGCGCGTTCCATCGCGCGCCCTCGGGCATGAAGCGGTCGAGGATCGGCTTGTTGATGTCTCGGGAGTGTGGGAAGTCCAGCGCGACGTACCAGACTGTCAGCGGCGGCGCGGGGGTGAACAGGTACGGGTGGGTGCCGGTGGCCCACCACACTGCCTCGACGGATCCCGCCATCGTCTTCCCGCTGCGGTTACCGCAGTCGGCGATGCGCGTCTTGGCCTTGATGGCCTTGCGGCCACCGGGCTCGTCCCACAGCGTGCACTGGTGAAAGCGTTGCTGCTGGGCGAATGGGAAGTACAGGAGGGTCCGGTCCTGCGCGATCTTCTGGTCGAGCTTCTGGAACCGTAGGGCCAGGGAACGCTGTGTGGCGCGGGAGAGGGCGGAGAAGGAGTCGGGGTCTTGCTGGTACTTGGAGCGCTCGCGGATGAGTCGCTGCCACGTTTGGCGCTCTCGTAGGCGCTCGCTGACAACAGTTAGGGCGCGTTCGGTGGGTGCCCGCCAGTAGACCTGGGAGAGAAGGGCCTGCACTGCAATTCCTCAGCCCTTGGGGAGCGGCATCGGATTCCGGGTCAGGGACTCGATGAACTCGGCGGGGTCGTCATCGGTGACGGTCCTACGCTCCGGTTGAAACATGGCGACGAGCTTCGCGGCGACCTCGATCGCGCTAGTAGGCAGGACCTCGGGATCGTCCAAGGCAGCGATGACTCGTTGCCTGGCCTTCACCTTGAAGCGCTCCCATTCCTCCGTCTCCATCAGCGTCCAGATGTCGCGCACGATGCCCGGGGTGTGGAACCAGTACAGGAGTTCGGGGAAGTCGATCTTGCACGCCTCGGCGATGTCCGACAGGAACACGCCCCTCGCGCGCATGAGTAGGATGATGTCCCAACGCGCGTCGGGGACGAGATAGTCCTTGGTGCTGCGTGCGTCTTGGAACTCCTGGCGCAGTACCTCGATCACGCCGTCGGGAGTTGCCAGTTGGCGGAGCAACAGCGCGCGCATGAACTGCGAGGCGAGGGGTTCGACAGCGAGGTCCGTGTCCAGTTCAGTGATGCCGATCTTCGCGCCAGCGTCAGCGTTCGGCATCAGTGGGTTGGAGCCCGTATCGGTCGCGCCAGGTCTTGCGGGTGTTCTTGGTCGCCGCGGTCTCTTGGATGAGTTTGGTGATTCGTTCTTCATGCTTCGGACCTACGACCTCCCGGTACTCCTCGGCGAGTTCGCGTAGCTGCCGAGTGCGGTCGATGTCTGCGGCCTCCAGGGCATCGATCCGCCGGCCAAGGAGAGACAGGTTCTCGCCTAGTTCTTCACGGAGCCGACGCTCCAGCACGCGGTCTGCCTTGCCTGCATTGTACGCGAACCGGGCCACGTACCCCAAGGATAGCGCCACGGCGGCCACGGCAATCGGGAACTCGAAGAGGCTCATGCAGGCTTGCCTTTCGTCATGTGGAAGGGGTGCTTGTCCTTTCGGAGGTAGAAGGTGATCCGGTCGTAGCGAGGGTCGGTCTCCGAGCCGTAGACCTGGCCCTTGTGCCAGCCGCCCTCCGCGACGGCGACCACCCCCGCGGTCTCCTTGAGGATGCGAACCGGAAGGTCCAGCCGCTTCACGATCCGGGAGAACTTGCCCACCAGGTCCTGGGGAAGTGCCACGACGTCCCGCTCGACGAGAACCTTCGCCAGCGGCTCAATCATCGGGCCCCAGTACTCGCTGACCGTCCCGTCCTTCAGCCACCTCCGGAGTGTGAGGGTTCCGCGGCCCTCGGCTTCGCCGTCCGTCGTACGCAGCGGTAGGTTGGCGGCTATCGCTGGGTGCGCGAACATGCGCGCCAACTCGCTGATGTGCACGACCATCTCGGATGTCAGGACGTCAAGCCACTCGGTGCTGTGCCAGTGGCGCCTGCAATTGGAACAGGTGTAGGAGCGCTTGCGGATCATCGCGTGCTCCGACTCCGAGGAGGCCTTAACGAGGGGAGTGGCGCAGGCAGGGCACCGAAACGCAAGGCCCTTAGCTGGATTGGGCACTACTGCCAACGTCGCATTGCAGCTTGGGCATTGCCACAGGGTACTGGTCGGAGAGGGTGGCATAGAAGCTCCAGAACATAGGGAGGGGATGGGCACCGTAGCCAGAGACATGGGCCTGGTACTGAAAGAGCAGGATGGGAACGTCAGAGGTTTTGAGGCGAAGGGTGGCGGCGATCTCGGCGTCGGAAATGCCAAGGCCCGCTAGCGTGGTCGCCAAGCGGGCCTTGCGCACAGTCTCGGGGTGAAGGGCGTTACGCGGCAGATGGCTTGTCGGCGTCTCCTTGGCCGTTGGCGTTGGAGTCAAGGCGGGCTCTGAGATGCCAGAGCCAAGCGAGGTAGCCGCGAAGGCCCGGAAGCGGCGCCTCTGTGAGTCTCGCCGTCGGGCAGAACCACTGACGCTTCTCACGTACGTCGTCGGGGACGAGGAATCCAGAGACGGACAGGTCGTGGAGTTCAGTTTCGAGGGCTTTGATCGCGTCGACGAGGGCCGCTGGGGTCTTCGCGGCGATCTCGGGGAACCGTTGGGTGGCATTGTCGATCCAAGGCTGAGCCTGCGGTTCGGGCGTCCACTTGGATTCTACCGCGGCCGGGGGTGTGGGCGCAGCGGCAGGTTGCGGTGGGGACTCGTGGACGGGTGTTGGGGCCGCTGGGCGGACCTTGGCAAGCACAGCGTCCAGCGCTGCGCGGTGTTCCTCCTTGATCCACAGGTCGATCCCGAGGCCGTGGCACCGTGCGGCGCGGATCAGGGCGTCGGACTCCGCGCCCTTCACGCCACAGTCGGGGCGCATGTCCTCCACAAGGCGTCCCTTGTCGTTGCGCTTGATCTCGCCAGTGGCGCGGTCGACGTTCGTGGGCGCCCAAGTGCGGAACCAGCCGATGCCGTACTGGGTCTCTCCGTCGATCGTGATGGAGGCCCTCACGGAGTAACCTCCCCCGCATTCCTTCGGCCCGAAGCACTTGTACGTGGCGTGTGGGTACTTGGCCTTGATGAGTTTCCAGGCGACGGGCCAGGCGATGTAGGTGTAGTTCTTGCCGTCCGCGCCCGGCCGCGTGAAGAGCAGTTGCTTGGGGATCGGTCGGCTCAGCGTCTCCCAGACAGAGGTTGTCGGGGATGGTGGTGTGTGGGCGGCATCGGCGACAGCCTCGTTGACTGCGTCCATGTACCGCTCCTCGGATGGGGCTTCGTCTTCGGGGTCGAACACGTCGGGCTCGGCGCTCATCGGTGGTGCCTCCAGATGAAGAGGATCGCGGCGGCCAGGATGGCCAGGGCGAAGGGCCAACGGAGGTCCATCACGAGGTCTCCGTTGGGGGGTCGGGTTGGGACGCAAGGTCTGCGTCGTGAATGTCCAGGCCGTCACAGTACGCGGCGTCGAATCCCTGCTCATACAGCGGGCGGCAGAAATGCTCAGACAGACCGCGGTGCACAAGGCCTAGGTACTGGGCGTCGCGGAAGCGGGAGATGTCTGGCGTGGTGTTGTGGTCTCGTAGGAACCGGCGCACCCAGGCAGCGCCGTCGTCGTAGCCTTCGCAGAACCACGCGCGCCGTGGCGCTCGCAGGGTGGGAGTGTTGTGGTCCGCAAGCCACTGCTGCGGCCCGGCATTGTTGATGTGGATCGTGATATCGTCGGTCATTCGGCGTCCTCCTTGACTGCAATGGCAGCGCGCCATTGCTGGTAGACGTAGCCGATGTCGGCTTGCTCCCGTGCCTCGAACTGGCCCTTGTAGAAGTTAGCGAGCCGGATGCCGACGGCGGCTTGCGCGTTGGTGAGCGCGTCCGCCTGGGCGAGTGAGTGGACGATGGGGGCATGGTTCTTGTTGAAGCCGGCCCCGTCGAGGGTACGCGCGCCGTCACAGAGGGCCGACAGACGACGGAGCCAAGCGTGAATGGCGGCCAGTTCTTCGTAGGCGAAGACATAGCCGACGATCTCTTTCACCTTGGGAGGGGCCAGGTCGAGCACCTCGAAGGGCTTGATGGCCATGTCGCCCGTGGAGTCGTCGAGCGCGGCGTCGATCACGGCCTGTTTCTCAACAAGGATCGTGGCCATGCGTGCGTCGAGGGACCCGTCGACGACAAGGTGGTAGACGCTGACGCTGTTGGCTTGGCCGATGCGGTGGGTTCGGTCTTCGGCCTGACTCAGGTAGGCGGGCACCCAATCGAGTTCGGCGAAGACGACCGTGCTGGCGGCGGTCAGTGTGATGCCCATACCGGCGGCGAGTGTTGAGCCGATAAAGACGCGGATGTCGGGGTCGGTCTGGAAGGCGTCGATGGCGTGGTTGCGCTCGTCCTGGGTGTGCTGGCCGGTGAGCGTGACCACGCCGTACTTGGCCAGCAAGGTTGCCAGGGATTCGATCACGTCATGGTGATGGCCGAAGACCAGTATCTTGTCGTCGGACTCCAGTGCGTCCTCGGCGAAGGCGGTTACGTCCTGGACCTTGGCCAGCGCGGTCTCGTGTCGGACGCGAGACAGTTCGGTGAAGGCGACGGTGTACCCCTCCCGCAGGCTTCGGGCGGCGGCCTTGTACTCTGCCTCGTTTGTGTCGCGGTCGATGTTGTCGAGGCGGGCCTTCATTGCGGCGAGGTCGTGTTTCGTGCGGTGAATGACGTCGGCCTCTTTCGCTAGGACCTCCGCGTACTTGGCGGGGTCGAGTTCGATGATCTGGCGTCGCTTTGGCGGTAACTCGGTGAGCACGTCGATCTTTCGGCGGCGGACCATCACGGTGGCGCGGAGGCGGTCCTGCAACTCGGGGAGATTGCTGGCCCCGTTGGCCTTGAACACGTCCTTGTGCCACGCGACGCGCTCGATGTGGGCGTCGCAATAGCGGTTGGCGTAGTAGCTCTTCGTGCGCCAGAAGTCGGGGTCGAGCATGTGAAGCGTAGTCCACGCCTCGATGGGTCGGTTGGCAATCGGTGTGCCAGTCAGCGCCAGCTTGCGCTTGGCCGTCGTGGCGATCTCAAGCGCTGCCCTGGTGCGTTGCGCGGCGGGGTTCTTCATCTTGTGGCTCTCGTCGAAGACCAAGAGGTCCGGTTGTAGCGACAAGAGAACCGGGCGCGCCCAGGTTTCGTCGTCGTCGTCCCGTTTGCGCTGGGTGAGGATGTCCCAGTTCACGATGTGAACGGACACGCCTTCGTAGGGCACCGCGGCGCTCATTCGGTGGCCCTTGAGCTCAGCGCTCTCCCATATGCGAATGTGGTGGGGACGTACGAGCCACTTGTGTGCCTCGCGAGCCCAGTTGCGTTTGACCGTGGCGGGGCATACCACAAGGACGCGTTGTATGTCCGGTTGGCAGTTGATGAGGCCGAGGGCCTGGATCGTCTTACCCAGGCCCATCTCGTCGGCGATCAAGGCATTGCCGGTGCGGGTGCTGAGGCAGTAGCGGATGCCCGCCAACTGAAACGGCATGTACTCGCAGCCCGGCGGTGCGGGCACGTCGATGTCGGCCTCTACGGCGCGGCTCTGTTGGCGGCTCTCCTCCATGCCGTCGAGGTAGTCACGCAAGCGGTCGTGGGCCGCTCCTTTGGCGTAGTGCACGAGTAAAGCTGCGCGTTCCAGGATGTCGGTGTACCAGACCTTCGCGTCCGGGTCCCAGCGCCATCGGGCCTTCGTGGGCACGTGCCGCTCGTCGAAGTGGCCTAGCCACTCGAATCGGGCGCCGTTGTAGGTGACGATGCCCATACCATGTCTCCAAGCTCGTTCTGCGGGGCGGTCCGGTACATGTGGACCTCCGCGACGATGGTCTCTGGCGGAAGGTAAAGGGTTCCCGAGGGTGTGTCGCAGGCGATGTATGCGCCGTGACGTGCCATCGAGGTAAGGAGCGTTAGGCAGTCGTCCACCAGGATGTAGACGCGGTGTGTGAGGTCGGGGTCCTTCGCCCGGGGCCCGGTGAGTGCGTACCGGAGCTCAGACGTCCACGCCATCCCGGACGAACTGTCGATGCGTGAACCGAGCGGGGCGGTCGAGGCAAGCAGGAGGCCGTATGCCATGTTGAACTCAGAGAGCCCAATCATTGCGGGGCCTCCGATGCGGGGGTATGGGTGGGCGTCTGTGGCCGTGGGTAGTAGAGGCCATTGGGGTTGCCGATGGCGGTGGCAATGGCGGCGAGCATGTCGGCGATGCGGGTGAGCTCAATGCGGATGGCCTGAAGCTCGCGCTCGGAGAGTGTCAGAGGGCTGACGCCATGGAGCGCAGTGCATCGGGCGCGCATGGTTGTTTGGTTGATGAGTTGGAACGGGTAGGCCTTCGCGTCGTCGGCGGTCATGGGTGGTGCTCCTCGTGGGCCGGATCGGGCGTCATAATGCGCTTGCCGGCTGGGGTGACCTGAACGTCAGGCATGTCGGCGCTCCTGAGGGTGCTCGAAGGTGGTTCCGGGTGCCTAGATCCCGCTGACGGACCGCCAGCGCGTCGCCTTCTGGCGCCTGTGCCTCAAGTACATGCATGCGTAGCGCAGGGCGTCCATCCCGTGGTCATGCAGATCGAGCGGAGCTTCGGTCGAAGCGACCGCCGACTCGCCGTAGCGGTATACGGCGAACTCCTCGCGGGTCGAGGTTGGGGCGCCTTGGGCCGCGAGTCGCGCGTCTGTGCGCACAGTGGAGTCACGGAGGACATACAGCCTGGAGCGGCCACGTCGGTCCGCCGCAAGGCGAGCGCGGACCTCGCTGATGCCCTCCTGGATGCGCTTGATAGCAGGGACCGTTGGCACGCCTCGTCGATTCAGCTCGGCGCGGTTCTCGACGTCGTGGTCCGCGACGGTGACGACGATACGCTCGTGTCCCGTCAGTGCAGTGATCTCGTCGGCGAGGTCGGACACGAGGCGCGCCGTCTCGTAGATCTCGCGGTACAAGTAGAGCTCGTCATCGGGTGACAGAGCCAGCCAAAGGCAGACGAAGGGATTGTTGTAGCCGAAGTCGATGCTCCGCAGGCGGGTCCAGTGTTCCGGTATCTCGAACGGCTCGACGACATGGCGCATGGTGTCGAAATCGTCGTAGACGAGGCCCTCGTTGGCGATGTCCCAGACGCCGTAGAGGAGCATCCGGCGTTCACGGTCCGGAAGCGCCATCAGCCGGGCGATGTACGTCGGGTCGCGCTCCATGAGTGATGGCCCTGTCGATGGTCTCGGTGATGGTGACGTGATAGCCGATGGCTGTTCCGTCTCGTGTTAGGGCGGTTTCTGACGTATGCCTACCCACATACGGTGATGTACTGCGGATCGATCTGGAATGCCGCTGGGTATCCTTCCTCGACGTGCAAGAGACTGCCGACTTTCTCGGGCGGCAGATCGACACGTAGGAGGCGGCCGCCGTACTCCGCGATCATCTCCTCGGCCTCGTGGAGATGTTCAAACAAGCACACTACGTCAGGGTCGCCGTGCGTAAAGGGGTCGCCATCCCATTTCCACGGAGGCGGTTCGCCGCGAGTTTGCAACGTCCAGTAGGAGAGGAGGGGATCGCCCTCCCGCCAGCCGGGCCCTACCACGTGCCAGTAAGTGCGCGAGCCGTCTGATGTCACGAGCGTCTCCTTCAGGGTGGTGGCGGCCTCGGATGGTCGTCTAGACACGGCATGGCGTTGCCTCCGGATATTCGATGACGGTGGCCAGTTCACGGAGTGCGTGGCGGTAGGCGTCTGCCTTCGCCGCGTTCTCCGTAGGGTACTCTGGGTGCTTTCGGATGCGGGTCTCGCAGTCCCGCACGTCCTGCGAAAGGCGTTCGGCCAGTTCTGCCACGGGACCAGTGAGTAGGTCCGTCCACTTGGTGCGTTCCGGGAATTGCCAATCCAACTCCCTGTGGTGACAGAGACGCATATCGAGGCTCCTTTCCTCAGGTACAAGTGTACGGAGGGAGGGGGCGCAAGTCAAGGATAATTGGAAGGTAGCGGTCGTCTGTCCTGCATTTGGGCCTGCATTTCGGCCTGCAAGTCGAGGGGTGTGGCCGTGCCGGGGCGGTCCGGATTGGTGTTGGTTCGGGTGATCGGTTCCCGCGGTGGCGGCGGGGCGGGGCGCTCGGTCGGCTGGGGCCGGGTGGTAGGAGCCTTTGGCCGATGATGTGCGTAGTAGCGCGGCGGGTGCTCGGCGGGATGCCGTGTTGCGGCGTCGGGGTCTCGGGGTACAGGGTCGGGGGTACCGAGGCGTGTAGCAGGCGGTGGCGTCGTGGAGATTCAGGGATGTAGAGGCCGGCCCGTCGGATCGGGCCGGCTGGGTAGGGCGCTACTCGGTGGCGAGCATGGGCCGGGCGGGCGCGAATGGGCGGCGCGGTAGGGGGTGCGGTGGGCGTGGTACTCGGCGCGGACGGCGTCGGGGTCGACGTCTCGCAGTCGGAGATCGTGGGCACGGAGTCGGAGATCACATAGGCGGCACCAGGCCTCGTAAAGGATGTCGTCGTCGTGCGCCTCGGCGCCTGTCAACGGCTCGGGGATCATCGGTGGGCTCTCCTTGCGTGCTGGATACTTTCCTTGGCGATAGCGTGGCGGCGGGTGAGGGCTAGGTCTGCGGGGCGGAAACCGGCGCGGGCCAGGTTCTCGCTGGCGCGGGCGGCCAGGGCGTCGGTAGCATGAGGGGTGTGGGGTCGCCAGTCGGGGTAGGCGGCGAGTGCGTCACAGTAGGCGCGGAATGTGCGTGCGAGTTCGTTGTCGAGGGCCTGACGTCGTGTCATGTGAAGGGGTTCTCCGGGATGGGTTAGGGAAGGGCACAGGCGCGGTGCTCGCGCGCGGTGCGAAGCGCTGCGAGGCGTTCGGCTTTGGTGGTCGTGTCAGACGTTGTGCGGTCGACGAAACCTGCGAGCTCTTCGTCGGGCCAGGTGGGGTGTCGGCCGACTGCCTGGGCGGCAGCGGTGTGTAGGGGCGAAGGATCGATCGGCGACTCGGTGATGAATACGTAGTCGTCCTGGTCGTAGTAGCCGTGGGCGACAACTCGGGGGATGTCGTACCGCAGCGTCTCCGTTGCGTAATCCAGGGCCGCTCGCTCCGCATCTTCACGATAATTGGCGTCGGAGTCGCTGTCGTGCCAACGGCGCGGTGCGTGGTTGGCGTGTGTGCTCCACCGGGCGGGCCTGAAATTGGTGGGACCGTGGAATCTGACTCGGATGAGCATGGTTTCACTCCTCGTGTGGGGCGGCCCTCCTGGGGCGGCCCGTCAATGCCCGTCGGCGTCGAGCGCGGCGCACAGGGTCTCGGCCGCGTCGCGGGCGCGGGTGTCGGCGTCGGTGTGGTCGAAGTCGCATCGGCGACGCAGGTGTGCCCGGACTCGGCCTGCGTCGTCGCGATCGCGTTCGATCTGTGTAGGGGGCGGTACTTCGTCGCGAGCGCGGCCGATGGCATCGCGGGCCTCGGCGAGTATGTCTCGCGCCAGATCAAGTTGCGCACCGGTGTGCATGTCGGCAGGCAGGACTCCGCGTCGAGCGTCGTCATGGTAGCTCTGGTCGCGCGTGGCCTCAACGCGGCGGATGAGGCGATTGATCGCCTCCTCGAGGCGCTCGCAGCGGTGGTAAATGGTGACGTCATCGTCCGTCATTCGGTTCATGGTGCAAGCTCTCCCTGTGCAAGACGGCACCGGACGGCCGCCGATGTGGTGGCGGCCCCGGATGGCCGCCGTGTCTGTGTCTCTTAGGCAGCGGAAGTCTGGCCGGCCGCGGGCGGAGTGTGGTCGATCAGGGTGGTCGCGCGGTCGTACTGAAGCTGCTCCCAGTGCTCTACCGCGGTGCGGACGGCACGCCAGTCACGGCACGTGCTGCCGAGGAACTCCCACGGGTTCGGGAACAGGTTCATCGAACCGCTACGAACGCACGTGCCGTTGACGTACGTGCTGTCGTCGCGGATCCGTACGCGGTCAAGCGTAACGATGGTGATGCTGTGGGACGCGATGCCGTGTGGTTCTTCGGCGCGCGTGTGGCTGCCCCAGTCTAGCCACAGCTCGCGTACGCCGTAGCGGAGGTGATTTGGGTGGTGGACGACCACGCAGGGATGGATGTCGCAGATTTGCACCCCCTCCGGGAGCATGCCTTTGGCCGGATGGCAGTGGAACGGGATCTCAGAGCGCCACAGGTGGTAGGCTTCAAGGACACCAGTGCGATAGGTCCACAGGACGACACCATCGCGGTACATGTAGGCGGTTCCGAACGTCGGGTAACGATCTGCGCGGTCGAGCAACTTGCGGTCGGCGGCGGTGGGCTTGAACATCGGGCGGCTCCTGAAAGGGTGGTGGCGGCCCCGGATGGCCGCCTAAGATGGCCCGTAGACGGCACGGTAAGCGCGGCGTAGTCGCCGCTGCCAGTTGCGGTAGGCGTGCTGCTCGCCGCTGTGTCTCCAGGCGCCCTGTGCGTGCAGGTGGTCTCGTATACGCTGCCATTCGGCCCCTTGCTCCGACAGGCGTTGTAGCCGTCGCTCGCGGTCGTGCTGCCGCTCGTCGTCTTGCCTACCCATCGTCGTCTCGCTCCTCGTGTGGGGCGGCCCTCCTGGGGCGCCCGTCAACAATGCCCGTCGGCGTCGAGCGCGCGGATCACGCGCCACATGTGCTTGCACTCCCTGCCCCGCTGCCCCGCCGGACAGTCGCACCGCCACACGACCGCTTCACTGGCGCCGTGCTCCGCGTGCCCGCCCCTGACGCGGTAGTGTGTGTCTCCTCTGCTCGACGGGACTAGGAAGACCTCGTCCCCGTCCTCGTACGTCACCTCCACCCAGCACTCGCGGCCAGGCTCGTTGAAGTCGGTTCGTCCTACGATGTCGGCGGCGGTGGGCGTGAACATCGGGCGGCTCCTCATCTGCGTCCGCGCCAAGTGGCAGGCAGCGGCTCCGTTTGGCACCGGCAAAACACATTCACAGTCCTCGTCTCGGTCGCGTACTGCTCCGTGCCGTCCTCGTCCTCGTAGACCACAGGAATGAGTACCGGTATGGCGTGGCCCCGCTGGCCCTTGACGACCTTCCGGCCCTGCGCGTTCCATCGCCGCATGGTGAACACGTCCTCATAGGGCTCGCAGTCACAGGCGAGAACCTGTCGGACGATGGCCGCGTTGCGCACCGAGTAGCTAGCAAATGTGCGGGCGTCCTCGGGGCTCTGGAACGCCGGCGGGTCCGCAAACCGCCGCTTCCCGTGGGGGTACGAGCGAGGCTCGGTGGCTGGCGTTGCGTTCACGGATAGCCTCCCGTCATTTCTTGGGTGGCGTCGCGCCAGCGGCAAGCGCGGCCGCAAAGCAGTCGGCCGTGGGTACGTACGCCTGCGTGGCGTGGATCATCGCGCGAGCAATGTGGTCGGCGGTCCAGTCGGGATGCGCGGCCACAAGAGCCGCGGCGGCTGTCGTGGCGTCGGGGTGGAGCTCGCCACTGGCGTAGCCTGCCTCATGGACGAAGAAATAGTGGTCGCCTCGGAACTGGCCGCGCGCGGCGATGCGCGGGCGGTCGTAATGAAGCGCGCTTTCGGCGTAACGGAGCGCTGCTCTCTCTGCGTCGTCGGTTGGACCGCGATCACACTCGCGCGAGTAACTTCGGCGCGGGGAATCGTCGGCATCGGTGCTCCAACGCGACGGCCTTGTATTCGTCGGACCGTGGTAGCTGACTCGGATCAACACAAGATCGCCTCCCTAAGTGGGTACCGACGACGAAGAGACACGCTACATCACTACCTCCTATGATACAGCGGCGACGGGCGGAAGTCAAGGCTAATCGGGCGGTTGCGCCTCGGCGCTGCGAAGGACCTCTGCGAGGGCGGGCGGTGAAGCCAACGCAACGCCCGGAATCCGCGGCGCAAGGAGCGGCAAAGACGAGAGCGCTGCGCCTTCGGAAGCCGGCGGGAAGCCTCGGATACAGCAGGCACGGGCGCGGACTGGCACGGGCGCTGACATGCCCGGTTCTGGTCGTTTCGGGGTCCGTTCTGCCGTGCCAAGAGGTCCGAGTCGCGAAGTTTGTCGCATCGCGCACAAGCTCGGGGGTCACTTTTCGTCTAAAGGCGTCAAAAGCGGCGAATTGTGTGAAACGGCGCACAAGCTATGGGCCGACATGGGGTGTTTCGGCCCTTGGGAGGGTAACGGAGGGTGTCGCGGGGACGGTTCGTCGGTGCGACGAGCTTCGGACGTGCGGCGTAGAACGACGGCACTCGCACGGCGGGGCAACAACGACAACGCTAGTGTGACGGTAGGTAGGACTACGCCGCTAGCCCCCTCGGGAATGGCGCGGCGCGCGGATGGGGGTGGGGTGGGGGTGGTAGGGACCCCCCTACGCTGCGTGTCTGGTGTGCGGTTTCGGTTAGGGTGGTATGGGCCGTTAGATTTTTCGTTCAACGTCTATTAGGGGCTTAGTAGGGTGTTTAGGTGGTCTCAGGGCGGGTTTTTAGGGCATATTGGGAGTTTTGCTCAACTATGGGTAGGGCTTAGGTAGGGATTAGGTACGGGGAGGGGTGGACCGGTGTTCTGGTTGTGTTGTGGGCGCAAGTAACGGTTGACAGATGGCTTGGGGTGTGTTAGGATAGAGGTGGAGGGACGACACCGGGTAGGGGGACATAGGGACCTAGGAGTTTGAGAGGGGTATTGGCATGACGTTTGGTGAGTTATCGAGTCGGGAGGGGGTGGTACGGGTATCTCGGTTGCTTGGAGTACGTCGTCAGCAAGTGTGGCAGTGGTCGAGTGGTCGTCAGCGTCCTAGCGCGGAGACGTTGGCGCGTGTAGGGGAGGCGTTGGATTTGAGCGAGGAGGAGCTGGACGGGTTGCACGTGAGCGAGGGCAGGGTGCCGTTGGAGATAGAGGGTCGCCTGAAGGACACTCCGTCGTGGTATCGGCTGATCCGCCGCTTGTCGGCGCATGAAGTCGAGGCGCTGTTGGAGCGGGTAGGAGGTCGTTCGCCCGTGAAGCGTTCACCAGTCCGCTACGCCCAAACAACGAAAGGATCGGATCGATGACGAAGGAAGAGCTGGCGTCTACGGTCTCTGAGATCGCTGGGTGCACGAAGCTCGACGGCCGCCGGATGCTGGAGGCCGTGCTGGAGGCGATCACGCGCAGCGTCGCCGACGACGGGTACCTGCGCCTGCCTCCACTGGGGACGTTCAAGGTGCAGGAGCACAAGGCTCGCACGGTGACCAACCCGTTCGGAAAGACCGTGGACGTGCCTGCCAAGCGTGTCGTGAAGTTCAAGGCGCATCCAAGCTTCTCGAGCGCCCTCACGCGCGTGAACTAGAGGAGGGCATCCGGGCCCTCCTCCCTCTCCCCGAAAGTACGCGACCCCTATGGACGAGGCGACCATCCTCGGCAGCGAGAACCCGGAACAGTACGGCCGTGGGCCTGTCTGGCGTGATGCACTACGCGTACAGGTACAGGCATCCGCGATGCTACGTCTCGGCAACGGCGAGGCAGACGCTGTCGATGCGATGCTGCGCGACTGGCTCGTGCGACGGTTGCTACGCAACGAGGACATACCAGAGACGCCGCGCCTCACGTCAGTCGTCTGTGGCATCCGGCGTCGGATGGGTGGATATGCGGCAGCACCGCATAGGTAGGCAGCCCCGGCACCAATGCTGGAAAGAGGCGTGCACATGACGCTCTACAAGTTGACCGACCGGAACGGCTTGACGCAAGCGGGCACCCAGTACGAAACCCGGTGGTCCCCAGGATTCGACGTGCTGCCCATCGGCCACGGCGATCGGCCCTGCCAGCCCGGTGTGCTCCACTTCTACCAGACCGAGATCGAGGCGGTGCTCTTCAACCCAATCCACGGCAACATCCCTGGGCCCCGTCTGTGGCGCTGTGAGGTCCACGCGCTCCTGGGTGACGACGGGCTCAAGCTGTGGACGAAAGGCAGGGTGCGCGTCGTCGAGGAAATCGCGGTGCCTGAGGTAACCACGGAGGAGCGCGTCGCGTTTGCCATCGTGATTGCTCCCACCCACAGCACGCGGCGCTGGGCCATCGGCTGGCTCTACGGTAGCGATCGTTCCGGGGCGGCAGCGAGGGCGGCGGCGGCGGCGAAGGCGGAGAGCGCGGAGAGAGCGGCGGCGAGGGCGGCGGAGAGAGCGGCGTGGGCGGCGGCGGCGGCGGCGGCGGAGGCGGAGAGCGC
>Ga0194126_10001054_pt1 | contig 46459 bp, 36 predicted proteins | sample TA2KigC150mmetaG_FD_148641 | JGI IMG/M metagenome (GOLD analysis project Ga0194126, IMG submission 148641) | Freshwater microbial communities from Lake Tanganyika, Tanzania - TA2015035 Kigoma Deep Cast 150m | ecosystem: Environmental > Aquatic > Freshwater > Lake | place: Tanzania: Lake... | reverse complement strand
ATGGAAGGTGGCTGGTGATTTGTCGGGACGGTGAATTCCAGTTCTATCGCGTTGGGGACTGGAAGAAGGCGGCGTTTTCCATTTCCCGAAAGACCGGGTCGAGTCATCACGCGCCGATTGCCTTCACGAAGAACGGCGCCATCGCAGCTCTGGCTTACTCCAGGCACACGATTCAATTGCATCAGTTGCCTCTAGGCGACTCGCTGCAACCGAGACTGCTCGCGACTCTGGAGAGCCCGGACCGGAGTGCGTTGGAAATACTGGTGTTCAGCCCTGACGACACGCAGTTGGCGGCTGCGACCAAGGACCAGACGGTTCAGGTGTGGAGTCTGCGTTTGATCCGAGAGGGCCTGGCCGCACTGAATCTGGCGCGCGATTGGCCGGCGTATCCATGAGAATTCGGCATGTGTCAACTCAGTTACTGCTTGGTCCGCGGGATGGACGACAAAGCTCGTAGCGCAGAGTTGCACTCTGCCCTATCGCAGAATTGTATTCTGCGGGGCGTCTCCCAGTCCGAGCACGCTGGGACTTGCCGGCGAGCTGCCGATTGGAAATCGGCGATACAGCAGATTGAAAATCTGCGCTGCGGTTCTCCGGTCGATCTGTCGTCAATCCCACGGTCTGCACAGTAAGGTGGGGCGAGGCCGGGCGAGGCCCCCGCCGAGCCAATGCCATCGAAGAAAAGCTCCGCGGGAGCGTCGTTCCACCGTCGTTATCATAACTGAGGGGACACCCACGGCTGATTCAAGAATCTCGCGAAAGGAGCGCGGGCAGCCGGCCCGCCCGCCTCTCTCGAAATCTTCACGCAACCCGCGCGGGCAAGCTGACCGCGCTCCTTCTTGCATCCTCCGTCAGATTCCCCTACCGTGCGCCCAGAACCACCAAAAGTGCGATTTTCAACCATTGACCTGCCACCCATGCCGTTGCGCGTTCACCGTCCTTCTCTTGAAAAGGCGATACGACGGGGTTCCCTCGCGTCCCATTTGTTGACTGCGCTCGGCCAGTTCTCGGCACTTCTTCTCATCCTGGGCTGCCTCCTCGCCACTTCCGTTCCGCTTCTTGGCGCGGAGGAGCTTTCCAATCACGCCATCACGTTGAATCTCCTGGAGAGCCGGAGAAAACAGCAAGTCGCCGCCGCCCAGAAATATCAGGCGTTCCACGGTTTCAAGTTCACCGATCGAATCTCGGAAAGCGGGATCACTTTTGCCCACCAGATCGTGGACGACGCTGGCAAAGAATACAAAGCCGCCCATTACGATCATGGAAACGGCCTGGCGGTCGCCGACGTGGATGGCGATGGTATGGTGGACATCTATTTCACGACACAATTGGGCGCCAACCAGCTTTGGCGGAACCTGGGAGGCGGCAAATTCCAGGACGTCTCGAAGGAGATGAATCTGCGCGACGGCAGTTGGAGCGGCGACGCCACATTTGCCGATCTGAACCAGGACCGATTCCCCGACCTCTACGTGGTGAACATGCAAGGGGACAATCATTACTACGAAAACCAGGGCGACAAAGGCTTCATCGACAAGACGGCGGCCTATTTCCCGAAGACCCCCTGGGGCGCAATGGGCGTGAAGTTCTTCGACTTCAATCAGGACGGCCTGATGGACGTTTACATCACCGACATGCACTCCGATATGACCAAAGGCCAAACCGTCGAGGCGCTCAATTTTCGGATCGAGATGGAGAAAACCAAGAGCGAGGCCTTCTGCTCCGTCCAGTGGACCGAGGCCTATCTGCAAGGCTCCACGAACAACATCTTTGGCAACGCCTTCTACCAAAACCTGGGCGGCGGGAAGTTCGCCGAGGTTTCCGACCGGCTGGGCGTCGAAACGTACTGGCCTTGGGGCGTGAGCGTCGGCGACTTGAACGCCGATGGCTTCGAGGACATCTTCGTGGCCTCCGGCATGGGCTATCCCTTTCGCTATGGCATCAACCCCGTGCTCATGAACGAAGGCGGGAAAGGGTTCTTCGGCAGCGAGTTTTTGGTCGGCGTGGAACCGCGCGGCGACCGGCGGACGGAGAAACCCTGGTTCACGCTGGACTGCGATGGCGCGGACAAACAGCACCCGGAATGCGCCGGCAAATCTGGCAAGACCGTCATCACCGGCACGTTGAGCACACGCTCTTCAGCTTTCTTCGACCTCGACAACGACGGCGATCTGGACGTCGTCACCAACGAATTCAACGACCGCCCCCAACTGCTCGTCAGCAATCTGACCGAGGCCAAGCGCGTTCGCTCGCTCAAGATCAAGCTCAAGGGCGTCCGATCCAACCGCGACGGATTGGGGGCGACCGTGATCGTCCGCGCCGGCGGCAAACGGTTGACGCAGTTCCACGACGGGAAATCGGGTTACCTGTCGCAAAGCTCGATGCCGCTCTACTTCGGCCTGGGAGAGGCAACGGGCTGGAGTCCGTGGAAGTCTTGTGGCCTTCGGGAAAAAAACAGACGGTGACAAAGGACATCCCGATAGATCGCACCCTGATCATCACGGAGCCCGCTGAATGAGGCGAGGAGGACCGCAGGGCAGAATTCTTCGTCTCGTAGCGCAGATTTGTAATAATTTGTAATCTGCCGTATCGCGGAATTGCATTCCGCAGGGGCTGGACAAGTTCCAGGGGCTCTGGAACTCGCCGAAGCGCCGCCGATTGCAAATCGGCGATACGGCAGACTTCAAGTCTGCGCTACCAAGAATTCTGACCGGCGCTCGGCGGCGACCTGCGGCTGAGAATTATTTTGCGGCGGATGGGCCAGCGCGGATACTTTTCCGCCGTGCACACCGTAACTCATCGCAAGACAGTCGCGCTGTCCGCAAACGAAGGAAAATGCTTATGTCCAAATCCAAATTGAATCGACCGCTCTCGCGAAGAGCTTTGCTCCGCGGAATGACGGCTTCCGCCGGCCTCGCCGCTATGCCATGGGACGCGGACGCCGCAGCGGCGGCCGCCAGCAACGCGCCCATTTCGCCCAAGGACAAAATCAAAGTCACCAAACTCGAAACGCTCTTCGTCAAACCGCGCTGGCTGTTCCTGAAGATTCACACGGACGCCGGGATCGTCGGCCTGGGCGAACCGATCCTCGAAGGCCGGGCGAAGACTTGCGCCACAGCGGTGGAAGAAGTCGCGCCGTATCTCGTCGGAAAAGATCCGCGGCGCGTGGCGCATCATTGGCAGGCGATTTACCGGCACGCGTTTTACCGCGGCGGTCCGATCCTCACGAGCGTGCTCAGCGGCATCGACCAGGCGCTCTGGGACATCAAAGGCAAGGCGCTTGGCGTCCCCATCTATGAATTGCTCGGCGGCCCGACGCGCGATCGCGTCCGCGTCTATGCGCATTCCCGGAGTCCGGAAGACATGAAGCAGAAGGTCAAACAAGGCTTCCGCGCGTTCAAGACCGGGCCCGCCACGCGGCGGCCGGCGCGAATCGTCGAAACGCCCGCGGCCATCGGTTACGCCGCCGAACGTTTCGCCGCGCTGCGCGAAGCCGGCGGGCCGGACGTGGATATCGGCATCGATTTCCATGGCGCGGTTCCGCCCGCGACCGCGAAGCTCTTGATCAAAGCGCTCGAACCGTATCAACCGATGTTCATCGAAGAACCGGTCCAATGTCAGAACGTCGATGTCATGGCGGAGATCGCGCGCGGCACGCACTTGCCCATCGCCACGGGCGAACGCATTTTCACGAAATGGGGTTTCCGGGAAATCCTGGAGAAAAAAGCGGCGGTGATTCTGCAGCCGGACCTTTGCCACGCCGGCGGCATTACGGAAGTGCGCTTGATCGCCGGAATGGCGGAAGCCTATTACGCCGCGATCGCGCCGCACAATCCCCTCGGCCCAATTTCACTCGCGGCGGGAATTCAAATGGCGGCGTCGATTCCAAATTTTCTTTGCCAGGAACAGGTTTCTCTGGGCGACGGCTACATCAAAAAGCCGTTCAAAGTGGAGAATGGCTACATCCCACTCCCCGACGGCCCCGGCCTCGGCGTCGAGCTGGACGAGAAGGCGCTGGCCGATAAAATCGATCACGACTGGCGCAACCGCGAGTCCTACGACGCGGATGACGGTTCGGTCGTGGATTGGTAGCAAATGACTTCGCCGAGTAGCAGCGCGGCCCGCTCGGCCCGGCGCGATTTCCAATTCCAGGAAGCAGGCCTTCTGCTAGTGATTCTGCTGCTCGGCGCCTTGCTGACGGTTTTTGGAGGGACGGTCAAGATGCCGCTTTTCGAGACCGCGCCTGACGGCACGCGGCAGCGCGTCTTTGTAAGCAACCCGAGCGGCGAGCGCGAGCCGGCCATGGTGGAGCGAAACAAATTCCTCAACCCGCAAAACCTCGCCCAACTCGCCAAGGACACCAGCTTCATCGCCATTATGGCGGTCGGCGCGACTTTCGTGATTATCTCAGGCGGGATCGATCTTTCCGTGGGCGCGACCTACGCGCTGGCTTCGGTTCTGGGCGCTTTGGTTTTTCAGGTATTCGGTCCAACGGGCTCCCAGGCGTTGGCTTCTGGGTGGATCAGTGTTCCGCTGGGTTTGCTGGCGTGCGTGGGGTGCGCATCGGTGTGCGGGCTGAGCAACGGCGCAATGATCGTCGCGCTCAAGGTTCATCCGTTCATCATTACGCTGGGCACGATGGCGATTTTTCGCGGGATCGCGTTCGTGATTACCCAAGGCCAATCCGTGGGCAGTTTTCCGGCGGCGTTTCGCGATCTGGTGCGCTGGGAGATTGGCAACGGCCTTAGCCTGATGCCGCTGACGGTGATGGTTTTGATTCTGGTGTTGGGTTGGATTTATTTGTCGAAACTGGCGGCGGGCCGGCGCGTTTATGCGATTGGCGGCAACGAACTCGCCAGCCGCTTCAGCGGCATTCGCGTCGAGCGGGTGAAACTGAGCGTGTACGTGTATTCGGGCCTGACGGCGGGAATCGCCGCGCTGCTGTCCATCGGTTACTATGGCGCGGCCACGTCGGGCGACGGCCAGGGCTACGAACTGAATGTGATCGCGGCGGCGGTGGTGGGCGGCGCGAGCCTGTCTGGCGGGAAAGGCTCGGCGCTGGGCGCGGTGTTGGGGGCGCTGCTGATCCAGATGATCAGCAGCGGCATCGTGATTCTGGGGATCGACCAGAATTACAGCCAGATCATCATTGGCGCGGTTGTCATTCTGGCGGTCGTGCTGGACCAGATCAACACCTGGCTGGCCAAGCGGCGGCTGGCGCACGGCTGATTCAAGAATCTAGCAGCCTGCCCGCCTTTCTTGAGATCTTCAGACCACGCGGGCAAGCTGCCCGCGCTCCTGCTTGCGGCTGACGAGAGCGGATACTCCAGCTCGGCGGGTACCTCGCTCCACCGGCGCGTGACCTGTGGGCGTGGCGATGGTCTAACGAAAGTGAATTTGCACTTGCACCTTCCACACTTTTCAGTGCCTCCAATCTTTGAACACAGCAATTCCCAGCTTGAATTCGGTGGGGCGAGCCTGTCCCAGCGAGCCGCCCCCAACGTGTTCCGAATACGTCGGACACGGCTCGCCGAGACGGACTCGCCCTACCAAGGAAACGTTCGTAGTCATGGAACCAGTCCTAATGAGGATTGCTGCTTTGAACAAAATTCCACTTACACGCGTCAGACCGCCCAGGCACTATGACCGACGGATCGTCACTTGGTAGTCCATTTCATCAATAAATGGACCGCTTCGTCTGAAACTATCAACACCCTGGCCGTGTCATCCCTAAAATGCTGATGCCGAATCCCAAGACCAGAAAACGAAAGCAAGTCATGGCCTTCTCCGCCATCGGTGTGATCGCGGTCTCCGTGGCCGTCACCATCTTTATCCGAAAGCGGGAGAAGCCCATCAACGTGCAAACCGACACCGTGGCGCGGCGCAACATCACGGAGTTGGTCGTCGCCAATGGCCGGATTCATCCGGTCCTCCAGGTGAAAATCAGCCCGGAGGTGAGCGGCGAAATCATCGAGTTGCCGGTCAAGGAAGGGCAGCAAGTGAAGAAAGGCGACTTGCTCTTGCGCATCAAACCGGATTTCTACGTCGCGAACGTCAACCAGGCGGAAGCCAGCTACCGTTCCTCCGTCGCAGACAAAGGCACGTCCGAGGCGAACCTGGTCAAGGCCGAGGCCGAGTTCAAGCGGAACGAGGAGTTGTTCGGGCGGAAGCTGATTTCCGAGTCGGTGTTTTTCGACGTGAAAGCCGCTTACGAAATCGCCAAAGCGTCCCAGCAAAGCGCCACGCACCGCGTTGAAATGTCCAATGCCATGCTCGCGCGCGCCAGGGAAGAGCTGGCCAAAACCACCATCCGCTCTCCGCTCACGGGCACGGTCAGCAAGTTGAACTCGGAGTTGGGCGAGCGCGTCGTGGGCACGGCCCAGATGGCCGGCACGGAGGTCATGATCGTCGCGGACCTCAATGAAATGGAGGCGCGCGTGGACGTCGGCGAGATCGATGTGCCGCTCATCGCTTACGGACAGAAAGCGCGGCTGGAAGTCGATGCGTTCAAGGACCGCAAGTTCGGCGGCATTGTCACTGAGATTGCCAACTCCTCCAAAGGCATGGGGCTTCCGGGTATGGGCGGGGGCGGGCAACAGCAAGAAGGCACGCGGTTCGAAGTCAAAGTTCGCATCCAGGACAAAGAAGTGTTTCGTCCGGGCATGTCCGTGACGGCGGAAATCGAGACACGGTCGCGCACGAACGTGTTGGCCGTGCCGATCCAAAGTGTCGCGGTGCGGCTGCCGAAAGAATCCAAGAACGGCCCAAATCCCGGCGGGAAAAACGAAAGCAATCCATCGGAGGCGCACGCGGCGACCACGACTTCTTCAACCACCAATTCGCCGGCAAAACCCGGCGCGAACAAGAAGCCCGGCGAACCGCCTAAACCGATCGAAGTGGTGTTCGCCGTGGACGGCGACCGCGTCAAGATGGTGCCGGTGAAACTGGGCATCAGCGACGACTCCTACCTGGAAATCACCGAGGGCCTCGTCGAGGGCCGGGAAGTCGTGTCCGGCGGCCACAAAGCCGTGAGCCGCGAGCTTGAAGACGGGAAGAAAATCAAGAAAGGCGCGCCGGGTGACGACAAGGGGAAGGAGTAGAAGTGAGGAAGAACTGCGAAGCAGTTGGAGTGTTGGAGTATTGGAGCGCTGGAGTGTTGCAGCCTCTCCATTACTCCATTACTCCATTGCTCCACCACTCCATCACCCCACCACTCCATCACTCCACATCCCGTTCGTGAGCCTCATTCACATCGAAAACATTTCCCGGCGTTACCAGATGGGGGAGGAGGTCATTCACGCCTTGCGCGACGTCTCTCTGACCATTGAGCGCGGCGAGTATGTCGCGATCATGGGACCGTCCGGGTCGGGAAAATCCACCTTGATGAACCTGCTCGGCTGTCTCGACACGCCGAGTTCTGGCCGGTACGAGTTGAACGGCGTGAATGTCAGCGAAATGGATGACAATCAGCTCGCCGAGATTCGAAATCGCGAAATCGGATTCGTCTTCCAGACGTTCAACCTCTTGCCGCGCTCCAATGCGCTGCACAATGTGGAATTGCCGCTCATCTACGCCGGAATTTCCACGGACGAACGGAGACGAGGCGCGCTGGAAGCCCTGAGCCAGGTCGGTTTATCCGACCGCATTCATCACAAACCGAACGAACTGTCCGGCGGCCAGCGCCAGCGCGTCGCCATCGCCCGCGCCTTGGTGACCAATCCGTCCATCATCCTGGCCGACGAGCCGACGGGGAATCTGGACTCCAAAACCGGCGCGGAGATCATGACGCTCTTTGAGGAACTCTCAACCAAGGGCAACACCATCATCGTCGTGACCCATGAAGAACAGGTCGCGCAGCACGCGGAGCGCATCATCCGCATCCGGGACGGATTGATTGCGAGCGATGAGAAAGTGGCCAAGGCGTCGCTCGCGCCTGCTGCATCGTGAAATCGCTGCAAATCAGACCAAGAAGGCTTCGCATGAACCAGACGGTAGGGCGAGCCTGTCCCCAGCGAGTCGAGCTGGACGTGTTCCACGCACGTCAAGCGGCTCGCCGGGACGGACTCGCCCTACCGGGTTCATGGGGCGAGAGCATGGTAACCAGACCAAGAAGGCTTCGCATGAACCAGACGGTAGGGCGAGCCTGTCCCCAGCGAGCCGGTCTGGACGTGTTCCACGCACGTCAAGCGGCTCGCCGGGACGGACTCGCCCTACCGGGTTCATGGGGCGAGAGCATGGTAACCAGACCAAGGCAGGCTTCGCATGAGCCTGATGGTAGGGCGAGCCTGTCCCCAGCGAGCCGGTCTGGACGTGTTCCACGCACGTCGAGCAGCTCGCCGGGACGGACTCGCTCTACCGGGTTCATGGGCCGAGTGCATGGTTCTGAAACCAAGGAAACTTCCCACGAGCTACCCTGGGTAAAGCCAACGAGAAGGAACCAACCCCAAAGGGGTTGTGCCTCTCCGATTGGCCAAAGACGCAACCCCGTTGGGGTTGAGCCCGTGTTCCCCCTATTCCCCAGGTTACGTTTCACGTTTTACGCATGCACCTAATCATTGAAACCCTTGAAGGCATGCGCATCGCGCTGGCCGCGATCTGGGCGAACAAACTTCGCTCCGGCCTCGCCACGCTCGGGATCGTCATCGGCATTGTCACGGTAACGTTGATGGGCACCGCGATCGAGGGGTTGAACCGCTCCTTCCTCAATACCGTTTCGACGATTGGCGCGGACGTTCTGTACGTCCAGCGCTTCTCCTGGTTCATCGATTCCTGGGAGGAATGGCTCAAGGCGGAGAAGCGGCAGCGCATCACGCTGGCCCAGGTCAAAGCCGTCGAGAAACACATGCGAATGGCTCAGGCCATCGCCCCCTTTGTGGAAACGCGCCGGCCCGTGAAATACAAAAACCGCCGCTCCGACAGCGTCACCGTCATCGGCACGACCGATCAGTTCCTGTTCACCAAGGGCGTTTCGATCATGGACGGACGCTTCCTGACCGCGCCGGAGGCTGAGGGCGGCCGGCCCGTTTGCGTCCTGGGCGCCACCGCGGCGACGAATTTATTTTTGCTCGAACCGCCGGTCGGAAACCGAATCCGGCTTGGCCAGCAGCTTTTTGAAGTGGTCGGCGTCATGGAAAAGCAGGGGGATTTCTTCGGCGACTTCAGCGTCGATAACGCCGTGATCATTCCGCTCCAGCAGTTCATTGCGTCGTTCTGGCATTATCCGGATTTCACAATTCAGGTGAAGGTGCTGGAAATGGCGCGCCTCGAAGATGCTAGAGAGGAATTGCGCGGAATCATGCGCCGCGTTCGCCGCATCGCGCCTGGAGCAGAGGACGATTTCTCCATCGACCAGCAAGAAATGTTTCTCAGCATGTTCAAACGCGTCTCGCGCACGATTGCGTCCGTGGGCTTGTTCATCACGGGCCTGTCGCTGTTCGTGGGCGGGATCGGCATCATGAACATCATGTTCGTTTCCGTGGCCGAGCGCACGCGAGAGATCGGTATTCGCAAGGCCATTGGCGCCAAACGCCGCGCGATCCTGACCCAGTTCCTGATCGAGGCGGCCAGCATTTGCGTCCTGGGCGGAATTCTGGCTCTGTCCATCGCTTATCCCGTGACGCTGCTGCTCAAGAAACACCTGGGCGGCGTCATGTCGCCCACCGTGGTGGGGATCGCGCTCGCCGTGGCCGCTCTGACGGGAATCGTCTCCGGTTTCTTTCCGGCCTGGCGCGCAGCCCGGCTGAATCCCGTGGATGCGCTCCGGAACGAGTAACCTTTGCTCCTTTGGAATCTGAAATCTCAAATCTGAAATCTCCCTGGGGCGGCCTGTTCCGCGCGGAACTGAAAGAGAGTTTCTGCATGGCGATGAGCGCCATTGCCGCCCACAAACTGCGCTCCGCCTTGACGCTGCTTGGCGTGCTGGTCGGTGTTTTCTCAATCATCGTCGTGATGACCGCCATGCGCGTGTTGCAGTCGAACATCGAGGCCGAGTTGAGCCAGCTCGGGAGCAACACATTTCAAATTCGCAAATGGCCCGGCGCATTCTTCGGCGTGGCCGATTTCGAGAAATACTGGCGGCGCAGAAACATCACGCTCCAGCAAGGCCTGCAAGTTCAGGAACACGCGACACTGGCCCTGAACGTTGGGCTGGAAAGTTACTTCTGGGGTGGCGTGGCTCTGTCACGGTTCGACAAAACACCGCCCAGCACGCGTTTGTTGGGCGAAACACCGGGCAGCTTTCCGGCGCGAAACTGGACCGTCGCTGAAGGCAGAGCCATCATGGAATCCGACGTTGAGAGCGCGCGCGATGTGTGCGTGTTGGGCGCCGGGCTGGCCAAAATTCTCTTTCCGTTCGGCTCGGCCGTCGGTGACCGCGTCAAGTTCACCGGCATCAACTACAGCGTCGTCGGCGTCCTGGAATCGCGCGGCCAGATGCTCGGCGGCGATCAAGATAACTTCGCGGTGATCCCCGTCTCCACGGGCCTGAACCGCTATGGGCGCACCTGGCGAAGCCTGTCAATTCTGGTCCAGGCGCGCGACCAGGCGAGTTATGACGACACGATCGAGCAGGTCCGGGGCATCTTGCGGGCGGTTCGCAAAGTCGCTCCGGGCAAGGAAGACGACTTCGAGATTTTCTCCAACGATTCGCTGATCGCGCAATTCAAGCGGTTCACCTTCACCGTGCGATTGGGCGTGACGGTGATCAGCTCCATTGCGCTTCTGGCGGCGGGCGTCGGCATCATGAACATCATGCTGGTGTCCGTGACCGAGCGCACGCGCGAGATTGGCATCCGCCGCGCGGTTGGCGCTAAAAAGCGGAACATCATGAGCCAGTTCATCCTGGAGGCAATCGTGCTCTGCCAGGTCGGCGGGTTGATCGGGGTCGTGTTTGGCATCATCGGCGGCAATGCGGCGGCGTATTTCCTGGAAGTCACGCCGGTCATCCCGGTGGATTGGATCATTTACGGGTTGCTGATCTGTTTGGTCGTCGGCGTCGTCTTTGGAACTTACCCGGCCGTCAAGGCGGCGAACCTGGACCCGATCGAGTCGCTGCGGTATGAGTGAATCGTGATGCGTAAAACGTAATTACGCCTTGCGTTTTACGTTCTACGTTCTACGTTTCGCGCCCCAGCCAACGCCCGCTCCAGAAGCGCTTTTTCCTTGGGCCCGAAACTCAGCTTCAACGCCTCTTCCCGCGCTACCTGCGTCATCTTCTTCCACGACTTCTGTAGAGCGTTGATCATTTTGTCTTCGTCCGTCTTTGCGGCGAGGTCCGCGAGTTGATACTGGAGGAAGATCAGGCAGAGCGCGTCTTCCAAAACGCGGCTATCTGGATCATTCGGAAAATTCTTTTTCAGGTTCAGGTCCTGAACGCGGGCAATCACCTCGGCCGGATAACCGACCTCGCGCAAAATCTCACCGGCCTTTTCCGCGTGAAAGGCTTTCAGGTCATTGCGCCATTTCAAATATCCGGTGCGGGTCATCGGATATTGGCCGCGCGGAATCATCCAGCGGCAAAGGTGCTGGCAGCGCGCCGCCAGACGGAGTTCTTCCGAAGCGCCGGGGCACAGTTTCAAGACCCAATCCGTCAGCCTCTGGGCGTAAATCAACTCTCGGGGCTGAGCGACTCCCGCGACCGCTTCCACGTTGGGATCTCTGGCGTTCTCTTCGTCAAAGCGCCGGATCGCGGCTGCGAAACGTTCTGGGGCGTGGTTGATCAATCAGGGAACCCCTCTCCAGGGTCCGGTCACCGAGTCGGCCTGTTCGAGGGTTCCTTCATACTGGAATTCCAGGGAATCGGTCGATCTCGATTTGATGATGATTCGCATGGCGCGATAGTAACGAGCCGACACGTCCTTCGGCAAGGGAACGACCTTTGTTCGGGCGCCAGCCTCGCACTCATCCAGAATTCCATTCTTGTTCGCGTCGCCGATTCCCAGGGAAATCTCATAGCGGTCGGGTATGCCGTTGCGGTTGCAGTCGTCCGGCGGCGGCGGTTCGCATTCATCAGGAATGCCGTTGTGATTGCGATCCGCGGTTTTCAAGCTGGCGATTTCGCAACGATCCGGAACGCCGTTGCGGTTGCAATCTTGAACCAAACCGGCGGCGATTTCAGCCGCATTGGAGATGCCATTGCCGTCGCAGTCACCGGCGGAAGGTAATCCGATCACGAACTCTCGCACGGTCGTGTTCTTTCCGGCGGAGTATTGCGCGAGGATCGCTGCCCGAAACCCATCCAGAGGCCGGACGTGCAAGCTTTTGAACCTCCCCGCGGCATCGACCGTCGCTTCCGTCGCCGGGAAGCGGGTTGCGCCGAGCGAATCCACGAAGGCGTACCACAACGATGTCTGGTCGCCGCCCTCGGTCCAGGCCAGCAGATAAAGCGTCTCTCCCTCCTTGGCCAGCGGCAGAATCTCGCAGTCTGTGGTGAACGCGTCCCGAACCGGGAACGTCGCGCTCGTCCAATTCTCCGTGCTCGTGTCAAAACGCGAGAAAGCCAGGGAACCGTCCGCGTGTTCCTAGGCCAGCACCGCGCGGTTGGCGCTGTCGAACCGGACGGACAAAGCGTCTTCGGCGCGATCAGAGATTCGTTTGGGCGCACTCCACGCATTGCCGTTCCAGGAGATCGACCGTAGTTCACCGGACTCGTTGGAAACGACCACCAGAGCCGCGCCCGCCGTGTGACCGGCCGTGTCGAACGCCTGGATCGGTTGCGCGGGCAGCAATTGGCGCGCGAAGGCTGGCCATGACAGTCATCTGGCCGGTCGCGGGATCGGTGCCAGTGAAGATAAGAAGCGGCCTGGTTTGTTTCGTGAGGTCCAGGGTGCCGGCTTGATAAAAGCGCTCGATGATATTCGTGGAAACGCCAACAAAGTTTTGCTGGGGAACGCTGGCGGCATTGATGACCGAGTAGGTCACGTTGATCGGGGCCAACTCGAAGCTGGGCTCCGAGCCTCGGTCGATGACAAAGCGGTGAATATCAAATTGCCATTCCTTTCCTATCTTGCCCGTCCAAAGATTGACGGCGAGTCGGACGACGGCGCTGAACGCTCCTTCGACTTTGGTGATGAGCGGTCCTTTCCCTAGCAGGTTAATAGTCATCTGAATTCCCTTGTTATCCGGCGCATCGGCCGGGGCACCCGCTTGTAAGAGGGCCGTGCCTTCGACGGTTCCACGACCGAGTGAGAGTTCCAAGCCGGAGGCGAGACGCAGGATCGGGATGAATTCCACTTTGCCTTCCGAGCTGCCGAGCAGACTCCAACGCTGCGGCGGATCCCCTCGGACCTGAGTGGAGCCGGTCGTCGGCTTTGGGAATCGAGTTTCTGCTTGCCCCTTGAAGCGGGCGCCGAACAGAACTTCAAAAACGCCCTTGGCCTTCAATGCTCCCGTCGCGTCTCCGGCGACTAACAGCGGACCCACATATGGAATGAAGCGGAGCACGGGTTTCGCGTTAGCTTTAGCGACCAGTTCTACAGCCCCTGCCGCTTCAACTTGGAAACCGAAACTCGAGATCGTGTTGTTGCCAAGCCAATTCGAGTCCAGTTCGACGAAGGTGCCAAACTCTATGCTGGCTTCGGGCTTCTTCTTTGGTTTGTCGTCATCGCCGTCATCCCTGAGAATGACGGGCCGGTATTCCTTGGTCCGTATCTCCACTTTTTCGGGTTTGCCCAGTCCGGGCTTTATCGACAAGATCGCTTTCTTCTCCTTTCCAACGACTTCAAATTCGGCGGTTGCCTCCTGAAGCTTAAGGCCAAGAAACTTGGGGCCAAGCCTTAACGGGCCAGTTTCTGAAGTTGCCTCACCCAAAGCCAATTCGAGGCCTAGCTCGTACTTGTAAGTCAGATAGGCGTCGGCTTCCGGAGGAACGTTTGCTGGATCCAGGTCGATCCGCCCGTCGAATTTGGGTGAGAACGTGCCAACCTTCAAGAAGCCGTCGCCATAATTCAGATGGACGTCGGCACTAAATTTCCCCGCGTTGGCCGCGCCTCCGATCAGTTCCAGAAGGGAGGCAGCCCATTCGGGCAGGTTCAATCCTTGAAGCGGCTGCTTGTCCGGCGGCAGTTCATAATCTTTCACTGCGACGCCGCCGCTTTCTGTGATGGCGATCAATCTGGGTTTGAAGACGCCACTGGGCAATTCCCACAAGTTGAGTTTGCCTTCAAACCGGTTTTCGCGCCGCGCCAATTGATGCACCACATAGTGAGGCTTGCCGTCTTTCCGGGCCGCGATGATTTCTCCCAGCCAGTTCTGGACGCTCACATAGTTGCGAGGGAGTGGCGGATCGTTGGAGTAATCGGCTTTTTGATCCAAGGCATTGACAAAAGCATTGGTGAAGGCGCGGCGGTCCACGAGCCAGATTTCCACCACCCGATCAGCCACCTCAAATTTCTCCGGCGGCCCGGCTTTTTCGTTGGCCTGAACGAACCCTTCGAGTTCGACAGGAAAAGTGGCTCCGCGCGCCGCGCTTTTCCACGTCATCGTGAGCTGCTCCCGCGCTCCCTCCGGATCGAACCCCTCAGAGTCGCCACTTTTCAGGACTCCCGGCAGGAAAAGCCCGAACCGGTTCATAGTGAACACATCGATCGTGGGCTCCGGCACGCTCTTCAGGTCGAAGTCCGCTATGATTTCGGTCGCTTGTGGAGTGGGCAGCGGATAGCGCTTGCGCTGCGGCACGAAGCCACGCCGGTTCACGTCGAGGTAAACGGTTTGCGGGGAGACCGACGGAAACTCATACATCCCGTCCGACTTCGTCACCCGACTATCGATAGGGTTGCCATAGCGATTGCGCAAGACAACGGCGGCGCCTGGAACCGGACCGCCAGGCCCCGTAATTTTTCCCTTCACCGTGATAATGCGCTCCATGAAAGCCCTGAGCCGGAAGAGCCGCTTCGCATAGTCCACGGATTCGACTTCACCAAAGAGGTGCTTCCATCCGGTCGCCGTCGATCCTGTGACAACTGGAGTGACGTCACAAGGAATGGAATCGCCGCTCTTCGCCGGCCTGCCTCCGAGCAGGAACGTGGCATCAGGGATCTCCAGGCTTGGCTCGGCCATGCTGTAGGCATGAAGCTCCACAGTGTAGGTCCTGGAGCCAACCGGCGCGGCGGTGGGATGGGTGTTATCTGAGAGACCGCCTTCGTATGCATTAAATTCCTTGGATCCGCTGCCGAGACCTGTAAACCAGCCGTCGCCATGACGTTCCCAAATCGTGTAGGCACCCGAAGGAATCCCCGCCGAGCTTCGGTCGAAGAGGAAAACCTGATTGGGCAGGCTCTCCATCTGAAAGTACCTTGGGGTCCCTTCCCCAGCGCTGATATAGCGCGGGTTCTCGCGCCCAAACCACGTCCATCGTCTGACGTTGATTGAGCCCTTCGTGGCCCATTCGGCGATGATATCGAATTGGTTGCCGCAATGCGTGATGCCGGGGAAAAAATAAGCCGGACTGAGCGGATCGACTCCCGGCACGATCCCGGGAGGCTGTCACGGCGCTACCGTGACGGTTACCGGCTTCGCGGCGTAATCCGGGTGATTGAGCGCGATCGTGTAAGTCCCCGGCTTGACATTCCGCAAGAGATAGGTCGGCCCCCTCGTGGCGCGGGCGCGTTGCGTCGCCGTGCCGGTTGCAACCACTTCGGCGCCGACGGCCTCCAAATGGTTGTAGTGAACCGACTGCGCCGATCCGTCGGCGTTAATGCACAAGACACATACTGCCGATGCACGAATAGATCGAGTTGGTACTCGTGTGAAAAATCCAGCCGCACGCCGGCGCCGTGGTGTCCGGGCTCGTAGGTTGAATAGGGGCAAATATCCGGATAGGGCCACGGGCCGGGATACGGCGCCTGGCCTTCGGTCAGGTCGCCGAATTCGATGTTGTGCCCCGTGTATTCGGTCATGGCCGGAATTTGCACACCGAAGATTCCGGGTGGCACCAGCGCGGTGTATCCACCGGCGGCATCCGTATCGATCGTCAACGAGTTGTTCGTGCTCGCCAGCAGCTTGATGCTTTTGTGTTCGACAAATGTGATCCCTTTCTGCGCGATTAGCCGAAATACGCGGCGATCTTCAGGATCGCAATTCGTACTCTCAGGATCCCCCAGTTCATCGGTCGCCCAGAGCCGTCCTCGGACGCGTGCCGGAACCGGTTCGAGGTTGACTCGGATTTGCTCGGTCTTTTCCACCGCCACCTCGGCAAATGTCTCTTTAGGGAAGAATGCCACCTGAAAGGAACTCGGACCGAAGAGCGGCCCCGACCGTGACGGCAAGTCACTAAGCGTGGTCGCGTGCAAGAGATGGATCCAATATCGGCCAGGCAGCAAGTTCGCGAAGGTGGCGCTCGCGGTGTGCCCCGCGGCATCGGCCTGCGCTTCCAGATCACGCTCGATTCCTTCCGTATTTGAGTTGCGGATTCCTTGAAGCCGCACGTTGGCGCCTTTCACCGCGTTCCCAGTCTGGTACGGGGAAGCCACCACGACCTTTACTTTGGTTGGCTTCAACTGCAATTCCAGGGTCTGCGGCTGGAACGTGCCATTGGCGTTCGGCGAAACGAGGCTGGTCACGGCAGCATAGCCCATTCTTCCCGCTTCGATTTTCCAGCGAATGGGCGCGAGCTTCTCGAATTTGTACGTGCCGTCTTCGCCAGTGATGATCGACTGCGGGGGCACCAGCGTCACGGTGTCATCGGTGAAATCGACACCGGTCAGTTTGACCGTGATCCCTTTGAGCGGTCGGTTGGCCTCTTCCTTGACCGGATCATATCCTTTGACCGTGACGCTGAGATCCTGTTTGACAGGACGGAGGAATACCGACCCATAGTGCGATCGGATCAACCGAACCTTGCCGCCGACCGTGACGAAACCAGCATTGGGTGGCGGCGTGTAGGAGAGCGGTTCCCAGCCCGTCCGCGTCACATGGAAGGTGTAGAACCCATCTTTCATCCCGACCAGGGTCGCATCGCCCACGGCTCCGGCAACGGCCTTGAAAACCCGATCCGGCGGCCCGGTGATATTGCCGTCGGGAATCCAATATTCCGCGGTAATTGTGAAAACGCCCGGAAAGATTCACCCACCCGGCGATGGCACAAGTAAGCCCGGACCATTTGCTTCGGCGTGATCTGCCCGACCGGGATGGCGACTCCGACGTAGTTGAGTCCCCTTTGTCGCTGCGGGAAGACACCAACGTGAGCGTGGAGCGTCGGAACGTCAGAGCGGTCGGAAAGTCAGAGCGTGCAGCCGTTTCAACGCTCCCAAGCTCCGACGCTCCCACGCTCTGACACAGCCCCGCAGGAGCCTTCAACAACTGGTAACTCAGCACCTTCTCCGTCTCCGCCAGATACCGATCGAGCGTCCACGATTCGAGCAAGTGTTTCAGCCGCGCTTTCTTGCGGTCGCCGCGATTGCCGTGAGCGATGAACACGCGCACAATCGCGACGATGACTTTCAACAGTTCCTCCGGACGGACCAGCACGCCGAGATTCAGAGAAACTGGATTCAAAGCGGCGAAGGGCCGGATTCACCCGCCCACGAATCAGGAATTCCCCGACAAGAAGGTCTGTCGCCTTTTGGACAGAGCGCGCAAAAGGAACGCGTTCCGTCGCCCGGGCGGCTTTTTGGACTGCGGCGGGAAGCGCAGCGCCACGCCGCTTTGGGTGCTGGATTTGCCGGCGCCCTCAAAAGCGGTGACGCGACTGCGCCTTGCCACCGCAGTCCAAACGGTTCAGGGCCGATGTGGGCGATCGAGGAAGCTCCAGGGTTGGCTTGAAGGAAGATTCGAATGAACCCGCCGACACAGCGAATCGAACACGCCCAGCCTGTACCGCCGCAGGCTCATCCCCCTGCAGCGCCTCCAACAACAAGCGCGCCTGCTCAATAGCGCGTATTCGTTTGCTTCTTCGGCGGCAGCTCGCGGATGAACGCCCAGGAAACTTCGGCCGCCTGACCATTGTCATAGCGCACGGTGAAGCCGATCCGGCACTCTTCATCCAGCACTACCTCGACGGGGACAGCCTTGGGCGAGATTCGATTTGATTTGCGGATCGTCCGTTGCGGCTGAAGGAAGCTCAAACCGTCCTCAAACTCCACGTCGAAAGCGTCTTCCCAGGCGAGGTAGCGGACGCTTTTGATGCGGACCATTTTGGCGGTGCCAAAAGGCTTCTTCAGATTCGTCAGCGATTTCACAATCGACCTTCGCGTTCAAGTTCGGCAATGATTCGTAACAGCTTTCTGTCAGGCTGCCAACCTTCCATTCCTTGCCGCGTCTGGAGATTCAACCGGCCGATCAGCTTGCCGTCGGTGGTTTCGACGTGAACATGGCGCGGCTCGTGATCGCCGATAAACCAGGTGATAATAAAACCGCCACGCCGAACTCGACCCATATCGTGTCCATTGTCCGGTGCCACACCAACCGCGTCAATACGGACGCGTCGCGAGGGGTGCGATTGAAACTGTCGGTCAACAAAGTCTTCTCCCTCTTTTCCCGAAGGGAGGAGAGGGCTGGGGAGAGGAGGTGCGTTGGCTCGCGTCTCCTGTTTCCAAGAATCCCCTCTCTCCCCACTCGTTCCTCGCGGGGAGAGAGAGAAGTCAATCGGAGTCGCTGACCGACAGTTTTAATCGCACCCAGTCGCGAGCAAATACGGCGCTAATAAGTGAACTCCAGTTGCAGCCAGAATTTTTGCATGTCGATCGGCGAGGCAAAGGAAGGAGGCGCCGCGTCTTTGCCGTCGTAAAAGGCGTACTTCGCCAGCGCGGTCCAATGCTTGCCCAACTTCTTGCTGAGCTGCACGTCGAACTCCTGGCCGAAATCGCCGCCGCCGGTGTCGGCATCGAACTTGTGATACACGAAGCGCAGCGGCATTTGCCACGGCAGCGTGTATTGCGCGAAGCCGTAAATGTCCTGCAAGCCTGCCGCAGGCGTATTCAGAAACACATCGGCCCAGCCGTTGAACGCGTGCAACGTCGCCAGCGAGGTCTTGAATCCCTGGCCGTTGTCCGAGCCAAACAATTCGTAGCCGCCGCCGAGCGCAAACTTCTTTACTGTCGCTCCCAACTCCACGTTCCAATACTCCGCGTCGTAAGCGAGCGGACTCTTGCCGTAATCCGTCTGCCAGGCGAACTCGCCGCGATAAGCCAGGCTGACGTTTCCTTCGACGGGCGCCGTGCCTGCGAAGTAGCCGCCGTAAGTCGCCGTCGAATTCCCCAGCGAAGCCGGCGCAGAATTCTCCAAATCGAGCAAATAGGAGTAGCCGACGAAGCGGCCATACTTCCATCCGCTGTATGCGACGTTCATCAGGTGCGAATCGGACTCGAAATCCTGGTTGATGGCCGGCAAGCCGCTTACGTCGCCGAACACCCGATTCACTTCCCACACGTAGCCGTAGTAAGCCGACAGGTCCTTGACGGGCTTCACCTCCAACGACGCGGCGTCGAAGGTTTGCATGTTTTGCCGCCAGCCGACGTCGCCCACGAACCGGTGGTTGTCCAACACGATGCGTTGCCGCCCGCCTTTGAGCGTCAGATTCAAATTGGTCGAAGAATAGCTCAGCCAGGCTTGATTCAATTCCGTGGTTTCGGGATCGGCAATCACGGTTCGGCCCGGCTGGCCGTTGGAACCGGCGGCGTTGTAATTGTCCGAGTCGATCACGCTCAGCACGTTTTCGCCTTCGAGCATGCCCTGAAATCCGTAGAGCGACCCGGTCGTCAAGCCGAAGCGCGTGCGCAGCGTCAACGCGTCGGATTCCTTCAAGTCGGCGGCGCCGGGTCCGTCCTGGTCCGCTTGCTCCCAGCGCAAGCGCGAATTGATGGAGAGCTTGCTCTTGCCGATGGCGTCGGGCAGTTCCGTGCTGAAGAAGCTGTTGAACGTTCCCGTTTCGGCAGGTCTGGCGGACGCGGGAGCTGACGGCTTTGGCTTTGCCGCGGGCGCAGGCGCCGGCGAGGCGGGCTGGCCAGTGCCAGGCAGCGTGTAGGGTTTCTCCTGGGCAAAGACCGAGGCCGTGATCGCCAGTACCACAGCGCTGCCGCAGGTGAATGGGAAGTTCTGCTTTGGTCGGATGGTTTTTTTCATTGTTCTAGACATGAGCTTGGTTTTGACAAAGGCGCCGGACGAAGATTTGACTTGGGTCAACGCTGTTTCAATCTCGGTCGTCCGCACCGTGCACTGCGATCCATAAGGGTTTCCGCGGCTTGCGCAAATCTTCCCATTCAACCCATGTAACGATGTAAAGTTGTAACGCTGTAACGATGGTCAACGATCCGCGCCGGCAGGGGCGAACCGGGACGAGCGTGACACGGCGGATTGGCTAAAGGTTCCATCGAGGGCTTCCGCCTTGGGAGGCCGCCGTTGATTTCCATGGCCCGGTGCCACGCCCGTGCTCGCGGCCGGATCGCGCTTCTTGTCCGCATGCTCCGCAAGGAACGTGATCAGATGCCGGCGGAGCCGATCATAATCCGGGTGTTCCATGACTTGTTTGCGGTCGCGCGGCCGCGGGAATTTCACTTCCAGGATGTCCCCGACCTGATCCACGGCCAGGTAAATGTTTTCGTAAACGTTCAGCCAAGGGAGCAGCGAATAGTTTTGAAAAACAATCCCGCGATCCGGGCCGGGCGCTGTGATCTCCAGATCGTTCAGCGCGATCGTTCCGGCGTCCGGCTTGAGCAAATCCGCAATCAACGAGATGAGCGTGGTCTTCCCGGCGCCGGAGTACCCGACGATGACGACGAACTCGCCCTTTTCGACCGAGAGGTTGATGTCATGGAGAACGCACATGCTCGATCGGTCTTCTCCGTAGTTCTTACTGACTTCGTTAAGTTCCGGAAATGCCATACGATGTCAAGCCTCACACAAAGGGCGCGAAGAGCGCAAAGGTGGATCGGAGATTCGATGTCGGTTTGATCCGGATTCATTGCCCCTCTTGTCTTCTTGGCAAGCAACACTTGAAAGGAAGCCGACAGGTGAGCAGACTGGAGCCCTTCCTTCTTTGCGTCCTTCGCGTTCTTTGCGTGAGGCGTTCACCCCGTTCTAAACCTCCTTTCGACCACGCTCATCAATCGGTCGAGGACGAAGCCCACGATGCCGATGGTGAGAATGCAGAGGATGATCCGCGAATAATTCAGCGCGTTGTACTCTTGCCAGAGAACGTCTTGGTGAACGCCTTCGAGAGTCCGAGCATGAAGCCGATCGGCGTGCCCACGAGGAGCGCGATGGCGTAGCCTTTAGCCAGGAGAATCAGCGAATACCACGTGAAACGCAGGATGCCCTGGTCCATCTCGCCGCGTTTTTCAAAGGGTTTGAGCACGTAGTCCTTGCTCTCCGACCACGTCTTGGCCGGCGAGGGCAGTTCCTTCGAGATGGTTTTGCTGGTGAGATGCCAGAGGCCGATCTCTTTCGCTCGGCCTCACGAATTAAGAGGACCTCCCAATTCGTGTTAATTCGTGAAATTCGTGTCGGCTTGATCACGGCCAAGGCTCCGCGGGAGCGTCACCCCACCCAACGCGTCGCTTTGTTTTGGCCAAGCTCAGTTGCCAAGCAAGAGCTTGAAGACAAGGAAGAGATTCAGTCCGAGCAAACGAAGAATCCGATTTTGTAGAACCGGAGCGGATTTCTTTCCAACAACGGTGCGCCCAGGAGCGTCCACACCATGAAACTGTAATCGAAGTAGAGAAAAGCCGTGACGAGCGTGGGCCAATGGCCGACGCTCTTCAGATCGGACAGATTCATCGGGCCGCCGCTGAGCCGCAGGCATGCCAGAGCGTCCAGGCTGGCACGACGACTGCACGGCAATGTTTGGATGAAACGGATGAAAGGCGTTCATACATGAACCAACCGCTCGACAGCCGGCAATTGCGGGCGTTCGTCATTCTGGCCCAGACGGGAAGTTTCACGGACACAGCCAAGAAACTCTTTTTGTCGCAGTCGGCGATCAGCCATTCGATCAAATCCCTGGAGGAGGACGTCGGATGTCGCCTTTTAGACAGGATGGGCAAAAAAGTGGTGCTGACCCAGGCCGGGGAACAGTTGTTCCATCACGCGGAAAAAATATTGCTGGAGATGGGATCCGCCCGCAGCGCGTTGCAGCACCTCGGCAAGTGGGGCAAGGGCCGGCTGCGCCTGGGCGCGAGCAGCACGGCGTGCCAGTACATCCTGCCCAGCGTGCTGCGGGAGTTGAAGCAAAGCTTCCCCGAATCCCACATCACGATCGAGCCCGGCGACACGGACGAATGTGTCGAGCTCCTGCAAAACAACCGCGTGGATCTGGCCGTGGCCCTGGAACCCAAGCAGCGCGCGCTGGTGGAATTCATCCCCCTGTTTACGGACGAAATGGCCTTTCTCACGGCGCCCTTGCATCCCTGGGCGATGGACCATCACGTGACGCGCGGGGAGATTCCCCGCCAGAATTACGTGCTCTACAACAAGAACAGCTACACGTTCCGGTTGATCGAAGAATATTTCCGCGAGGAGGAAATGGTGCTGAACACCGTCATCGAGCTGGGCAGCATGGAAGCGATCAAAGAGCTGGTGAAGCTCGGCCTTGGCATCAGCATTCTCGCGCCGTGGATCGCGCGCCGCGAACTGGAGGAGAAATCGCTGGTCGCGATGCCGCTGGGCCGGCGGAAGCTCAAACGCGACTGGGGCGTGCTGCACCGTTGCGGCAAACGCCTGAGCCTGGCGGAGGAAACTTTCGTCGGCCTGTGCCGCTCCGTGACCGCGGAGTTGAGCACGAACCTTCCTTCCAAGCTGGTGGCCTAGATCAGAGAACAATCAACGCCAGGGCCCACAGGCCGGCCAGCAGGAGGCAGCCAAGGATCGTTTGCCAGAGCGGTTCTTCCGTCCTGGTGGGAGCGTTCCATGATTTCGTGCATTTTCCATTTTGAGTCTTCATACGCCGCCCATTCTGCCATGCAGGGTAGGACAACGGCGGTCCGGCCCCCAAAATTTTTAAGAGACCCGTTGGGCACGAATCCGCGGCATCCATTGCACGAATTTCATCCCTGCCACATACGCTGGTGATCGTCCAGAGTTCAAACGTTTTGGAGTCGAGGCCGAAGACTCGCACTTGCAGCACGCCCGCCGCACCAGCCGGAGCGTCGATAGCCCAATCAAACTGCAACCCAAAATCGCTGCTCTCGCGAAGTGCCAGCGGCTGAGAGAGAATCGCCCGATTGCCTCCTGGTTCCAGGCGTGCGACACGGGTGCCATGGGTTCCTATCGGCAAAACCGGGCGCGGGCCCCCGATGCTGGCCCTTTTGAAAGACCATGAATTCATAGCTGCACTTGCCAAGCTCCAGACATTCCTTAAGCTCTCACCATCACCTGAACTCCAGGCCCACGATGAAACTGTCATTCGTTCTCCTCGGAATCCTCTCCCTCACTCTGACCGCATTCGCCGCTGAAAACCAACCTCCGCTGCGCGTGTTCATCCGCGCCAGCGCCAAGACGCACGGCCCGGGCCAGCACGATTACCCGCGCTTCCTCGAACAATGGAAACAATTGCTGAACGAACGCGGCGCGGTCGCGGACGGCGCGCAGCGCTTTCCTTCCGGCGCCGAACTGGCCAAGTCCGACGTGCTCATTCTCTACGCCGCCGACGGCACCAATATGGCCGCCGAAGAACGCTCACGACTTGAGACCTTCTTCAAGCGCGGGGGCGGGCTGGTGGTTTTACACGATGCCATGTGCGGAACGAACACCACCTGGTTCGCCAATCTGGCGGGCGGCGCCAAGCAGCACGGCGAGATGAACTGGAAAACCGGCCCCATGAAATTTCATTTCGTGGATCGTTCCCACCCGATCGTTCAGGGCGCGTCGGATTTCGAGATGGACGACGAAATTTTCTTCCGGCTCCGAACCGCGCCGGAGATGCACGTCCTGGCGACGAGCGACCGGACCCCCGAGGAAACGATTCCCCAACTCTGGGTGATGGAAAAGACGTTGCCAGAAGGCCGGCCCTATCGCGCGTTTGTTTCGCTGCAAGGGCATAAATACTCCAACTTCGAGAAGCCGGAATACCGTCGGCTGTTGCTGCGCGGCATTGCCTGGGCCGGCAAACGCCCGGCGGATTTGTTCACCGGGACGGCGGCAGGCCAATGAAAGGAATGAACCGCTGGCTCTGCCCCTTGCGTAAATTCGGTCGGGCTGCGCTCCTACGCAGCCGGTCTTCCGTCGCTGCGGCGGCGCAGCAGCACCGCCCTACCATCGATGGGTTCATCGTCCGTGGGCACGGCCGGGAGGCCGTGGACCCCCATGAGCCCGTCTCGCGGACTGCGGCCTTTAGGCCGCTTCAACGCTCGACTCCGGAGAGTGCGCGGAAGCAGCCTGAAGGCTGCGGTCCGCACGGTTTTCGGTTCGTAGGCCGTCAGAGTCATGGTTCTGGCGCGCGAAGCAGCAGCATCGGAAACACTGCCGCGGGATTCACGCTGATCGAACTGCTCGTCGTCATCGCGATCATCGCGTTGCTGGCCGGATTGCTCCTCCCGGCTCTGGCCCGCGCCAAAGCTCACGCCCAGGGTGTGATCTGCGGCGGCAACCTCCGCCAGATGGGGCTATCCTGGCTGATGTACGCCGACGACAACAGCGACCGGATTCCCCCGAACGAGCACGGCGTGCAAGGCACCTGGGTCCGCGGCAGCCTGGATTACGCCGTGCCCGCGCCGGATAACACCAACGTGCTCCATCTCATGAACAGCCATCTCTGGCCGTATCACGCCAATCTGGGCATCTGGCGTTGTCCCTCGGACAAAAGCACCTCCCGGCATGGCGGCAAGGATCTCCCGCGCGTCCGTTCCATCTCGATGAACTCGCATCTCAACTCGCGCAGCAATGCGTGGGACGACCGGGAGGATTATCCGTTCAAGATCTACCGGAAGATCACCGACATGATCCTTCGCGGGCCTTCGGGGATTTTCGTGCTCGTGGACGAGCGGGAAGACCGGATCAACAACGGATACTTCGGAGTGGAGATGTCCGGATTCGAACCGCGCCGGCCGGCCATCTGGAGAATGATCGATTTTCCGGCCAGCTATCACAACGGGAGCGGGAACCTCGTTTTTGCGGACGGACACACCGAACGCAAGCGATGGCTGGACAAGCGCACCGTCCCTCCAGTGCACAAAGGCAAGAATCTGGTTCCCTTCGAATCCGCTCCGTCCAACCCGGACGTGCTCTGGCTCCAGGAACGCGCGACGGAGCCGAAGCGATAAGCGGGTGCTTTGGAACCCTGGAAACTTCCCATGAACCAGATGGTAGGGCGAGCCTGTCCCCAGCGAGCCGAGTCGGACGTGTTCCACGCACGTCGAAGCGGCTCGCCGGGACGGACTCGCCCTACCGGGTTCATGGGCCGAGTGCAGGTCCGAAAGGAACAGGACACCTCTCAGGAACCGGGTAGGGACGGATTCCACTCCGTCCCGAATCAAACCTTGAGGCAGACCGCCGCCCAGGAAGAGACGATGGGCCAACGGAGGCTCCTGGCCTTTCCGTTGACCACCTTTCCCTTGAAGAGACGTTGAGCCAGACGCTCCACGGGCTGCGGCTCGATCCCCAAAACTGCGCCGGCGCGGAATTGGGCACGATGAAATCCGTGCGGGCGAGCCAAACTGTCCGTTCTTCGACCGCCTGGCCCGTCCCCGGTGAAACGCGCAAATCCGCGCTCGCTATCGACGTTTGCCACGAGCGCGCCAGATCGAGGGGCGCCTCGGCATTCTCAGTTTGCAAGGTCGGTTGTTGAATCAATGTGCTGGCGGAGGCCATGTCCAACGGGCCGGTCGTCTGCCAGCGCAGCAGCGCTCCGCTTGATCCCTGCAATTCGGCTGCGGCGTGGTCGAGCCGGGGCTTTTCCGCCGGGTTAGCGCCACTCCATCGCGTCAGAAGCCGGATCACCGACGTCAGGACTTCCCATGAACCAGACGGTAGGGCGAGCCTGTCCCCAGCGAGCCGAGTCGGACGTGTTCCACGCACGTCGAGTGGCTCGCCGGGACGGACTCGCCCTACCGGGTTCATGGACCGTATGCATGGCGCCGTCGCCAAGAGCGCTTGCCATAAGCGGTAGATGGGCCGCGAGGCCTTGGAGTGCGCCAGTCCTCGGGCCCTTTCCATTCGTCGCACCGGGCCAAAAGCGGCAGAGGGCCGCCGCACTCCAAAACGCTGGCGCGTGAAAGTTAGCGCTCCCGGCAAAACCGTTCTCACGATGGCATTTTATGCCCTGAATCGGCACCATTAGGAAGTTGCGATTTGCATGAGCTCGGCCCGCTCCCGATCGAGCCACCATTTTCCTTCTGAACTTCAAGGCCACCGCATAGACTGGCTGACAGATGCTGCCCCGCGTTCTGATTACCGCTGTCACTCCACCGGACCACCTAGCACCTTTGGAAGGGCTCGCAGAGATCGTGATGGGGCCAAGCGACGGTTCGCTGGTACCCCGCTCAACCATCTTGCAACGCGCCTCCGAGTGGGTTGGGATTATCAATCACGGCGATGTGATCGTGGACGAGGCTTTGCTCGCGGCCGCGCCCCGGCTGAAGATCGTGGCCAACATGGCCGCGGGCTTCAACAACCTCCATCTCGAAGCGATGGCGCGCCACGGCGTCTGGGCGACGAACGCTCCCGATCCCTTCGTGGAAACTACCGCCGACACCACGATCGGGCTGCTGCTGGCGGTGGCGCGGCGAATTTGCGAGGGGCACCAGTACGTTCAGTCAGGCCAATGGGCCAAAGATGGCTTCAATCCCGTGCGTTGGGACGGTCTGCGCCTGCACAGCAGTGTGCTGGGAATCATCGGTTATGGCCGGATTGGCCGCGCGGTGGCGCGCCGCGCGGAAGCCTTCGGGATGAAGATTCTCATGCACGCGCCGCGCCGCCGTGGTGAGCCGAATTTTTGCGAACTGGATGAACTGCTGGCTCGCGCGGAAGTAGTCAGCCTGCACGTCCCATTGACGGAACAGACCCGTCACTTGCTCAACGCCGACAATTTGCCGCGGATGAAACCCGGCGCGATCCTCCTTAATGTGTCGCGCGGTCCCGTGATCGAAGAAGCGGCTTTGTGTCGCGCCGTGGCCAGCGGGCTTCTCGGTGGCGCCGGTCTGGACGTGATGGAATTCGAGCCGAAGGCGCCGGCAGAGCTCCTGGGACGGAGCAATGTCGTGCTGACTCCCCACCTGGGCGGATCGTCCGTAGAAGGCCGGCGCGAGGCTCGCTTGCTGTGCGCCCGCGACGTGGCGCTCGTGCTCTCGGGCCAGGAACCAGAGCGGGCGTTGAATCGGCCTGATTCTCATATCGCTCGAAAGCGGGTCGAGCCGCGGGACTCTTGAAATTCAAAATCCGAAATCCGAAACAAATCGAAATGAGCAAAGGTTGAAACTCGAAACGGAAGCCGCCTGCAATGCCTCATTAACTGAGGGGATACAGCCGCCTGTGCCTCGGTTTTGGCATTGTCCTTTTCCGTAATCGGAATTTGTTTCGGATTTCGGATTCTCGCGCGCTCTGTGCCCGCAAAAATGAAGGCGACAACCAATCTGGATTCCGCATCGGTCGGATCGCAAACGCGTCCGACGCGCGTGCGTTACCGGGTCGTCGGGTTGACGGTGCTGCTGGCCATGGTCACGTATCTGGACCGTGTCTGCATCTCGAAGCTGGCGCCGGAGATTATGCGCGATCTGGGGTTGTCCATGATTCAGATGAGTTATGTGTTCAGCGCTTTCGCGCTGGCTTACGCGCTCTTCGAAATCCCGACCGCATGGTGGGCGGACCGCTTTGGCACTCGCGCAGTGTTGACCCGCATTGTCGTCTGGTGGTCCGCGTTCACGATCGCGACGGCGGGCGCGTTCAACTATGGCACGATGTTGGTGACGCGTTTCCTGTTTGGCGCAGGTGAAGCTGGCGCGTGGCCGTGCGTGGCGCGGACTTTCTCGCGGTGGATCCCGCGCAGCGAGCGCGGAACGATCCAGGGGATTTTCTTTGCCGGCGCGCATCTCGCGGGCGGAGTGACGCCGCTCGTGGTCGTGGCGCTGATGCCTTACATGCATTGGCGGATGATCTTTGTCTTGTTCGGGGCGCTCGGCTTCGTCTGGGCCGCGGCCTGGTATGTCTGGTTCCGCGACGATCCCTCGCAGCACAAGGCCGTGAACGGAGCGGAACTCGAACGCATCACCGCCGAACGGCCTGCCGATGCGACGCACGAGGTCGGTTGGGAATATTGGCGGCGGCTTTTCCGCAACCGCAACGTGATCGCGCTTTGCATCATGTACGTCCCGAACAGCTCGATGTTCTACTTCTGCATCACGTGGCTGCCGACCTACTTGAAAGAACGGCACGGTTTCGACGCTGCGCTGCTCGGATTCCTGTCCGGACTGCCTTTGCTCTTGAGCGTGGTGAGCGATCTATTCGGAGGCGTGGTGACCGACCGCGTGGCGGCGCGATACGGATTGCGCGCGGGGCGCTGCCTGGTAGGCGGCGTGGCGTATGTCATTGCGGCGGTTTCTTTGATCGTCGCCGCGGCCTCTCCGGTTCCTGTCCTCGCGGCAGTGCTCATCTCGGTCGCCACGGCAGCGTGTATGTTTACGCTGGGGGCGGCGTGGGGCACGTGCATCGAAGTCGGCCGCGACCACGCGGGCGTCGTCAGCGCCGCGATGAACACAGCGGGACAACTCGGCAGTCTGATTTGTCCGCTGGTGGTCGGTTACGCGGTGCAGTGGTTTGAGAGTTGGAACTTGCCGCTTTACCTCATGGGATTGCTCTTTCTCATCGGCACGTTCTGCTGGCTGATCATTGATCCGCGAGAGCCAGTCTTTGCCGAAAAGGCGGAATGAACAAGTTTTCGCGGGCTTGCTCGCGGGAGTTTTGCTGTGGGGCGGTTACTGTGCCTACCGCGCCCACACGAATCTGGTGACGCTCAGGGTGCGCAACATGGACGTCCGTTGGGTGATCTCCAAACTCGAATGGCAGACCTGGGAGCGGATCGTCGTGAACAAGAACGTCCATGGATCCGTCACGCTGAACGTGCGCAACGTTCCGCTCGAAGAAGTCCTCAATATCATCGGCCTCCAGACCAGCGCGCGTTGGACGGCTTTGTATCCGATTTACTCGACGCGGAGATCGGCGCGCACGTTCGAGAAAGTGGTTCAAGGAGACCTTTCTCCGGCGGGGACCGGCTGGCTCAATCTTCAGAAGACTCCGCTTTGGCAGTTGGGTGGCATGACCGGGTTCGCGAACCTTTTGCGCGCGGAGAACAAGCTCGTTTCCGCGCAGATTCAGGACAAAGACCTGGACTTCGCGGTGCTCGCGCTCTCGCGTTTCTCGCGGGCGCAAGTGGTTGCGGAGGACGGCACGAAAGGGACGATCAATTTGAAACTCGAACAAGTGCCATTCAGAATGGCCGTGGCTCGAGTTGCCAAACAGGTCCGTCGCAAATGGGACGAATTCTACACGATCCAGCCGCTTCAGAGCGTGGCCGTGGTCCGGCAGGAAGCCCCAGGCGGAGAAGACAAGGCCACGCAAGCCCAACCGGCACCTTCCATTCCGGCGGAATTCGTCTGCGAACCGGCCACCAAGTCGCCTGAACAGGCGTTGGAGGCTTTCCTCGCCACAATGTCTCCCGAAGAACGGCAGAAAACTCAGGAGCAGATCGCAACTCTGGCCCAGATCAATTCGTTGCCGCCCGCCGAGCGCCAGCAACGGATGCAGGAAATGGTCTCCCAAGCCAAGCAAGCGTCGCAGCAGGACACGATGCAACGCATTCAGAATCGGCTGAAGAACGGAACGGTTGAGCAGCGCGTGGCGCGCGACCGTCGCCAGCTTGAGAAGGACCGGCGCGGCGAAAAGCCATGATCCCACGCTCATCCAGACGGCGATCCGGGGTGGCGTTCACGTTGATCGAACTCCTCGTCGTCATCGGGATCATCGGCATCTTGATGGGGCTGTTGATGCCGGCCTTGAGCCGCGCGAAAGGCAAAGCGCTGGACACAAAATGCATCGGCAACCTCCGGTAACTGGGCATCGCGCTGACAATCTACGCGGAGGATTACGGCGGGAAATTGCCCTTTGCCGAACGCCGCCCGACGACTCCGATCGAGCCGACGAATGTGTTGCCGCGAATCGTGGACGTGCTCTCCAATAATCTGGGCGGTGTGCTGGCGGTTTTTCGTTGCCCCAAGGACCGGGACGGCTGGTTTGAAAAGGAAGGTTCAAGCTACGAATGGAACTATGCCGCCAATGGCAAGCCCATTGTCCTGCCGGGCGTGATATCAGGCATCGAAATGACGGCGGAGAAAGCGCGATTGATGTACGATTACGAGAACTTCCATCCGGGCGGCACGAACGGGACGAAGAACGTTCTTTACGGCGACGGCCACGTCGCGCCGATCCGGTGAGCCATGAGCGTTCCGGGGGCAGTGTAGGGGTGCCATACTCCAAACCGATACGGCCCGCTGAGTTTGACAGATCTCGGTTTTGGGGGTGATTCTTTGCGGCACAGGGAAAGGGAAGATCGCCATGTACGAAATCGGCTTTTCAACAGCCGCACTTGTCGTCCGAGAAAATCCTCGATTTACTTTTAGCCGTCTAAACGTAAAGTGTGCCTGCCATGATTGCTCGCCCGCTCTGGATGGAACGGCTCGTGTTGGCGTGGAAGCAGGCCTCCGTCGTCTGGCTCACCGGACCGCGGCGCGTGGGCAAAACGGTGTTGGCGCAAAGCATCCCGGACTCGGAATTCCTCAACTGTGATCTGCCCAGCGTGGCGGAACGTTTGCGGGATCCGGAGAGTTTCTACCGGGCGGTCCGAAAGCCGGTCGTGATCTTCGACGAGGTGCATCAGCTTCCTGACCCAAGCCGGTTGTTGAAGATTGGCGCTGACGAATTTCCCCGGTTGAGAATCCTGGCCACTGGTTCTTCCACGCTCGCGGCCACGCAAAAGTTCCGAGACAGTCTGACAGGCCGCAAGCGAATGGTACAGCTCGTGCCGGTGCTGCATGAAGAGTTGATGGCGTTCGGGGTGGCGGACACACGCGAGCGGTTGCTGCGCGGAGGATTGCCGCCTGCGTTACTGTCGGAGGAACGGAATGCCGAATTCTATGCCGAGTGGCAAGATTCCTACTTCGCGCGGGATGTTCAGGAGCTGTTCCGGCTGGAGAAGCGGGCTGGATTTCTGCGCGTGTTGGAATTGCTCTTACGCCAAAGCGGCGGGATGCTGGACGTGACGAAGCTCGCGGCCGAAAGCCAGATCAGCCGGCCGACGGTGACGTACTGGCTGGAGGTTTATCAAATCACTCACGTTGCGCACCTGGTGCGTCCGTTCTCAGCCGGCGGGCGGCGCGAGATCGTCGCGCAGCCAAAAGTGTTTGGCTTCGACACCGGGTTAGTGTGCCACGCGCGGGGGTGGGATCAATTGCGGTCGGAGGATTGCGGTGCTCTCTGGGAGCATCTCGTGCTGGACTCTCTCATTGCCGCGGGCGTGCCAAAGATTCACTTCTGGCGCGACAAACAACAGCGCGAAGTGGATTTCGTTGTGCCGCGTGGACGCGATGCCATCGACGTGATCGAGTGCAAGTGGCAGCCGGAGGCGTTCGAGACGCGCGGCTTGGCAGTGTTTCGGGAACACTATCCCAAGGGGAGGAACTTCGTGGTCAGCCCACGGAGTGGTCCTGGGTATGAACGAGTTCAGGCCGGGCTGAAGATTTCGGTCGTCTCGCCTTCAGAATTGCGGCGGGCGCTGGTTTGACGCGGCGAGGATAGGCTCATTCCCTCAAATTCCAGGCTTGAGTCCTGGGGCCAATGAAGCATTATCCAGGGTGAGATGCAATTCGTGGATCAGAGCGTGGACGTTGCATAGAACTCACTCCGAAACTCCCGGGATTATGAAACTTATGAAGAGGATCGCCCTGGCCTGGACCACCGTCTTTGTGTCGCTCCAGGCGCTCGGCCAAGGCACAGTCATTTTGAACAACCGATTGCCCGGCACATTCGACGCCCGGGTCGTCCTTGCGGACGGCACCGGCGCGGGTGCCGGATGGTCCGCCCAGCTTTACGTGCAGAAGGCGGGAGCGTGGCAAGCGGCTCCGCCGCCCACAACCTTCCAAACTGGCCCCGCGAGCGGCTACGTGAATTCAATCACCGTTTCCGTTCCCGGTGTTCCCGGTGGCGCCCAGGCCACGTTGCTCATCCGCGCCTACAACGGCGCGACTTTTGAAACCTCGGCGCTGCGGCTCGAATCCAATCCGTTCACGGTCGTGTTGGGGGGCGGGCTTCTCCCGCCGCCCAATCTCGTCGGCCTGAGCAAATTCACCGAGGTCAGCGCGCGTGACGCGCCGGCATTCGTCACGGCGATGTTGCCGAGCGGCGGTTACGCGCCCGGCGCCACGCTGATCGTCACCTTGAAAGCTTCACCCAGCGCCGGAACCAGTGTCTATGCAATCGAGGATCGGCCCCCCGCGAACTGGGCCGTGAGCAAAGTGAGCGACGAAGGCAAGTTTGATGCGAACACGGGGAAGGTGAAGTTCGGGCCGTTCTTCGACGGCAATCCGCGGACTTTGACCTACACCGTGACGCCGCCCCCGCGCGAGACGGGTGAAAAAGAGTTTGCCGGCAGCGCGTCCGCCGACGGCGTGAGCGCCCCGATCGGTGGAGACCGGAAAATCGAGTTGATCAAACTCCATCCGGCCGACAACAGCCCGCCGGATTCCCGAATCACCATCAACGAAGCGACCGCGTACGGCGCGGCGTGGCGGAAAGGCGCGACGTGGGTCAGCGGGCCGAATCCCATCCCGATCGATTACGTCACGCGAGCCGGAACGCTGTGGAAGAATGGAGAAACTTACGCGATCAATCCGAAGGTGAGCGGCCCGCCGCTTTGGTGGGTGAATACGACGAGCGGGAACTTGAGAGGCCTCGGGCTCCAGAACTACGTCTCGCGCATTGCCAGGCCGGATACGGCCACGAGTACTGCGCCGTCGCGGTTCGTGCCTGGGGAGAACTTCAAAGTGCAATTGTCTGTGAAACCGATGCCTGGGGTTTCCGTTTACGCCGTGGAGGATCGTGTTCCACCGGGAGTCCGCGTCACGGCGATCAGCGGCGCCGGAGAATTCGATTCGGTTAACCGCCGGGTCAAGTGGGGGCCGTTCTTCGATAGCAACCCGCGGGAGATGAGTTATGAGATTGCCACGGATCCAGGAACGCCAGACGTGTTGACGCTGGGTGGAGTCGTGTCGTTCGACGGCGTGAACCTTCCGACCGCCGGACCACGGCAATCCCACGCCACCAGCCGGCTGGGAATTTTGCCGCGTCTGCCAGGCGGCGAATTCCAGATCAGTGTGAACGGACGGCAATACGAGAAGTACCACATTGAGGTTTCGACCAATCTTGAAGATTGGCAGCCGCTGACGACTGCCCTGAACCAGAACGGCATCGTGGTGTTTGCGGATCCGGAAGCAGGACGCGCCCTACTGCGCTTTTATCGCGCGGTCGGGCATGGCTCTGATCCGCAGTGAGGCCGCAGCGTCTTACTCACCCTGATTATGCAAACTCTGAATCGAACCCATTTCTTTTGCTTTGGTCTCGCTCTTCTCGCCGCGTACGGCTTTGCCGCCAACGTACGCGGAGCCGGGTTATCGAACGTGGCGCGGCCCACCATCACGCGGCAACCAGCCGGCCAAACGGTCCTGGAAGGAACCAACGTCACGTTCATCGTGACCGCCTCCGGGACGCAGCCGATCCGGTATCAATGGCGCTACAACGGGAACAACATCACCGGCGCGACCAGCGCCAGTTACTCGATCAGCCGTGTGCAATCCAGTCAGACGGGCAATTACAGCGTCGTGGTGAGCAACGCGGGCAGGTCTGTGACCAGCCAAAATGCGTCGCTGACGGTGCTGCAGCCGGTGGCTTTCAGGGTGGTCCAGAGTTTTGGGGGGCGCGGCACAGCCAACGGGCTTTTTGAGTATCCGCAAGGCATGGGCCTGGCGGGCAATGGCGAATTGCACGTCGTTGATGATACGAACCGGCGCGTCCAGGTTTTTGACCGCGAGACCTGCGCGTACAAGCGCCAGTACGCGGATGGGCTTTACTACCCCAACGACGTGGCGATTGACAGGGCGGGAAACGCGTACGTTTCGGAGTACGGGGCCAGCATTTACGCCTACGCCGCGGACGGGAAAGCGGTGCGCAATTTCTCGACCGAACCTTCCGGTGCGAGGCCGTTCCCTGGCGGCATCTCCATTGATCCCACCAGCGGGAACCTGGTCGTGGCGGGCGCGCCGACCGAGACTTGACGAATCTCGGTGTGGACCCCCGAGGGCAAGTTGGTGCGCGCCTGGCCGGCGCCCCAGGCGTACGACGTGTGGGTTTCGGCGTCCGGAGAGATCTTTGCCGTCGGCTGGACGAAAGTCTTGCGCTACGACTCGTCTGGAAGGCTGCTGGGAGAATTCACCGTGCGGGGCGACGGAGCGATGGCGATCACCGGCGACAACCGCGGCGTCCTGTTCGTCACGTACTTGTACTCCAACCAGGTGGATGCTTACCGGCAAACGGGGTTCCTGCTCGGCTCTTACATTTTGCCTTCGGGCGCGACACCGACGCAGCCGCTTTCGGGGCACACCTTTGCGGTAGCTTACAGCGATAGCGGACATCTTTTCGTCACCGACCGAGTGAACCACAGGGTTTTGAAGCTCGCGGTGGAGAATCCCGCGCGACCGGTGATTGTCAAACAACCACAAAGCCAGACGCTCGTCATTGGTTCGACAATTACTCTGAGCGTCGAGGCGACGGGCACGCCGCCGCTGACCTTTCAATGGCGGAAAAATGGCGCCGTGATCTCCGGGGCTACGAGCACAACGCTAACGTTGAACAATGCCACGGCTGCGACGGAGGGCGGCTACACCGTGGTGGTTTCCAACAGTCTGGGCTCGGTTACGAGTGAATTGGCCATCGTCTCGCTCCCCGCTGTCTTCGTCGAACGGCAGCTTCCTTCCACTTATTCCGCCGGCACGAAGCTGAGTGTGACACTGCAGGCCTCGCCGCCCGCGGGCGCCAGTGTTTATGCGGTTGAAGATCGCCCGCCGGCCAACTGGGTGGTGAGCCAAATCAGCGACGGCGGCGCTTACGACGCGAATAACAAAAACGTGAAGTGGGGTCCCTATTTCGACGCGAATCCACGAACCCTGACCTATGTGGTCACACCGCCGTTCGGAGAGACGGGCGCAAAGGAGTTTACCGGGATGGCTTCGGTCAATGGCGTCGGCAGCGCCATTGGAAGCGATCGCGTCATCCAGCTCGCCAGTTTACACCCGGCCGACACCAACCCGGCGGACAGCCGGATCACACTCGACGAAAGTGACGGCCTACGGCTCGGCCTGGCGGAAAGGTTCGCCCTGGCCGACTCCGCCGAGTCCGATCTCGATAGATTACGTCACCCGATGCGCCGCGCTTTGGAAAGACGGTGAAAGTTACATTTTGGATCCAAAGATCCCCGCCCCGCCGCTCTGGTGGGTTAACCCACCCGCCGCACGACCGTTGGGCCTTATGGGCGCGGTCGATAAGGCCCCAGGGCTTTCGGCGGGCAGCGTCTTGCCGCCGGCGTTCGTGGCCGGCGAGGTCTTCAAGGTTCGGCTGGCGATCCGCACCACGCCGGATGTTTCCGTGTATGCGGTCCAGGATCAGATTCCAGCCGGTTGGACAGCGCAGAATCCCAGCGACGGCGGAGCGATCGATGCGGTCAACAGTCAGGTGAAATGGGGCCCCTTCTTTGACAACACGGCTCGTGAATTGACTTACGAAGTCGTGCCCAGCTCGAAGCCGGAGAAAACCGTCGCCTTTGCCGGGGTCGCCTCTTTCGACGGCAACATCCTTCCCATCACCGGGCAAAGGGAAACCCGCGCTTCAAGCCGGCTGGGGTCGAAGGGAGCCGGAGTCTCCGGCGGCCAGTTCCGATTCAATCTGACGGGCAGTCCGGGCGAAAGTTACGTCATCGAGGCCTCGACGGACTTGCTGAACTGGACGCGGGTCGGGGAGGTGAAGTTCGTGGACGGGGTCGCCACGTTCAGCGACCCGGCGGCCGTCAGCATTCGCGGGCGTTTTTACCGCGCCATCGCGCCATAACGCGACTCAATAGCGCCGCTGTTTGTCCACCACGTTGCGCAGAGGCCGGCCTGTCAGGAAGCGTTCGATGTTCTCGCGATAAAGCTGCAGCCGGCGCTCTTGCAGATGATCCGAGTTCGTCGCGTTGTGCGGCGTGATGGTGACGTTCGGCATCGACCACAGCGGATGATTGCCCGGCAGCGGTTCCGGATCGGTCACGTCCAGGCCCGCCGCACGAACTTTGCCGGACTTCAAAGCCGCCGTGAGCGCTTCGGTATCGAGGACTTCCCCGCGCGAAACGTTGATGATGTAAACGCCGTCCTTCATCAGCCCAAACTCACTGGAGCCAAGGACACGCTTCGATTCCGGCGTCAGCGGCGTGCAACTGATGACCACGTCGGCCTGCGGCAAAAGCTTGTGCAGTTCGTCCGGCTTGCGGACTTCCTCGACGGCGCGCATGAAGGGAATGTCTTTCGGATCGACCGCCAGGACGCGCATGCCAAACGCAAAACAGCGCTCCGCCACTTGCGTGCCGATGCCGCCCAGGCCGATGATGAGGACGGTCTTGCCGCGCAGCTCGATTTGCGGGAGACGGTTGCCGCGTTGAAAGCCGACCTTCGTCATTTGCTCGTTGTGAAACTTGAGATCGCGCGTGTGATTCAGCAACAACGCCAGGGCATGATCGGCAATCTCCGGCCCCATAATGATCTTCGCGTTCGTGAGCAGGACCTGGCTGTCTCGGACCGCCTGCTCGGCCAGGGTGGTCTCAACACCGGCACTGTGGGTTTGAATCCACTTCAGTTTCTTGCCAGCCGCGACGATTTGAGGGGCGGGGTTGTTTGCTCCGAAGCCAACGATCGCGTCGGCGTCAGCGACCTTGGCGAGCAAATCTTGCGACGTGCTGAAGGGGACCAGATCCAGATTGGAATGGCGCTCGGTGAGCGATTGGAGGTCGTTCAGGTTGCCCGCCGGGACGAGCACTTTGACCTTCTGAGCAAGAGCGGATGGCGCTGCCAGAAGCAACGCGGCGGCAAAGACAAAAACGAATGCAGGAAGATTAGGTCTCCGGGTCATGATAGCCCCGTGCGTAGTCCTATCAGCGCCGGGCGTCAAGCGGATTTGCGCCAGGATGGAGAATTCCTCTGGACGCATTCACTGCTCATCCTGCTTCGTCCTCGGTTTGCCCGCCCGCAGCACGCGCAGGGAGAAGCCCTGGCCGTTCTCGAACGGCTCGACCTTCGCTTCGATCTCCAGCACCGGATACCGGACCGTCGCCAGGCCGTAGCTCTTGTATGTTTGCGCGAAGAGCTCGGTTTCGACCATCCCGGTCCAGTCTGCCAGCGTGAGGAATTTCATCGGCTCGCCGGTGGTCTGGTGATGGACGCGCTGTTCGACCACGAGGCCGCATGTCGTGATAGTCTGGCCGGCAAATTCGCCGAGGCGGTTCACCGGGCAATAAGTGTCCCACGCCACGTCGTCGAACAATTCGAGCGGATGCCCGCTGACGGCAAACCCGAACAACTCGGTCTCCCCGATCAGGCGTTCCCGGCGAGACGGTTCGTGAAGAAAGTCTGCCGGAAGAACGCGGAAGGCCGGAGGCAAACCCGCCGTTTCACCGAAGTTTAATTCCGCATTCCGCATTCCGCGCTCCGCATTCTTGACGAGGTATTGGGCTTGCCAGAATTGGCGGGTGCGCGTCTCGCCGAACTCGTCGAAAGCGCCGGCGCGAATCATCGCTTCCAATTCCTCGCCGGACGGCTCGACGCGGCGGAAAAAATTGTCCATCGAAGCGAACGGCCCTTGCTGGCGCGCCGCGAGCAAGTTCTCCGCAGTGCGGGCGGTGAGGCCTTTCATGCGCGTTAGCGGCACGCGGATAAACAAGGCAGAGGGTGGAAGGCAGAAGGAAGAAACGGCTTCCTTCTGGCGCCTCTCGGTTTTTAAGCACTGGGCCGAATGGGCGCTCTCTTCCCCCTCACCCCGGCCCTCTCCCTTGGGGAGAGGGAGGAATGATGCCCGGCGTTGGTCAGGAAGGGAGGCTTCGGGTTGTCCCACGACGGCGACAACGCTCCCCTCTCCTTGGGGAGAGGGACAGGGTGCGGGGAAAGGAAGCGAACTTCGACCCGGCGCATTGGATTCGCCAAGCACGCTAAACTCCGGTCCGGGTGCGTTCACCGACGGCGGCTGCAATTTCAAGCCGAGCCGATGGCATTCGAGCACGTAAACGACCGGATCGTAAAATCCTTTGCCGTTGCTCAGCACCGCCGCCATGAACTCGGCGGGGAAATAACGTTTGAGCCACGCGGATTCATACGCCTCGACGCCGTACGCCGTGCTGTGCGCTTTGCAGAACGCGTAGCCCGCGAATCCCGTCACCAGATCCCACACTTCAGCCGTCTTCGCCAATGTGTGGCCACGGGCGCGCGCCGATGCGAAAAATTCCCCGCGAATTTCTTCGATGACGCGGCGTTTCTGTTTGTTGAGGGCGCGGCGCAACACATCGGCGCGGCCCGGCTCCAGGCCCGCGAAGGCTTCGCAGATTTGCAGGATGTGCTCCTCATAAATCACCAACCCGTACGTGCTCCGCAAGCAAGTTTCCAGCGACGAATGCGGATAGGTCACGGGTTCCATCCCTTGATAACGCCGGGTGAACGCCAGCTTCTTGCCTTCGTTCGCCGCCCCGGGCCGGATGACGCTCACGATGGCGATCAAACCGTCGATCTCGCGAACATTGCACATGCGCGAAAGGCTCGTCATCGCGGGGGACTCGATATGGTGCACCGCGCGCGCGTGGCCGCTGGCGATCATGTCCCACACTTCCGGGTCTTGCCACGGTTCGGGGTTTGTTTGAAACATGGGTGGCACGGGCGACTCGCCCGTTCCAGTCGGCGACCCGCCGACCGGAATTCGATGCGCCGTCCGGACAAGACTGGCGTCAGAATTGGCAAACGCACTCGCCCTTCCGTCCGGCGAGTCGCCGGACGGCACAGGCGGGTCGCCTGTGCTACCCAGCAGCAACTGGCCGCTGGCCTTGTCGCGCGCCACGCAATGCTCCAGATCGATTTCGATGCCGCGCTCGCCGAGCATCGCCTTCACGTCGCGCATCGCCGCCAGGCCGCCTTGCGCCAGGATGTCCATCTTCACGAGGCCGACGGCTTCGACGGCCTCCATATCGAAATGCGTCGTGGGGCAGCCCTTGTTCGAAATGAACGTCGGTGTCAACTCGTGCATCGGCTGACGCGAGAGCACCAGGCCGCACGGGTGCATCTTCGGATAACGCGGCACGCCGTCGAGGAACTCGGCCATTTGCAGCGCCGTTTTGTAGGGCTCTTCATCGAGCGGCAACTCGCGGTTTTCCGGGCTGGCGCGCAGCATCTCGACCAATCCTTCACCGCCGCTCGGAGCCGGTTCGTCCGGCACCCAGCCGCCGCCGAAACTCCACGGGAAATGCTCGGTGAACTTCCGCACTTCGCGTTCCGCGACGCCGAGCACTTTGGCCACTTCCGCAAACGCGCTCCGGGCTTGGAACGTCGAGAATCCGCCGACCACAGCGCAATGTTCGGGGCCGTATTTCTCGAAGATCAGTTGGACCACGTCGTCCTTGAAGTCGTGCGCGAAATCGATGTCGATGTCGGGCAACTTGTGCAGGGCCATCCGTTCCTTGTTGAGGAAGCGGCGGAAATAAAGGTCGAACCGAATCGGACAGACGCTGCTGATCCCGAGGCAATAGCAGACGAGCGAATCCGCCGCCGAGCCGCGGGTGATCCAGTCGATGCCGCGCCGCCGGCATTCCTGGAGAAAATCCCAGGTGATCAGGAAATATTCTTCGTAACCGACTTCCGTGATGATGTTCAGTTCCGTCTCAATTTGAGACTTGAGATTGGCGATTGGTGATTGGCGATTGGCAATTGGCGTATGAAGGAAGCGTGATTCGTGATTCGTAAAACGTGAAACGTAATGCGCCCCACCTGACACCTGACACCTGGCCTCTGACCCCTCTTCGGTAACGTGGCCGTAGCGTTCCTGAAGTCCGCGATGAACGAGTTGCCGCAAAAACTCGCTCGGAGACGAGCCGTCCGGCGCGGTGAACGCGGGGAATTGCGGCTTTCCGAACGGGAACTCGAAGTTGCAGCGCTCGGCGATTTCGAGCGTGTGCCGCATCCAGTCGGGATGCTCCCGGCAACCGGCGGCCATCTCGCTCGGCGCGCGGAAATGCAGCCGCCCTCCCAGACGCTTCTCCGGATGTGCTTCCCGCAAGAACGTCAGCGTGCGGATGCTTTGCACGATGTCGTATTTCTGGCGGTCTTCGGGCGTGGCATAATGAACCGCAGGCGCCGCGACGGCCGGGAAATCCGCCGGCATCTCCCGCGCGGTGACGAGACGATAGAAGCGCCCCGGAAACAACTCCGCCAACTGGACGTCCTCCCCGACCGCAACCAGTCCTTCGAGCAACGCAGCATGATACCGCAAGAACGTGGAAGGAATGGAAGCCCGTTGCCGCCCGGCCACGCTGCCTTCTTCACTCTGTCTTTCATTCGACGCCGCACGCGTCCTGCGGACACCCTCTCCGCTCTGGTATCTGCTTAGCGGAGCGCGGCCGTCCTCGGCCGCAGCAACGTTTGCACGTTCTTGCGCGTCGGTCTCGTCGTTGCCGTTAGCGATGTCTGGCGCTGCTGCGCCCGGGGACGGGCGCGCTCCGTCGTCGGCCTTTTTCGAAAGCAACCGGCAAAGGTTGTGATAGCCGCGCGCGGACTCGACGTAGAGGAGCAGCGGTTTGCCTTCGACGCGCAATTCCGCGCCCAGGATTGGCTTTACACCCGCGTCCTTCGCCGCCGACACGAACTCAACCGCGCCGTGCAGATTCCCGATGTCCGTGAGCGCCACAGCAGGCAGGCCGTGCCGTTTTGCCAGCTCGACGATCGCCGTCGGCGAAAGGGCGGAGTCAAGAAATGAATAATGGCTGTGCGCGCGGAGGGGAATGCAGCAGCCGACGCGAGAGGCGGATTTTAGTCTAATATTCAGTTTAAGAGAGTTAGGAGATCAGTGAAATTTTGCGCGGCCTGAGAAAACTCGCAAGGATCAACACCGAGGCGATTTCACACCGCGACGAGTCGCCGGGAAGAAAGACCAGAAAAATCAAAGCGAGAATTGCTGGCCGAGCAGCGTTGTGGCTTAATCCCCGCAACCACTTATGAAATCATCCGCCTTCCGGGCCACTATCATTGGATTGCTTTTCTCGGAGTGCCTGGCCGCCTCCGCTAGCGAACTGCGCGTGGGCGCCGCCGCCGTCAACATCACGCCGCCGGTCGGGATCGGCATGGCGGGTTATTATTTCGAGCGCGGCGCGCAGGGCACGAACGACGATCTGTTCGCCAAGGCCATCGTCCTTGAGCAAGGGGACGTGCGAGCCGCCCTCGTCGGCCTGGACTTGATCTCGACGACGCGATCGATGGTCGAAGCCGCCCGCCGCGAAATCGAGCAAACGACGGCGTTGCGCGGCGACCGCGTCATGATCAGCGCCACGCACGCGCACACGGGTCCGGTGCTGGCCCGGCGCAGCACGCGGGAATCTTCGCAGGGCGGCGACACCGATCTTTCGCAACGCTATTCGGACGAGCTGCCCCGGCGCATTGCGGAAAGCGTGCGCCTGGCCGCGTCGCGATTGCAGCCGGCGCGCGCCGCGGTCGCGACGGGCCGCGAAGAACACCTCAGTTTCAATCGCCGCTTTTTCATGAGCGACGGCACCGTGGGCTGGAATCCAGGCAAGCTGAATCCGAAGATCGTCCGGCCCGCCGGCCCCATCGATCCTGACGTGGGCGTCGTCTTGCTCGAAGCGCCCCGCGAGAAATTTCCGGCGGAACCGCTCGCCACTTACGTGAACTTTGCCATGCATCCCGACACAGTCGGCGGCGAATATTTCTCAGCCGATTATCCCGGCACGCTGTCGCGAATCCTGGCCGCCTACAAAGGCGCGGCCATGCTGACGCTTTTCGCCAACGGCACTTGCGGGAACATCAACCATATCGACGTCCAATGGGCCGGTGCGCAGAAAGGGCCTCAGGAAGCGCATCGTATCGGGACCGTTCTGGCGGCGGCGGTTTTTCAAGCTTACAAACAATTGCAGCCCGTGAAGGAGAGGCCGTTGCGCGCGCAAAGCGAAATCGTCAAGCTGCCCCTGCCGGAGATCAAACCGGAAGACGTCGAGAAGGCCCGCGCCACCGTCAAACGCTATAGCATGAAAGACAATTCCGGTTTCATGGAAAAGGTCCAAGCCTTCAAAGCGCTCGACGTGGCCGCGCGGGAAGGCAAACCGCTGGAGGTCGAGGTGCAGGCGATTGCGCTCGGCGACGATCTGGCCTGGGTGAGTTTGCCGGGGGAAATTTTCGTCGAGCTTGGATTGGCGATCAAGCAGGCGTCGCCCTTCCGTTACACGATGATCGCGGAGCTGGCGAACGGATCGATTGGCTACATCCCGAACCGCGAAGCCTATCCCCAAGGCAATTACGAAGTCGTCAGCGCCCGCTGCGCGGCTGGTTCGGGTGAAATGCTGGTCGATGCGGCGCTGAGATTGCTGAACGCGTTGAAGCGGTGAAGAGTTACGTCGTTACAACGTTAAATCGTTAATCGTTAAATCGGTTAAATGCGAGTTACTGTGCAGACCGTGGGATTGACGACAGATCGACCGGAGAACCGTGCGCAGATTTTCAATCTGCTGTATCGCCGATTTCCAATCGGCAGGGCACCGGCAAGTCTCAGCGTGCTCGGACTGGGAGACGCCCCGCAGCATACAATCTGCGATACGGCAGAGTGCCGCTCTGCGCTACGAGCTTTGTCGTCCATCCCGCGGACCAAGCAGTAACAGGTGAGAGATTCCGCGCGGTGAAGAATTACCTATGAACTTATTGCGAACCACTTCCTCGGCTCTTTGCTTTTGGTGCGTCGCCATCGCTTCGCTTCAGGCTCAACAAACGGCTCCCGTCACGATCACGGTTACGGAACGCGGCAGCGGAAAACAAGTGCCTTGCCGCATCCACTTGAAGGACGCCGGCGGAAAGCCAGTGCGCGCTCCGGAGTTGCCTTTCTTTCGCGATCATTTTGTTTGTCCGGGTAAGGTCCGGCTTGAATTGCCGGTGGGAAATTACACCTGCGAGATCGAACGCGGCCCGGAATACAGCGTGGCCAGCGGGACGCTTCAGGTTCGCGAGCGGACCGAATCAGATTGGGGATTCCAGTTGAGTCGCCTGGCGGACCTGGCGGGCGAAGGCTGGTGGTCCGGCGAACTCCATGTGCACCGCCCCGTCCAGGACATTGAGTTGTTGATGGCCGCCGAGGATTTGCACGTGGCGCCGGTCATCACGTGGTGGAACAACCGAAATCTGTGGGCGACCAATCGTCCGCCGGAAAAATTGCGCGTCCGCTTTGGCGAGAATCGGTTCTATGAAGTCATGGGCGGCGAAGACGAACGCGAAGGCGGAGCGCTGCTTTTCTTCAACCTCAAGCAACCGCTGCCGATCACGGCTGCGCAACGCGAGTATCCGTCGCCCATGCAATTCCTGGCGCAAGCTCGCCAGCACGCCGGCGCGTGGGTCGATATCGAAAAGCCGTTTTGGTGGGATGTGCCGACGTGGCTGGCGAGCGGCCAGGCGGATTCGATCGGCCTCGCGAACAATCACATGTGCCGCGACCAAATGTACGTCTCGGAAGCCTGGGGCAAGCCCAGGGACACGCAGCGTTTGCCGCCGCCACGCGGGAACGGCCTCTGGACCCAGGAGATTTACTATCACATTTTGAACTGCGGCTTGCGCCTCCCGCCCTCCGCCGGCAGCGCGTCCGGCGTGCTGCCCAATCCGGTGGGCTATAATCGCGTCTATGTTTATCTCGGCAAGAAACTCGATTACGACAAATGGTGGGAGGGCTTGCGCGCCGGGCGGTCGTTCGTGTCGAACGGGCCGCTCCTTCGATGCCGCGCCAACGGCAAACTTCCCGGCAGCGTTTTCTCCGCGCGAAAGGGGAAGGAAGTGAACCTCGAGATCAAAGCTGAGTTGACCACGCGCGATCCGATCTCTGGTCTCGAGGTCGTCAAGAACGGCCGGGTCGAGCAGCGCGTTTCGTTCGAGGAATGGAGGAAAACCGGGAGGATCGGGAAGCTGAGATTCAACGAGAGCGGCTGGTTCCTGGTGCGCGCAATTGCGGACAACACGAACACGTTCCGGTTCGCCTCCACCGCGCCATTCTACGTGGAGATCGGAGAGGCCAAACGCCGCGTGAGCCGAACTTCCGCGCAGTTCTTTCTGGACTGGGTCCGCGAACGCCGGCAGCGGGTGAAGTTGGACAACTCGTCCCAGCGCGCCGAAGTGCTGGCCTACCACGAAAAGGCCGAGAAATTCTGGGCGGACCTGTTGAGCAAAGCCAACGCGGATTAGTTTAGTTTAGTTTAGCCGCGGGGAACGCAGCGCGGCAAAGCCAGGCAGAGCCGCAGCCGAATCGTTACAACGTTGAAAGTCTATCCCACGGACCGAGCAGTAGTGCCCGAAGCTTTGCCAGAAGGGCTACATTGTGTGGGCAAACAGGAGTCGGCATGAAAGGAGAATCTACTGTCTTGCGAGGTCTGACTGTGCTTTGGCTCTGTTTTCTCTGTGCCCTCTTGTTGAAACCAATGACCGGCTTCGTTCCGAACAGGAGGGAACAAAGTCAACAGAGGCTATTGAACTTTTCGGTCTCTACGGCGAAGCAACTGCCAGCCTGGCCCGCACATCGTCCGGCAGTGGAATTGTCTCCTGTTGTCCGAGCCACGCGAAGGCTTGCGGCAGATCGGCGAACTTCCCCTCCAGTTGCGCTTCGTAAGCCTGCTTGACGATGGACCCAAGTGCCGGCCCCGGTTTCCAACCGAGTTCGATCAGGTGCCGCCCCATCAGGATCGGTTTCGGCGCGTGGGTCTGGACCTTCAGCGCGGCAGCCCTGGCCTGCAATTCCAGCGCGCCTTCCGGAACGGTCTGCGGTTTCGGAGGCCGGCCCATCGCGTCGGCCGTGATGATCAAACAGAGGTGCTCGATCGATTCCGGTTCCAGCCGTTTGGCGAGCCGGCGCACGGAGCGATCCGTGATCGTCTGCAAATGCGCGAGATGGTTGGCCACGAGCGGCAGCACCCGGTCGCGGATCGCTTGCGGCGCGTTGATCCGCCGCAGGAATTGCTCCGCGAGCGGGCCGCCCGCCTCCTCGTGGCCGGGCGACACGATGCGCATTCTCCCGTCCTTGCGCGCGCGCATCGTCGTGGAAGGTTTCCCAAAATCGTGCGCCAGGACTGCGAGCAGGAAGACGATTCTCGACTCCGGATCCGCTTGCTGCCAGCCCGCCTGGCGGACCAGCGCGTCGCAGCAGTGGCACGTGTGCACGAACACGTCGCCTTCCGGATGCCAGTCCGGTTCCTGCGGCACGCCGCGCAAGGCGTTCAATTCCGGGAAATGCTCGATCCATTCCGTCGCCGCCAGAAACTTCAAACCCGCGGACGGGACCGCGCTTTGGCCGGCCCACTTGAACCATTCCTCGCGCACGCGTTCGCTAGCCAGTTCGCCGTAGCTTCCTTTCATCCTGCGGCAGAGCGCGACCGTCTCTGGCGCAGGCGCCAGGTTGAACCGGGAGGCGAATTGCATGCCGCGCAACACGCGCAGCGGATCTTCGGCGAAAGCTTCGCTCGTGTGGCGCAAAATCCGGTTCTTCAAATCCGCTTCTCCGCCGAAAAAATCCAACACCTGCCGGGTTCGCGGATCGAACAGGAGCGCGTTGATCGTAAAATCCCGGCGGGCGGCAGCTTCCTTCAAGGAAATCCCCGGATCGAAAGTGATTTCAAAACCTTTGTGGCCGGGCGCGACTTTGGAGTCGCGGCGGGGAATGCTGAAGTCGAACGTGGAACCGCGAGTGGTCGTCAGCTTCACGACGCCGAATGATTTTCCCACCAGGTCGGGCCTCCCCCAACGCGACAGCGCGGCCACCAATCTGTCGTAGCCGATCCCAAAAACCTCGACGTCGAAATCCTTGTTGGGAATGTCCAGCAGCCAGTCCCGCACACAGCCGCCGACGTAATGCGCCGCCCTCAATTCCGGCGTGCCCGCCAGGATTTGGGAGAGTTCGTCCGGTGCAATGAAGTTCATCGAAGCCAGAATGAGCCACAGTTTGCGGCGCTCGGCAACAACAGGCAGAAATTTGATAGGGGTAGGGATGACACACGAGCGTCACCCCTCCCTCCGAACCGGACGGGCGGATTTCCCGCATCCGGCTCTCCGGTTGATGGGGTCTCGACGAGAGAGAGAGCACCTTTCGTGCGGTCTCCAAGGCCGCCTTCCGTTCAACAGTCTCAACCAAGTCATCGCTTGGCTGACTCCCCTGCGGCACAGCCCGCGCAGGCACTCGCGGCGGTTTATGGCCT
>Ga0194126_10001052_pt1 | contig 46519 bp, 44 predicted proteins | sample TA2KigC150mmetaG_FD_148641 | JGI IMG/M metagenome (GOLD analysis project Ga0194126, IMG submission 148641) | Freshwater microbial communities from Lake Tanganyika, Tanzania - TA2015035 Kigoma Deep Cast 150m | ecosystem: Environmental > Aquatic > Freshwater > Lake | place: Tanzania: Lake... | reverse complement strand
CGGGATGGTCATCAGGGTGTTGGCGGTGGTGATGAACATCACCTTCGAGAGGTCGAAGGCCAGTTCCAGGTAGTGGTCGCTGAAGGCGTGGTTCTGTTCCGGGTCGAGCACTTCCAGCAGCGCCGAAGATGGGTCGCCGCGGAAATCGTTGCCGAGTTTGTCGATCTCGTCCAGCATGAAGAGCGGATTGGCCGTCCCGGCGCGTTTCATGGTCTGGATGATGCGGCCCGGCAGGGCGCCGATATAGGTGCGGCGGTGGCCGCGGATCTCGGCTTCGTCCCGCACGCCGCCGAGCGAGACGCGCACGAACTTGCGCCCCAGCGCCTCGGCAATGGAGCGCCCCAGCGAGGTCTTGCCGGTGCCGGGCGGACCGACGAAGCACAGGATCGGCTGGCGTTCCTTCTTCGGCTTCAGGCTGCGGACGGCAATGTATTCCAGGATGCGTTCCTTGGGCTTCTTCAGGCCGTAGTGGTCCCGGTCCAGCACCCGCCCCGCGTGGCGCACGTCCAGGTTGTCCTCGGTCATGCTGCGCCAGGGTAGTTCCACGATCCAGTCCAGGTAGGAGCGGATGATGCCCACTTCGGGCGCCATCTGCGGCATCTGGTTCAGGCGGTCGATCTCTTTCATCGCCGCCGCCCGGGCCTCGTCCGGCAGGTCGGTCTTCTCCACCTTCTGGCGGATGTCGTTCAGGTCGCGCGACCAGATGTCGCCCTCGCCCAGTTCGGTCTGGATGGCTTTCATCTGCTCCCGCAGGTAGAACTCGCGCTGGCTCTTATCCACCTCGCTCTGGACCTTGGTATGGATCTGGTCCTCAAGTTCCAGTACATCCAGTTCCTGCGCCAGCAGTTTATTGACGCGCTGCAGCCGCTGGCGGGGGTTGAACATCTCGAGCAGTTTCTGTTTCTCTTCCAGGGTGATGGAAATGGCGGTGGCGATCATGTCCGCCAGCCAGCCGGGCTCGGAGATGTTGATGGCGAAGAGGTGGGCTTCCTCCGGGATGGAGCGGTCCAGTTGGACGCAGCGGTCGAAGAGGTCGACGGCGGTGCGCATCATGGCCTGGGTCTGCCGGTCGGCCTCGGGCGGTTCCTCCACGACCCGCGCCCGCACCTTGATGACCGGTTCCAGGCGGGTGTATTCAACCACCCGCACCCGCCGCCGCCCCTGCACGAGGGCCGAACTGGAGCCGTCGGGCATCGAGAGCAACCGTCCGACCGCCAGTTCGACGCCGGTGGGTAAAAAGTCGCCCGGCGCCGGCTCCTCGAGTTCCGGGTCGCGCTGGGTCAGGCCGATGACGGTCTGGTTGCGAGACTGGGCTTCGTGGATCGCCAGCAGGGAGGCCTGGCGCGCCACGAAGACCGGCGTGACCATGTGCGGGAAGATGACCAGGTCGCGCAGCGGCAGCACCAGGGCTTCGATGATCCCGTCATCATCGGCGGTCAGGTTCGGCACCCGGTAGAGTTCCTCCGTGCGCTGGGTGATGGCCGAGGAGATGTTCTCGTCTTCGTTCCAATCCGAATAATTCATTCCAGTTTCCTTTTCCGCCAGGCAGTCATCGCCTCGGCGGTGACGAACATCGAGCCGGCCGCCAACACGACCGACTGTTCCCCGGCAAGTCCCAGCGCCCGTTCGAGGGCGGCCGCCGGCGGGGTGACCGCTTCGCACGGGACTTCAGCCTGGCGCGCCAGTTCGAGGACCCGTTCCGGGTCGAGGGCGCGCGGGTGGTCGGCGCGGGTGGCAATGATCCGGCCCAGGCGTGACCTCCAGGCCGCGAACATGCCCGCGATATCCTTGTCTTCCGAAGCGCCGAAGATGAGGATGACCTGCTTTCCGGGGAAATAGTCATCCAGCGCCTGGCGCAGTTTTTCAGCCGAGTCCTGGTTGTGGGCCGAGTCGAAGACGACCGGCGGCCTGCGGCTCACCACCTGGAAACGGGCAGGCCATTTTACTTCAGAAAAGCCGCGTGCGACAGCCTCCTGCGGCAGGTCCAACCCGCTGGCATGGAGAGCGGCATAGGCCGTGGCGGCATTCTCGACCTGGTAGGCGCCCAGCAGGGGGATGCGGAGAAGAAGCGGTTTTTGATGGACGATGGACGGTGGACGGTGGACGATCTCCAGAGTTTGTCCATCGAGCGAGCGCTCTCCCGCCTCGAAGGTCACTTCGCGGCCGACGAGGGTCAGCGGGGCGCGGCGTTCTGCGGCCACTTCTTCCAGGACTGCCAGGGCTTCGTCCTTTTGCGGCGAGGAGACGACCGGCACGCCGGCCTTGATGATGCCGGCCTTTTCGCGGGCGATCTGCGCCAGGGTGTTGCCAAGCACCGCCATGTGGTCGTAGGAAAGGGAGGTGATAACCGCCACGCGCGGCGTGACGATGTTGGTGGCGTCCAGCCGCCCACCCAGGCCGACCTCGATCACCGCCGCGTCCACTTTTTGTTGGGCAAAGTACAAGAAGCCGATTGCGGTCGTGATTTCGAATGTCGTCAGCATGGGAATTTTGGCGACATGCGGTCTGACCATTTCGACCAATTGGACCAATTCAACATGTGAGACCTGCCGACCGTCTATTTGGATGCGCTCGGTGTAATCTTCCAAATGCGGCGAGGTGTAGAGGCCGGTACGGTACCCGGCAGCAGTGAGGGCCGAGGCCATCAACGCCGAGGTGGAGCCTTTGCCCTTGGTCCCGGCCACGTGCAGGGTGGGATACTTCTCCTGCGGGTCGCCGAGCAGGGACATCAGTTCCCGCATCCGGTCCAGGTTGAAGTCGGCCTGGGCCAGTTCGGAGGCTTTTTTGAGGCTATAATCCACGAAGGAATAGAGGTAATCGAGGGCGTTGTTGTAGGCGGTTTCCGTGTCCATATGTGAAAGCATTGTAATCGGCGGCTAGATGGAGTGCAAGAGGATTCCGCTGCGTGTCAGAAAAGGAGAGTCGTATATTCGGAAAACCCAAATCTGCCGTGGATGTCGATGGAGCCGTTGCAGCGATCATGAAATTCATGGATATGGACCCGATGTTCGCCGCCATCGTCAAAGGCATGATGGTGGGGACCGCGGTCCAGGCGCAGGCCATGGCGAAAGCCCTGCCCGGCGAACTGGCCAAAAAAGGCGCCTCCGCCGAGTTGATCGCCGCCGCCACCGCCCTCCAAAACATGGACGTGGCGCGCAAGGTGCGCGAACTGATCGCTGTGAAATGACCGGAATCTACACCCTCCGATAACCACATGCCCTCGCTTGACATACTCTTCTGGCGCTTGTATACTTTGTACAAACTGTACGTTTTATACAAAGGAGTGACAGATATATGATTATGTCAACTTTCAAGAGCGGCGAGGCGCGCTCGAAATTTCGTGACCTGCTCGACCAGGTATTGACCGGTGAAGGGGATGTGATGATCGAGCGCAACGGCAAGAGCGTGGCGGTCATCATCCCGGCAGTGGATTATGCACAAATCCAGGAGACACTCGAAGATATGCGCGCTGCCCGTCATGCTGCCGTCGCATACGAGGAATGGAAACGCAACCCGTCCGTTGCCCGTCCATGGGATGAGGTGGATGCGGAACTCGGAAACACTGGATGAGCGAGGCGCCCTGGCAAGTCATCATCCATCGCAAACCAGAGAAAATTCTCAGGCGACTGGATGGCGATGTGCTGGAACGCATCCAGCGCGCCATTCGCGGCCTGGCATCTGAGCCGCGCCCAACGGGTTTTAAAAAACTGTCCGGTTACGACAATTTATACCGAATCCGCGTGGGCGATTGGCGGATCATCTATGCCATCGAAGATGACAGACTGATTATCCTCGTGCTCGAAATCTCCACGCGCGGCAGCGCTTACCGCGACCTCTGATGATAGGCCTGCTCACCCTCCGCCTCCGCCTCCCGGCCTGCGCCTCGCTGAAAGAAAAGCGCAGACGGCTCAAGCCGCTGCTCCACCGCCTGCACCGCGAATTCAACGTCTCATCGGCCGAGATGGATTTGCAGGACAGGTGGCAGGAAGCGGTCATCGGCTGCGCCATGCTCGGCAATGACGCCGCACACTTGCAGTCTGCACTCGAGACGGTCCGTAAATGGGCCGAGGCCAACTGGACGGACGGGGATGTGCTGGATACAAAAATAGAATTATTGTAGGGACGAAAGGCGTGCGTCCTGCTTGAAAGAATCCGGGCGGACGGCGTCCGCCCCTGCCGGAGGAAATATGGATTTGCACCTGAAAGACAAACGCGCTCTCGTCACCGGCGCCTCGCGCGGACTGGGCTACGCCGTGGCATTGGCGCTGGCCCGTGAAGGCTGCCGGGTGGCGGTCAACAGCCGTGAGAGAAGCAGGATAGACCCGGCGGCGGAGACACTTGCGAAGGAAACGGGGACACAGGTATCAGGGATTGCAGGCGATGTCACCGACCCGGCTGTTCCCGCCCGGCTCGTGGAAAAGGCGGTGCGCGCCTTCGGCGGCCTCGACATCCTCGTCACCAACGCCGGAGGGCCGCCGGCCGGGAGTTTCGAGTCGTTCGATGACGCCGCCTGGCAGAAGGGGATCGACCTCTCGCTGATGAGTCACGTCCGGCTCATTCGCGCCGCTCTGCCGCACCTGCGCCAGTCGAAAGCCGCCAGTGTGCTGACCGTCACCTCGTACTCGGTCAAACAGCCGATCCCCAACCTGGCGCTCTCGAACAGCATCCGCGCCGCCACCGTCGGGCTGACCAAGAGCCTGGCGCTGGAACTGGGACGGGACGGCATCCGTTTCAACTCCATCCTGCCCGGCTGGACCGAGACCGAGCGCGTCACCGAGTTGATGACCTTCCGGGCGAAGCAGAACGGGACAACGGTCGAAGAAGAGATCGCGAAGCAGTCGAAGGACAGCCCGCTCGGGCGGATGGGGTCGCCCGAAGAGTTCGCCAACGCGGCTGTGTTCCTCGTCTCGCCCGCGGCCAGTTACGTCACCGGCGTGATGCTGACCGTGGACGGCGGGATGTATAAAGGTACAATGTAGACCAATCCAACCTGGAGGCTTATGAATACCTGTCTGAACTGCGAAAAGAACGAACAGCATGTCCCCCTGCTCTCATTGCGCTACCAGGGTGCGGATGTTTTCATCTGCCCGCAATGCCTGCCGGTGTTGATCCATAAACCGGCCAACCTGGCGGACAAACTGCCCGGCATGGAGCATGTCCAGCCGCCGAAGCACGAGCATTAGGCGGCGCGGTGGGTAAAAAAAGAGGCCGCAACGCTTGCGCGGCCTCTTTTTGCGTCCACTCATCAACCCGGGACGGCGTCCGGCAGTTCGGTCTCGATATTGCGGAGGCGCGGGGTCAGGTAGGCCAAACCGCTGACGAGCGCCGCCGCCAGGCCGGAGATGACGAACATCAGGCCGATGCCGCGCCCCGGCCCGATCCCCAGCAGCGGACCGAGGAAGGTGTTCGCCAGCGCGCCGCCTTCCCGCATCAGCGGCTCGAAAACGTGATCGGCCAACGGCCCGGCGCTCAGGTAAGCCAGCGGCATCATCGAGCGGGAGATCATGGCCCGCACCGAGAAGACCCGTCCCTGCACCTCGGGCATGACTTTCGATTGCCAGACCGCCATGCTGGCGCCGGAAGCCATCGGGATGAAGAGCATCATGATGAAGAATCCCACCGCCGGGAAGACCGGGCTGGCGCGCAACCCCGCCACCGCCAGGCCGATCACAGCCAGGGTGATGAACCCGATCACCGCCGGGATGCGCCGGTTTTTCGGCCCGCCCCAGGTGGACATCAGCAGGCCGCCCGCCAGCATCCCCGCCCCGGTGACGGTCTGCACCCCGCCCAGGGCGGCAGGCGAGTGGGCGGACAGGATCATCGGAGACATGAGCACGCAGGAGAAATTCAGCAGGAAGTTGACCATGGCATAGTAGAGCAGCAGGCCGAGCAGTCCACCCCGCGAGCGGATGAAATTCCAGCCAATGGCGAGGTCGGAAAGCACGTTCCGCCTGCGCTTCTCCTCGGCCGTCTCCTTCAGTTCCGGCTGCGGGATGCGGACGATCAGGAGCGGCGTGACCGCGAAGAAGAACGTTGCCAGATCGATCAGGATGATGCCCTTCAGGCCAATCGCCACGAACAACACCCCCGCCAGGAGCGGCGTGATGATGGAACCGATGGCCTGTCCCATTTGCATCATGCCATTGGCGCGGGCAAAATCCTTCTTGGGGACGAGCATGGTGATGGACGCCATGTAGGCCGGTTCCTGGAAAGCCGAAGCCATCGAGGAAAAGACCACGATGATGTAGATATGCCAGACCTGGAGGTTGTTCATGAACAGCAGGATGGCGATTGCGACCGTCCCCAGCGCGGCGCCGGTGTCGGCCAGGATCATGATGAGACGCCGATTCCAGCGGTCGGCCAGCGAACCTGCAAACGGCATGACCAGCAGCGGCGGCAGGCTGCCGAAAAGGACGGTCAGGGCGAAGGGCGTCGCCTGTCCCGTCTGCTGGTAGATCCAGACCCCGACCGCAAAACCGGACAAGCCGGAACCGAGGATCGAGAACAATTGCCCGGCCCAGATCAGCAGGAAAGTGCGCATCCCGCCGCGGACCGGGGCGGGGAGGGAGGTATCAGCCATTTTTGGCGTCCTCTTCGAAGTAGAAACATGGGTAGAATGCGACCGCCAGGCCGTAGTTCATCGCGCCGTGCGTCCCGGGCGGCGCCTCGAGCGTGCCAAACTCCTCCAGCAGCGCCTTGACCCGCCCGGCGAAAGCCGCGGCGCGTTCGTCTGGGATGTAGCGCATGTCCCGATTGATTACCACCTGGCGCGGTTTCTCCCTGGCGCCCTGGTCGATCTGGTGGTAGCGTGCCTGCAGGCTCCGCAGCAGGTCCTCGCGGGTGGTGTCGAGCGTGGAAGTGACCAGGTCGTAGAGGCTGTCCTTGCCCTCCGGGGTGGAAACGGTCATCAATGCCGGGGCAATATCGAGCCGGGAGGCGGCTGCCCGGTAGGTCTTTTCGATCAGGTTGCCGACCTGGCGCGTCTCCGCAATGCGGATCAGGCCGTACTTCTCCAGCAGGTTGATGTGGTAGTATAGTTTCCCGGGAGCCAGGCCGAGCCGGTCGGCGACCTGTTTTACCGTCAGCGCTTCGTTCGTGACCGTGTCCATTACCTGCGCCCGCAGGGGGTCGGCGACCACCTTGAGTGTCTCACGGTCCTTGATCAGGAAGACATCGTCCAGTTTGTCCATTCCAGTTCCTTCAATCGTTCAAATATATTTCTACGATTGAACTATTTTAAATTATTAGCCTGCCGCCCGTCAAGGGCAAGCCTCCTTTCTGACCGTCCGGGAGGATGACAAACTGGCGCAAGTAGCGTATCATCGATGGTGAAACCAAATCCGAAAGGACTCCCCATGCCAGACCCACGCATAAGTAAACTCGCCAGGATCTTGGTGCATTACTCGCTTGGCCTCGAATCCGGCCAGCAGTTGCAATTGCGCACCCACCCCATCGCAGATGACCTGACCCTGGCTGTCTACGAAGAAGCCATCCGGGCCGGGGCCTATGTCTTCATCCAAAACGCCGTCCCAGGAGCGGACGAGGTCTTCTTCAAATACGCCTCCGACGCCCAGTTGGACTACATTTCGCCGGTGCGGAAACTGGTGACCGAGACCTTCGATGCGGTGCTGAACCTGCGGACGGAACATAACACCCGCGAGTTGAGCGGGGTCGACCCGAAGCGCATCGCCCGCGTCAGCAAGGCCGGGGCGGACTTGACAAAAAAGTTCTTCGAGCGCGCCGCCCGCCGCGAACTGCGCTGGACGCTCACCGCCTACCCGTCCCAGGCCATGGCGCAGGAAGCCGACATGAGCCTGAACGATTACCGCGAGTTCGTCTTCGCAGCCGGGATTTTGAACGACGACGACCCGCTGGCCTACTGGAAGGCGGAGGAGACGCGCCAGCGCCGGCTGGTGGACTGGCTCAAGGGGCGCGACCAGGTGGCGCTGAAAGGCGCCAATGTCGACCTGCGGATGTCGGTCAAAGACCGCGCCTTCATCCCGTGCGCCGGGCACGAAAATTTCCCGGACGGGGAGATGTTCACCGGCCCGGTCGAGGACTCGGTCGAGGGCTGGATCCGCTTCAAATACCCGGCCATCGAGTACGGCCAGGAAGTGAGCGACATCGAACTATGGTTCGAGAAGGGACGGGTCGTCAGGGAGACCGCCAGCAAGAACCAGGGACTGCTGACTACCATGCTCGACTCGGACGCCGGCGCTCGCTACCTGGGCGAATTCGGCATCGGCGCCAACTACGGCATCACCCGTTTCACCAAGAACATGCTCTTCGACGAAAAGATGGGCGGCACCATCCACCTGGCGGTCGGCGCTGGCTACCCGGAGAGCGGCTCGAAGAATGAGTCCGGTATCCACTGGGACATGCTGTGCGACATGAACGACGCCGAGATGCTGGCCAACGGCGAACGATTCTATTCCAACGGCAAATTGGTCATCTAGGGCAGGCGCCATGTCCATCGACCCCATCTTCCTGAGGGCCATCCAGGCCGGCGACATCAAACGGGTGGGACGCCTGCTGGAGGCCGATCCCGGATTGGCGCAGGAGAGCGACGAGAACGGCCTGTCGCCGTTGATGGTGGCCGCCTACCACCAGCAGCCGGAGATCGCCGAACTGATCGCCAACCGCAGCGCCCTGTTGAGCGTCTTCGAAGCGGCCGCCATTGGCCGCCTGCCCCACATTGTCCGCCTGCTTGCCAGGCATCCCGAACTGGTCCATGCCTGTGCCGAGGACGGCTTCCAGCCGCTCGGGCTGGCAGCCTTCTTCGGGCGTTTCGAGGCGGCCGAATACCTGGTGAAAGCCGGCGCGCCGGTCAACGAAGCCTCCCGCAACCCGCTCAAGGTCGCCCCGCTGCACTCTGCCGTCGCCGGGGGGCACACCAGGCTGGCGGAACTGCTGCTGGAGAACGGCGCCGACCCGCTCCTGCGCCAGTCGGGCGGATTCATGCCGCTGCACGCCGCCGCCCAGAACGGGCAGGAGGACATGATCCGGCTGCTGTTGCTCAACGGCGCCGACCTGCAAGCCCAGTGCGACGACGGGCGGACGGCGCTGGACATGGCGCAGGAGGCCGGGCACGAGACCGCCGTCCGGCTGCTCAAATCCATGATCACCAAGCGCCCGCGCCGCAACCGGACGTAACAACCCCCCGCCCAGGGGAGTGGCGAATAAAGTGGGTTAAAAACATTTAACCGCAGAGAGCGCGGAGTTCGCGGAGAAAATCAAAGGAAAATCTCTGCGCACATCGCGTACTCTGCGGTAAAAAGAAAATAGGATAACCCACCGTGTTAGACGCTCCCCCGCCCATGCGCGCCGGGTAAAATCGGACAGGTTCAGGTATAATCCGGCGCATGATTCCCCCTGCCGAGATCGAAGCCCGCCTCGAGCGCGTGCTCCTGAAAGTCCAGAAACCCGGCCGCTATGTGGGCGGCGAGGTCAACGCGGTCGTTAAGGACTGGGAGGGGATCCCGGTGCGGGTGGCGCTGGTCTTCCCCGACATCTACGATATCGGCGTATCCAATATCGGTTTGAAAATACTCGCCGACCAGGTCAACCAGCGTCCCGATGCCCTGGCCGAGCGCGCCTGCCTGCCCTGGGTGGACATGGAAGCCCAGATGCGCGAACGCGGCATCCCGCTCTACTCGCTGGAGACCAGGCACGCCCTGGCCGATTTCGACCTGCTCGGCTTCACCCTGCCCTACGAGACGTTGTATACCAACCTGCTCGATGCCCTCGACCTGGCCGGCCTCCCGCTCCTGTCCGCCGAACGGGACGGGACTCACCCGCTGGTCATCGCCGGGGGACACGCCTGTTTCAACCCGGAACCGATGCACGCCTTCGTGGATGCCTTCGTGATCGGCGAAGGGGAGGAAGCGATCCACGAGGTCATCGATGTCATCGGCCGCTCCAAACAGGCTGGCAACCTGGGCGGTGAGCGCAGCGCTGTGCTCAAGGAACTGGCAAAAATCCCCGGCGTGTATGTGCCGCGCTTCTACGCCGTGTCCCACCATGCGGATGGCACGGTCGCGGCCATCACCCCAAACATCGCCGAAGCCCCGCAGATAGTCCAGAAGCGCATCTGCGCCAAACTCCCCCCGCCGCCAACGAACTTCATCGTGCCCAACATCGAGATCGTCCACAACCGCGTCACGGTCGAGATCATGCGCGGCTGCACGCGCGGCTGCCGTTTCTGTCATGCCGGGATGGTGGCGCGCCCGGTGCGGGAACGGAGCGTGGCCGAAGTACTGGAGGCGGCCGAAAAAGCCCTGGCCGCCACCGGCTTCGAGGAACTGGCGCTGCTCAGCCTCTCGTCCTCGGATTACACCCACATCCTGGAACTGGTGAAAACCGTCAGCGACCGGTTCCGCGGCCGCCACCTGACCGTCTCGCTGCCATCGCTGCGGATCGAATCCGTCTCGGTTGACCTGATGGAAGCGCTCAAGGACCGGCGCTCGTCCGGCTTCACGCTGGCGCCGGAGGCTGCCACGGAACGGATGCGGCGCATCATCAACAAGTTCATCCCCGATGAGCAGATCCTGGCGACCACGCGCGAGATCTACGCCCGCGGCTGGACGAACATCAAACTCTACTTCATGATCGGGCATCCTTCCGAAACGCTCGAGGATGTGCAGGCCATCGCCGACCTGTGTAGGCGCGTCCTGGCCGAGGGACGGCGCGCCATCGGCGGGCGCGCCAAAGTCCACGCCGGGGTCAGCACCTTCGTCCCCAAGCCGCACACGCCTTTCCAATGGACGGCCTGCGATACGGTCGAACAGATCGAGGCCAAGATCAGCCTGCTGAAGCAGGCGTTGCGTGACAAGAACATCAAGTTGACCTGGAACGAACCGCAGGAGACCCTGCTGGAGGCATTCCTGTCGCGTGGCGACCGGCGCATGGCGCAGGTCATCCTGGGCGCCTGGCGGCGCGGGGCGAAGTTCGACGCCTGGCAGGACCAGCACAACGGGCAGGCCTGGGCGGAGGCCTTTAACGAGGTCGGGCTGGAGCCGTCCTTCTACACCCACCGCCCGCGCCCGGCCGATGAAGTCTTCCCCTGGGAACACATCTCCACCGCCGTCCGTAAGCAATACCTGTACCAGGACTACCTGCAATCCCAGGCCGGGGAGACCCGCCCGGATTGCCGGGAACAGTGTTACGCCTGCGGCATCCTGCCAACCTTCAACGCCCTGCGTCGCGAGAACCCCGGCGAGGCGTGGAAATGCCCGGAAGTCCCCCGCCGCCGCAAGGCTGCCAGCCAGGCCGCATGAACGGACACACCATGCGTATCCGCATCACCTTCTCCAAGACAGGCTCGCTGCGTTACGCCGGCCACCTCGACCTGCACCAGATCTGGGAACGGACGGCGCGCCGCGCCCGCCTGCCGCTGGCCTACACCCAGGGGTTCCACCCCGGGCCGAAGATCCAGATCGCGGCCGCCCTTCCGCTCGGTTTCAGCGGCCGGGCCGAGGCGCTGGATATGTGGCTGGAGATGGAGTCCGGCGACCCAGGTCGCGGGATCATGGAAAGGCTGCAATCCGCCGCCCCGCCCGGGCTGACCATCCTTTCCATAGAAACTGTGGACGGGTCCGCCGCGCCCCTGCAGACACGAGTGGATGCCGCCGAATACGAGGTCACGCTGCTCGAACCCCCCGCGCCCGGCCTGGACCGGCGCCTGGCCGCCCTGATGGCAGCCGCCTCCCTGCCGCGGGTGCGGCGCGGCAAGCCCTACGACCTGCGGCCTTTGATCCTGTCGCTCTCCCTGAGCCCTGTTTCTTCGCGAGGCGCCCCTGTGGGGCTCCCGGAGGAAAAGGGATCAGGGATGATGGTATCGATGCGGCTGGCGGCGCGCGCCGGCGCGACCGGCCGCCCGGAGGAAGTCCTGGCCGCCCTCGACATTCCATTGGAGACGGCCCGCATCGAAAGGACCTGCTTGATTTTTTTACAATAATGGCTAGAATCAATACATTCTGATCACAAGAGGAGATTGCCATGCCATTCCTGGTGTCCATTTTCTTCGGGTTCGCGCCCATGCTGCTCTTCGCGGCCATCCTGTACTGGCTGGACCGTTACGAAAAGGAACCGAAACTGCTGCTGGGCGGGGTCTTCCTGTGGGGCGCGATCGTCGCCGCAGGCGGGGCCTTCATCATCAATACCGTGCTCGGCATCGGCATCTTTGCGGTGACGAACGACACCTTCGCCACCGACCTGGCGACCGGCTCGATCGTCGCCCCGCTGGTGGAGGAGATCCTGAAGGGACTGGCGGTGCTGGGAGTCTTCCTGGTCTTCCGCAAGGAGTTCGACTCGATCTTCGACGGCATCCTGTACGCCGGGGTGGCCGCCATGGGCTTCGCCGCCACCGAGAACGTTTACTATATCTACAACCACGGCTTCCTCGAAAGCGGCTGGGAGGGACTTTGGTTCCTGGTCTTCGTGCGGGTGGCGCTGGTCGGCTGGCAGCACCCGTTCTACACCGCCTTCTTCGGCATTGGGCTGGCCGTGGCGCGCCTCAGCCGCTCGGGTTTTATCAAGGCGCTGGCGCCGCTGGCCGGGCTTTCCTTTGCCATGTTTGCCCACGGCATCCACAATACCCTGGCCTCGATCCTGCCGGGATTGGGAGGGCTGGCGGCCGGCACCCTGCTCGATTGGACCGGCTGGTTCTTCATGTTCCTGTTCATCCTGTGGGCAGTCTGGCGCGAGCAGAAGTACCTGCGCCTGCACCTGTGGGAGGAAGTGCAGAGTGGGGCGATGACGCAGGCGCATTACCGCACGGCCACTTCGGCCTGGCTGGCATCTTTTGCCCGCCTGGCGGCCTTCTTCAACGGACGCTTCAAGGCCACCCGGCGCTTCTACCAGGTATGCGCTGAGCTGGCGCACAAGAAGGAACAGCGCATCAAGGTTGGCGAAGAGGAGGAAAACAGCGCCATCATCGCCCGCTACCGCGCCGAACTGGCGCAACTGGCGCCCGGCGTACAGGTATAAACTGCAGCAGGCCACGCTTGAAACGTGACCTGCTTTTTTCTAACCCAACCCTGGCCCGGATGCCAGCTTCCGTGCGCCACCAGGCAGACCGGGCAGGGGTGTTTAGCAACGCGACCACCCTTTATTTCGAAGATTTCCATGAATTTATGGAGTTCAACTCCATAAATTTTGACAAATTTATGGAGTTGGCTTATACTGATTCTATGTTCACACGCGCCTACGAACCTCTTGATCCCCACCTGCACGCCAACAAGGTACTGGTGATCTACGGACCCCGGCGGGTTGGAAAAACCACCTTGTTGCAGGCTTTTCTAAACCGGACAAACCTGAAATATAAACTGGACTCCGGCGATAACATCCGCACCCGGCAGCTGCTCAGTTCGCAGGATTTCAACCTGATCCTGTCTTATGTCGAGGGTTACGAACTAATTGCCATCGATGAAGCGCAGAACATCCCCAATATCGGCATCGGGTTGAAGATCATCGTTGACCAGGTTCCCGGCATCCGGGTGATCGTTACCGGCTCTTCCTCTTTCGAATTGGCCGGGCAGGTCGGCGAGCCGCTGACAGGCAGGAAATTCACCCTCAGCCTGTACCCCCTGGCGCAGTCCGAATTATTGTCGGGGTACAACAAATTCGAATTGCGCGAACGTTTGGCGGATTTCCTGGTCTTCGGCTCCTACCCGGAAGTCTTCCAGGCGCCATCGCAAGCGGCGCGCATCGAAGTATTGACCGAGATTGCCAATGCCTACCTGCTCAAGGATATCCTGGCCTTCGACCGGGTGAAGAATTCACGCACGCTTCTCGACCTGTTGAAACTGCTCGCTTTCCAGATTGGCAGCGAGGTCTCTGTCAATGAACTGGCAACACAGCTGGGCATGGACGTAAAAACGATCCAACGCTATCTGGACCTGCTCGAAAAGGCGTTCGTCATCACCCGGTTGGGCGGATTTAGCCGCAATCTTCGCAACGAAGTAACCAACAAGGCGAAATACTTCTTCCTCGACAATGGAATCCGCAATGCCGTCATCGCCCAATTCAACGGCCTCGACCAGCGCAACGATACCGGCGCGTTATGGGAAAATTTCATGTTCGGCGAACGTTTGAAATACCGCGCCTATCACCCCTTGTATGCCAATACCTATTTCTGGCGCACCTACAGCGGGCAGGAAATCGACCTGGTTGAAGAATATGGCGGTGTCCTGCACGGCTGCGAATTCAAGTGGTCGCAGGCCAAACCGCCCACGGCCCCAAAGGCCTGGCTCGAAGCCTACCCCGGCAGCAGTTTCACCGTCATCCACCCAGGGAATTACCAGGCGTACGTGTTGGGGTAGGCGGCGCGGACTACCAGATATTGTTTCGTGATAGAATTTCCAAAGTTGGCTGTTATGAAAAATCCGGAGAGCAGTAATCACAAAAGTTGTTTACACATTTTATCCAGACGACCAACTCTGAAAGAAATGTGTTCCATTCTCGTTAAGATGTAACAAATAGATGGCCTAAAAAAACTGGAGACTGAAAAGATGAACGGAAAACAACGAATCCAGTGGTGCCTCGTTGTTGGAATCTTATAGCATTTTGTCTTCTATCCGTTATATGTTCGGTCACATAAGAACAGGATGCGATGGAGAAGAAGAGCATTTTAATTGTTGACCAACTCTATAAATACGAGATTGATCAAGTTCTCGAAGGAGGAATGGGGCGGGTTTATTTACTTACGCGAAAATCTAATATAGGAGAATCTTCTCTCGATAATAATCTCTATGAAAAAAGTTTTTTACAAGATGCCTTTAAATTCCCATATAGAAAAAAACTGGCGGCGAAAACAATAAAAGAAAATAGCTTATTGAGAGATTTTGAAAGGGAATGCATAATTTGGCTGGGTTTGAATGGAGTTGGTATTGCGCCTTTATTAAAAGTGGCAAAGATTAATGGGATTATATATGCCCTAATGCCTCGGTATTCATATAGTTTACGAGATCTACTCCGTTCTCAAGTTATCGGCAAAACAGAACTAGCAAAATTGTTAATTGCGCCAATAACTGGATTATCAAATATCCATATAACAAAGGGGCTTGTTCACCAAGATATTAAGCCTGAGAATCTTTTATGCTTCGAGGATGGGAAAAACATCAGTATATTTTTAAGCGATTGGGGCATCGCAAATTTACAAGCAAACCTTTTATCAAAAGCATCTCTAATATCTTCAAAGTTTACATTTCAGACAATGGTGGGATTTGGAACCTTACCTTATATGGCGCCAGAAAGACTATTGAGCTATTCCTCAACAATTAGTGCAGATATCTTTAGCTTCGGGATTGTGTTTTTCGAAATACTTACTGGAGAATTACCTTACAATATATCGAAACCAATTGATAATCAGCTAGTGAACGGCGAGTATTACTTCGCCGCAAAAAAAATACTTTCCGGTTATAGTTCTAGGAAATTTCCAGAGGCTATTCTGTTAATGATTCATCCTCAACTTGAAAAACGAATTCAGTGTTACAAAGATATATTACGGATTATTAAATCGCTTTAAGGAGGATGGTATGAGTGTCCAAAACGGTTCTCGAAAAGAAAAAAAACCACCGAAAGGAGTTGAAAGAATATTTGAAAGAATGAAGAAACAATTAGAGGGGAAAATGATGGCGGATGAAGCGATATCCTATCGGAATCTAGGAGAATATGAAAAAGCATATAAACTATTAATTGAGTCCTTTGAGAAATATCGTTACTTACCTGCAATTACTCTGATTGGAACAACTGCCCTGCTAAAGGGCGATATAGATAAAGCGATTGAATGGTTTGAGGTAAATATAGAGAATCCGCCAGAGGGCAGCGGGTACTTACTCATCGAATGGTATGCAAATCTGGGTTTGATATTTTTTCAAAATAAACAAGATTATTCAAAAGCTCGTACTATATACGAAAAGGCTCTTGGCATTCCCAAATCCTCTGATATCGATGACGGTCTGTATAATACTATGATCAGTGGTGTGCATAGGGATATCGCGGCTGTTTACATGAGATGTGGGCAAATATCTCTTGCTGCTGACTATGCACGGAAACGATTAGCTTTCGATCCAGATTGTGAAATAAGCAAAAAAGTTCTTGCAGCATGTTTGGCCAATAAAAGTAAAATCCAAAACATCGCTCGTTTAATAGATAACCCTCTTTGTGGAACAATAGTTTCTTCTCCTGATGGTACAGCCACTGCGGTAAATTCCCGTGGGAGAGATTTTCCTTCTGTTGCTCAGCGCCTTGCTCACACGATGGGGCACCGATTATTACATATGCTCTATGATGTCCGCGGAAAAGCCCTTCCCCAGTGTCGTGAACAATGTGAAAAAGATATAGAATATATCGAGCAATGGGCGGGGGTAGTGAATGGGAAGTGGACATATGAACAAGATGAAAGATTCGCATGTCAATACGAACTATTCATGGCGAAAAAAGTTCCTTTAATGCAACTACAACCACCACAGGGTGAAATACTTGATCCTGGGATCGGCGAAATATTTACCAGGATCTCTGAGAAATAGCCCTTTATTTCCTGCCTAATTAAGAAATCGTTGGGCGTTGGTCTCCGACCCCGCCCACCGCTGCCCGAAGGTCTCAGGGTTGTCGGTTTGAGACCTGCGGTCGTTCAGGTGAGGTGAGACCACGGTTTGGAAGAGTATCCTGACCCCAAGAACGTAGCAGGTTTACAGTCGCGGAATAGACACACTCATCCGAAAATAGCTTCATGCTGCGTTTTTTCTTCCAGGAAGTGGATCTCTTCCCCCTCAACCAGGGCGCGCGCGTATTGCAGGCAGGCCTTGATGTCTTCCTTGGTCATTTGCGGGTAGTACTCTGTGATTGCCTGTTGAAATGTAATCCCGTCTTCCAGCAGTTCCAGCACCATGGTCACCGTTATGCGCGTCCCGCGGATGCAGGGTTTACCGCCATATATCTTGGGATCGACAACAATCCGATTTGTGGTCATGCCGGTATTATACACCCATCACCTTCGCTCCCCATTCGCCTGTCTCGACCATCTAGCCCGTCCCTGATCCCACGGGTACACTTAAAACCCATCCAATACTCCTAACAGGGACGGCTCCCATGCCGCCCATGTCCCACATTCTTCATAATATGGCATAATGCCCCATTATGGATGATGACCCCATCAGCAAAGCCGTCAACGGCATCCTGAACCTGTTCCGCAGGAAACCGCCTGCCCCGCCGCCACCGGCGCCCGCGCCGGCCCCCGCCCCCCGGCCCACACCCGCCCCCCCGAGACCGCTGAAGAAAAGAATTCCCCTTCCAGAGAAGCCGCGCCTGAAGGTCACTTCGCACGTGGCGCGCGACCTGCTCCAGAATGCGGCCTACTTCAACACCCTGCCCAAGGCCGCCGCCGAGTACGTCACCAACGCCATCGACAGCGCCGCGCCCGGTAAACCGGTGACCTGCGAAGTGACGCTGGCCGAAGAAGAAGTTACCATCGCCGACGACGGCAGCGGCATGACCTACGCCGAACTCTCCAACTTCTTCCAGATGCACGGCGAGAACATCCAGCGCAAGCGCGGCCGGACGGTGCGCGGCAAGTTCGGCACCGGCAAATCGGCCGCCTTCGGCATCGCCAATACCTTGGTCATCGATACAGTCAAGGACGGGCGGCGCAACATCGTCGAACTGCGCCGCGCCGACGTGGAGTCGGCGCGCGACGGCCAGCCCATCCCGCTGCGCGAGACGGCGGTCGACCGCCCGGCCCCGGATTCCCCGCCCGGCACCACCATCCGCATCCGCGACCTGCTGGAAGGCGACCCGGACGAACAGGCAGTGCGCGCCTACCTGGAAAAACTGCTCGGCCAGCACCTGCGGCGGCACAAGGTGCGCGTCAACGGGCGCCTCTGTCGCTACCATATGCCCAAAGCCGAACTGACCTTCGCCTTCAAGCCGCCGGAGACACTGGGCGCCGTGATTGGCAAGGCAACGTGCAAACTATGCGTTGCGCCGGACGAACTGGAACGCGATGACAACGCCATCGCCGTGTTGTGCCACGGTTACCTGCACGCCACCACCCTGGCCGGCCGCAGCCGCGCCCCGCTCGCCGAGTACATCTTCGGCGAGGTGGAAGTCCCGGGGCTGGATGACGACCCGGGACCCGTCCCGGCCTTTGACAACACCCGCAGCCTGGGACTCAACCCGCAGAACCCGAAAGTCCAGGCGCTGGAAACCTGGCTGGGCGCCTGCATCGATGAAGCGCTGCGGGAACTGGCCGAACGCGAACGCCGTCGCCAGAAGGCGCGTGAGCAGCGCCTGCTGCGCCGGGTGGCCGGCCGGATCAAGAACTTCCTGGACGAGGATTTCCAATCCATCCAGGAATCCCTGCCATGGGCCAGCCTGCCGGTCGCCCGCAAACCGGCGCTGGCCTCGGACGCCGCCAGCAGCAAGACGCGTCCCGCCGCCGGCAGGCGCAAGGACCCGCGCCGGCCCTCGCTTGCCAGGCGGGGACTGGCCTGGCTGCGCCGCCTGCTGGGGTTGGAGAAACGCCGCCCACCCGCCCCGCCGCGTCTGCCGCGCGGCGCGCCGGTCGAGTTCGAGATCCGCTATGTCCGCAGCGGGGTGAAATCGTCCCGGGCGCAGTATGAAGCCGAGACGGGCGTCATCAGCCTCAATCGCGACCATCCCCAGTTGCGCACCGCCGAGCGCGAGGCCGGCCTCGAGAGCAACACCTACAAGATGCTCTCCTTCGACATCGCCTTCACCGAATACGCCCTGGCGGTGGCGGAGACGCTCGGCAAACAAGCCGCCGCCTACCACCGGCGCCTGGACACGAACGAACTGGTACAGCAGATCCTGGACCGTCTCGGGCGGCGCGCTGCCGATTACCTGGAAGCGCGCTCCCCGCGCCTGGAAGAGGATGGGAGTCGCTAGTCTCATGGGCTTCTTCTGGGATTTCTTACCGAAGAGCACGCAAAGAACACAGAGAAGCCCTTTGTTTTTCCTCCGCGAACTCTGCGCTCTCCGCGGTAAAAGATAATCCAATCCATAAAGCCACGGCCAACAGGAATGTCCCCGGGTAAGCCGTGCGGGTCTATGGTAAAATTCAGCCGCCCACCCCTGTAGCTCAGTGGACAGAGCGTTGGCCTCCGGAGCCAAAGAGCGCAGTTCGAGTCTGCGCAGGGGTGCCACGAGCCTCGCGCGAGGCTCTTTTTTGTCGGTTTTTTGATACAATCCCCCCATGAAAACCCATTTCCCCTGCCTGGTCCTGGCGCTGCTGCTGGCCGCCTGCGGCAATGTCCCGCCATCGTTACCAACCGGGACGCCGTCCGTCACTGCTGGAACCGCCCCGCCCACCAAAAGCCCGTCGCCGGAAGCCAGCCCCTCCCCGACGCCGAGCAACACGCCCCTGCCGCCCAGCCAGACGCCGCCTCCCACCTTCACCCCGGTGGACGGGTTCACCAACTACCAGGTCAACGTGCGCACCGGCCCCGGCACCAACTACGATACCATCGGCCTGATCAACCACAGCCAGGTGGTGCAGTTGACCGGGCGCGACGCCGGAGGGGAATGGTACCAGATCCTCTACCCCGAAGGCTTGAATGGCAGGGCCTGGATCGTGTCCACATATGTCCAGACGGCGGATGCGGACAGCCTGCCGGTCATCGGGCTGGAAACCTCCAGCGGAGAGGCAGCCAACACAGCCCGCGTGTTGCAGCGGCTGAACGTGCGCGCCGGTCCCGGGCTGGATTACGCCATCCTGGGCATGATCGAACCGCCCGCCACGGTCATCCTGACCGGCAAGAACCAGATCGGCTCCTGGCTGCAAGTCGCCTACGACCCCAGCCCGACCGGCCTGGGCTGGGTGGCGGTGGCTTATATCCAGGTCACGGAAATGAGCGTGCTGCCGGCGCTGGATGAATCCGGCACACCCATCCCGGTGGAGACCGGCGGCGCGACCGCCGTCCCGCTCTCCCCAACGCCGACCCTCGGCCCGGCGCTGGCAGACGGCGACTCGCTCGAAGAACCCGGGCTGCAGGTCGTCTTTTCGCCCCTGGCGGCGCGGGCTTTCACCTACAACAATGCCGTATCCGCCCCCGACGGCGACCTGTACGACTGGGTGGCTTTCACGCCTTTCGCCAGCCAAGCCGGGAAAGCGGCGCGACTCAGCCTGAGCCTGTCCTGCGGCGGGAGCGGGGAACTCCAGGTCCACCTGCTGCAAAACGGGACGGATGTGGAAGGCTGGGGCAGCCTGGAATGCGGGGACCGGGATGAACCCCTGTTGCTTGCGGCCGGGGCGGCCTACCAGTTCCGCCTGGAAGCCGCCCCGGGCGCCGGCCTGCGCCTGACGCCCTACACCCTGACCGTCCGCAACCTGCCCTGAAGGCGGGTCTCCCCCGTTATTCCTACGGCGCGCCATCCCGCCGGGCAGCGCGCCGTTGTCGGTTTATAATCCAATCATCCTGTGGTTCCGGAGGAGACGCCTTGAAAACCTACCGAATCCTGACAATCGTCATTCTGCCCGCCTTGCTGCTGGCGGCCTGCAACGGGCTGGTCCCGGCCGATGGGCCGTTATGGGCAGCCAGCCTGAGCGAACTGGCGGGCCTGGTGGAGATCAAGAACCCCGGCCAGGCCGCATTCGTGGCCGCCTCGGATGGCATGGTACTGCAAATCCAGGGACAGGTGCGCACCGGGGAGGACGGGCGCGCCCGGCTCGACCTCTCGACCGGTACAATCATCCGCGTCGCCCCGCAGACCCTCTTCACCCTGGAAAGTAACGATGAAAGCGGAGGCAGCCTGTTCACCCGTCTGGTGATGGAAGCCGGGCGCATCTGGGTCTCGCTGCATGGCGGTTCGCTCGAAGTGGAGACTCCCTCCGGGCTGGCTTCGGTGCGCGGTTCGTATCTCTCGGTCTGGGTCGATCCGCTCACGAACGATGTCTGGGTCACCTGCCTGGAAGGCTGGTGCCAGGCTGAGAACCCGGCCGCCGCCCTGGATATGATCGCAGGGGAGGGCGCCATCCTGTACGAGTTCAACCTGGATTCGAACGTCCCACCGCCGCCGCCCGAACTGCGCTACCTGACCCAGGAGGAGATCGACGAATTCGTCGCCAACAACCCGGAGGCGCAGCAGGTGATGGGAGCGGTGATCGCCACCGCCTCCGCCCTGCCATTCCTGCCCAGCCGCACCCCAAAACCGACAGCCACCGACAAGCCGGACGAGCCGACCAAGACCCCCTCGCCCACCGCCACACCGCCGGCGGAATGTTTCCACCTGCTCTCACCGCTGGACGGCGCCAGCCTGCCGGTCACCGGTGAACTCCTGTTGCAATGGGAAGCCCAGCCGGGTGCGTACAAATACGAGATCGCCATCACCGCCCCGAACAGCCAGGTCAGTACAATTCTCAAAATCGGTGAAACTTCGCACTTGATCTACCTCGGGTCGTTGACGATGGGCGGGATGTATTCCTGGCAGGTCACCGCCCTGGATGTCAACCGCCTCCCGCTCTGCATGGCCGGCCCGTTCACCTTCAGCAAGCCGGCATTGCTGCTGACCGCCACCGCCACCCCGAAACCCAGCGCCACCCCCAAGCCGACCTCGACCGGCGCCTCCAACAGCGAACCGACCTTCGCCAACATCAACGGCCCGACCGGTTCCTCGATCACCACCTGCACCAACCATTTCCAGGCGGATGTGACCGACCCGGACGGCATCCAGTACGTCAAGGTGCAATACAAGGCCTTCGACGGCGGCGGCAACCCGGTCTACAACGGTTCCTACCAGCACCTATCGAATACCGGCGGCATTACCTATGCCGGCGACCTGACCATCACCATGAACCCCAACTGGCATATCGCCTGGTGGTTCTGGGTCATCGACGCCAAAGGCAAGAGCGCCTATTACCCGACCTCGCCCCTGTATGAATTTACATACGTTGGCGGGAGCAACTGCTACGGCGTGCCGTAGTCAACCGCAGGATCGATCCCTAAAACAGGAGCGCCGGACGCTCCTGTTTTGTCATCCCTGGGGCTGCGCTCGGCGTCCATCTCACGTATAATAACGGCGTATCCATCATCCCGTCCCTGGAGAGGGCTGTATGATCCAAACCTCCAATAAATCTGGGCTTTCCCTGCGCCGCCTGCTCCTGCCGGCCATCGTCCTCCTGCTGGTGGCGCTGGAGGTGACCGGCATCTTCAACGACAGCGCCTCGCCGCTCGAAAGGGTGGAACTGGCGGCGCGTGACGCCATGTTCCGCCTGCGCGGCGAACAGGTCCCGGCGGAGGAGATCGTCATCGTAGCCATCGATGACTTTTCCTTCAACTGGACCGGTTACCAGTGGCCCTGGCCGCGCGCCTACCTGGCCGAGATCGTGGACTGGTTGAACGAGGCCGGGGCGCAGGTCATCGGCCTGGATGTCTTCCTGTTCGAGGCCGACCCGGCCCCGGGCGGGGATGAGGCGCTGGCCGCCGCCCTCGAGCGCGCCCAGGACTCCGTCAATGTGATCCAGATCTACGATTACCGCGAGGAAGTCTCGCCGGGGCAGTACGTGGTAACGCGGACGATCAAACTCCCACTGGCGGTCTACCGGCCGGCGTTGGATAGTACCGGCATCACTTCCATCTGGCGGGACGATGATGCCATCGCCCGTTCGGTGCAGGCCTACCAGGTCTACGGCGAGGAGGCCTACATCCACTGGGCGTTCGAGATCGCCCGCCTCTATTTGGACATCGACCCGGCCTCCGCTCTGACCCCGCAGGCTGTCGGTTTCGCCGGCCGGCAGGCGCCGCTGCAGGGCGGGAGGCTGCTCATCAACTATGCCGGGCCTTCCGGCGCCTTCCCGACCTATTCGGCGGCGCGGGTCGTGCTTGGCGATTACGACCCGGCGCTGTTCGACGGCAAGATCGTGTTGATCGGCGCCACGACGATGACGCTCCAGGATGTCTACCCGACGCCTTTCTCAGCCTCCGTCCAGACACCCGGGGTGGAGATCGTTGCCAATACCATCGCCACCATCCTGCACAACCTGTACATCCACACCCTGCCGCCGTGGGCCAGCCTGCTCTTCACCCCGGTAATGGCGCTCCTGGCAGCCCTCATCAACCGCCTGAAACGACCCAGCCTGGCGCTGGCCCTGATGGGCGGGGCCATGCTGGCTTACGGCGGGGTAGCCTACCTGGTATTCGTCCAGTTCAGTTTGTACCTCCCGACCGCCAGCCCGGTGCTGATGCTCTTCCTGGGCGTCGTCCTGCCGACCCTCGAGCAGGCTGTATCGCAGGAATTGGAAAAACGCCGCGTGCGCGACATGTTCACCCGCTTCATTTCGCCCACCATGGTCGACCAGTTGCTCGCCACCCGTGATATTGCCAGTCTCAACAAACGCGCTGAACTGACCATCCTGTTCTCGGACATCCGGGGTTTCACCACCATGTCCGAACAACTGGCCCCGGAGCAGGTGGTGGCGCTGCTCAACCCCTACCTGGAGGCGATGACCAATGTCGTCCACAAATACGGCGGGACGGTGGACAAGTACGAAGGCGATGCCATCGTGGCCTTCTTCGGGGAACCGGTCCCTTATGCAGACCACGCCCTGCGGGCGGCGCGGGCGGCGGTCGAGATGCGGGTCGTCCTGGCCGGGTTGCGCAGACAGTGGGAAGCGGAAGGCCGCCTGCCGGGCAGGTTCGAGATCGGCATCGGCCTGAACAGCGGCGAGGCTTTCGTGGGTTTGCTGGGTTCCGAAAAACGGATCAACTATACGGTCATCGGCGACAATGTCAACCTGGCCGCCCGGTTGCAGGACCTGACCAAGGCTTATGCCTGGCCGATCATCATCAGCGAAAGTACGGCCCGGGCCATCCAGGGCGAGTTCGAGACGGAGTTCATCGAATCCACCCAGGTGCGTGGGAAACGCGAGCCGGTCAATATCCACAAGATCCTCCGGCACAGGGACCACGAGGTGCAGGCGCTGGAGCCGTGAATTGCACAATTGTTCTTTTTATGGTACATTGCATCAACTTTAACCCATTGGTATGGAGCGCGACATGAATACGAACCCGATCCCGGATATCATTATTGGCAGACTCCCCATCTACCTGCGCGCCCTGCGTTATATGCAGGAGACCGGCCAGCAAACCACCAATTCGCAGGAACTCGGAGAACGGATCGGGATCTCGGCCGCCCAGATCCGCAAGGACCTATCCCAGTTCGGCGAGTTCGGCAAACAGGGCACCGGCTACCGCATCTCCTTCCTGGTCGACAAACTGCGCGAGATCCTGAACATCGAAAAAGTGTGGGAAGTGGCGGTGGTCGGCGCCGGCGACATGGGGCACGCCCTGGCGCGCTACCAGGGTTTCGCCAACCGGGGATTCCATATCACAATGGTCTTCGACAACGACCCGGCCAAGATCGGGGAGCAGATCGGCGACCTGACCGTGCTGGACGCCTCGAACATCGTGAAGACTGTCCGCAATGCGGGAATCAAGATCGCCATGTTGACTGTCCCGGCTGCGGCAGCCCAGGCGGTGGCTAACCTGTTGATCGAGGCCGGGGTGAAAGCCATCCTCAACTACGCCCCCATCAGCCTGAGCGTCACACCGGGGGTGCGGCTCCAGTACCTGGATCCCTCCATCGGCCTGCAACGCATGACCTATTACCTGGAATAAACTATCGCTGCCTTATTTGGTGAAAACTGCTCCCGTGCTGGATATTGGCACGGGAGCCGTCTTTTTTCATATAGCCGGTCCAGGGATAGCTCCGCTGGGAGCCTATCCGTTTTTTATCGGCTCGCACGCCGTCCCGCTAGGGCATGGGAGCCCCAACCACATTGTTTTCGGACATGTATTAAGGCTCCACCTGCACCGGGATCTGTTGTTCGAGCAGCGCCAGCAGTACATCCAGGTTCCGCACCCGCCCGGCATCCAGGCGGACCCGGGCGCCGCCCGGCTGCGCCAGGCGCAGCCACCCCCGCCGGATGACCAGCGACTCGATGTCGTCCCAGCCCAGGCTGCGCTCTTTGAGATGAAGGCCTTCGCGGCCAAGTGTGACGGGACCAAACGAGACCGGCTTCCCGGCTTCCAGTTCCGCGGCAGCCTGCGCGTAACGGGCGGGAAAACTCCGGCACAGGATGGATCCCGCCAGTTGCCCGGCATCAGTCCAGGCGTCACCCAGCAGCGCCTGCCTCCCGTCCCGGAAATGGATGGCATAGCGGCGACTGTCGCCCAGCAGCAAGCCCAGGAACTCCCGCCGGGTCGCGCTGGCGGTGACGGCGGTCACGTCCCGCCAGGGCCAGGCGTACTCCCCGTCCCGGTCGCGCAGGGCCAGCCCGCCTTCGAATACGGCCGCGGCGCGCGGGTCGCGCCGTGCGCCGGCCCACAGGAACATCCCCCCCAATCCCCAGGCGGCGAACATCAACATCCCCGGCCCGAAAATGGCGCCGCCCACCGCCGCCGGGCCGAATGTGCGGTATGCCGCGTAACCTCCCTGCAAGCCAAGGACCAGGGCGGCAGACCCGGTTGCCAGCATGGACAGCGCCAGGGCAAACCACAGGCCGCGCCCGCGGCGACGCGCCAGGTGGAGCGAAATGCGCCGCCCCAGGTCGGGGGCGGCCGGGAGGTGGGATTGGGGCGGAAGGGCTTTCAGCATAAGAAAAACCGCAGAGATTCTATCTCTGCGGCCGCGTACAGGATGGGTCAAACCGGGGGCAGGTTGCGCTTGATCAACGGGTAGATCGCCAGCGCTTTGACGGCCCCAACGACCACCCGGGTCTGCGGGTCGTCCACCAGGTAGGCCGGGATGCCAAGCGATTTGGTCAACAGTTTATCGATGCCGCGCAGCATCGCCCCGCCGCCGCACAGCGCCACGCCCCGGTCGATGATGTCCGAGACCAGTTCGGGCGGGGTCTTTTCCAGGACGCGCCGGCCGTTCTCGATCACCCGCTTGAGCGGTTCCTCGAGGGCTTCCACGATCTCGCCCGTCGCCAGGGTTACCGGGCGCGGCAGGCCGGAGACCTGATCCTGTCCCTGGACTTCCATGCTCGCTTCCTTGTCCTGTGGGACTGCCGCGCCGATCTTGATCTTCAACTGCTCGGCAGTCGGCTGGCCGATGATGACGCCATATTTGCGGCGGACATAGGTGATGATGGCTTCGTCCAGGTGTACGCCGCCCTCGCGGATCGTTTCGGCCGAGACGATGCCGTATAGGGCGATGACCGCCGCCTGGGTTGCGCCGCCGCCCAGGCAGATGACCATGTTGCCGGAAGGCGAACTGATCGGCAGGTCGATCCCCAGGGCAGCCGCCAGCGGCTGTTGGATCAGGAAGACTTCGCGGCTGCCGGCCTGCAGCACGGCTTCGTGCACGGCTCGGCTCTCGACACTGGTGACGCCATACGGGATGGAGACCATGGCGCGCGGGCGGAAGATGCGCAGCGGTCCGCTCACCCGCTGCATCAGGTACTTGAGCAGCGACTCGCTGATCTCGTAGTCTGCCACGACCCCGTTCTTGAGCGGTCGGGCGACCTCGATGTTCTCGGGCACGCGGCCTTCCATTTCGCGCGCTTCCCTCCCCAGGGCGACGATCTTTTGTTCGTCCGTGGCGATCGCCACAATGGTCGGTTCATCCACCAGCACCTGCGACGAATCGGCAATGCGGGTGAAGAACGTCCCCAAGTCGATCCCGAGGTCTCTCGCAATGGGAGGCATGTCTTCTACGCCTCGTCCTTCGGGCGGCGCGGCTGGGTCCCGCGCCGGTAGCGCTTGGCTGCATCCAGCCGCAGGTTCGAGCGGCGGAGCGCCGCTTCCATCGCCAGGTAGGCATCAGTATCGGGCGGCGCGCCACGCGCCAGGAACTCCTCGGCGCGCCTGCGGGCGGCTTCGGCGCGCGCGATGTCGATCTCGTCCACATTTTCCGCCGCGTCCGCCAGGATGGTGATGATCTCCGGCTGGACCTCGGCAACACCCCCGGCGACCGTGAAGACCTGCTCCGTGGCGCCCAGGCGCACCCGGATCACGCCAAACTTGAGGGTGGTCAGGAGCGGTGAGTGGTTGGGGAGGATGCCCATTTCACCTTCGGCGCCCGGCAACAACACCATATCGGCGTCGCCTTCGTACACCATCCGGTCCTGGGAGACAATCTCACATCTTATCGGCATAGGATCTGTCCAGACTAAGCGCCCTTTGCCAGCCGTTCGGCTTTTCCACGCGCATCTTCAATTGTGCCGACCAGGAGGAAGGCCTGCTCGGGCAGGTCGTCGCACTTGCCGTCCAGGATTTCGCGGAAACCGCTGACGGTCTCCTTGATATGGACGTACTTGCCCGGCACGCCGGTGAACTGTTCAGCCACGAACATCGGCTGGGAGAAGAAACGCTCGATCTTGCGGGCGCGAGCCACCACCAGTTTATCGTCCTCGGAAAGTTCGTCGATGCCGAGGATGGCGATGATGTCCTGCAGGTCCTTGTAGCGCTGGAGCACGCGCTGGCACTCACGGGCGGTGTTGTAATGGTCCTGGCCGACGATGTTCGGGTCGAGGATGCGGCTGGTGGATGCCAGCGGGTCGACCGCCGGGTAGATGCCTTTCTCGGCGATGGCGCGCTCGAGGGCGATGGTGGCGTCCAGGTGGGTGAAGGTCGCCACCGGGGCCGGGTCCGAGTAGTCGTCCGCCGGGACGTAGACCGCCTGCATGGAGGTGATCGACCCGGTGCGGGTGGATGTGATCCGTTCCTGCAATTCGCCCATCTCGGTCGCCAGGGTCGGCTGGTAGCCCACGGCGGAGGGCATGCGCCCGAGCAGCGCCGATACTTCCGAACCGGACATGGTGAAACGGAAGATGTTATCGATGAACAGGAGCACATCCCGCCCCTGGTCGCGGAAGAATTCTGCCATCGAGAGCGCCGACAGCGCCGCCCGCAGGCGGACGCCGGACGGTTCGTTCATCTGGCCGAAGACCATCACGGTATCCTTCATCACACCCGATTCGAGCATCTCGCGGTACAACTGCGTCCCTTCGCGGGTGCGTTCACCCACCCCGGCGAAGACCGAGTTGCCCTGGTGGACAGTGGCAACCGAGCGGATGAGTTCCTGGATGATGATGGTCTTGCCCACGCCCGCGCCGCCGAAGATGCCGGTCTTGCCGCCCTTGGTGAATGGAGCGATCAGGTCGATAACCTTGATGCCGGTCTCGAAGATCTCGGTGCGGGTGGATTGTTCGGAGAAAGGCGGCGCGGCGCGGTGGATGGGATAGTATTGTTCGGCCTTTACCTCGCCCTGCTGGTCGACAGCCCGTCCCAGGACGTTGAAGATGCGTCCCAGGGTGACCGGGCCGACCGGCACCATGATCGGCGCGCCGGTTGCTATGGCTGGCACGCCGCGCTGCAAACCATCGGTCGAGTCCATCGAAACGCAGCGCACCCAGTTGCCGCCCAGGTGCTTTTCCACTTCCAGCACCAGCGCGTCGGCTCCGGGACGGGCAATCTCGAGCGCTTCGTAGAGTTCGGGGAGTTCGCCTTCCGGGAACTCCACGTCCACCACGCTGCCTTGTATTTGCACCACACGGCCAGTTGATTTCGCCATTTAGAGCCTCCGAAATTGATTGCTTCTATAAGTTCCGAGAGAGTGTACGCGCCAGGGCTTCCGCCCCGCCGGCGATATCCAGCAGGTCGTTGGTAATCGTCTGCTGGCGCGCTTTGTTGTAATCGAGTTGCAAGGAATCGACCAGTTCCAGGGCATTGTCGGTGGCGTTGCGCATGGCCACCATGCGGGCGGCGTGCTCGCTGGCCTGCGATTCAAGGATCGCCTGGTAGACCTGCAGCGCCGTGAAGCGCGGGATGATCTCGTCCAGTATCTCACGTTCCGCCGGTTCGTAGATGTAGGCCGCAGTCAGGTGCGGTCTGTGTTCGAAATCCTGCACCCGCTCGCCGCCTTCCACATCCAGGGGCAGCAGTTTCTTGACCACCGCCTCCTGCCTGCCCATGTTGACGAAATCAGTATAGACCAGCCAGACCTCGTCCGCGTCGCCCTTCAGGAACTCATCCACCGCTAGGCGGCCGATGGCTGAGACATCCTTGAACTCCGGGGCGGCCGGCAGGTTGCTGAACTCGGCGGTCACATCCTTGCGTCGTCGCAGCAACATATCGCGACCCTTGCGACCTACAGCGATGTACGCCACCGGCGCCTTGTAGCGGTCGAACTGTTGCGCCGTATAGCGGATGATATTTGTATTGTACGCGCCGGCCAGGCCGCGGTCGCCGCTGACGACCAGCGCCAGCGCCTTCCGCACCTCGCTCCGTCCCACCAGGAGCGGGTGCAGGTTGGCCCGACCCGGCTGGCCTGCCACGTGCGTCAGCACCTGCCAGGCTTTGGTGGCATAAGCGCGGGTGGCGGTGACGGCTGCCACCGCCTTGCGCACCTTGCTGGCCGAGACGGCCTCCAGGGCGCGTGTCACCTGTGAGATATTTTTTACGCTCCGGATGCGGAGCCGCATTTCACGGGCTGAAGCCATGGGTTAGTCTCTCGTCTCTAATCACAAACCTGATGGGTTATGCCCAGGTCGATTTGAAAATGTCGAGCGCCTCGCGCAGTTCCTTCTCGTTTTCGGGAGTAATCTGCTTCCTCTCAGCAATGTCGCGGCCCACTTCGGGGTGGGATGTGGCCATGTATCGCAGCAGGTCGGATTCCCATTTCTTCACCCTGTCGATCGGCACTGCATCGGCGAAGCCCTGCGTCCCGGCGAAAAGCGCCATCACCTGGTTTTCGAGCGACATCGGCTCATACTGCGGCTGCTTGAGGATCTCCTGCATGCGCTGGCCGCGCGTCAACTGCGCCTGCGTGGACTTGTCGAGGTCGGAGGCCATCAGGGCGAAGGCCGCCAGTTCGCGGTAGGAAGCCATGTCGAGGCGCAGTTTTCCGGCCACCTGTTTCATGGCCTTGGTCTGCGCCGCGCCGCCCACGCGTGAGACCGAGATGCCCACATCCACCGCCGGGCGGATGCCGGCGTTGAACAGGTTGCCTACCAGGTAGATCTGGCCGTCGGTGATCGAGATCACGTTGGTCGGGATGTAGGATGAAACGTCTCCCAGCAGGGTCTCGATGATGGGCAGGGCGGTCAGGGATCCGCCGGAACCCGCCAGTTTGACGATCTTATAGTCATCGGGATTCTTGAGCGCCTTGCGGGCCTGTTCGGCGTCGTGCGCCGAGCGCGGGCCGCCATAGACCCTGCCATTGACCCCGTCGCTGGCGCCAGCGGTCGAACCTTTGTAATCCCTGCCGGCGATGACATATTGGTTGGCGAGGCGCGAGGCGCGCTCCAGCAGGCGGGAATGGAGATAGAAGATGTCGCCGGGATAGGCCTCGCGTCCGGGCGGGCGGCGCAGGAGCAGCGAGACCTGGCGGTACGCCCAGGCGTGCTTGGAGAGGTCGTCATAGATCACCAGCGCGTCGCGCCCGGTTTCCATGAACTCTTCACCGATGGCGCAGCCGGCGTAGGGGGCGATGTATTGCAGGGCGGCCGCCTCGTCGGCCGAGGCCACCACCACGATGGTGTGCTCCATCGCCCCGAAACGCTCCAGCAGGGCCACGGTGCGGGCAATGGCGGCTTTCTTCTGGCCGATGGCGACATAGACACAGACCAGGTCCTTGCCCTTCTGGTTGATGATGGTGTCGATGGCGATGGCTGTCTTGCCGGTCTGGCGGTCGCCGATGATGAGTTCGCGCTGGCCGCGCCCGACCGGGGTCATCGAGTCGATGGCCTTGATGCCGGTCTGGACCGGGGTGTCCACGTCCTGGCGGCCGACCACGCCGGCCGCGATGCGTTCGATCGGGCGGTAACCGCTGAACTGGACCGGCCCCTTGCCGTCGATCGGATCGCCCAGGGCATTGACCACCCGCCCGACCAACCCGTCTCCGACCGGCACCGAGGCGATGCGCCCGGTGGCGCGCACGTTCATGCCTTCGGCGATCTCGGAATACTCGCCCATGATGATGACGCCGACGCTATCCCGCTCGAGGTTGAAGGCGATCCCCATCACGCCGTTCCGGAACTGCACCAGTTCCTGCGATTTTACGTTCGCCAGACCGGCCACCCGCGCGATGCCGTCGCCGGCCTCCGTCACGGCGCCGACATCGCTCAGGCTGACCTCCGGCTGGTACTGGTCGATCTGCTTCTTGAGGTCGCTGGTAATTTGCTTGATAAGGTCAGACATTTCGCCTCCACGCTGGAGTGGGATTAAACGAATTTCCTGGCTGGCAGGTCACGCCGCCGGACCCATCTGGGTCTGGTCCCCCGAATGGTTGCAGGTATTTACGAACGTTTGCCCGGATAGGTTTCTCATATCCGGGCACGCCATGGGCTTCGGTCAGGTCTTTTTGTCGCTCGAACAAGTCCATGCGAAATGGAATTCTCCAAATGTATTCAGTTTACGCCTGCCGGCTGGCGGCAGAACGGACATATGATACCTGAAAGCCGCACGCTTGTCTAGTTTCGAATCGATTCGCCCTCGGGAAGGCGCCCGGCAGGCAGAGTCGTCCCTTTTCTGTGCCGGGCGCCAACCTTCGAACGGGCAATTGACCTCTTGTCATCTGGACAGTTTGTTTTATACTACGCCCGCAAGAATACTTACAAAGTAGAGGAACGAAGATGAACTCAACCATGCAGGATAAGGAAAACGAAAAACCTCCCAGTTCCACCCCGCGCCCGTCACCTCCGTGGCGGGTGGCCGTGCTTGCCAACATCAAGGAGCACGACCGCGAACTGCCGCCCGATGCCCCCCCCGATACCGGCGCGGATTACGATTACATCGAAACCATCGACCATATCCGGGGGGCGATCGAGACCGACGGCCACCAGACCATCTTCATCCAGGCTGACCGGAACCTGCCATTTGCCCTGCAGGAATCCCGCCCCGACATCTGTTTCAACATCGCCGAAGGGCTGGGCGGGGATGCCCGGGAAGCCCTGACGCCCGCCCTGCTGGAACTTCTCCAGATCCCATATACCGGTTCGCGCGTCCTGACGAACGCCATCTCGCTCGACAAGACCCTCACCAAGCGCATCTGGCGTGACCGCCGCCTGCCGGTGGCGCCTTTCCAGGAATTCACCTTCAACGACGAGCCGTTACGCCCCGAGTTGATCAGGCACTTCCCGTTGTTCGTCAAACCGGCGCGCGAAGGGACCGGTATGGGGGTGGACACGCGCGCCATCGTCAACAACGAGACCGAGTTGCGCGAGCGGGTCGAGTACATCATCCGCATGTACAACCAGCCGGCGTTGGTGGAGGTTTTCCTGCCCGGGCGCGAATTCACCGTCGGTGTGCTCGGCCGCCGCGACGCCGCCCTCTACTCCCGCCACCCGGAATGGTACGAAAAGGACGGCTCCCTGCGCCTGCCGGTGCTCGAACTGGACAACAGCCGCTCGGTCACCCCCAGCATCTATGGACTGGAAGCCAAGGCGCAGTCCATCGGTTCGGAAGGCGCGCCCGGTTACCTCTGCCCGGCCCCAACCGACCCGGAATTGACCCGTAAACTCCACCACCTGGCCTGGCGGGCGCATGTGGTGCTCGGCGCGCTGGATGTCTCACGCACCGACATCCGCCTGGACGCCGAAGGCCAGCCGCCCCCCACCGAGATCTACACCCTGCCCGGCCTGACGCCCGATTACAGCGACCTCTGTCTCCAGACCAACGCCCACGGCATCTCCTACACAGACCTGATCCTGGAGATCCTCTACCTGGGCGCCAGTCGCTGGGGTATGATCGAGCCGCGCCAGGCGCCATCCGCGCCTCTCAAGAAACGCACCGAGCCGCTGGGCGGCAGTGAAAAGGCGGATCCCGGCAAACCCGAGGCCCTCAAACTGGCAGCCGTGACCACCGGTTGAAAATACGGTATAATTCGCCCGCCTTACTGGAGAGGTCGCGTAGCTGGCTTAGCGCGCACGCTTGGAAAGCGTGTAACCCACAAGGTTCGCGGGTTCGAATCCCGCCCTCTCCGCCACAAAAACCCCCCGGCTGAACAGATGGCCGGGGGATTTTTTGTCATTTTGGTTTCCCTGCAAGGATAGTCGGACCCTCTTCACTGACCAGCCCGGGCGGGCGGCCGAAGGGCATGACTTTCAACACGAATAACTGCCGGTTGAGGATGGATGAATCCCACTCGCCCGCGCCCAGGATGTCATTCCCCAAGGCGCCAGCGGTCGCGCGCCGCGAACCGGCCGCCATCCCGGCATAGGCGCTCAGGTCCAACTGGGCCGAAGCCGCAGACAGGTTCGAATGGTGGCAGGTTATGCAGGCCAGCGCGCCAGGGTACCACAGGTTGGCTTCACTAAATAACCGGGAGACATCTGCATAAGTCGCGGTACAGACCGTCCCACTGGCGTCGATGAACTCGAAGGGGCCGACATCCGGGGAGCCGCTGGAAGCCCAGGCCTGCAGCAGCGTCCGCGCTGATACGGAGCATCCACTGCCAACCGCCGCCTCACCCGGCTCAGGCGCGACCATGGTTGCCGGGATGATGGTCGGGACCGGAGTATGGATAACTCCCGGCAGTGTGGCTTGCGAACAATCGTTGTTCAAACCGCACGGGATGAAGTACAACCCGGCGATGAATGCCAGGAAGAGCACAGGCATCCCGAAGATCAGGAACAACATCCAAGTATTGAAATCTCGTTTCATGGTTCTGTCCCTCCAGCCCTATGGCCGCAGCGTCCGCAGGTAATTGACCACGTCCCAGCGCTCGCGCACCGACAGGTTCTCGTTCAAGGCCGGCATGGTATTCGTCACCCCGGTGGAGATGACCAGGAACAGGGCTCCGTCGCTCTTGGACTGCACCAGGTCGCCGGTCAGGTCGGCCGGCTGCTTTACCGCCAGGAAAGGAGCAATTGGACCGTCACCCTGTCCGCCCGTCCCGTGGCAGTGGGCGCAGTTGATGCTGTACAATTGCGCCCCGCGCGCCAGCGACACTTCGTCGGCCGGGATGGGGTTGGCCGGCGCTCCCATGCCTGGAACATAAGCCGCGCCCTCGACCGGGATGGATTGCGCCGGGACGGGCAGCGGATTTTCCATTGGTTTATAGGATGGCTGGATTTCCATGAAGGAGATCCAGTCGATCTTGATGACATCGTAGGTGAACAGGAGCAGCGCGCCGGACAGGATCACCACAACGCTGCCGACCAGGAGCAGGCGGTTGGTCAGGCTCATAGTTTTTGCGCCTCCGCAGGCTGGATGGATTCCGCTCCGAGGGCAGCCAGGGCATCCGTGATCTTTTTTCGCTTTTCAACCGGGCACTCGAAGAAAACGGCTATCTTCCCGTCGCTGATCTGCGGTACATATTCCTTGGGCGCATAGGAAGGGAAGCGGCTATCGAGGAAGACGCCCAGGAAGGTGGCCACCAGCAAACCCAGCATCGTCATCTCGAACAGGACGACCACGCTGGGCGGGACCGGTATCAGCGGCTGGCCGCCCACCTCGATCGGGTACAGGTAGGGGGTCCCGAAGGCGAAGAACACGCCGATAAGGAACCCGCCCAGCGCGCCGCCCAGCGCCAGGCGCGGCACATTCGACCACTGGTGCGGCCGCCCGAGCATGGCCTCCGTCGCCGGGGTACCGGAGATGACATTCATATCGTCGTCCGTCAGCCCCATGCCGCGCAGTTTTTCGACTGCCTGCGCTGCCGGGTCGATATCGGGGAAAAGCGCCAGGAGGGAAATTTTTTCGGTCATACCGCCTCCTATTCCATTTCTGCCACCGAGACAATTGTCTCTTTGCCGACCTTGCGCAGGCTGTGCGCCATCTGGCCTTCCTGCACCTCCCAGACCGGCACGAGCGGTACCAGTTTACTGGCAGCCATGTAGAGCAGGATGAAGAAGGCCAGTGTCCCGATGCCTAACGGCGCCTCGACTCCGGGCACGTATTCCCGCCAGGTGAAAGGCATGAAGTTGATCGTCAACGAGGTGGGGATGATGATATAGCGTTCGAACCACATGCCGATGTTGATGAACAGGCCGATGCCAAAGAGCGCCCACGGATTGCGGCGGACCCGCCTGTTCCAGAGCGTCAGCCAGGGGACGGCAACGTTGAAGATGAGCATCGAAAACCACATCCAGCCCAGCGGCCCGTTCTCGTGGAAATGCAGCAGGGTATCGGTGAAACTATCGCCCCCATACCACTGCACCATGTAATCGTTGAAGAAGAAATATGCCCATCCCATCGAAACGATCAGCATCAATTTACCGAGCGCATCGAAGACCTCCGGGCGGATGAAGTATTTCATATTCTTCATCGTGGCGCGCACAACCACCAGCACCATGGCGACCGCCGCAATGCCGGAGTGCAGCGCGCCGACCACGAAGTACGGTCCGAAGATGGTCGAGTTCCAACCCGGGCGCATGGCCGCCGCGAAGTCCCACGAAACGATGGTGTGGACGCTGAACATGACCGGCAGGATGGCGAAGGCGAAGATGTTCATGGCGGTCCGCAGGTGTGTCCACTCGCCTTCGGCGCCGCGAAAGCCGAGCGACAGGATGCGGTAGAGGGTTTTTCGCCAGCCGGTGGAGCGGTCGCGCGCCATCGCCAGGTCCGGGATGAGCGGCAGGAACAGGTACATGGTGGAGGCCAGCAGGTAGGTGTTGATCGCCAGGAAATCCCAGGAAAGCGGCGAGTGGAAATTGGGCCACAGGCCGCGCTCGTTGGGATAGGGGAACAACCAGTATGAGAGCCAGACACGCCCCATGTGCATGAAAACGCTCAAAGCGGCCTGCACCAGGCCGAAAGTGGTCATCAATTCAGCTGCGCGCGTGAACGGTCGGCGGTACTCAGCCTTGAAGACCCGCAACAGGGCCGAAACGAAGGTCCCGGCGTGGCTGATGCCGATCCAGAAGACGGTGTTGACCAGGAAAATGCCCCAGTAGACGGGGTCGGTCAGGCCGGCCGCGCCCATCCCTTCGGCGATCAAGTAGCCCCAGACCCCGAACAGGCAGACGGCCACCACGACCGACAGCAGGGCGAAGACCATCTTGAACTTCCAGGATGTCGTGTGCATGGCTTCCATCACCAGCGCATTCATCTCGCCGCGCGGCCTGGGGTCCAGCATCAGGTGTTCCTGGCGCAGGCGCTCCAGTTCGTGGCCGGGGGAATGTTCGAGCGCTTCTGTCATTATGCCCCTCCCTTGAGATACGTGACGCGCGGCTGGGCGCCCAGTTCTTCGAGCAGTTTGACGGCGCGCCCATTTTTCATCCGCTTGCTGACCGCGCTCTGCGGGTCGTCGATCCGCCCGAAGACCAGCGCTTCGCCCGGGCAGGCCTGGACGCAGGCCGGTTCGATCTCGCCATCGTACACTTCACGCCCATCGGCGCGTGCCTGGTCCTCTGTCATACGGATGCGCTGGACGCAGAAAGTGCACTTTTCCATGATGCCGCGCCGCCGCACGGTCACATCGGGATTGAGTTGGTTATTGAGCGGCTCAGGGCGGTCGTAATCCCGCCAGTTGAAGGTGCGCGCCACGTAGGGACAGTTGTTGGCGCAGTAGCGCGTCCCCACACAGCGGTTATAGACCTGCACATTCAACTTCTCGTTCTGGCTGTGTACCGAGGCAAAGACCGGGCAGACCGGTTCGCACGGCGCGGAGCCGCACTGCTGGCACATCACCGCCTGGAAGGGGGTCGCTTTCACTTCCGGATACTCGCCTTCCCAGAACCGCTCCAGCCGGATCCAGTGCATGGCGCGCCCGTAGGCTGTGTCCTCCTCGCCCACGAAGGGGATGTTGTTCTCCATGGCGCAGGCGGTCACGCAGGCCTGGCAGCCGGTGCACAGGTCCTGGTCCACCACCAGCCCCCATTTCCCCTGTTCGGCCTCGCTCCATTCCGCGCGGTATTGATGGATTTTCTCTTCTCTCATTCTCTACTCCTCGCCGTAGACACCCAGGCGGCTCTCGTTACGCGCCAGCGGCTGGGACTTGCCGGTCTTCAGGATGTCGACCCGCACCGCCCCGAAAGCCAGGTCGCCGGCGCCGTTATTCTTGAGGGGCAGCAGCGCCGCCGGGTTGGCGCCCCGCCCCGCCGCGTAGCGGCCATAGGTGGAGTGCCCCTGCCCGAACGGCATGGCAACCACGCCCGGCTGGATGGCCGGATAGCGGTAGACAACCGCTGCCAGTTCCCCGTATGGAGAGACGAGGCGGACAAGATCATCGTCCTTCAAGCCGAGATGATCCGCAGTCAGGGGGTTGATCTCCACCCACGAGTTCCACATGACGGTCGTCATTGGGTCGGGCGTTTCCTGGAGCCAGGGTTTGTTGGCGCCCGTCCCATCGCCCATCAACGCCGACGGGTAAACCAGGAACAGGAACTCTCCCTGGCCTTCGAATTCGGCCGGCGGGACCTGCAGGCTCCGGTCCAGGGCGGAGGCTGCCAGGGGAGCGCCCAGCCCGGATCCCGCCTTCCACCATCCGCCGTACTGCTGCCACTGCGCCCAGAAGGTATTGATCTCCGGGGCGTTAAAGTACCCACTTTCGGTCACCAGGGCGAGCACAGATTCCCGGATGAAAGCCACTTCGTCCTGGTAGGGGACGGCGGCAGCCAGGGATCCCCCAGCGGACTGGATGGCCGCCAGGAGCACATCGGCAGTAGCCTTCGTATCGTAAAAAGGTATGACAACAGGCTGCGAAGCAGAGAGCGCCGGTCGGTCGGCGGCCGGGGCGGCGAACTGGTAGCCCCACGATTCGAGGGAGGCGTGGTCGGGCAGGATGAAATCGGATTCAGCGGAAGTCTCATCCGGGAAGGATGCGAACGAGACAACCAGCGGCACGTGTGCCAGTGCGGCGGCGAAATCGAGCGCAGCCGGGATCTCGAAGAGCGGGTTGACACCGTGCACGAAGATGGATTTCACCTGGCCGGTTTTCATTTTTTCCACCAGGCCGGCCAGGTCCACCAACGTACCGGACAGCCGGTTATGCGCAGCATGGACCGGAAGGTCGGGGGTCAGGAAAACGCCGCCCGGCCGCCCCAAGTTACCGAGCAGGACATTCAAAGCCAGGATGGCTTCCGCCGTCTCCAGCCCGTTGCTCTGTCCGAGCGCCGCCCCGCCGGGGATGACCAGCGGGCGGTCTGCCCCGGCCAGCAGGGACGCCATGCGCCCCAGGGTTTCATCGTCCACGCCGGCTGCCGCCGCATTGGCAACTGCATCCACGCCCTGGAAGGCTTTTGGCATGGCGCCGCCCCGGCTTTCGGCAATCAGCCGCCCGATGGCGAGCGCCAGCGATCCTTCCGTTCCCGGCACGCACGGGATCCATTCATCGGCTTTGGCAGCCGTCTGCGACTGGCGCGCCTCGAACTGTACCAGGCGGCCGCGCTCTCCCGCCGCGCCGCGCCTCATACGGGCATAGGCACGCGTGTAGGCGACGGGTGAGAGCCAGGTCTCCAGGAAATTGGCCCCGAAAGAGACTGTCACAGCGGCATTGGCAAGGTCGAAGACCGGCAGGCGGCGTTCACCGAACATCCGCCCGGTTGCCTCGGCCAGGGTATTACGCGCCTCGAACATGCTGTATGCCCCATAGCGGATCGGGGCCGGCGCGCCGAGGGCAGCCGCGACCCCGGTCACGAGGTCAGCCAGGTGGTCGGGGGCCAAACCGAGCAGGAAGGCGATCTCGCCCGGGCCTTCATCCGTCAACGCATCGCGGACAACGGTAACAGCCTCCTCCCAGGAGAGCGGGGTGAAAGCGCCGCTCGCCCGTCCATTCTGGCGGACGGGACCCTGCACGCGGTCGGGGTTGTAGAGTCCCTGCAGGGATGCCTGGCCGCGGGCGCAGGTCCTGCCCAGGTTGACCGGGTGCAACTTGTTGCCTTCGACCTTGATGGCGCGTCCCTGGTGGGTGCGGACGACGATCCCGCAGCCGGCCGGGCATTCACGGCAGGTTGTGGCGTAGTGTGCGCTCTGGCCGTTGTAAGTGTATTCGGGCATCTGCGTGTACGGCTCGCGCACCACATAACGCGAAGCCGGGCCACAGCCGGTCAGGATGGCCGTGGCAGCCGCGCCGGTCCCCGCCAGTTTGAGAAAATCTCGTCGAGTGAGTTTATCTGTCATGAAGAATCCTTACCAGGAAAGGATGAAAGGGATGAAAATTGAATGTTCCGCTCGATCAACATGACACTGGAAAATACGACACCGGAACACGCTACCGGTGACAGGTCACGCAATCCGTCAGGCGCGCCAGTTTATCGGGGTCGTCTCCGGCCGTGGCGCGGTGACACTCGAGACACCAGCCCATGTTCTGGCGCGGGTTGGGCTGGGCGACCGTCATGCGGCTGATCTCCCCATGACAAGTCTCGCAGTTCACCTCCCCGGCGATGTGCGGGCGGTGGTTGAAATAGACGAAATCCGGCTGGATGAAGACCGGCGCCCACGGGATGGGGTCGCCTCTTTCCACGAACACCACCAACTTCTGCTGTTCCGGTTTGGTATTCGGCATCTGCTGGTGGCAACCCCAGCACTTGGCAGTCGTCGGCAATCCAGCAGAAGCCTGGCGCCAGGCGCCCGGGTGACAGTACAGGCATTGGGCGCCCAGTTCCACGTGGATCGAATGGTTGAACTGGATCGGTTGTGGCGGGGGCTGCTGGGTCGTCCACACCCCGTACCCGGCCGCGCTGAACAACAGGATGAACAGGACACCCATCCCAACCAGGAACGACGGTTTACGGATGAGCCTTCCCCCCTTTTCGAGCAGGTTCGATATCTTGAAACGTTCGAGCATAAGTACTCCTCTATTTCCGCCTGCGCAGGACCGTGACGACGATGAAACCGATCAGGATAAAGCCGCCGATGAAAACCAGGGCATAGCCCATGGCTCCCAGGAACGCCCCCAGGCCGGTCAGGATGCCGGTCCACCAGTTCGTAGCCGGACCTCCCACCTGCAGCGCCGGTTCGGCCTGTTCCGACGCCGGGTCCGGGACTTGCGCCTCCCGCCCTCCGGGGAAGGTCTGGGCATACGCCAGCACGTCCCGCCCGTCGGCCGCCGACCAGCCGAGTTCCGCGCCGACCGGCATCTCGGTCCCCGCCACGCCGAAGCGGGTGCGGTGCAGGAAGCGCCAGGGGTCGCGGTAGGCGATGCTCCCCAGGGTCTCATCCACACCCTCGGTTCGGAAGACGATCTGCTCCCCGTCCAGGCCATGGCAGGAAGCGCAGGTGGAATCATACAAACTCCTGCCATACTCGGTATCCCCGCCGATTACCTTGAGCGAAACGACATCGATATACAGGCTGTCGTCGATCAACCCGTTTTTCAGGAAGGCGGCCAGTTGCCGCAGGGAAGTCTCTTCGAGCCAGGGGGAAAAGTCGTGCGCCGGGTCATTCTCCCCTCCCAGGTGGAGCAGGAGATCCGCCTCGCCCATTTCAGCGGCAAGCGCCATCACATCCGGGAAACCGGTTGCATGCGAGCCGGAGGCATAAGCCCCCTGCGCGCCGCGGTAGTCCCAGCCATGACATTCCACACAGCGCCAGGTATCGGGACCGGAGCGGGAATTGGTGGATTGGCGGGACCAGATCGGCATGTCGCCCGGCGGGGCATCCACGCCCAAGGCGGCGAACCAGTTATCGTACAGGATCGCCCCACGGATGATATCGGACGCGGCGGGGGGCTCAGCCTGCGCTCGAACACTGGGGAATTCTGCCAAAGCAAAGCCGGCTGTCGCCAGCAACAGGGACAATCCGATCAGTTTCCACAGCCTCATAACAAGCATCCTCCTCCGCTATTAGATCATCTGGGTTAGATTAAATTATACTTCATTTATCCATAATGCCGTAAATATCCGGGTTGGTGATATACTCCGGAGAAACATGCTCCCGGTAACAGGCTTTTCCGCCATCCTCTGCCGCACTGCACTCTTCCGGCGCTTCTCCCCTGATGAACTGGAAAACATCCGGGCTGCCGGGCAACTGCGCCTGGTGGAAGAGGACTGTTACTTCTTCCAGCAGGGAGACCCGGCCACCCACCTGTATGTCCTGGTCGGCGGGTGTGTCCGCCTGAGCCAGGTGACTGTGGACGGGCAGAAGATCATCCTGCGTGTCATCGCGCCGGGCCAGATGTTTGGGGCGATCGGCCTGACGGAACCAGGAGCCGCCTACCCGATCAGCGCCGAAGCCTCCGAAGACAGCCAGGCGCTGGCCTGGGAGACAGGTCTTTTCAAACGCCTGTGCGGGAACAAGACGGGGGTTGCATTCGACCTGATGAGCATGATGAGCGCCTACATCCAGGAAATACAGGACCGTTACCGGGAACTTGCCACCGAGCGCACCCAACAGCGGGTGGCGCGTGCCCTGCTGCGGCTGGTGGCACAGGTGGGCCGCCGTATGGCCGGGCGGTGCATTTCGAATACAACCGGGACGGGACCGAAGTGTGGGTCAGCCTGTGGGGCGACGCCAGCAAACCCGGTGAGACCGGCGAGATTGTCATCTACGATGACGCCACCCTGGAAGAGAAGGCGCGCATCGAAAACCTGGTCACCCCCACCGGCAAGTTCAATGTCTATAACACGGTGAACGATATCTACTAGGATTGCGCAGATAGAATGTCCACAGCACAAACAAACACATCATGATTATGGATCTGAAACCGAACGGAGGAACAGCCGGCATCCTTCCCAGCACAACCGTCGCCAGGGTGTTGGAAACCTGGCCGCAGGCCATCGAACTATTCCTGAAATACAATACGGACTGTGTCGGCTGCCCGGTTGCGCCCTACTGCACGCTGGAAGAGGCCGCCCAACATTACGACCTGGAATTGCCATTGCTGCTAAAGGAACTTGCCTGCCTGGCTATGGAAAAGGCTGTCACTCCTGTGTGATTCCCCCACGAACAATTCAACGATGCAAGGAGATCAAAAAAAAGCAGGGACAGGCGCCTGCCTGTCCCTGTTCTGTTGCGGGGGACTAGTAATCCATTCCGCCGCCGGGGGGCATGGGGGCGGGTTTCTCTTTTTCGGGCACGTCGGTGACCAGGCATTCGGTGGTCAGGATCATGGCGGCGATGGAAGCGGCATTCTCGAGGGCGCCGCGCACGACCTTGAGCGGGTCGATGACGCCAGCCTTGAGCATGTCGCCGTAGTCGCCGCTGATGACGTTATAGCCGAGATGTTTGTTGTTCTGTTCCTTGGCGAGGCGGCGGACATTCTCGATGATGACCGCGCCGTCCTGGCCGGCATTCTGCGCCAGCCTGCGGATCGGGGCTTCGAGCGCCTTGCGGACGATGTTCACGCCGATGGCTTCATCCTCACCGTCCATCTTGACCTTGTCGAGGGCGGAAATGGCGTTGATGAAGACGATCTCCCCGCCGGGCACGATACCTTCTTCGATGGCAGCGCGGGTGGCAGAGAGGGCGTCTTCGACGCGGTGCTTCTTCTCTTTGAGTTCGGTCTCGGTGGCTGCGCCAACGCGGATGATGGCGACGCCGCCGGAGAGTTTGGCCAGGCGTTCCTGGAGTTTTTCCTTGTCGTAATCGCTGGTGGACTTATCGATCTCGACCCGGATCTGGTCGATGCGGCCCTTGATCTGGGCGGATTCGCCCTTGCCGCCGACGATGGTGGTGTTGTCCTTGTCTGCCACGACCTTCTCGCACTTGCCGAGATCGGTCAGGGTGGTGGTCTCCAGTTTGCGGCCGGTCTCTTCGGAGATGACCTGCCCGCCGGTCAGGGTGGCGATATCCTGCATCATGGCCTTGCGGCGGTCGCCGAAGCCGGGGGCTTTGACAGCCAGCACGTTCAGCATGCCGCGCAGTTTGTTCAACACGAGGGTGGCCAGGGCTTCGCCGTCGATATCCTCGGCGATGATGACCAGTTCGCGCTTGCCGATCTGGACGAGTTTCTCCAGCACCGGGACGATGTCCTGGGCGGCGGAGATCTTCTTGTCGTAGATCAGGATGTAGGGTTCGGCGATGACCGATTCCATGTGTTCGGCGTCGGTGATGAAGTATGCCGAGATGTAACCGCGATCGAACTGCATCCCCTCCACATACTCGGTCTCGAACTGCAGGGACTTGGATTCCTCGACGGTGATGACGCCGTCTTTGCCGACCTTGTCCATCACATCGGCGATCAACTTGCCGATCTCGCCGTCGGCGGCCGAGTTGGTGGCGACGGAAGCGATCTCTTCCTTGGTCTCGATCTTCTGGGACATCTTCTTGAGCGCGGCGACAACCGCGTCCACGCCCTGCTCGATGCCGAGTTTCAGGCGCATCGGGTTGGCCCCGGCGGCCAGGGTCTTGAGACCCTCGGTCACGATGGCGTGCGCCAGGACGGTCGAGGTGGTGGTTCCATCACCGGCGATGTCGTTGGTCTTGGTGGCGGCTTCCTTGAGCAGTTGCGCTCCCATGTTGGCGAACGGGTCTTCCAGTTCGATTTCCTTGGCGACCGTCACGCCGTCATGGGTGATGGTGGGGGAGCCAAACTTGCGGTCGAGCGCCACGTTGCGCCCCTTCGGTCCAAGGGTGGTGGCAACGGCGTTGGCGACAGTGTCAATGCCCTGCTGCAAACGACGGCGGGCATCTTCGGAAAAAACAAGTTGTTTTGCTGCCATAGTTCATTCCTCCAGTAGGTTATTTGCCGACAATGGCAAGGATATCTTCTTCGCGCAGGATGAGGTACTTCTTTCCATCCAGTTTTATCTCGGTGCCGGAATACTTGGCGAACAGGATCTTGTCGCCTTTTTCCACATCCATTGGGATGCGTTTTCCGTCCTCGTCACGTGCGCCAGGCCCGATGGCCAGGATAAGACCCTGCTGGGGTTTCTCTTTGGCCGTTTCCGGAAGGACGATGCCGCCGGCAGTGATTTCATCCTGCTCGATCGGCTCGACCAGCACACGGCTGCCAAGGGGTTTTAGGGAAAGTGCCATATGATCCTCCTGAAAAATGTTGACGAATTAGCGCTCTATCCTTGTGAGCGCTAAACCTATCATACATAACTTCCAACAAGCCGTCAAGGGAAGAATCCGGCCATTAACAAAACTCTGACAATCCCCCTGCATGGGTCACGGCCCCGGGGTCGGGATGGCAGTCGGCGTGGGGACCGGGGTCGGGGTCTCCTGCAGGGAGACCGCCAGCGAATTGCAGATCTGGACCCCGGCATCGACAATGGCGGCGACGGTGACATCGTTGGTGAATGCGCTGACTTCCGAAAAAACCTCCAGCGCATCGGGACACCGGTTGTCCTGCGGCCGGCTCAAGGCAGCCAGCAGCGAACCATAGGTGTAGTAATAGACGATCGTATTCTCTGAGAGCGCCATGCCAACGACCGCCACCCGCGGGTCGCTGTCTCCGCACTGGCGCACGTCGCAGGCCTCGGCGGCGGTACAGCCTCGCACGGCGCATTTCAAGGCCGGGATGGCGCCTTCGAAGTTGCGCGAGCGTTGATAGATGACGCCCAGTTCGCCATAGGTATTGGCATTGGTGGGATCGAGCGCCAGCGCTTTCTGGATATTGCGAGCGGCAATGAAAAACTCACCCTGCTGGGCATAGGTTTTTGCAATTGCGATATAAGGGACGGGGTCGAGGATGCCCAACTGCTCGTTCAAGGACACTGCCCGGGCGAAATACTCCAGGGCATTCTCGTAGAGCGCATTGGCGATCAGTTCGTCGCCGCTTTTCAAAGCCAATACCCGGTAATTGAAACCTACCGAGTTGTATAAAAAGGTCAGGTTCGGGTTGATCTCGATCGCCGCCAGGTATTCCTCGATGGCCTGGCTGTATTGGAGGGTCGATTCGAGCACATAGGCGTATACCCGGTGTACGTCCATCAACTCCGGGCCGGCGACCAATGCCTGGGCAATCACCTGCTGCGCCTGCGGCCACTTCTGCTGGTCGATTAATATCTCGGCATAGAAAGCCATCGCCAGGGCGTTCTGGTTATCCAGTTGCAGGGCGCGCACCGCAGCCTGCTCGGCCTGGAGCAGGTAATCCTCGGCGTTCTCCCCGCCCAGGGCGGTGGCGTTCCAGTCCAATACGAAAGCGCGGATGGCATGGACATTGGCATCGTCCGGCGACAGTTCGATTGCCTGGTTGATGGCAAACAAGGCATCCTGCAAACGCTCCCGGCGCTGCTTGTCGGTCGTCAGCGAGGCAGTGGAATAGGTCTGGACGCGCGCCAACTTGGTCCAGGTTGCGGCATCACCGGCATCGAGCGCGGTTGCCTCCTGGTAAGCCAGGATGGCGCCTTCCAGTTGCCCGGCGGTGAAGAGGGCATCCGCTTCCAGAACATAGGAGTAGGCGGTGCGGGTCGGCGTCGGCGTGGCAGAGAAGGGGTTGACCAGCGCTCCCACGTCCAACTGGAACCAGGTCCAGTAGACGGTCGCGATCAGCACGACCATCAGGAAAACCCGGTAGATGTTCGAATTCGTCTTTTTATTGAAAAGCGGACGCCTGGGCGGGACATTCATGGCGTGCTTGTGGCTGTGGGTGTGGCGGTAACCGGGACGGTGGGAGTTGGCGACGGCGTTTTCAGGCTGTTCTCGCAAAGATCCTGCCCAACTCCTGCATTATAAACAGCCGTCTCGTCATCCGGCACGCTTGCCAGGATCAATTGGAATACCGGGAGGGCTTCAGGGCAGCGTCCGGTCTTCGCCAGCAACAAGCCGTAGATGGAGAAGAACTCCACCACCCGGATATCGCTGGTCAGGCGGATGGGCAGCACCGTCTCCCCAGCCTCTGTCAGGCCGCCGTTGACTGCCAGGGACAACTGCACTGCCGCCGCCGGCAGGTCCGGCAGGCGATAGAGCACCACGCCCCAGTTGCCGCGCAGGTAGGGGTCGGTCTGGTCGTCCTGGACGGCCGCTTCGGCATATTGTTCGGCCTTGGCATATTCACCGATGGTGGCGTAGTAGCGGGAGATGAAAAGTTCCGGGGTCGGGTCGGAGGGGTTGAGGGTATTGGCCTTGGTGAACTCCTCCAGCGCCAGGTCCCCCGCCCCCAGGGCGCGGTAAGTCCGCCCAAGCGCCAGGTGCAGGTCCGGGATGTTGGGGTTGATCTCGATCGCCTTCTGGTACTCCAGCGCCGCCTCCTCGCGGTTGTCGGTCACTTCCAGCACCAGGCCGCGCGCCCGGTGGGCTTCCAATGAGTTCGGCGCCAGGTCGAGCGCCACCCGCGACTCGTCGATTGCCAGCAAGAGCGACTCATACGATCCCGAACTTACCAGCAATTCCACGTAGTAGGCGTGCGCCAGCGGGTTGAGCGGGTCCATCCGCAGCGCTTCCTTGATCGACTCGTCCGCTCCGATGTAATTTCCCAGGAAGGTGAACGCCCAGCCCTGCACCGCATAGGCGGTGGCGTTGTTGGGGTTGAGCAGCAGGGCATTCTCGGCGCTGGCCAGGGCTTCTTCGTACTGGCCGGCAAAGACCTGTACCCGCGCCAGGGCGATGTAGATCGTCTCATCGTCCGGGCGGGCGCGCACCGCCTGCCAGTAGACATCGATTGCCTGGAGCAATTTACCCTCGTTATAGAGCGCCTCGGCCTCGGTGACGTAGGTCTCCGGGTCGCGGGTGGCGGTGGCGGTGGGGATGAACAGGGGCGGCACGGTCGGGATGACCACCCGGTTCACATA
>Ga0194126_10001051_pt1 | contig 46534 bp, 56 predicted proteins | sample TA2KigC150mmetaG_FD_148641 | JGI IMG/M metagenome (GOLD analysis project Ga0194126, IMG submission 148641) | Freshwater microbial communities from Lake Tanganyika, Tanzania - TA2015035 Kigoma Deep Cast 150m | ecosystem: Environmental > Aquatic > Freshwater > Lake | place: Tanzania: Lake... | reverse complement strand
CTCGTTTTTCCAAGAGCGCCTCATCCATCAGTCCTTTGGTTGTAGTAATCATATGATCCTTAACACCGATGAAGTTTCCCCTGCTGCGGGAAAAGTAATGACAAGATTTTGTGCAGTCTTAACAATTGTACCGCCAAAGTTCAAAACACAAACCGCACGGTTCTGATTTGTAGAATTGTAAATTAGTGCCCCTGCGCAAGATAGAGTCACGTTAGTGAACGTTGCGTTTTGGAATGACCAGTATCCTGTCGTCCCTGACGTTGTTGGTGTAATATTTGTGAGAATAATCCCGCCAGCGGTGTAATTGGTTCCACTGGCTTCACCCGTCGCTGTGTAAACAGTCGTATCTGCACCGAGATCGGCAGTTGCGACGTAGAGAGCGAGTTTAAAAACATTCCCTGTTCCAGTTGTAAAATTGTGTAAAGCCTGAGCAACTTCCGCTTTAAAGCTTGTGCACATCGTTTGATAAATAGCCATCAGCGCACCGGATACCTGACTTGAACATCTCGGTAAGTATCTGTGCGGTTTTTACCATCCGCCAGTTGTTTAAGAAGCGCTACAGCTTCTTTGTATTGAGCATCAATTCTTCCCAGCATATCGGATTCAGCTTTGATAAACGTATAGGCTTCTTGTAAAGAACCATAGAGAAGCACTGAATCAAAGTTTGTACCAAGCCAAGATGTACCCGCAGTTACGATGGATTCTGGATAGTAGAAGTAATGAATCTCTGCTTGGTAATTCAAATCCGGTGTTGGTCCCACAAGAAAAGACTGATCTGTTGAAATCACTCCACCAGAAACTGTGGGCCCAAACATTGCGTAGTAACGAGGACGGTTTGTCGCTGTGGGGATAGGGTACGCCTCACGGATAAATTCCACATCCTTGTTCAAAAGCATATGCCTACGCCCTGTTGCAGGGACAATCAACGTAAGGCTAAAAGGAGCAAGAAAATCAGAAGGGGCCGAAAGATACGAGTTCCCGCTGGAGAACACTCCAGTCATGTTCTTGCGAAAGATCGGCAACTGAAGCGCGTTGAAGATGCGTTGTTCAGCTTGCTTGACAAACACTGCAAGCTGCTCATCCGACGTAAACGTCGTTGCTGAATCCGTGAAAGTAATCGTCGGGAAGTCGTTCTCGACGTACCCTCGAATCGCCTTCTTCAACTCCGTATAGTTCACGCCATCGGACCCCTAGCCATTGTGCCTTTTGTCGCACATCCGACTCCGCGAATCTTGATTCCCGTTGTCTTAACATCCGTTTGAGGGTACCCCACGTTTTTAAGACTAACCCCCGCTTGCCCCTTCATAGTATGCGGCTCAGCATAGACAGGAGCCTGCCCAACTTCTTTGCCCATCACTTTATGACTGAACTTACCCATCATGCTCTCCCAAATTGATTTTTGACCTTTGCCAGATTCCGACCCATCTTGAGCATGTCCGCGTTAGTCTTGCCACCTTTGGCAAATTTTGTCTTAGGTTTTCCGGGGTGCATACGCGCTTCGTGCTTGTGCACAGCCCCTGCGACCATTTTTTTGTCCTGCTTGGCGTCTTTCATGATTACTCCTATGTTGCAGTCACACTGTTAACAAGTCCTTGCGCTACCAAATCGTTTGGAGTTAACGCAGCATCAAAATCTCTTGACCCGCCTACTGGGTTGAACCCCCACTGGATGATGCGGCTTCCAAGAGTAATTGTACCAAGTTCGTTAAGACTGGAATCATTGTTTACAGGCTCAATTCGCGTTCCGTTAAGACCTGCCTGTTGGTATGAATTGGAATCCACCCTTGGATTGCGTATTGCTTGTGGGTCATATACCGGATACATCCCAAGCTGAAGTTGCGGCTGATCTTTCTCCCAGCATTCCGGGCAGACAAGAATGTTTACATTCTTAGTTTTAATGACAAGAGATTTAAGCTGCTTCAGCTTGTACCGGAAGTTGCATCTATCGCACTGCGCGATAGCATATTTGCCCGATGCAAACTGATTAGGCATCAGAAGCTCCCGGTGTTACCCAGATACATCCTGCGCGGCACAAACCGCACTGCTGCTTTTTCACGATCTTCACCTGCCGCAAGGTTCCACTGTTCTTCGTAGGCTGCTTTTAGCATGTCAAGTCTTGGCAACCCTTCGGGAAGCTTCATTGCAATGTAGTACGCCAATCCTGCGGTAATACAGGGAAGAAAACGAAACGGCATATCAGGGGTTTCAAGCCCTTCGCCAGCATTCTGAACCCTACGCAAACGCCAGTAAATTACTTGATAGTACGGTGAAGCTAGCGTACCTTGATCCGGCACGGGCCAAACTGTGAACTGTGGGAAAGCTGTTGCGCTGGGGGAGTAGCCACTTGTTGCTGGGTAGGTTGCCCCAGAGTTCCTACTAATAAAGATCTGAATTGGCCTTGCCTGAGAAAGTTTGTTTGGGATGGTAGCGTAGGTGGAAACACTGATCCGGGTAAGTGTAAGGTCGGCTTGCGTTGAAGCATTCCCCGCACCCGTCCTTATAACGTGTTCAAGTAAGTCAATCGTATCGTTAGGCAGATCGTACGTAGCGGTGCCCTGTTCAAGGTCTTTTGTGCCTTGTTCAATCGTCCACATGTTGATGCCACGATTAGCCCACTCAATCGTCAACAAGTTCATAGACCTGCGGGCCGTGCGCAAATCGTAGCCCGAGCGCATTTCCCGACCAGCCCGCTCAAAAGCCTCTTCTGCTATGTCGGTGAACTCAAGATTAAAATCAGTTGCGCCGCTGGTAGTCATCTAAATCTCGCGGTTTTTGCGGCAACGCCTTTTGGCTGTTTGACGAATTGCTTTCCCGAGCGTTTTCCAGCGCGTTTAGCTCTTGTTGTCGCAGCGTACTCATTAGGTGTAAGAGCATTAATTGCCGCCTCTGGGAGATACCGCTCGCCAGTTGCTTTTGAACCCTGTGTGCTAGGTTTGCCACTCTTGGTTCTCCATTTCTGGTCGGTCCAATTCTTCAGGCTTTGCTGCGGGGCTTTCAATCTCTATAACCTCCACCACGAGCCTTATACTTCATCGCAAGCATCTGAGCTTTACGAGCGCTCCACTGCCCTGGTGCACCCCCCTTACCACCAGCTTTGATGCTGTTGAAAAGCGCCTTCCGCATCCCCGGCTTGGTGTAATTGCCCGCTTCGTTGACACGGGACTCACCGCCTTCAGCAAATTTCGCAAAGTCCGTGTTGTCTTTGCGAGGCGTCTTCTTGGCTTGTGGCATCTTAGAGGGCGAGATCGCCCCCATGCCTCTTGAAGCTAGCACGCCTTACCACCGTAGGCCATCTTCTTGACCTTGCCGCCTTTAGCCATCTTGCCCTTACCATCCGCAGCAAAAGCTGGAACCATTTTATCACCTTGCTTGACCATAGGCATACCACCACCAGCCATCTTGACCATCGTACCCTTGGTCTTGCCCTTGGTCGCAACACCATCTTTGCTAGGGGCTGCGGTCTTGACTGCGCCCATCATACCGCCGCCTGCCATCATTTTCTTGTTCATGGCAACGCCGCCGCTTTTCATCATTTTCGACATCATTTTTACTGCTCCTTATACAAGTTGTTGAAGGTTACTTCCGAATCCATGTAAGAGTCGTCTTGCTCTGCACAATGAATCCATTGGCTCGGTCGAAAATCTGGTGCCCCTTCACCCGTCACCCAATAGGCGGGACTCGTAACACGCACACGGTTATTCGGTAGTGCAACCATGTTACCAGTCCATTTTCCCGCGTCCGTCAACATCAATACATGGCTTTGTTTGTGCTGCGAAGGATCTTCCGATACTTCACTTTCCGCATAATCTACTGTAAATAAATATCTTCCTGTATAAAACTCGTTGTTTATTTTGCATATCCAAGGAGAAGGCTTGGCGCGCTGAATACTGAAGACAGTGTGATGATAAGAATTACAGTCCCAAGGCTGTGCAAGATGGGTTTGCATACGTTCAGGCCATGCTTCCAGCGGTATGTCTCCAACCAACGCCGTGATGGGCATTCTTGCCCACATTGCTCCACCATGAACATTCGCTTGGCTACCATCATCTGCCTCACAACCAGAAAAAATAATCTGAAACCCTAGACAACGATCCGGAATAGTTGTAACCGCTACCGCCAAACCGTGTAAATATTCACCGTGGTACTCCTGATGTCCTTTCGTAAATTCCTTTCTTACCCAGCATTTAAAATACGGAATACTGCTTGTTAGATACATTACTATTTTTTACCTTTGTGCTTTACTACCCCGCCATGTTTTTTCTTTGTAAACTCTTTTCCTACGGACTGTGGCACACCTACTTTCTTTGCGAACTTTGGATTGTTCGCTACCGCCTGCATGAATTTCTCTTGTTTTGCGGATACAGTAGGCATTAGCGTGCCTTCTTTTTTTTCACTACTTTACCACCTTTTTTCGCAGTAAACACATCCTCTCCGACTTCGGCTTTTTTCTGATTTTCCCGCCGTGGTTTCTTCTTAGACTAATCCTTGGATGACCCCATATCTGGCGGACTGGGGATATTTCTGTGTATCGCCATCAGATGTACCTACCTTTCGTTTTGCCTCGCTGAGCAATACCATCGCCACGGGTTACGGACCCACCTTCTTTCATGCCGGGAAATCTTCGGCTTAACCCGGGAATAAGCTCTTTACCATCCGCCTTTTTTGGCGGACCCTTCCTACCTCTGCTTAATTTTTTGCGTTTGCCATCTTGTGGTGGTGGCTCACCAACTGGAAATTGCATGTAAGGCATTCTGGCAACAACTTCGCGTGGCTCGTTAGCTGAAGCCGCCCCTAATCTCTGCCCCCTTTCTATATCCGGAGGCCTTACAGCGCTTACCTTCACGGGGCTTGGTGGGGCCTTTACGTCGCCTTGTGGGGGAGGACCTGCTGCTATCTTCGGTAGCGGCTTTATTGGTGGTTTTGCTGGTCTTATTGGAGCATCCCCTAAACTCGCTATTTCTAAGCCGGTTTCTGGGTCTTTTCTCACTATAGGCGCATCCCCTACACTCGCTATTTTTAATCCGGTTGCTGGGTCTTTTCTCTCTATAGGCGCAGGAGCGCGACCGGCTACTTTAATTTTTTCTTCAAATCCACTTATCACCGGGTTGCCATCTGTATCTTCGAGATAGGCCTCCCTCTCAATATTGTCAACAATACCACCATCTTCAAATTTGCGCTTTTTCATGTTAGCACTTCCATCTTCTGCGAGCCTGCCGAATCCTACTGTCTGGATCCTTTGCAGCCTCTGGGAATTGTTTCATTTGCCCTGCGGATCGCGCACAGAAAGACTTCCTGCGAGCGGCATCTTTCGGGCCAGGGTTATCACTGGTCACAGCCGTCTTGAGTTTGCTGCCGGGATTGGCCTTTCGGTAAGCTGCAACACCCTTCTCCGTCATGCCCGCACCTTGCTTCGTAGGTCGGAAGTTACCCGACTTTACCGAAGTGTCAATGCCCATCCCCTTTTTAGCCATACCACACCATCACAGACGCAACCGTAGTAATGTCTACATACACATTTGTACGAAACAAAACGCCCTCACCCGGGAGGATGAAGTACTCCCCACCCGTCGTATTGTTAGGCAAATTAATTGTAAACTTGGTCAACCCACTTGAGCCGCCGTCTTTGAAGGCTACAGAACCTGCTGAACTCGGTGTGGGTACGATATAAATCGCTTTGACGCGGACGGCTGGAAGGGCATTCCCGTTTTGATCAAGAAGCTGCCCGTCATCTGTCCGCGCCTGACTCGCTAGGACATCTGTTTGCATTGCCATGATGCCCCCTAGTTAAGCAACTGTGCCGCCACGATTGCCAATAATCGCCCAACCTGCCGAGGTGTAAACAAGAGAAATCGTATCACCTGCATCTGTAAACGTCATTGTACTAAATCCCAACGGCGTTGTAGGCGTAAGTACAGCAGACCCGCCATCTACTGTATGCACAATAATTTTAAGTTGTCCAGCGGTACCGTCTGCCAGCGTAAGTGCTTGAGATTCACCTGTCGTTGTTAACGAGGTAACGAGTGTAGTTAAATTAACTGCGCCTGCGCCCGAAAGCGACTGGACAGATCCAGTAATTGCGCCCGTTAGATTACCCGTTACGTTGCCGGTTACGTTGCCGGTTACGTTGCCCGTAACTGCTCCGACGAACCCGTTCGTCGAAATGACTGGGCCGCTAAAGGTTGTATTTGCCATTAGATCCTCACATGCGATATCGGCGCATCAGTCTGCATGTCGTCAGCCGGGACTGTCTGATGCACCGGGCTAACCCCGGAATGGTTGACTCTACAACGAAACAGGGGGGCTGTCAACCCCCCCTGTCTTTACGCTCCGGGTGATCCGAAGATACCCAGCGGGTCTGAGACCCCGAAGGAATAACGCTCCCGAGCCTTGTAGCGAACATTCCCCGTGTCAAAGTCCCCGTCCATGTCGTTCTTAAGCGGAGTACGAACAAAGTGCTTAAGACCGTTGGGTACATCCGTGGTCAGGAACCACGCGTTGGTATCAGTCAAGAAGTGATTGACCGCGTACCCCTCAGGGATCGAACCCATCATCTTCAGTGCGTTGACATCATTGTCTGCTGTCGCCACACGAAGCTCTGTTTGCAGCAAACGCGTTGCCGTAAACATGAGTGCCGGAGGAATGATAAGCTTCTTGGGCTTTGCAGCAATCAGCAGTCCACGCTCATCGGTCCACGCAGCAATCTGGATCACTGCGTTTTCCAACGATGTCTCGTTCAGGTCTGCTCCCGTCGAAGGACGGTTGCTGTTGGTGCCACCCGAAACCAAAGGGTGCGCCGTTGAGAACAACGACACTCCGTCACCGTAAGTTACGGCAGAAGAGAACCCGTTGTTCAACACCGAAGCGCCCTTGACTTCTTTGGTATACGCCATCGCCCGAGCCAAAGCCCTCGTATACCGCGAAGACAGACTGTCGTACAGATTGTCCTCGATAGCCTCTTCCGTAATGGAAAAACCCATCGCAATCGTCTCGTGGTTGTAGCGCGCCGTCCATGCCTCTTGAGCATTGTCGTAGGCAATCGCCGAACCCTCGTTTTTGACGGGGGCCGCGCTAAAACCAGACAGTTTGGTCTCTTCCTCAAAGGAGCGCTCGGAACTCTCCGTCTCGTAGACTTCCTTGTACTCCGTTCCATAACGAGCGTACTCCAAGCCGAACAGGGCGTTCAGGCCGGGGAGAAGCTCTTTCAATAGCTGTGCGCGTGAAATAGCCATTTTTTACTCCTTAAGCCGTTGCCGTGGCAGCGTAGTACTCGTGCTGACCAAAGTTGAGTTTAACCAAAAGTTCTGGGAACTGTGTGAACACCAACGTGGCACTGGCCGCAAAAGCCGCCACGGGTGCCTGATTCAACACCACTGTGGTTGCACCGGCTGCTGCTGCGGTAGCCACAAACGACCCACTTGGGATGTACTGACCGTTGGAAGCCAGTGAACCCACATCCGTCCCTACAGGTAGTGCAGACGGAAGTGCTGAACAAGTGATCGTTTCCGTTGCAATGCTGGTAAACGTTGCCGTTCCCAACGACACTGCGGTCTCCTCTACCAGACCAAGAACGCGGATAGGAAGCGCCGCAGTCGTAGCTGGGGTTGCCGTAGGCGCAAGCAAAGCATTGCGGCTATTGCCTGTAGATGTAAGACCCGTGTTGTTGATACAAGCAAGATTTTGCCCAATCATGGCGCGAGCGCCCGAAGCAACAACGGTAGTAGCAGAGCAAACAACTGCTTTGAACACCGTATCCGGGTCATCACAGATGTATGCCTGACAGTCTCCCGCAGTGGTGGATGCAGGCCAGTACTGAGCAAACCGTTTTTGTTTTGTGTTGGGGTCCGTATACGTGCACCCCAAGAAAACACCCGCAAGCGTGCCTGCTGTACCCGTTGACACACTAATACGCTCAAGGTTTCCACGAACAAGGGCAACGAAGTCGCCGTAAAAAATGTCCGTGCCATAAGCATACGTAGGGCTATACATCCGGGTCGAGCCAGCAAATACTTGCCCCCCAATCAGATTGATAGGTTTCAAGCCGTAGGGAGCGTCAATAACAGGATAAGCCATTTTTGACCTCGTTTAAGTTGTTCCACGGCCAAATGTTGTCACGCTTTGCCTTTCTTTAAACAAAGGCATACGCGCATCACTTTGACGCAGGAAATGATTGTCAACAGAAGTAATCAGCGAATCCGTTTGTTTCTGATGAAACTCGGTACGCTGTTCTACAAACTCAATTGGTGTTTTGCAAAGCAACAACCCTCCGATCTCAACACTGTCTGGAAACCTTGTGGTTGAACCAGGCATCATATAAATTTCTGGATGTTGCGACGCTTTGACAGGCTCCCAACCTTCGCGTAGTTTCGAGGCAATATGACGCGCATCCGCTTCGCCTAAATTGGCAACACGAATCCAACGGAACTGATAACCCGGCTCCGGCTCAGGATCTGGCAACAACTGCGGCGGACTCCACTTACGCATTGAAGCTTCCCGCGTCTCCCTGACTTCACGTTTTTCCATATCACCCTCGTTGAAGTTTTGCTACTTCTTGTGCATACCGCTCCAAGGGAATCTTGTAGCGTTTTGCATACTCCACCTGCTTCGTCGTAAGGCGCACCTTCGTCGGTGCAGAACTACGGGTAGCGGGTGCCACATTTGATTTGGTTCTCTGACGCGGTTCCTCAGGCTCAAAGTAATCCGGGAACACCTGCCGCATACGAGCGTCAATCTTCTCGTAGTATTCTTCAGATGAAGTGTCAACTCCTTGTTTTACAAGCTTTGAATGATAAGCCAGTACAAGAGCCGTCATCTCTTCATCATTGCCAAACCAGGCATTACGCGATCTCCAGGACTCTGCCTTTTGATCGCTTCGCGGCACCTCCACTTCTGGAGGCGGTTCCTTATTAGGCCGGAAATTATTGACCTTGTCAAGCTTGATCTTTGCCGCAGTCAACTCCTCCTGCGCATTCACCAACTCATCGCTGTTTCCAGCTTCATAAGCCTGCTTGTACTTGGTCTTCGCATCCTCAACCTCTTTTGAGACCGTCTTTTTTGCTTGCTCTAACAGGACGGCCTGGTTCTCAGACAATGACCCCTTGAGCCTCTTGTTTTCTTCCGTGGCTGCTTGAGCAATACGAAACGCTTCTTCCCTCGATTTCTCCGCCTCCTCTGCGCGGCGCTTCTCCGACTGATACCCCTTGTAGAGATGATCAATACGGTTCCTTACCCGCTCACCATACTCCTTGACCTCCTGATCATCTAGAGGTTTTGGCTCCTCACGCAGTTTGGTAAATTTGGGCTTTTCCCCTTCAACAATCTCGATCTCTACCGCACTATCTTTTTCCTCCGGTTCCTGCTCATCCGGAAATTTGAACTCTTCGTTCATAGTAACTCCTATCGCAAAATGCCGCGTGGATCGTCTACTACCGCCTCCACAGCGTCGTCGTTGATGATTCTAAATTCCTGCCCGTGAATCTTGAGCCTCGTCCCCGTACTTGGCCTAACCAGCACAAAGTCCCCTTCCTTACATGAAGGGCCGCTTGGGAACCGCACCTTGTCCTTGTACGCATCTGGGCCGATCTTCAAAACACAAAGCACCGGAGACAACACCTCTTCATAAAAGATGGTTTGTCCCGCCTTCACCAGCCCACTTTCGTACTCCGCGTCGCTTTTCGGCAACGCACACAAAAGGTGATAGGTCACCGGCTCCGGTAATTGTGTGGGTTTTTCACTCATCCTCTTCTTCCTTATACCGTTTGGCAAGGTCTATTACCTCCGCTTGTGCGAGGCGCAGACCTCGAAGCACTCCGCACAACTCTTTATATTCCACAAAATCTTTTGTTCCGTCCAGCACCACAGCTATGAAGGAATTCATATGCTCTGTTATTTTTTTGTCAAGCATGTCAAACGCTGTCATTTAAACTCTCCCTCTCTGATCCATTTTGTAGCCACCCACTTTACCGATTTTGGAGGAGTACCCGCGTGTAACGACTCCCGCTCCTGAGCCGGATATCTGAATAACAAAGCATGCCCACGTATCGCCGGTACGCGGATTTTTAATTCGGGAAATTCTGTCGCCCCTTCTACCGGGGTGTTAAGATATAACAGCATCGTTGCCACACGCTGCCCGCCATTTTGTGTGGCCTTAACAACCTGGGTGTCTTTGTCAAAAAAGAAATCGTGGTGCGGCTCATATTCCTGCCCCGGTTCGTATTTAAGAATTTGCAAATCTTCCCCATTTTGTACGGGCGTATTCGTAAATTGCGCTATTTTGTTTTCCAACTTTTTTATTAATAATGTAGACTGCCTTTTAAGGAATGTCTGCTGGCTTGTTCGGCCTTTGTGGTCTTTTGATGCGCCGGTATCATAATCAATAACGGTGGATGGCACCAACTGTGGCGCGGCCATGTTAATTAACTCTTGGCATTCTTCCGGGGTAATAAAGTCTTTATATACTTCTATCTCTATTTGATTTTTGTATTCAAATATCTTTTTCTTTGAAAACGTCCAGTGAAAGAACAAATAGATTGCTCGTTGTTTTTCGCCGCACAACAACTCGTCTCGCCAGTGAGGAAATCTTCGTCCCTCGACCACGGCCCCATAACCTACGCCAATATGCGCCTGCACATGGATGTCTTTGAAATTTCGTTCGTTAAAATCCCATGTCTCGCCCGTAAACTCTTGTGTTGATACCTTAAGCGGCCACTCTAAATTATTTTTGTCTTCAAGGCATACTGATAAACTTACGTCTAAACCCTTTCTGTCGGTGTGTATTTTTAATACACTGTGCCGTTGATAGCACCTTGTGTAAGTGTTTGCAAATATCAAATCATCATATCTGGTGAGCAGTGACTGTGCGCGGTCTATATATTTTAATGAGCCTGGTTGATTTTGAAACCCATAGCTGTTTTTATAAAACTCCGGAGATTGATTTTCATCAAAATGCCGGAGTGTAAAAAATTCTTGTACAAGCTCCTCGCATTCTTGCGGCGTAAAAAATTTAAGGTCACTATGATAGATCATGTTTTCTAACTCGTATCTAACGTTTTTGAGTTTGTATTCGTTCCTGTTCTACGGCTAACCGGGCTTTTGCCAGTTCAATATCCGCCCGATCTTTTGCCGCTTTCCGTTGTACCTCTTCGGATTTAATTTTCAATTCTGCCTGTTGTATTTGAACAAGTGGGTCTTGGGCTTGTTGTTGGGCTTGTTGTTGTTGGGCTTGTGCTGTATTCATCTGTAGGAGTTGGACTCCTGCCAGGGCTGTGAGTCGTGCTAGTTCGACTTCGACATCCTCGGGCAGTTTCTCGTTTGGTGGTGGTAGTGGAACCCCCATTTGTTCTTCGATCTTCTTCCGATATAGAAATGCCAGATGTTCTGCAATATGAGCCTGTACTGCGGCGGCCAATTTTTGCGCCATAGGGTTCTGTCCTATGGTTTGCGCCACTAGCGGGTCGTCTATGAAGGTTTTATGCACCGCAATATGTGCGTCGTGGTCCTGATAAATGAACGCTTTGGTAGGTTCCCCCTTCAAAAATGACATATTTTCTGATACCGGGTCTCTTGGATGTTGCTCTTCGGGCAAAGGAATCAGTTTTTCTGCATTTTTTACCCCTAAAACCTCTACCATTTGCCGATGTAGCTGTGGGAGGTCATAAATTTGCGGAGCATTTGCTGATAATTGGATGACCGCTTGATATTGCATGATTCTTTGCGCCATTGTGGCCGCATTTGGGTCAGAAACCGGGATAATTTCGACGTATTCGTAGTCTTCTTGTTTGGCTTTTCGGTCTCCACCCTCTGGAATATAGGCATACTCCTCTTCTGTGTAGTCTTTAATAAGTTCTTTGAGTAACTTAAACTCCTGTTTCATGGAAGAATGTACTCTGGCTTGTACTGCACTCATTGTTTTCAGAGTTCTTTCTAGAATTGCCAGGGTTGTGCCGACTGGAGCTTGTGCTGACATGTCGCTTACCTTCATATCTGCAATCGCACCGAGTCTTCGCCCTTCATCGCTGATCTTGTCGAGCAGGACTGCTAATACCTGGCTTGGCTCTTTGTACGGCAGCATCATAATATTGTCTTTGATCGCGCCGGTTGGGATATCCACATCTCTAAATTCACCCGGTGAGATCGGCGTATCGTCCCCTTTGACGCGCAATCCCCGGCTTTTTAATCCTCCGGGCAAGTTACTTAACGTCCCTGCGTCTACGAGTTGCCTCAGGAGCATTGTCCCTGCCCGCGCATATCCGCCTATCAAATGAATATAGCCAAAACCATATGCCCCAAAGCCCGGTACATAATCATATTGCACCAGATGCTGCCGTTTCTTGAATAAATAATCCCCCTCGCGGTAGTTTCTATAAATTGCCAGGATTTTATTTGTGCCGCGATCAATCGTGATTATATATGGCACGGCCACTTCTTCTTCAAATCCGGCCAGGTGATAATCTACCTGGATTTCGCAGATCTGATGCCGGTCGTCGTCGTTGATTGAAAATCCGGTCTCGTCGGCTTTTTTCTTTTCTACGTCGTTTGTTATCGGCGCGGGTTCTCCGAGTTCCACATCCCTGTAGAATCCTTTGACCTGGAGCCGTTCCACATCGTTTTTCGTTTTCCTCATGATGTGGGTTACCCGTTCGGCTGTTCTGGCCCCTGAGGATCCGTAGGGGATAATGACATCTTCTGCCGGGATAAATATTGCCGTTTCTCTTCCGAGGCCGGGATCAAAATAAACCTTTTTAAATGCGGAGCCGCACAAGCCGAGGTTGAATAATAATCGTTCGTGTTCTGCGCGGTATTCGGTGATTGTTTCTGTGAGTCTAAAATTCATATCGTCGCGGACGCGTTGCGCGGCGTCTTCTTTTTCTTTTGTGATTTGCCCGATGATTTCGGTTTTGACCGGGCCTTGTGCTGGAAACGTTTCGATGATCATTTCCGACTGGAAGCGGACTGCGGCTTCTGTGAGGAGGGTGCTGAAGACGCCGCAGGCTCCGTTCCAGGGTTCTGTGCGTTCTTCGTATTTCATTCCGAGCACTTCCAGGCCTTTGACGTAGATATCCACCCAGTCTTTTCGGGAGCTTATATCGGCGTCAAGTTCATCCATGAGGTCATTTGCCAAGGTGCTGAGTTCGCTTTCTGTCATATGCTCAGCGAGGTTGGCATCGAATGGGATGTCATCTATTGAAACCACTTCTTCGAGGATTTCGTCAATAATCTGGATTTCCATGTTCATTCCTAATAGTAAGCTTTTCTGCGGGCGACGGGTTCATCGACCTCGTCGGAGTTTAGTCTAAGGAAGCCGCCTTGTCGAAACCTTATGAGAGCCTGGACGCTGGAGTCCACGAGGTCATCGTGTTCTGCGTGTGGGAACGCGGCCATCTGTTCGACCACTTCATGTGCCCATCGTTTATCAGGCCTCCATACCTTACCGGATCGGAAGAGGTCTGATACGGAGTTGATTCTTACAAACTTGTCGTTCCCTCTCACGGGGGTATATTCTGACACAGGCACGCCTATTTTCCTCAATTCGTAGACCAATGGCGCTCCAGCCGCCTTGGCCTCGATGATACAAGCATCTGGCTCCCACTCCTTATAGTGCTCCAGTGCCTTATCTTTCAACTCGGGAAACTCCATTCTTTTTTGAAACGCATCCAGCAGTATGATATGCGGATCTTTTTTATCTTCATCTTTATAAAAGACCCCCCATGTAGTACATGCCGAGTAGTCAGATCTTTCGTTTTTTGTAAATGCCGTATCCCAACTCTGGATGACAAATTCGCATTTTGGCGGCTCTTCGTCATCCCATGACTGCCACCATTCTCTTTTAATTATCGCGCCTTCTTCGCCGGTTGGTGTTTGTTGGTATTGTGCGTTCCACTTCGATACGGGTAGTTCTTCTTTAAGAGCTTGTAATTCTTCGATAGACCAAAATTCTGGCCAGAGAGGATTGCCGCTTGGGAGTATTGCTGGTAGTTCGATAAGTTCCCATTCTTCACGCTTATCGCGCTTCAGAGCCTCTTTCATAAGCCGCCCTGTCAAATCCTTCTCCGCCCATCTTGTCATCACTATAACGATAGACGCTCCCGGCTGAAGTCGTTGTCTTACACCGGACGTGTACCACTCAAAGACCCTGTCAAAAACAGCAGGATCACCCTGTATTGCCTCCTGTTCGCTATGTGGATCATCAATAATTAACAAATCCGCACCTTTTCCAGTGACTGTTCCACCAACGCCGATGGCAAAATATTCACCGTTGTGATTTGTAGCCCATCTTCCTGCCGCTTTTGAATCTTGCCGTAATGAAACATTCGGAAAAACATCACCATAGTAGTCATTACTGACAAGGTTTCTCACTTTTCGCCCGAAGGAAACTGCAAGATCTGCTGTATTAGAGCTTTGTATCACCTTTTTCTGCGGGAATTTGCCTAAAAACCAGCTTGGCAACAGGTAACTTGCAAATTCTGACTTTGTGTGCCGTGGTGGAAGGTTAATAATCAATCTTTTCAGCTTCCCTTCTGCAATTTCTTCAAATTTGCGCGCGATCAAACCATGATGACGGCCCAGAATAAACCCCGGCCACATCTTTTTGACATACGTCATAAAGCTCTTATGACACTTCTCCCTGTCTAATGCCTTCTTGTACTCCAATACCTGTACAAGAACCCTTTGCTGATCCGCTTTAGACAGCTTGCCCAGCACATCTTCCAGCTTACTCAATGTTCTGATACCTCACATACTTAGGCTTGGCAGACCTCCACCTCCCCCCAAACCTCTGTATCGCCCCCATCTCCGCCAATGCTACCAAAATCCTGTGCGTGTTCCCAATTCCCACCCTGCCCCTCAAATAAGCTAACTCCTTCATCGTAGGCCCATGCCCATACTCCTTCCAATACTCATCAATCAAAATATATACGTCCCTCTGCACCGGAGTCACTTACAAGTTCCTTCTTAATTACACCACCCCCAAGTTCTCACCTGTAACGTTACAGGTAGCAAAGTGGGAAACGGTACACATTTGGTGAAAATTTTTATACCTACCCCCACATTTTTACAGCCAAATCATGCCGGGGAGGTTGTTACAAATAGGCCGAGCAAAAACACTAGAAATAATGGCAACGCTTAAGACACTTTGAGTGGGATAGTATGTCATAGGTCGTGCGGATCCGATTGTTCATCTTGGGGGGTCGGGGTGGGGTGGGTCGTCTCGCCAGGTGATTGGCTAGGCTCGCCAGGTGGCTCGGAGGTCAACTCCCCCAACAATCCCTCGACATCGACAGCCTCGTGTACCGACTCGCGCAGGACTTCAAGGATCCGCGACCGCGCATCGTCGCTTCCCGTCACCGCCACACTGTGACGCTGAGTGAACGCCGACACTTCCGTAACGTTACCGAGCGCTCTAATAGCTGAAACACGAACGCTAGCCGGAGTGGAAGGATCGAGGGTTGCCTGCACCAGGCTATGGATCACCAACTCCCGCAGATGTTCGGGGGTGCGCCACCTCGCCGACTCGATTGCCAGTTTATATGCCTCAATCTCGGCTTGTATCCGGGGATCCCTTGCAAGCGCGTATGGCGAAGTCAAAATCGTCGTCGGAGTGTAGGAGTAGGTTTCACGATATGCCTGCGCCTTAGTCTGGCCTTCCGCTATCTTGCGAGCGAAGCTTTTCTGGCGCGCCGTGAGTTTATTCGCGCCCATGATACTTTCCATGGGAATTGTTTTGAGTGCTTCGCGCGCTTGCCGTCGGGTGATCTTCATAGGGACTCCGGAAGTTTTGGGGATGATATCCGATGAAAGGTCGAATGTCTAGCGTGAACGGTGCACAAAAGTGTGCCAGACCGTGTATGATCCTCACTCTACTCATTCAATCATGGGGGGCATCGATGACGTACCATTTTGTGAAACAATCCGGAAACAGCAAGACCGGATCTATCCCTGTCACGTACAGTCAGCGCGAAACATGCCCTGAGTCCTGCCCTTGGCAAGGTAACGGCTGTTATGCGGAGTCGTGGCCTGTAGCGCTGCATTGGCGCAGAGTGGCAGACCGTGGCGATACCCTCGCCGCACTGTGTCGATCGATCGAAGCACTGCCAGACGGTCAATTGTGGAGACATAACGTCGCAGGCGACTTGCCTGGACTAGGTGAGGACATCAATGCGCGCGCGTTACGGAAGATTGTACGCGCCAACCACAAAAAACTCGGGTATACGTATACACACAAGAAAACGGCAAGGGCACTAACCTTAGCGCGTAGAGCAACACGGGCAGGTTTTGCGGTCAATGTGTCATGCGACAGTGTATATGAGGTTGACGCGATGATGGCGCGCGGTCTGCTTTGCGCGGTTGTAATGCCGTCCTCAGCGCCGCGCCGCACTATCACACCGAAAGGAAATATCATCGAACAGTGCCCCGCTACCTATGACAAAAGCGAAATTACATGCGCCGATTGCAAACTATGCGCGCGCACTAATCGTAGAGTCGCAGTCGGCTTTCCAGCGCATGGATCACGTTACCGTAGCATCAATCTAAAACTTGAAAGGATTACACATGGATGATCTAGATTATGTAAGAGACCTTGACCGTGAACTAGCGGAGTCGGATCCGGAGGCCGCGCGAGCCGCCGGACGTTACATGCGGAGGTCTATGCGCCGTTCGAGGTCAAATATCTTACAAATCGGTGGAAGAGAATACTACCGCAACAAGAAGGGGCGGTGCGAAGATGCACCGTGTTGCGGTTGCTGCAACATATGAGTCCATCGGTCAGCCCACGCCCGTGGGTTGCACGATGCATTCCGCATCATTACAGGGGATAATTATGAGCATCTACACTAACGAAGGTTTTGCCAATCGGCGCGAGTACCTCGAAGATCTAGCCGATCAGACGGGCGTCGATCTGGAAACTGTATTAATCCTCGCCGACTTGTTCGGTCCGAATGAGGACTTCGACGGGCTAGTAACAGCCCTCGAAGATCACGCCCAAGGATACTAACCCGTAGGGGCTACGGCCCCCTACTTTGGAGATGCCATGTCTATTGATATCAAAAGAGTACGCAACGACGTTAACGGCAATTCGCGGTACGTGATCTGGTGGGCACGTTTTCTCCACCCAGAGTCCTCTCGGTCACTCGAAAACTACAATAGCATACTGCGAGCCGCGCGCAAAGTCGGCGGCAGAATGTACTCAGGCAAGGATTTTGGCGGCGGTATTGTGTTTACGACTCAGGAGTGGGAGATACCCAGACTTATTGAGCGGGTTCGAGCACTGCTATGAGGTCCGGCAACCTTACCCTTATCCTCGGCGGGGCTGTATTTGGCGCAGTCTTCGCCGTCATTCTTTTCGCATTTATCTAAGGATATACTATGATCACGTATAAACTCGACAATCTTTCAGAGAGGGATGCACTGTTTCGGCAATTCCCTCGTCAGTATGACGTTCAGCCCGCATACGTTCAGATGGACGAAGATGGTATTGTATCAGCGTACTATTCTGGCGAGATCGGCTATTCCGTTCCATCCTACGTATGGCATAACCGCACACTCCGGTGGCGCGTACACCCTTCAACCGACGGTCATGCTTTGCGTGACCTATTGACTGTCCAATCGTTCGAGAAATATGCGAACGATTGGGCGTTCAGTCGCATCGACGACAAATCGTTGACGGTCGGTGACTGGACAATCACCCCATGGCGCGATGCACCCACCATACCAGAAGACCCCAGCGATTATATCGGCATGGGCTGGGTTGGACACGACGGTCGCCCGTAAAGTTTCTCGACCCGGGGGCACACATCAACGCCCCCTTTAAAAAAGGACACTACAACATGAACACTGCGCAAAACACCATTCACCACCGTAAGATTGAAATTATTGTGGCTGTTTGGATTGACGAGGACGCGAACGTACAGGATGTCGTCGCTGACCTGCATTATCAATTCGAGCATCCTGCCATTCGTGGTTATGCAGTTGCTTCAGTCGAATTTTAACCCCGCATTTGCAATTGAGGTGATCATGCTTACTTCCGCACGACTTAACTATTCTTTGGCGATGGATCTTCTGCCCGACAACGAGTGGGAGATCTCCTGGGGATCGCTTGATGCGCCATCCGTTCTTTGCGCAGGGGCGACGTATCAGTACCCGATTGGCAAGATGCTGTTCGGCCTGCCCTTGACCTACATTCGTCCTGGACATTGGAGCGAATATGTACATTGCTGAAATTCCGTACTACCACAACGGACTCCATCTTACAATCGGGGTTTCCGATTGGGAACCCTACGTTCCCGGAGTAACGCACCTCGCACCTGATCACTGCTATCCCCCGGAAGGGGGATTCGGAGAATGGGAGATCATCGAACCCGAGTGCCAGCATTTGGAACTCGACGATGAGGACGTACAAAATTTGATTTGGAGCTACTTTGAAATTGAAAATCAAAAAGGAAAGATGGATGTCCGCCTTTCAACTCGCCTTGATTTCGATTGACGACCGCTGGCTCGGGAAAATCAATTGGGACAGCGCCCTACACTACTATTTTCTAGGATTGTCCGCCGAAGAGGCGGCAAAAAAATATAATGAATACCAGCCCTAAACTGTATGACATCCCGTTTTTCTCCGCATTCACCCTTGCGCGAGACGGCAAGAAATATATCAAAGTCGGAGCACTCAACGGCGACTACCGATATATCAGGTGCCGGGATGACCAAGGCTCAACGAAAATTCTTTCAACCTATTCAAGGATTAAAAATGAACCCGTGGAATGATCCATCTGATGACGCCTGGGACTTCACAATGGGAATCGGCTACTCCCATAAGGAACTTGAGGTGTTTATACTAGAGGTGCTGCAAACCGAACGAGGTCGCCACGCAGCAGCACCTATCCTCGCAAACTTCCTCCATCGGGAAAAGTTAGCGACGAAACCCCTCGAAAACGACTTCCGGCATGAAGTCATGCTGGCTTGGGATAATGCTCACTAGGCTGGCTCTTGATGCAGTTATCATGATAATAGCCCTCTATCAATGCATCAAGAACAAACTCAGGTAGTCTTCAGCATCGTCTTGGTCGAAAAAGACGGTCGCGTTTCCATCCACGCAGACTATCTCGGGCCAGAAGGATACACCTGGGAGCTTGGTATGTATATCATTCAAAATCTCAGGCGGATCGCCGACCATAATCCGAGAATCTTTGTTAACCCCATTTTCAAGGTTTCAAAGACCCAATAAGCGCAAGGCCAGCCCTTGCGGTGCCCACCTCCCGGTGGAAATCATTAAAATCCCCCTCCGGGGGGAGAAAGTACGGACGCCCCGTCTTCATCGCGGCATCCTCGCCCGCACGATCATTGTCGGCCACGACAAACCCAGATCGCACTTTCGATAACTCCCCAGCAGAAAAATGTACATGGATCTTGTACCTCCTCTTCATCGCCCTCAAAACCTCACGAATCGACAACCCGGTCGCAAACCCCTCACAATGAATGTCCATACCGGAATTGTCAAAACAAAACTCAGCCCCGGAACACCTCTGCCCAGCTAAAAACCTCTTCTCTCCATCCTCGGAAATCAATTGCGCTCCCACCAGATTACCAGAATACATGGGCACCACCAGCTTCTCCTGGTAAACATTCCACTGCAAATCAGGAAAACCTTTCCGCTCTAAATACTTGTGCGTCTTCATCATACTGTTTTTTAATATACCATCTGCGCGCAGAGCAGCCGCCCTTTGCTTATCCTGCGTCCTATCTTCATACGTGATTTTGCCGATGGTCTGGCCACGCCAGATTGATACCTCCGCATCCATAGCATGGTTCTGCGCAAACCCAATCGAACCTAACCACTTCACCGCGCCATTTCGTTTGTTTGGATGATCCTCGGTTCTGTATCTTTTCCATACGCCCGGTACAGGCAAGCGGTCGATTAAAATTCCATGCGACCTGCAAAATTCAATGAAGGTCATTTGCGCCCCCTCAAATACAACATGAGCCGATGCCTGATAAATTTCTCGACCTCTGCCGTTGGAGGCTTTGATACGTTTCTCAAATTCCTAGGCCATACTCCAAACTTTTCTTTGAATGTATGCGCCGCACGACCCTCCCTCCATCCCGCAAATTCCACCTTATACCAAAGCTGAGACCACCAGTCTTGCTTGTTTGCCGTGTTCGATGCACCAATCTCTACAAGCCTCCCAGGCTCAGCTTCAACCTTGTTCTTGCGCTCCCGAACATGCCCACAATGTGAACATACGTCCGAATTCGGAGGCCACAATGCATTGCATTTCGGGCACTTTGACTTCTCCTTGGCAACCTTGTCAATCTCTTTTCTGGGCTTTTCTTTCTCATCCGAAAGCGCCAATACCCCGTCATTAAATACCTCGTCCCATTGATCCCGGAATCTAAGATAGTTTCCTGAATGATCCAGCCATAATGCGTCACCTTTCCCATCACAACCCCTCATCACCCTCCCCATTTGCTGAATGTGGGATGATAATGATTTGGCAAACGGCCTTGCAGATACGCCGATACGAACATCCGGCACATCAAAACCTTTTGTCAGAATATCCGTTGCAATTAATCCGTGAATCGTTGTGTCCGGCCTGCTAAAATCCTTGATAATGTCTCTCTTGAATTGATCATCATCAAGATAGGATATGGACACAAAGTTATAACCGTGCTCTGCAAACTTTCTGGAGATGTCTGTGCCGTGAGCTACGCCAGCACAAAACACAATGGTCTTTTCCGGCTTGTTATAAATCTCATGCGTCTTGGCAATCCACTCCTGAACAATGTCTCCCGTAATTTTCATTCCGCGCTTTTCAATCTCGTCTGTAGACCACTCTCCGGCGACCTTCTTTGCGCCCTCCATATCAATCTCGGTGGATACAAACACCCTGAGCGGCACCAGTATGCTCTGATTCACCAGTTCTTTTGTCGTTGTTATTGAGACAACATTCTGATAAATGTCAGACAGCCCCTTTGTGAATGGGGTGGCGGTAAGACCCACTACCTTGATATTTTGGTTGTTTTTGATAAAGTCCTTGGTTTGTTTACGAGCGACATGACACTCGTCTACAATCAAAAGATTCAATCCCGGGAACGATCCCCGGGCTTCCAAGGTCTGCGCAGAACAAACCTGGATGGGTTCGCTCGGCCTGTAGCGCCTATGCTTTGACTGTAAAACCCCGTGGTCGATGTTGTATCGATCCAACCGCTGACTGGTCTGATCGCATAAAATAATCCGATCCAAAACCATCGCAGCACGGCTTCCTTTGGTTTTGGCCGCATGGAGCAGAGCGATTGCCATCTCGGTTTTGCCTGCCCCAGTGGGGGCGTAAAGGATCTGCGCTCTCTTGCCCTGCGCAAACCCCTTTCTCAGCGCGTCAAGAGTCTCCTCTTGATACGGCCTTAAATGAAGCATTACTTCCTCCTAATCTGTCGTTTCAATTGAGCATTCTCATCCTGAAATTGATCGCGGCTCAGCCTCAGCGCTTCGTTCTCAATCTTCAACAAACGAATCTCCTCCCGAAGCTGACGAATTATCGTTTCTGCGTCTACACCCTCAGGAAACTCCAGCTTTGAAGTCGCCAACTGCGTCTTCAACTCTTCGTTCTCTTGGTGCAAAACATTGATTACATCGTGCTTGATGTCGTCTTCGACCTCCTCCTTGTTCACCTTCATTGTGGTAACTTTACCACTCTTGTGTTGGAATTTTTTCACAACCTTGGTCTGCTTTTGCTCTTTTCGCAATTTTGCAACAAAGGGGTGCGAGACATGGCACAGCCGTGCGATCTCCGCATCCGACCAGTCACTCCACTCTACGTCCTCCAACATGATGAACACGCTGTTACGTTTGTCGTCGTTGGTTCGCCGCAGACCATGAAGTGCGTTGGCCCCAAGCGAGTGGAGCACCGCATCCCGAAGCGTCCCCGACACGACTTCCGCAACAATTTCCTTTCTTTTCGCACGCTTATGTGCAAAGTAACGGTGGAAACCATCTGCAAGATAGTTTTTTATGCCATCAAAGTATACAATGATCGGCGGGAAACATGCGCCCTGCAAAATCGCCTCCGCATAGTCCGCAACCGTCTCTTCGTTGATCCTGGACCGACTTTGCGTTCCCCCATCAATGGTGATCTGATCAATGTTCATTGTGCCCCCTCATTTGCCAGCCTAACCTGAACCAACGCCAGTACGTTTGTATGTTTTTCGTCACATACTTTCGTCCATCCCACTCCCCAGGAATCCTGAGAAGCGACTCAAAGACCTTCCTTGCCTTCGCCTCTGGGTCGTGCCGGGTCCATGACTCATCCTTGACCGAGCCAAAGAGCCTCGTCTTTTCCTCCATGTCAACCTCCTGTGAAAGACCACAGTTTACCACTTGACTGCACCGCCGTCAACCTGCTACACTTCTTCGCATCCATCAGGTGGATGGACAACCCAACCAAGGAAAGTCATGGAATCAGCTCAAGAATTGTTGAATCGTTTGCACTTCAAGGGGTGGAAGAATGCGACCATCTCCTCCACTGCGCGAATCACCATCCCAACCCTTATCAAGATTGTGAAGGGAGGCGATTGCAGGTTTTCAACCTACACTAAACTCAAGGAACTTGAAGACCAAGATCCCCCGGTTCGCACAAAACGCCTCACCGCGAACGCGGCCCTGAAACAAATCCTCAACGCACTAACGCTTGAAGAAGCTCAGCAAGTCGCTCGCGCCGCCCTTAAGTGACACAAAACCCTCGCTCCGGCGAGGGACTCAATCGAACGGAGTGATGCATGGAATCTAACATGGAATCGTTGCAAAAACTAACCAAAGACTTAAAGTTGGCGGCCAAAACACTCACCGCTCGCGAAGTCCGGTTTCTGGTTGACTACTACTATATCGCACAAGAGGATCGCAAACGTGGAGGCAATCAGGTTCGCGCTCTCACAAAAACCGGAGAGCCTAGCAGCGTCATCGGCTGGCTGACTCTCCAAACCTCTACGCTCGAAGAAGAAATACGGAAAGCGCTTAACGCATACACACAATCTCATATCATGGGAGGCTGGGCACGGGAGGTCTATGGGATCGGTCCTGTCATTTCTGCCGGATTGCTGGCACACATCAACATCGAAAAAGCCCCCACGGTTGGGCACATCTGGCGCTTTGCGGGTTTGGACCCTACGACCTCTTGGCGCAAAGGTGAGATACGCCCGTGGAATGCTCGCCTCAAGTCTTTATGCTGGAAAATTGGGCAGTCTTTCATGAAATTTTCCAACCGGGATGACTGTTTTTATGGACACGTTTACAAACAAAGAAAAGAATACGAGGTTTCACGAAATGAATCTGGTGCCAATCGCGAGCTTGCAATTTCTATTGCAGAATCCGGGAGGTTTGGAAAAACCACCGATGCATACAAGTCTTACTCATCGGGATTGCTGCCTCCTGCACAACTTGATGCCCGTGCCCGACGTTACGCTGTAAAGCTTTTCCTCTCCCACCTGCATGGAGAGTGGTATCAGCGGCATTTCAATACCCCGCCTCCGTTGCCTTACGCGATTGCGCATTTGAATCACGCCCACTTTATTCCTCCGCCTCATTAAAACATCAGATAGGAGAGCGCCATATCCCCAGATTGAAACAGTGCTATGGAGCGCACCACAAACAGAGATTGAAACACTGTTACCGAGAGCACCACAGAGCAGGATTGAGACAACGACAACGAGAGCACCAATCGGCCAGATTGAAACAACGACCACGAGAGCACCAATGGTCGAGATTGAAACACTTAACGGGAGAGCACCAACGCATTAGATTGAAACAGTTATCGGGAGAGCACCACTCAAGCAGATTGAAACAAGTGCTGAGAGAGCACCACTTTGTTGGATTGAAACATCAGCCAAGAGAGTTCCAAAGCTTTAGATTGAAACAAGAGCACCATATATGGCGTTTGAAACAAAACGCCCGAGAGCACCAGATCGAAAGATCGAAACACCGTTAGGGAGAGCACCACTCCAGCAGATTGAAACACGATCCACGAGAGCACCACTCCAGCAGATTGAAACACGATCCACGAGAGCACCACTCAAGCAGATTGAAACACGCTCCACGAGCGTACCATATAGACAGATTGAAACACAGCGCATGAGAGCACCATTCGAAAAGATTGAAACAATAAAACCGAGAGCACCATTTGAGCGGATTGAAACAGCTCCGAAGAGAACACCACTTTTGAAGATTGAAACCTCCACGGCGAGAGTACCAAGTTCAACGATTGAAACACTCTCGGTGAGAGAACCAAGCTGATCGATTGAAACACTGAAACCGAGAGCACCATTGGCGATGATTGAAACAATTGATCGGAGAGCACCACGTCTTGAGATTGAAACACCATAAAAGAGAGCACCAGAGCAAAAGATTGAAACACCATCTCCAAGAGTACCAGTGACCAAGATTGAAACACACGCTCAGAGCGCCCCATACATGTAGATTGAAACGCCTGCCTTGAGAACACCAAGCTGAAGGATTGAAACACGCGAACTGAGAGCACCAATCGTCCAGATTGAAACACCCGGCAAGAGAGCACCACTTGATGAGATTGAAACACTTGACGGTAGAGCACCACGCCCGCAGATTGAAACAGTTCCATGGAGAGCACCACGCCCTTAGATTGAAACATTGGCCGATAGAGCACCAGCCGGACAGATTGAAACCGGATATACGAGAAAACCATGCGCGATGATTGAAACGATGCCGTTGAGAGAACCATGATCCTAGATTGAAACAGCCCCAGAGAGAGAACCATCACCCTAGATTGAAACAACCAGGCTATTAGGATCGCATTACCGTCCCTAAATCGATGTTTAATAATCCATTTAAGCTATGAACCCCATGAAACTAAATGAAGCACAGGAAAGGACGATGCAACCTGTGCTCATACTTGAAGGCATCATGTATCTACCACACTACGTACAAGTTAATCGGTGGTGTGGCCCCGGTACAAAAATTAGTCCGTGGGGTAGTCCCGAGGATACAATACCTTTCACTACAGAAAATCTTATTGGCCGAGGGGCTGTGTGGGGGTCTTACCCACTTTGGCCCCGCAGATGGACGGAACTGTTATTGAATGCGCCACCTTTTACGGAGAAAACTGGAGAGGAATAAGCGAAACATGATTGATAATGATGGAAATTACCCCAATTAATTTGGATGAAGCAAATGCTTTTGTGGCCATTCATCATCGGCATCACAAACCCATGCCCGGTTGCAAATTCTGCGTGGCCGTATCCGAAGACAAAGTGGTTGGCGTTGCTATTGTTGGTCGGCCCGTAGCCCGATTGCTCGATGATGGTTGGACCCTTGAAGTCAATCGATGTTGTACTGATGGGACAAAGAATGCATGTTCAATGCTTTATTCTGCCGCATGGCGAGCTGCAAAAGCCTTGGGGTATCGGCGATTAATTACCTACACATTGCCTGGAGAAGGCGGCGCGTCTTTGCGAGCATCAAATTGGAAATGCATAGGATTGCGCGGGGGGGGCAATTGGAATACGACATCGCGACCGAGGATTGATACCGATGCTTTATTGCGAGGTCAAAAACTTTTATGGGAAGCATAATATGACTAAAATCTGGACTCAAGAGCACTGGACCGATTACGAAAAGGGCATTATTGATGCCGAGCGTGAAAGGGTTGCCCAGTTGCTGCGCGAGCAAGCCGAGTTTTGGAAAAAGTGGGAATATCCTGAGGAGTATATTTTTGCCGTGGATGTGCTTTTGGAGCGCATCAAATGCAAACTGAAGGATAACGCATGAGTTCTGTCGTAACAGTCCGCGAGCTTAATAAAAAGTGCGGAGAATGCACGGCCTGCTGCTCTGGCCACCTCTATGGGGAGGCGCATGGGCATAAGTTCTACAAGGGTAGGCCGTGCTTTTTTGTCACAAAAGCCGGTTGCAGCATTTATGACGACCGGCCCGACAGCCCCTGCAAGATCTTCAAATGCGGATATCTGACGTTCCCCTTTTTCCCCGAGTGGATGCGCCCGGACCAATCAGGAGTGCTCGCCACACAGGGCATCTTCAAAGCCGGGGATGAAACCAAATCCTATCTCCAGATTTCTGAGTACAATAAGCCGATGACTGCGCTGTCCCTCTGGTGGTTCATCGAAAAATATCTCGACGGCCAGCTTCCTAACCTGCTTATCAGCATCGGAGGATCCCACCATAGATTGGGAACCGAAGACTTCCTTAAAGCCGCCCTGTGAGGACATATGGATATCGCCGATAATATACAGTACTGCGAGAAAGCCTTGAAAGAACTGTACCATCACATCGCCCTTCGTGAATTTGATAAAGCCGAAGAGAAATGTGATGAAGCCCTGTTCCAAATACGCCTGTGCAAACTGTGGTTTCGCGATGCTATGCCCCGTCTGCCGCACAGATAACCACGAAATCAAAACCGAAGTGCTCGAAACCCGCATAGAAAACCTTAACGAACGCGAGGAACGAGTGCGCCGCAGACGACGATGCCTGCGATGCGGGTTCCGCTTCCACACCTACGAGTACGCTAACATTAAATGGACCGACGGATTTGAAGGATATCAACGATGACCCTCCAGGAACGCCTTAGAACGGCCTCAGGGCCGTTTATTGTTTCCGGGCTAGGTTGGGATGCCGCCACCCGTATCGACGCGCTGGAGGCCGAATTAGAGGCTTTGCGGGCCGATGCCGCCCGATACCGAAAGCTCCGCACCTACGTCGTGGCCGTAGATGTCAAAGGCGACGAATGGGTGGGAACCAAGTCCGGATTGGACGACCTGGTGAGCAGACTCCCAGGTAACTCGTAATGGCGAGTTGTACTTGATACTAGAACTAGATGGGCAAAAAAAAGAAAATCTATATTAGGTAACATCTATTAATTTACGCTGCCGGTTCAGCCTCGGCTTGCAGGCAAAATACTCACCTAGCTGGAGGTGAGTCCAGCCCAGTGAGTACCGATTCACGCCGCTCGGACGAGCCTACGGAATTGGCGCGGGAGTTTTACGCATATCTCCGCTATGGCTGTTACGGCGCTGCGACGCCCCTGTCCTGGTCAGCCATCCCTCTTTCGAGGTCACTCATGTCAGTTGCGCCTATGACAGTCCCCCGTGGCGCTCTCACTCAGTTACGGCGGCTTTTAATGCGGTCTACCTGAGCCAGTTAATCGTCGGTCGGCTGGGTTCTGAGTCCCACTTCCACGGGGCGAACTTTGGTCCCCGCTCCTACAACTGTGACGACAACGAGAGAACTATAACCCGCCCTCAACCCCTTGTCAAGTCGAGGATGTCAAGAGCCTCCTGCACACTGTAGACAATATACAACTTGCCCCCCTTCCACTCCTCGAAGAACTTCAACTCACGGTCTGTCAGCCGGGTCTGCGAAGGAGGCTTCGAGCCGTCCTTCACCTCCATCAAAATGGTCTCCCCGTTGTATCCCACCAACAGATCGGGCAGGCCATCCCCCTGCGAAAGATAGCGTACATACGCCCCATACTTTCGTAGGGCGTCTACAATATCACCTTGATTATGATCAGTTTTTGCAGCGCGTTTCACATTGCAACATGTAACGTTACAGGTGAGAATTCCCTGCTTGACAGTTCCGAATGCACCTGCTACATTTGGCGGAACTCAGGAGGTGATACATGAGGTTTACCAACAAGTTCGATTTGCCCGAAACATTTGTCAATGTCATCCACCGTCCAACCTATAGTAAGGGCGACGCTCACATCTCGGTGACCGAACTGCTCAATTCCCCACAAATCGTAGGGTTAAAGCGCAAACATTGGGACGAGATTGAGCAGGACGTATCGGAAATGGTGTGGCAGCTTTTCGGGTCTGCCGTACACAAAGTCCTGGAGCACGGCAAAGGTGACAACCACGTCATTGAAGAGCGTCTTTCGGTGGACTTTGAGGGATGGCGCATCTCAGGCCAGATTGACCTTCAGGAAGTTACCCCTGAGGGCATCATCATCTCCGACTACAAGGTTACCTCGGCATGGTCTGCAATGGCAGAAAAGAAAGACTGGCACGACCAACTCAACACCTATGCATGGCTTGTGGAGACCGTCAAGAAAACGCCCGTCATCGGAGCCAGGATCGTTGCCATCATCCGCGATTGGTCCGCCAAAGAAACCAAGGAAGGATATCCCAAGTCCCCCGTACATGTCATCAACATCCCCATCGTGCCCAGCGAAGAATTTATAAAACAACGTATCCATCTTCATAACGAATCCTACTTCTGCGTTGCTACTGGAGAGCCACTCCCTGAATGCACCACAGAAGAGATGTGGGAACGACCCGCAACCTACGCACTTATCAAACCTGGAAACATCCGCGCCAAAAGCGTTCACTTGTCTTTGGAGGAAGCCAACGAAAACCTAACCCCACCGTATGTTATCGAAGTTCGCCCGGGTAAAAGAATCCGGTGCGAGTCCTACTGTCAGGTAAACAAATTTTGTAGGCAATATGAAAACTATCAGTCAACTATCGCAGGAAGCGAAGGATTTGAAAAAATGTCTTGATGTTTTTGAAAAACTTCAAGACTTTGAAGAAAACGACCGGGCTTTCATGTTATATCTTCTTTATGATATGAGAACAATTCTTGTTAATTTAGAAAAGATCATCCGAGGCGAAAATGAAAGAAATCGCTAGTGCATTTGTCAAAGCGCAGTCTGACTTTAAGCCCGCGCTTAAGAGTTCTACAAACCCGTACTTCAAGAGAAAGTACGCAGATTTGTCGAGTTGCCTTGAGGCTGTTCTGAAGTCTTTAAACTCCAACGGAATTGCGGTCATCCAACCTACCTACGACCACGCAGACGGCGTGATGGTTGAGACCCTGTTCCTCCATACCTCCGGCGAAACGCTGAGCGGAGGCAAGCTTTTCATGCCCGCCGTGAAGGGCGAGCCACAGGCTTTCGGATCAGCGCTGACCTACGCAAGAAGATATTCCCTCATGTCCGCCTGCTGCATCGCTGGAGAAGATGACGACGCCGAAAGCGCGAAACGAAAACCTCCGGCAGTCCTCAAAGGCGAAGACCATGATTGGCAAATCACCGTACAGGCCGATCCCCAAGCCAGCCCCGAAGATTGGGTCAAAATGGTTTCCGAGTTTACAGTTTCCGGATTAGGGTTTTGCAGTAATGTCGAAGAGGTCATGACCCTTTTTCGGGTCAATAGAAATATTTTTGACCAGCTCAAAAATATTGACGGAGATATGTACAAGAACCTAATGCAACAATTTACCAATGTCAAGAACGTTTTGAAGGAAAAGAAATGATCAACAAGGTTATTTTATTAGGCCATGTAGGGCGTGACCCAGAAATCCGCGCCACCTCTATGGGTGTGACGATTGCTAACTTAACTCTGGCGACAAAAACCCATCGGGATGAAACTCAATGGCATCGCTGCGTTTTCTTTAATAAGCAGGCCGAGCTTGTTCAGCAATATGTCAGAAAAGGTTCTTTGATTGGAGTCGAGGGGTTTATTCAATACAAAAAATATACCGACAAATCTGGTGCGGAAAGGATCTCTACGGACATTGTTGGTAACAATTTGACGCTTGTTAATCGCCCTCCAGAGCTTGAGAAAGGCGAGATAACTAACGAAGAAGATGTGCCATTTTGAAAACATCGCAATTTGAAGCGGCAAAGGTAGCGATCAAGCAGGACAAGAACGGCTACATCCTGACGTTGTGCATTCATCCTGACGAAATCCCGGATGAGATTCTTCGGGATTTTGTGGGGTCCACATATCAGGTTGTTATGGTTCGCCTGTCTGATCATCAACCAATGAACCGCGAACGCGAACTTCGCGACCCAGTGCGCGCGGCTGCCATTTTGTGTAAAGACAAACTCTTTGCCAAGTTCCTTGTAGATACTGGAAATATCTTTGAGGAAACCGAAGCAAAAGCCGTAGAGTGGCTTAAGTCCTATTTGGATATTAAGTCCAGAGCTACTCTTAAAGACAATCCTGAAGCCGCGAAACAACTTTATAGAATTGAGCAGGAATTTATTTCATGGAAAAACGCCTCATACCATACTCCGTCTATTTAAAAGAAGACATTTACCTTCGACTTAAAGAGGTGGCAAAAGATCGCAAGGCCACCTCGTTGGTTCGCGATGCTATCACAATGATTATTGAGGGTGACGATCTCTTCAATGCCGGATACAATAAGGCCATCCGGGACGTCATGGATCTTATCTCTCAGGATGCACTATGTAAAGACGTGGCTTTTCAGGGGGTGGTGCTATATCAATATCTTAACGACTTGTTATCTGATATGTTTATGAATCAATCGCCAAACAAGGAGAGCGCATGAAAGGCGTAGAGTCATTAGTAGAGCACAAAAGTGTTTCCGAGTTAACTCTTTTGGATTGGTATGCTAGTTTTGCCTTGGGGGCTTTCGACCCTATGGAAAGGCAGTTTTTGAGAAACGCAAGCTCGGAATGGAGGAAACAAAACAGTGAGTCAATTGCTAAGACTGTATTTGATATTGCTGAGGCGTGTCTTGAAGAGCGCAAAAAACGCGTTTAGGAAAATCTTTTTCCCTGTGTTTTTGTGAATAACAAATTAAACGACAAAGAGCGCAGACATTTATTGAATGTCAAGTCTTTGCCGTGTTCGGTATGCGACGCCTCGCCTCCGTCAGATGCCCACCATATAAAACAACATAAGCAATACTTGGTGGTAGCCTTATGCAAGGATTGCCACCAAGGTTCTTTAATGGGATGGCACGGTCAGAAACGTGCCTGGGCGATTCGCAAGATGGATGAACTGGATGCCTTGGCGATAACCTTGGAAAGATTATTTAAGTGACTTGCGGACTTCTTCTGCCTGCTTTGCCAGTTCTCCGAGAATAATTTTCAACCTATCAATTTCTTCCCGCTTGTCAGCGCCTGACATTGTAGGGTCTGCAACAACCACGCGAATGTACTTGCGAACATCGCTCATCTGCTCGGCAGTCTTTTGATAGAATTTAGCGAGCGCGATTTTGTCTCCCTTTTCCTCAATGATCTCTTCAACCTTTTGCGCATCCCCAATCGCGGCATAATGACGCATGTCTGCAAAAGCCTGGTTGATGGCTTTTCCATTTTCATAAAATGCCGTGACATATCTTGACTGGGTAGAGGGAAGCTCTTTAATCATATTTAGCGAAGCCCGCTCCATCCACTTCGCATCCGGGAGTGTTGCTTCCTTGAATGGCATGACCGCATAATTGGAGATAACCCCTGCCGTGCCTCCCGCCCACCCAAGGAGAGCATTGATTAGATACTCTGCTTGTACGGGTGACAACTCGGTTTTTTCCCCGGGAAATAAAGATGTAATGCCTCCTATTGCTTTGGCAAGCTCACTAGTATTGTCGGCAATCCGTTCCTGTTTGGAGAGTCTTTCCAATCCAACTGATTCAATAGGAGCGCCGGTGAACGACGAGGTGTTGGCGTACAAATCGAAAAATGGTTTGATGACTTGTGGAAAGTTTATGGCAAAGGTTTGCGTAATCATCCGACCAAACATATCCGCGACTTCTTTTCCTTCTGCGCCTTCATCGTAGACTTGTCTCAAGACATGTTCGGTTACTGTCCCTAGCGCACCTAATTCAAACGGCTTGGGTATGCGGAACGCGGCCTCCATTCCCGGCAAACGAATCCACCAGAAGTTATCTCGATCCCACTCATCACGTTTCTTATATTCCTCATCGTCTTTGAAGGCATAAAACAATGTAGCCGATGCAAGCATGACAGCCATTGCCACTTTGGCAAATCGCTCTCCCTGTTCGCGTTCGGTCCCTGTAGAGGGTTTGCCATCCTGATTATAAAACAGCCTTGCGGTCGGGATAATCCCATCTCTTCCAAGTTTATAAAGCCCCTGCACCCGGGCATTTAAGAATGGTATGGTTTGTGTAAGGTAACGGAACGACTCCCAGGAGCCGTGCATGGAGAAGTCCAACAGGTCTCTCGCCTGGTAACTTGCTTCTAAATGGCTCAAGCCTTTTTCCCGAAGTTGTTTGTACAAAGCAAGACGATTGGCATTTTCTGCCGCATTCCCAGCCTCCTGATATTTGTCCCAGATCTTACGCAGGCCTTTGGTAATTTTATCTTTGGTGTCAAGAATGTTGTCGGGATTAATGCCGTTGTCAATTAACCGTTTTATGAGTGGCGCGGTTTCGCCCTCATAATAGGTGCCAAAATTGAAAATCGCGCCACCAGCCATTGCCGATATATAATTATCCGCCTTCTTGTTGTATATGGAAATCCCTTCGATAGCGTTTGAGACGGGGTCTGCTTTTAATCCTGACAATGCTATAGATTGAATGCTGTCTCGCCAAAGATTATAAACTCTAAACTGCGGGCTGATGGTTACGCCCCACTGGAGTATGTTTTTCATTGTTTTGGCGATGCGCAGGAATGTGCTTTGTTTTCCCATATAGTCAAGCGCAACCATCGAATCAAACAGCAGCGGGTCATTTATTTTGAAGTATTGTTTTTGCCCGTCGATCATAGCTTTGATTGAGCCTGTAGGTTCTTTAGTAAGCTCAACAACCGGAACACCACCAATAGAAGCTTTGGATGCATCTTGAAGCGTGGTTACAAGCGCCTGGTTTTTCATCGAAGCCGACAGTATATGGCTCCAGTTTCTAAGCGTGTTTTCTACCAGATCTCCAAATTGCTTCTCCCCGCCCTTTAGCTTCTTGGAGAAATATTGATTTGATAAGCCTGATGCTGTGGACGGGCCTTCTACGTCCTTACCTTCCATTTCCTTATAAAAAGGAACATAATAATTATCTTTGGAAAACTTTTCAAATGCTTCGTCATTAATTAAACCTGTATCCTTGGCTACAGTTAGCACCGACTTGTTCAGCGCATTCATATCTTTAAGAACGGCGTTATACACCTCTATTCTTGGCTTGCCATTCAATTCTCCAGCGCTAAGCATGGGGGCGTTTTGCATGATTGAACTTGGGATGGAGGCGTCCTTTCCTTGTTTAAGCAGTTCAAGTTCGCGATTGACGGCCACCCATATCATGAAATTATCGACCTCGGTTCCAACCGGCTTTAGGGTCTCAATAAGTCCTTTGCCTTTTCTGATATTGAGCGCCCCTCCATCATTAAAGACCTCTCCATAAAACAACAAGCCTTCAAGACCTCCGTCGATGGCTGGTGACAGTCGCGCCTGCTTGTATCCACTTTCACTATATTCTTTTACTGTACGGAATTGATCTGCAATGTTTTGTGCCAGTCTCTGCCAAAAATTATCTTTCAGTGCTTCGATCTTATCAATAATCGTTACATTTCCCGGTGCGAAATTATTTTTCAAATCTTTTTTGAATTCTTCCGATGTTTCCGGCGAAAGTTTTAATGGCTCTCGTTTCTGTAATGCTTGCTGCGCAGTGCCAATTATTTTGTCTTTCAATGATTCTTTTTGTTTTTCCTCGGCGCTTAATACAATATCTTTTGAGAAAATGGATGATGGTCTTGGTAGTTTCCCAAGAGATTCTGTAAGACTTAATACTTGGGTAAGAACGGTTTTATTTTGAATACCAAGCAGATTGGCCACAAGTTCTACAAATTGCGACCACACACTCTTGTTTCTTGCATATGGAATATTGGCTATAAGAAGCTGGAATTCCGGGTTTGATAAAGCTTCCGTGACAAACTCAAACCCTTTTTCAAACGGATCTGTTGCGGTATCAAACGCATACCATTTTCTACCCGACTGAGGATCAATGAGTTTTCCGCGTTTCCGTAATTCTTTTTCTGTGTAATCTCTAAGAGTTTTTATTTGTTCTACAAACTTTTTGGATTTTGCGTCGGGTTGTATTTGTTGTTTTACTACAAGCGCGTGAACCATTTCATGTATGGTTATTTGCTCGTTATCTATATAAGACAAATCCATCGTAATAGTATCATATCGTACAGAATATTCCCCAGCGTTTCTTCTAAGTTTTTTTGGTTTTACCAGTTTAATTTGCTTTCTATATGGCTCAAGCAATTCTGCGACTCTTTGATATACTGGATTGGGATGTTTTTTAAAGTAATCTAAAACGCCGCCAAAGTTTCTTGCAAGGTGTAATTTTGCCAATTCCGGGGATCTTTTTGTCGGAAGAACGTTTAACAGTCCGGCTAAGTCTGTGACCTTTCCGGTTGGAGGCGGAGGAGGCGGCGGGGGAGGCGGAGGAGGCGGCGGAGGAGGTGGAGTAGGCGTTCCAGTTTTGTTAACTTTTTTAAGCGCATTTTGAATGAACGCTCTTGGTATCTTGTTTTGTTTGTACGCGTCAAGGAAGGCCTTTGTCTTTTCGTACTGCGATTTTTCTTCGTTTGTTGTAAGGCTTTTCGGATCAACTTTTGTGCGATCCGTTAGAAGGCGGATGTAGTAATCTACCGGATCAACGTTTGTATTGTTAACAAACTGAAGCGACGGTAGTTCTATTTTGCTTGTCGGTTCTACTTGTCCAGAAGCAACATTCCACGTTTTGGTTTCCAACTTGACTGGCGGAAACGGTGAAAACGGTCCTTCTGCGGGTAGCGGCACAACTCCGATATTACGCACAGGTTTTTCAAAGACATCTTTAACGCCTTCAAGCGTAGGTCCAGCTATAGGCTGTTGAGATATCTTTGCCCCAGGCGATCCAAGGAACGTTAAAGGCGGCAGGTTCAACAGTTGACGTTCAGTCTGTAACGCACGTTCGACATCCTCTCTTGTGATGCGCCCTGCGTCCCAGTCTCTGACAAAACGCTGTGCCGCTGGTGTATTGGTTTCGCGTGCAATCTTTACATACGCCTCTACCGGATCGATGACTACAGGTGTCTCTGGCGTACCAAATGCCGTAGCTTGAATTTCTTTCGATAGTTTAAACGGCAAGTCAAAAGACTTGATGGCAAATTTGTTTTTTGCCGATGGATGCGGAACGACGTGCAAACTATTTGGATCGCCGCCCTGACGCCTGAGAAGATCTTTTAATATGAGGAGCCGATTGTTCGCATCCTTTTCTGACATTGGTCTTGGATCGACAAGTTTCGGTCTTGGGGAAACTGTAGGTATTGCAGGTTCTGCGATTGTTGAGGTTCGTTTAGCTTTCCTTGCTTCTTCGAGTCGTTGTTTTAAATCTTCCCGATCTTGCGGAGTAAGAGATTGGCTTTGGAGTTTTCTAACAATCTCCAATTCTTGTTGTTCCGATTGCTTTCTTAACTCGGGCGTCATGACAGACAACCCAGAGGCTTTTCTCTGTTCTTCTATCTTTGCTTGTTTTTCTGCAACATCCAATGTTGGGGCGGGGAGTTTTTGTGCAAGCGGGCCTTCACGTTTTGCTTGTGGGGCGATTTCACCTTCTGCCGTTGGGCGGGGCGGTCCTTGCCGTGGTTGCGGTTTTGGTTGTGCCGCTAATTCTACAAGTCTTTTCTTTAGGTAATTAATTCTTTCCTTGGTGGTTTGTGAGTTGGGTAGTTTTGATAATTCTAATTCTCGGATAATTTCTACCATTTCTGAAGATGCGGCCCGTGGTCCTCCCGGAGGTTTTTCGGGAGCGGTTTTCTTCAGTTGCGCGATTTCCTCTAATCTTTGATTTAGACTGGTTCGCTCTTCTGTTGTAAGCGGTATATCTGTACCGGGCTTATTTGCTAGTTCGATCCGTTTGCGGATATTGGCTTCTTCTTCTTCCAGTCTTTGTAGTACGGGTATGTTTTGGGCTTGTAAATTTTCTCTTGCGGTTTTTTGTTTTTGTTCTGCTTCTTGTGAAATGCGCTCCCGTTCTGCGGTATCTTCTCCAAGGGGAGTAACTTCTACACGAGGAGAGGGTCCAAACTCTGGCAACGTAGCTCTTGCTTCTCCTGGCTGGAGGGGTGAAGGCGGCGGAGGAGGGGCCGGGGGCGGCGGCGGTAGAGGTTCAGGGGGTGGGGGAGGAGGGGGCGGAGGTGGTGGATATTCGGTGGGTCGCCTAATGAGACCTGAAATGCCTCCGAGTCCTGCACCTCCAATAGCCGCCATGCCAGCGGTCTCGCCAAGACCTTCTGTGAGCCTTTGCTCGGGCTTAACCTCCCGCATAGCAAGGTTTTGCGAAAACCGTCCTCCTGTTTCTTCAGCGATCTCCGAGGCGGATTCCCCAAGCGCTCCTCGACCTACGCGCAACGCCCGACCCTGAATGCTGGGAACGCCCGCAAAGGCCTCTTCTAAGGCTTTGGCACCCGGCAATCTCTGAGCAAGTAGGGAGATGACTGCTCCAGACGCTCCCGCAGCACGGGCCAAATTCAAGGCTCCCTCGGCGGCCTCTCTGTCTGAAGCACCTTTAGACTTAAGTTCTGCATAGATGTTTTCGTATGCACCAGCACCTACGTCTGCACCTTGCTGTACGGCTGCGGCACCAATAGCCCCACGTACACCAGCTTGTGCTGCGGCCTCCGCCCCACGAGCCGCCGTCGCAACTTTGGCAATCTTTGCCGCGCCAAAAGGTACAAGTAATTGAGGAGCCTGCTCTGCAAGAAAATTTAACAACAGGCCGGGATCTTTGACTGTCTCCCCAAGAGCCGTTTTGAACGCACCAAACTCTCCCTGTTTTGCCGTGGCTTCTTCAATCGCCTGTCGTCTGGCTTGCTCACGCGCAATCAGGCCGGGGGACTTCAGTGTTTCTGCATATTCCGAAATGTCTTTACCAAGACCCAAAGTGCCCGTACGACGCATGTCTCCCGTCGCAAGCCCATACAATTGACCTGGAAGCTGTACTAACGAACCAATACCACCGACTACACCAGCACCAATGTCTTGAAGCGCCTCGCCATATGTGCGCTCTTTAGACGGTGGTTGTTGCGGTGCAGGAGCCTGTAACGACCTAATGTAATTAGCTAGTTTCCTTGCGCTTTCAGTATCACCAGCAGCATCCGCACGACGCAGTGCGTCATATAGGTCGTTCATATTTGCCATAGCGAAACCTATTTAGGATATCTTTTAAGTATTTCTTGAATCTCTGGCGGAGTGTCTTGCTTAGCTATTTCTGCAATAACTTGCGGCAAACGTTTGCGAAGTTTTTCAACATCGTCTTTTGAAAGCCTGCTAGAAAGCAAGGGGTCTCCAAGCGTTGTGCGAATCTGATCTGCTTCTGTTTTTAATGCTCTAATGCGAGCATTTTCTTCTGGACCACCTCGTCCAAGCTCTTTGTACGCAGAAAAAGCTTCATGATATTTTTTGTTGGGATTTGCTTGCAAATAGCTTGTTATAAATGAATTAATAGTTTGTTGTTCAGGCGAGGGCAGTCGAGCGATTCTTTCACGAGCCTCACGATCCAGTTTGGCTTCTAATGCTCGGGCTTGCATTTCCGCAACAGATCTTACATTTGCTGCGTTAACTTTATACTGGACGCGTTGTGTATCCGCTTCAATACGTGCAAGAGTCTGCGCGATCTGGGCTTCAATTTGCCGATCTTTTTGAGCATATTCTGCGGCGTTACGCTCATGCACCATTTGATCTTTGAATCGACCTTCTGCTGCGGCGGTTCGGGCGCTTTCAATTTCTTGCATCAGTTTTACACGGTTCATTTCTCTGGAACGGACGAGTTCGTTTTGTTTTTCTGCCCTTACTTGTGAAGCCTCAAGTTCTTGTGCAGCAGTTCTGCCATACCCGGCCATCAGTCCGCCTAGTCCCCCGCCTCTCGAACCCTCTCCGGCTGCGATGAGAGAATTAATGATACCTGTTAGAGCACGATCTTTTTGTGACTGTTTGAACCGTTCCTCATCTGCGCGATCCCTTTCTTCTAGCTTGCTAATATATGCTTCTAATTGACTCCCTGGAAGTTTTCCAAGATATGGATCTGCGGCTTTCGCCTGTTCAAACCGTTGTTGATAGTTCGGATATGGAATTTGTGGCCCCATTTGTAATGCAGCCAATCCTGTTTGTGCTGGCCCTGCGGCTGGATATGAGACGGGCTGCGGGGCTATCGGCGGGGCTTGCGGGGCAGGTTGCGGGGCGGGCTGCGGGGCAGCTTGGACGCGTGGAGATGATGGAGGCGGCGGAGAAGAAGCCGGGGGCGGCGGCGGTCGAGGTGGAGACGGTGGAGGCGATGCCCCTGAAGGCTGAAAAAATGCTTCTGAAGCACCTGCTGCCTCACTGCCCGCTTGTCCAAGAATTTCTGCTGCCAACATTGCTCTCGGGTCTATTTCTCGCCTGTTTCTCTCTGCTCTTTCGGCTGCCTCTCTTAATCTTCTCTCCGTTGTTATCGGGTTTGGTACTCTTGGATTATAAATACGCGCACTAGAACCCCCTCCTTCTTCGGGTGGAAGCCCCCCGTTTCTAAACGACACAATACCACCCGATCTCAATTCCATAGGAACGGGTAACGAAGCAACACCTTCCTCAGGAACCTCGGGCTGCGGCACCCCCTCTGGAGCAGGTCCAGGTTGCTGCGCCATTTGCTGCATTTGCTGCTCTTGCATTTGCTTCTGGCGTAACGCCTCCATTTGCATCCGCTGTAATGTTTGCTCTTGCAAAGCCCCAATGCCTATTTCCTCTTCTATTTTATCTTTTATGGTGCTCTGCGGCATTTGCGCGGGCTGCATCCGCTTTTCCATTTCTTTACGTCGGTTCAATTCTGCCAGCGCAACATATGGAGGAACCTCTGGATTTGACCCATTGGCAAAATTCATGACCGCTTCAATCGGCATCCCCTTGAGGCGTTCGGAAATCTGTATAAGATTTAATCCCAAACTCCCGCCAGCCATGCGACGATCTGGCATACCTGTAGGTAGTTCCATGATCCCTCCGCTATTTCCTTGCTCCATTACTCCGCCCTGTGTGTTAGATGCATTATCTAGCATTGTGACTATACCACCTTCGTTGTAGCCATTTTCCTGCATACGGACTTCTCCGCCGTTTTTGTAAGACGGAAACTCCTTGCGAAACTGTAACAATTCTTCAGAATTAACAAAACGCGGAACCTCTCGACCAGCAGCTTTAAGGTTCCTGGCTAAATCACTCGTGGGGTCAACTTCATACAAACCGATGTTTTGTAGGTCTTTGACACTAAACCAGTTTCCACTTTTTACAAAATCTTGCCCAAAGTCCCAGTACTTTTTGGCTACCTCACCATTGCCCTTGCCTTTAATTTGTTGAATCAACGGAGGCATTTTTTCTTTAGCTAATTCGGTTGCCAATTCAGAGATTTCTCGCTCGTCTGCATTGGTAACTCCGCGAGCACGCAGCATTTCCTCGGCTTGCGGTAAATATTCTTTGACGACCCGCCACCTTGGAGCGTAAGGATTAGATTGAACTTCAACCGTCACATGCGGCTGACCCTTCTCATCACGAAGGGAGTAGACCTTGGCCTTTCCTGACTGAATGGCCTTCCAGCCACCAAGCCCATAGTAGTCACTGCCCCCATTTTCAGGAGGCTCGTAACCACGGACTGAATGACCCATAGCATCGGACTCGGCTGCAAACTGCCCAGGCCTATTCAGTTGCACCCAACGATACTTCTGCTCCGGATAAGCCTTGTAGAGATCCGCCTTGAGCGTCTCTTCAATTTGAAGCTTTTGAATATTCTCTACGCGCCACTTGTTGATCTTATCCACTAGTTCAACCGCTTGAGGCACCGTGACCTTTTGCAGCTTGTCTGGGCTGAGTTGCAACGAACTCGGCAACCCTGAGTTGGGGTTAGTGGCGTTTCGTAACTCATCAATCAAGTGTATAAAACCTAAGTTGTCATTGTCTCTCTGGGCATCATACAGGGCACGGCTTGACATAGAATACAGCGGGGTCTCTGGGCTTAACTTTTTAATCCAGGGGTTGTCTGCTATAAACTTTCGCGCACTGGGAAAATATCTTTCTGCCGATCGTACATAGTCTTCTTGTTTTGTTATGTCAATCTTTCTATCGGCCATGTCTTCCCAGCGTTTGGCCAGATCACTTTGAGCAACACCTTCTTCAGGAAATCCTTCGCGCCGACGTCTGTACGTCAAGCCGTAGATGTCCTCGTCATGTGCAGGATCGATATGTAAAACACCCCGTTCAGCAAGTTTTCTCAACGGGTCTTCAGGCGTACCCATCTCATTTTTAACGTATTTGCCAAGCTTAGTGTCAATCCAATTGTTGATGGCGATATCGGGGGCCAGACGAGCGCGCTCGCGTTCCACGATGCCCATGTCAACCGGCACTCCTTCTTCAATGTTTTGCGCGAGTGCTCCTTCAAGGTTTCTTATTCTCTCGGCTGGATCTTGTCCGATCACTTGGGTACGCAACGGCTTTAGCATTCTTTCTACCGAACCCGCAAGCCAGTTGCCACCTTTGGGCTTGATAACGCCCAACGCCCCGAGACCGCTCAAGGCTCCTGCCGCCTTACCTGCTGCCTGCGCGGCTTCCGGGATAATTGCAGCAGGAGTGGGCATGTTTAGCAATGCTTGAACAGTACGGTAGGTTCCCGTCGGATTTGTTTCGTCATACGGTTTTACGCCGACAAGAGCGCGACCCAACTCACCGATATTCCGACGCGCCTGGAGAGCAACCTGTGCCGCTGGTTCGTCTGCACCCTGGCCATAGCCGCGCAAAGACGCAACGCCACGCTTCGGTGTTTTACCCAAAAATCGCTCTATGTCTTCTTCGCGCATTTTTACTAACCCGTTTTTTCTTCCGATTTTTACGTAATTATTCCCAAATCTTTTAATTGTTTATAAAGCGCCAATCCCGAGCCAGTAGTTGACATTGCACCACCCAAACCGCTCATAGGCAATTGTTGTGATGACACTGTGCTTATTGGAAGGTTCTGTAACATGCTTTGCAGGAACTGCACTTTTTTCATTGGATCGTCGCGCTGCGCTAAAAATTCATTATAGTCGGCGGTAATCCCTTCTTGTTCGATAGCTCTTTGTTCCGCTCCAGCCGAGCGTATCATGTCCGCTATGGTTTTTGCTTGTTCTTGCTCGGTATTAAATTGCTGTTGTGCTTTGTCATACGCAGCCGCATATGTTCGCCCCATGGTTTTGCTAATCTGATCCAGTAAATTTCTTTGCCCCTCAGCTTCCAACAGCCCGTATCGTGATCCTCCAAAAGCGCCAGCCTGTCCTGCCTTGCCCGCTATTTCTTGCTGCTTCATTGTTTGTTGTCGTTGCAGTTCTTTAATCTGCGGGTCTAACACTGCCGCCAAATATGGATTCATATAGTCTGCGGTAACAGACGTTGCAGTTCTTTCTCCAACTTTTGGAGCGGCGGATGCACTGAAACTCTGGCCTAGATTCGATGGGAAAGCCAATGATCCCACGCCTTTGAAATAGGTGTCCTGTAAGCTGGATTGTCCGGCGGTAACCGGCCCACCATATACCTGATAGTCTTCTTCAGAAAGCGCCTTTGCCCGCCCAAGCATGTCCGTAACATAGTCACCTGCCCAGTCGGATAGTGTTGAGGTTGTGGCCGAACCTACTGGTGTAGTTTTTGCTGTCGTTGTCATGCTTACCTCGGGAAGTAACGTTCTGCTTTAGTATCCGCCGCGATGTTTTTTGTTTTTGCGCGTGCGGCCTTGATTTTTTCCAACATCGCGTATAGTTTTTTTGCGCCCGCCTCTGTTGATCCATTTCCTATTTCGGATACAATTCTTGCTGGGATTACAAATTCTCCTTCTGCAAGCCGTGCGGGCTGTTTTCTTCCTATTGTAGCCGGGATAGAATCACTTACACCATCCCCTGGCCCACGAAGCAATTGCCCGCCATCCGAATACCCTCCCAAATTGCTCATCAACCCACCCGCTGCGCCGGTAACCGGGGCTGGAGCCGGGGCTGGAGCCGGGGCTGGCGTGTATTTCATAGGACTGAAGTACGTAATCCCCCCGGATCCGGGCCGCCTTGTGACCATCTTGTTATCCGGCCCCATCACCGTGGTGGGGATGGTCTTCATCGTTCGTGTTGCGGTGTACTTCGGAATGGACCCTGAATAACCTTTGAAACCACCTTGACCACCAAGCAATTGATTTGCCAAATACCCAAGCCCAAGCGTACCGGCAATTGAACCCGCAGCCCCTAGACTCGATTTACCAGATAAAACCTTTCCAAGAAAATCCAATACTGGTATATTTTTATCTAATGCTTTTTCTTTTCCATCTGTTGTTATTGAAATGCTTGCTGGATCAATTCCAATCATTTGATAAAAATTATAATCATAATAATCATTTGGATTATAATACAAATCTGTGTTGTCGCCCGCGCTGTAACCAGCATAATCATTCGTATCCATAATTATCCCCTTAACATATTCAATATATCTTCAAAAGTCGTATCCCTGTTTTGGTAAAATTCTGCCAATTCGCTTATTTCTTCTGGCTCAGGGAGTTCTGCCCCAGGCATTACCACGCTTAGCGGTTTATACGTTTGATTTATCAACACGCCTTCCGGGCTAAGTTTTTGCGGTTTCGTCCCAAAGTCTTTCCCATAATAAAACATTGGAAAGATTCCAGGAAGTTGTGGCACAACTTGTGGCCGCTCTGGAAATTGTACAAGTGGTAATGTTGATGGGGGCTTTGGCGTAGGAGCTTTTGGCGAAGTAGTTGGCGGAGTCGTCGGTGGTACTGTAGGAGGAACTGTCGGAGGAACTGTTGGAGGAGTAATCGGAGTTTCAGTAACTACTGGAGTTTCCGTAACTACCGGAGTCGATGGCACTGTAGGGGGAACCGTCGGTGGTACTGTAGGCGTCTCCGTATACACCGGGGTTTCAGTTACCGGAGTAGTAGTTACTGGAGTAGTGGTTTCTGGCGTAGTAGTTACTGGGGTTTCAGTTACCGGAGTGGTAGTTACTGGGGTTTCAGTTACCGGAGTGGTAGTTACCGGAGTGGTAGTTACCGGAGTGGTGGTTACTGGGGTTTCAGTTACCGGAGTAGTAGTTACTGGAGTAGTGGTTTCTGGAGTAGTAGTTACCGGAGTGGTAGTTACCGGAGTAGTGGTTTCTGGAGTGGTAGTTACCGGAGTAGTGGTTTCTGGAGTGGTAGTTACCGGAGTAGTGGTTTCTGGAGTGGTAGTTACTGGAGTAGTAGTTACCGGAGTAGTAGTTACCGGAGTAGTAGTTACTGGAGTGGTGGTTACTGGAGTAGTGGTTTCTGGAGTGGTGGTTACTGGAGTAGTGGTTTCTGGAGTGGTGGTTACTGGGGTTTCAGTTACCGGAGTAGTAGTTACCGGAGTAGTAGTTACCGGAGTAGTAGTTACTGGAGTGGTGGTTACTGGAGTAGTGGTTTCTGGAGTGGTGGTTACTGGAGTAGTGGTTTCTGGAGTGGTGGTTACTGGCGTAGTAGTTACCGGAGTAGTGGTTTCTGGAGTGGTGGTTACTGGAGTAGTAGTTACTGGAGTAGTGGTTACTGGAGTGCCTGTAGGTGTTGCTCCCACATTTGGCAGGTTATTTGCCACCAATGCAAGCGATAGCACTTCTGGACTGACATTCGCGCCCGTGGCTGCTTGCGATGCTCCAGAAGCAATTTGCAAAAGTACATTGCTATTGTCTGCGCCTAGGGTGCCAAAACTACGAACCGCTTGTGAAACCTCTCCTAGCGCAGTTTCAAAACTTTTCCCCGACTTTATGCCTTCTGAAATTGCAAGATTGGTCGCTTCACTTGCCGATGAACCACTTTGCTGCAAAAGCGTGTTGACCACATTGGTGGTGTCACTACCCGATTGATAAAGACTGCTTGCAATCGTTTGCGGTGCAATATCAAGCCCAGAATCCTGCACAATCGTGATGCTCTGGGCTACCGATGACGGGTCTTTTGTGGTGTTTGCAACTGAAGAAACAATCACCTCTGGAGCTATGCCGGTGTCAATAAGCGACCGTGTGATGGTTTCCGGATTAATATTTTGCCCAAGCATGGAACCGACGGCGGCATCTATAAATTGCAAATCTTGCGGACTTGGAACTCCCAACGCAGCATTAAGCACCGCTGGAAGCGCCGCAGTAATGTCATATGATCTCGAAATATCCATTAAATTTTCAAATATTTTTGTTTTTTGTTCAGGCGCAACAGTAAGGGCTGTTGATGCGATTGCGGCAAAACTTTGTGGTGGCAAAACCTCTACATCTACTGCATCTTCAAAAGCCTTCCTTACACTGATTCCTAGGTCTTCTCCTGCCCGTATTTCTCGATCTAATACCTCAAGCACAGGTTGTATACGACTCATATCAAGAGCCGAAAAGGTTACAGCAGTACCTTTACCACCAAGGAATCCAAACACGGCTCCCGTTCCAAAAGCATTATATGGATCTCCGGGAGCGACTTGTGAAAATATTGCTTGAGCACTTGACGAAAGGCCTTCAGACCCGCTTTCTCCCAATCCCGCTTTTGTTCCGGTTTTACCAACATTACGTATTTGTGCTAGCACCGATGCCCCCACATCTGTGCTTGCATTGACTCTTCCTAAAAGTGCTTGCACCACAGGTATTTGTATCAATGGATCTACTACACCCTCTACACTAGCAACCGCAAACGCTCCAGGCCTTGTTATTTGTGCAATTTGTTCTCCCGTAAAAAGTCCAGTTTGTCGAAGAAATTTACCCTCGTCTTCTGCTGTAAGCCCATATGATTCTGCAAAATTGTAAAATACACTTCCAGCCGCAGCAGCCCCAACACCTCCGCTCCTTAATAGTTTTAACGCTAGCCCAAAAGGAGCTAATTCTTCAGCCGTCTCATTTCCCATATACAACGCAACCGCATCCGGAGCATTAATTATTGCTTTGGCAGCAACAATAACTTTATCAAGACCCTTGGCGCTGTCAACATCTTGACCTAGCTTGTCTAATTTTGCATAAGTGTTTGGCAACGCCGCCCTGCTCGCTGTAGATGAAATATCCGCAATCATGCGCAAATTTCTTGAAATTATATTTTCTGAATCTCCTAATACATCTCCGGTTACTCCAGCCGTCATACCTGCAATTGTTCCTATAGTTACCCCAACTAAATTTGAAATGACGGCTTGTGCTGGAGACTGAACGGTGCCTGCTGCTGTAATTGCCTGTTTTACGTTATCTAAAACGCCCTGATACGTGGGCTGTACTCTAAGATCCATTTGCATCGGCGATGTGCCTGCAATTTCAAAAGGTAGAGTACTTCTTAAATTTCCTGACTGACTCCACGCAGCTTGCACCATAAGATATGAGCTATATCTTCCAGGCATAGTTTTCGGATCTACGCCGAGTTCTTTCATTACTTCTCGGAATTCGGGCCATGCCATAGGTCTGGCAGTTGTTCTCGTATAACTGTCATAACCCAAAGGTGTGCTCATCACTTTTAGATCATGTGCTGTGGCATCCGAAATATCCACTCGGCTACTATTTGTCGTTTTTTGCACATCAAGTGTCGGTTGTAATCTTGCACGAACCGTCACCCTTGGAACATCGCTTGGAAGAATAATTTTGTTCGTCGTTGAATCAAAAAATGCTTTGGTTACATCCTTGCCTGAGTAATCTTTTACTTGCGCCAATCCAAGCGTTTTATCTTCGGCTTGGGCAAACCTTGCAAGGTAACCCCCGCCAATGGCCACAAACCCGTCTGTACGCGGTGCATAGACCGCAGCAAGCTCCACTTCACCAGGCGTGGGATTGCGGCCTTCCTGCACGCCCCTGGCGTACATGATCAGGTCATTCTGTACCTTGGCTGGAAATCCCGCCTCTTTCAAAAGCTGCGTAACCCTTGCCTCGGTAAAGTCTTTATTGCCTTGAGCCAACTGTTGCGCTGCATCCTCGGCAATCGCAATCCGGTTACGTTGCGCAGCAACGTCATAATCCACACTATTCAAAATTCGATTGGCATCCTCTGAACTTGAACCCGCAAGTACCATGCGTTCCAGAGCACCTTCTCTACTAAGGTTGCTCTTGAATGCAGTGTAATCGCCAATAACCTGATCTATCCGACCACGAAATGCCGCGGCTTGTGAAAACTCATCGGCTAAACTGTCTTGCAAATCTCCAATCTCACGCTCCGAAAATCCTGACGTTCTAAGACGTTGCGCAGCATCCGTCCAACTCAACGTTGAATCAGGTTTTGTCAGTTCGTTAACAATTGTTGTTACCTGTTTGGCTTTATTCTCTGCACTCTTGGCAATATCCAAAACTTGCGTAATAAGCTCGGATTTAACTCCCGCTGCTTCGGCGTCACTGCGGAAGTCGTCTTCGGTAATTGTTCCTCTGTTAAGTGCTTGCAAAGACTCGTTAAGATATGCAGATTGAAGCGCACCCAAGCGACTGTTGAGATCGTTAACTTGTTCCTGATTTACTACATTAATAGCGTTTTGCGCAATTCCTGCATCGCTGAATTGTTGCGCATAGTAATCCGAAACCCAATCGGTAATGCGCTTACCACTCAGGTCTTTAAAAGTAATACCTTGTTGATTTGGTTTTGGAATAAACGTACTCAAGCGCCGCCATTGATCTGGCGTAACATTTTCTCCTTGGCTTGCTATTGCTTCTGTTTTCTGTGCATTACTTTCCCATCCTTGAGCCTTCGCTGCGCGATTTGCAGCTACTACCGGATCTTCTGCATTGAATGCACCAAGATCTGCTGCTTCTGTAACCCTGACTGGGATTGCAGCCTCACCAGATGA
>Ga0194126_10001050_pt1 | contig 46540 bp, 44 predicted proteins | sample TA2KigC150mmetaG_FD_148641 | JGI IMG/M metagenome (GOLD analysis project Ga0194126, IMG submission 148641) | Freshwater microbial communities from Lake Tanganyika, Tanzania - TA2015035 Kigoma Deep Cast 150m | ecosystem: Environmental > Aquatic > Freshwater > Lake | place: Tanzania: Lake... | reverse complement strand
ATTTTATCTCGCTTGGCCTCCCAACTTTAGCACCAGAAAGATAGCTTAACCATCCGAACCGCCGGGTACGGACCCGTACGCCCGGTGGTGTGACAGGGAAAGCCCGCAAGGGCCTACCTATGTCGATTTGTCCGAGTGAGATAATGGATTGCTTGCCAAAAAAGAAACTTCTTAAAAATCCCAAAGAGTTGAATATATGATTGATCGGCATAGTGAAATTGACCTTTTGTGGGGGGATTTCCAGAATCCTTTATTGTCCGCTGATATTATGCCTTGATGAAGAGGTTATCTGGTAAAATCTTGACCATTACACTAAACCACGCTTGGGCTCGCCCGGGTCACGGTCCGAACACCTCTTCTCCCATTATCCACCTTTCCACCGGGTTTTCCTGAGTGAAAAAATCGTGCAGGGCCTGGGCCAGGTTAAGCGCTTCGGACTGTAAGCCCGCGGCCCGGCACCCCTCCCTCAGCCCGGCGGCAACCGAAATGGCGATTTCGTGGCGGTGGGCGTAGTATTGACTTCCCGCCAGGCTGCTGGCGCTGAGTTCCGCGGCGCAGCGCTCCCGGTCCAGGGCGTGCATGGCCCGGCACATGAGGGGCCTGACCGGGTAAACCGAGCACCTATGCGCCCTCAACAACGGGCAGGGCAGCTCGGCCCGCCGCGCCGCGATCGCGGCCGGGGTCTTCCCCTCGGTGAGGGCGAGGTTCCGGCCCACGGCGGCCAGCACCGTCGCCTTTTCGGCTTCGGAAAAATTCTCGGCAATGTGGTGGCCGATGCGCAAGGCTTCCGGCGGCGTCAGTTCCACCCGGTTATAGCAGCAAAAGCTGCAGCCTTCCCGGCAGGCGATGGGGTGGGGCAGGTGGTTGGCCGACTCGAAATAATTGATGAGCTGATCGGCCAGGCTGAGGGCCTGGGAGGCCAGGGCCAGCGCCGCCGCTTCATTCCGGCCGCAGCTCAGGGTTCCCGCCACCAAGGCTTTCACCCGGTCCGACAGCTCTTCATTGATGAAATACAGGTGTTGCTGTTTGCCGAATAATTTCATGGGTCTTTGCCGATAATTCCTTCTCGATGGTTCAGGTTACCATGTTGGTTAGCCAGAATCACTGCTTTTTTTAGAGATTGCGAGGCATGACCGACGAAGTGCCACCCCTAAAAATGAAGGCCCCTGTAGGGGCTGGTTTAAAACCCGCCCCTACACTCACTAAGCGGCAATCGGACAAGATAGTCTCACTCGACATGCAGTAAAGCACGGTATATAATGCGAACTGATTATGATTGCTGATAAAAAAGAGACCCCGGTAAAACCTCTTAACCTCCTGGGGCCGGGATAAAATCGTCAACTGCCCGTAATGCGAGTCAAATAAGGGGTTAGAAAAATGAACTTAGAAACTTTATTGGATCAAAGGCTGTGGCAGGCAATCGATAATTGTTATACAAATAGAAACTATACTGGTTGCATTATAGATGCTATTCATTATTTGGGGAACCTCTTAAGGAAAAAAACAGGATTGCAAAGTGATGGAGTAGTTCTAGTTGGCGAATCATTAGGTGGTAAATCTCCTAAACTTAAAGTTAATAAGTTAGAGACAGAATCGGACATTAATGAACAGAAAGGTATCGAACAAATATTAAGAGGGATATATCAAGCAATCAGAAATCCTAGGAGCCATGAAAAGCACATAGATGATAAAATGGACGCCGTAGCCATAATTATATTCTTGAATTATTTAATTAAAATCATTGATAAATCAAAGTCTTTATTTACTATGGAATCATTCTTAGAAAGGGTGTTTGAACCTGATTTTGTTGAAAAAGAAAGATATGCTGAATTATTAATTGACGAAATACCTATAAAGACGAGGTTTGAAGTTTTTGTCGAGGTTTTTAGAAAAATAACCACAGGAGAAGGAAAAAAATTACGATTATTTTTTTATGCAATTTCTAAGGTACTTAATGATGAAGAGATTAAGCAAGCAATTGAAATTATTTCAGAAGAACTTAAATGTACAAATGATGATCAAGTTGTTAGAATAGTTTTGCAATGTTTTCCTGCAGAATGGTGGAACCGATACTCTGAGGTTTCTCGACTTAGAATTGAGAACAAATTAATACAGTCGATTAGAGATGGTTCATACGATATAAAAAGGTCTAAATGTCTCGGAGGATCATTGGGAACATGGTCAAGAAATATCTTTCGTTATTTTTAACTAAAAAGTGATTTAAGCATAGCGTTAGGAGGAAAATTGCGCTCAGCTAATAAATATGGACAGGATTATATTTTCGCCTTTTTCTTTTCAAATTTATTTGAATTATCAGAAAAACCATCAATATCAATTATATCTGCAATTAAAGATGGCCTTAAAAAAGGAGATATAAGATTTTATAATTCATTACGATTGGTAATGGAAAGTGATAATTATCAAGGTTGGAAGGTGGCGCTTAAGCCAACATATGATTTATTCAAAGAAATACAGCCTCAATTTGAGATTTCGGATGATGATATTCCATTCTAATAATAACGTAATATAATTGGATAATTATATAGGAACAGATAATAAATAAAATGGTGCATTTAACAAAAGACTCCTTACTCCGCATCGACAACCTGACGGTGCATTACGGCGCCGCGCAGGCCCTGTTCGGCATCGACCTGGCGGTGGCGCCAGGCGAGACCGTAGCCCTGGTGGGGGCCAACGGGGCTGGCAAGACCAGCCTGCTCAAGGCCGTCATGGGGCTGGCGCCGCCGTCGGGCGGCCGCATCTTCCTGGACGGCCTCGAGGTCACCGGCTCGTCCCCCGCGGCCATGGCGGCCAAAGGCGTGGCCCTGTGCCCCGAGGGCCGGGAGATGTTCGGGGACCTGACGGTCAAGGAGAACCTGGAGTTGGGGTCCCTGGCCTTGAAGATAAGCCGGCTGGAGCTGGCCCGGCGCCTGGCCGCGGTCTATGCCCGGTTCCCCAAGCTCCGAGAAAGGGCCGGCCAGCGGAGCAACACGCTCTCCGGCGGGGAGCAGCAGATGGTGGCCATGGGCCGGGCCCTGATGGCCCAGCCCCGGCTTTTGCTCCTGGATGAGCCGTCCCTGGGGCTGGCGCCGCTGATCACCGACGAGATCTTTGACATCATCAAGCAGCTTGCCCGGGGCGGGGTTACCATACTCCTGGTGGAGCAAAACGCCGCCCGGGCCCTCACCTCCTCCCGGTCCGCGTATCTTTTGGCCAACGGCCGGATCGTGGGCCAGGGCAAAAGCCACGAACTCCTGTTGGACCCGGAACTACGCCGGGCCTTCCTGGGAGCGGGCTCTGACAACAACCCGGCCGCGTCGCGGCTGGGCGCGGCGGGATTTACCAATATCAGACTGGAGAAGCCGAATTTGAGCAAGCAGACCTTTATGCCACCCTTCCAGACCGGGGGCGAACTCCAGGCCCACCAGCTGGCGGGGCTCAAATGGACGGTGCGCCACGCCTTTGAGGGCTCCAGCTTTTACCGGGCCCACCTGGACGCCGCCGGGGTTTCCCCTGCGGATATCCTGGACCTGGCCGACTTACAAAAACTCCCCCTGACCACGGGGGAGGACCTCAGGGACGGCTACCCCTTTTCGTTCAGGTCCGTGCCCTTTGAACAGATCGTGCGCCTCCACGCCTCCAGCGGCACCACCGGCAAGCGCAAGATCATGTGCTACACCGGCAAGGACCTGGCGGACTGGCGCCACTTCTTCGCCCGGGCCTACGAGATGGCTGGAGTGACCCCCCTGGACCGGGTGCAGATCGCGGTGGGCTACGGGGTTTGGACCGCCGGGGCGGGCTTCCAGGCGGGCGCCGAAGCCCTGGGGGCCTTGGTAATACCTGTGGGGCCGGGGAATGTGGATTTGCAGTGCGAGTTCCTGGTGGACCTGCAGAGTACGGTGCTGTGCTGCACCGCCTCCATGGGACTCCTGATGGCCGAAGAGGTCAACAAGCGGGGCATCGCCGACAAGATCAATCTGAAGAAGGTCATCTACGGCTCCGAGCGCTCCTCCGTGTCCATGCGCCGCAAGATTTCGGAGCTCCTGGGGGGCGTCGAACTCTTCGACATCCCCGGCCTGACGGAGCTCTACGGGCCGGGGACCGGCATCGAGTGCCCGGACCACGACTGCATCCACTACTGGGCCGACTACTACCTCCTGGAAATCCTGGACCCGGAGACCCTGACGCCGCTCCCCGACGGCGAGTGGGGGGAGATGGTGGTCACCACCCTGTGCAAGGAGGCCGCGCCCCTGATCCGCTACCGCACCGGGGACATCACCCGCATCATCCCGGGGCCCTGCACCTGCGGCGCCGTCCTGCCCCGGCACTCCCGCCTCCGGGGCCGCACCGACGACATGTTCAAGTTCCGGGCGGTGAACATCTATCCTTCCAGCGTCGACCGCATCCTCTCGGAGGTCCCGGGCCTGGGTTCCGAGTACCAGATCCACCTGGCCCGGGACGAAGCCGGCCGGGACCACATGCTCCTCAAGGTGGAGCGGGCCGAAGGGGTGGAAGCCGGCCGCACCGACGAGCTGAGCCGGGAGGTGCGCTACGTGGTCAAGCACCGGCTCATGGTCACGCCGGAGGTGGCGGTGGTGGGCTACGGCGAACTCCCCCGCTCCGAGCGCAAGAGCCAGCGGGTTTTCGATGGCCGGATCACGGATTCTGTGGTATAGGAGTGTTACGGCTAAATTAGTCCGGTAAACCTTATTTCTCGGGTTATAATATAATGGTTAGTTGGAGAGGGAACCTGCAAGCTGGCGATCCGGTGCTGAGTGAGATTCTGCACCGCCTCGTCAAGGCCTTCCAGCCGGAGCGCATCTATCTGTTCGGCTCGAAGGCCAGAAGCGATGCCGGTCCGGACAGCGATTATGACCTGATGATCGTGGTTCCTGATGATGTTCCCCCGGAGCGCCGGCGTAGTCGTCGGGCATATCAGGCCTTGCGCGGCACCCGTGCGGCTGCCGACATCCTGGTCTGGACGAGGGAGGCCTTTGACAGCCGCCTGCATCTTCCCGCCTCACTGCCTGCGACCATCGTCCGGGAAGGAAAATTATTATATGCCGGCTGATCCAATTCTGGTGGCCGACACGCAGGGATGGCTTCGCAAGGCGGCCACGGACCTCAGGGCCGCAAAACACGATTTAGCCGCCAGTCCACCGCTTTTGGCTGATGCCGCCGTTCACTGTCAACAGGCAGTGGAAAAGTGTTACAATCCTTTCTCATGTGGCACAGCGTGCCTTTTCGCAAGACCCACAGCCTGGAAGAACTGGGTGAGCAGTGCCTCGACGTGGATTCAACTTTGCGAGCCCTCATTGATTGTGCCGCGCCCCTCACGGAGTATGCCTGGAAATTTCGCTACCCGGGAGACCCGGAAGAACCATCCTTCGATGAGACTAAAGAAGCCCTCCAGATTGCCCGGGAGGTTTACGAAGCTGTCCTCGGCCTGTTGCCTGAGGACGTCAGACCCTTGTAATAACCTGTTAAATTGGTCTGGGAAATGCTGCGCTGCGTGGTCAAGCACCGGTGTTTATCCCACCCCTGACCGGTCAAGGCAGTCGGCGCCGGGATTACCCGGAGCGGCCGGCAAGACCACACCAAATCTCATTGAGGTGACTTGTGATGATGATCGTATCCCGCGGCGCCTACGTCATCTGCCTGCTATTATTGGCCCTGGCCCTGGTGGGCCCCGGCTGGGCCCAAACCGCCACCCCCCCTGCACCTGAGCCGGCTAAGCTCTACGGCCGGGCGGTTTCGCTCCTGGAACAGGCGCAACAGCAATTAACTGCCGGTAATCTTTCCGCGGCCCTGACCCTGGTGAAACAGTCCAATGAATTATTTACGCTCCTTCAGAAAGAATGCGCCTCGGCACTGGCGGAGCGCCAGCTTTCCCCCAAAGACGATCAGCAGGTGGCCATCAACCAAAAACTGGCCGTCGACGCCCAGGCCCAGGCGGATCGCCTGCTTCCGGCCGCCGCCGCTAAGAAGAAGCAAGCCCTGGACCTGCAAGCCCAGGGGCAGGCAGAGGCGGGCGACGCAGCCTTACGCGAGTCCAGAGAAGGATATCTCCAGGTGCAAAATCTCTCCATCAAGTCGGCAATTTATGCCCTGCGCAATCAGCAGATAATCTTTGGCTTCCTCGCGCCTTAATTCCGCTAACCGGACCCCAGAAGATTTTGGGCCCCGGGGCCTTGAACGCCTCAGGTAACCATTCCCCCCCCCGGTCCAGGGCTCGAATTTGACCGATAATACCGTGTTCCCTTTGAAATGAAACAAACCATCCAGATAACCTATTGATATCTCTCGTAGGGGCGGGTTTCAAACCCGCCCCTACAAAACGAACGCGGTATAATTGCCTGAAATGAGATTTTTGAGTTGACATTATGGCCTAAACTAAGCCATCAATGAGATTATATTTTCTGAGGAGGGAGGACAAGATGAGCCGAGTACTGTCAAGGGTTCTCGTGGCCGCGGCCCTGGTAATTTTCGTGGCTGGCGGCGCCCAGGCTAAGGACCCAAAGCAACCCATCAAGATAGGGGCCTTTTTCGCCCTGTCGGGACCGGTGGCGCCCATCGGCACGCCCACCAAGCTGGTGGCGGAAATGGCGGTGGACCAGATCAACAAGGCGGGGGGCATAAATGGCAGACCCCTGGAGCTGATTATCGGCGACACCGAGAGCGACCCGGCCAAGGCCGCCACCATCGCCAAGAAATTTATCCACTCCGACCAGGTGGCGGCCATCATCGGGCCCACCTCCACGGGCGAGGGGATGCAGGTGAAGAAGATCGTGGAAGAGGCGGGCATCCCGATCTTCATGACCGTGGGGGGTGATCCGCCCATCATGCAGCAGACCGGGCCCTTCACCTATATTTTCAAGTCGCCCCAGCGCTCCTCCACCGCCATCACGAAGCTCTTTGAATACCTGAAAGAGAAGAAACTTACCAAAGTGGCCATGCTCACCGCGTCGGACCCCTTTGGCAAGGACGGGGCCGTCTGGTTGGAAAAACTGGCCCCGGACTACGGCGTCACCTTTGTGGCCAAAGAGTCTTTCGGCCCGAAAGACACGGACATGACCCCCCAGCTCACCAAGATCAAGAACGCCGGTCCTGACGCCATCATCTGCTGGACCATCGGGCCGGCGGGGGCCATCGTGGCCAAGAACAAGGCCCAATTGGGCATAACCATCCCCTTGTTCCAGTGCCACGGCCAGCCGGGACCGGAATATATCCAGTTGGCCGGGAAGGCCTCCGAGGGGGACCGCATGCCGTCCACGAAGTTGATGGTGGCCGCCGAGTTGCCGGATACCGATGCCCAGAAGAAGGTCATCCAGAACTTCATCCGCCTCTACACGGACGTCTACCATTTCGACAAGCAGTTCCCCATCAATACCCACTCGGGCTACGCCTGGGACGCCATTACCATCGTAGCCGATGCCATGCGGAAGGCGGGCACCGACCCCAAGGCCCTGCGCGCCGCCATCGAGGGGACCAAGGGTTATGTGGGGATTTCGGGCACCTATAACCTGAGCCCCGAGGACCACAACGGCCTGGGTCTGGATTCCATGGTCATCATCCAGGTCCAGGACGGCAAGTTCAAGACGGCTAAATAGGGCCGGCTTCTCAGCCCAAAACCTAACCATTCAGGGGCCCGTCGCGGCGGGCCCCTGCCTCATTTCTCATTGCCATCCCCGTTTCCGCGCAAAGGATTTTCCCGCCTTCCGGTCATCGCATCTTTCATATTTTAGCCGGTTTGAGCAGCGTTTCGTGATATAATTTAACGCTGGTCCGGCAGGTGGAAAACTTGATAATATACTGGTGAATTGCGCCAGTTATGCTGATAATTGCAGGCATCCCTCGGGCCATGGCAGCCGGTGCGAACCTAAGTACAACGGTTCATAAATACGGCAACGTATTTCTTAACTCCGTGAAGATCACTTCCCCCTCACCCTGACCCCCCCCATTGGGGGAGAGGGGAAAAGATAGGACTGATTTGATGCTCTGCCATCATAAAAAACCCGGCGACCTAACCTACCCCCTCTCCACCCGCTTCGGGGGGAAAGGGTTGGGTGAGGGGGGCAATATATCACGTTACCGTATTTATGAAAAAAGGTACTGAGGGTGAAGGCGTAGGGTCCTCTTTTCACGGTTATTCACCTTGGCAGTCATTCATGGGCCTTCCCCCAACTTTGAACTTTGAACCTTGAACTTTTCGGAACAGGCAGGATTAAACCATGGGCTTATCAAGCAAGATGTTCCCGCAACCGTCTCGGGGCGCCGGCGCTTTCGCCCGCCAACTGGCTTATTTATTGATCTTCGGGGTGGCGCTGGCTTGGTGGGCGGCCGCCGGTCTGGCCGCGGCCCAGGAACAGCCCAAGTCAACCGCCAAAGACGGGTTCGACCCCAAGCAACACTTCACCGTCGTGAAGATCGAACCGGATGCCCGGGCCGAGGAGGTCAGGGTCTTTTTCAGCCAACCCCTCTTGCTTGAGAGCCTCCAGGGCAATCTGCGGCTGCTGCCCCGGGTCAAGATCGACTGGAACCGCACCAAGCTTGACCCCAAAGGGGTCTTGACGCTGCGGGGGGCTTTCCGGTACGGCGCCGGCTATCTCATTGCCCTGCCCGAAACCCTGAGGGTGGGGAACAAGACCTACCACAAAACGGTCAACTCTTTTTTCATGACCGACCGGCCCCCCAAGGTGGAATTCGTGGGGCCCCAGAGCGTCATCGAACGGGACAGCCGGCAGTTGCTGCACGTCCGGGCTCAGAACGTCAACAACCTGAGGTTTGAAGGGATCCGGGTGCCGCCTCTCTTGCTGCCCCTGGCCCTGGCGGTGGAAAAGTCCCCGGGCGACTGGGACCGCAGCCTCGATGACCTCAAGACCGCATCCGAAGGGTTCAAACCCTTTATCACCTCCCATAAGGATCTGGCCGAATTTGTCACCCCGCCCCTGGCCGAAAAGCAACTCTTTCCCGCGGCCGGCGAGAAGAACAAGCCCTGGGCGGTCACCCTGCCGTTGAGCTTCAGACAGGGCAAGGAGGCCGGCGCCCTGGAACTTATCCGGGTGCAGGACAACGAGGCCGGAAGCGTCGCGGCCACTCCGCCCCGGGTATTTGCAATCACCAATCTGGGCCTGACCTATAAACGCGGCCCACAAAATCTGCTCCTCTGGGTCACTTCGCTCAAGGCCGGGACGCCCGTGGCCGGGGCCCGGGTTATCGGCTTCACCCGGGACATGGAGGTCTTTTTCCTGGGGCGCACCAACTTAGACGGGGTGCTGCTCTTCGAATCCCATGACCTGGCGGGGTTGTCCCTCAAGAACCCCAAAAAATTGCAACCGGTAAAGCGGGTGGTAAACCGGGACGACCTGGTGGCGCTGATGGCCGGGACCGGCGACGACGTGGCCTTCATCCAGGTGACGCCCCAGGGCAACCTCAAGCCCCAGGGAATCTGGCAGGTGAAGGCCGGCGAAAAAATCCGCAACCTCAGGGGCAACGTGTTCACGGAACGGGGCGTCTACCGGCCCGGCGAAAAGGTCTTTTTCAAGGGCGCGGTCCGGGAATATGGCAATGGCCGCATTTTTCCCCCCAAGGGCGAGGTATGCGTTTTTGAGGTCATAAGCCCCAAAGGCGAGCAGGTCTTTACCAAGGAGGAGCGGACTTCGGATTTCGGCACGGCGGCCGGGGAAATCATGACCCAGAGTTACTGGCCCCTGGGGACCTACACCCTGAACCTGACTTATGGCCCGGAAACTCCTGCCGAAGCCGCCACTGCCGGTAAGGGCCGCCGGGGAGAGGACCCTTCGCTCAAGGGGAAGGAGACCGGCCCCAAAAACCAGGTGAGCGTCGCCTTTCAGCTGCAGGAGTTCAAGCCGCCCCGGCACTTCGTGGGCATCAACTTCCAGCAATTCACCCGGCCCCTGCAAGGTTACGTCAATCGGGGGGAGCAGCAATCTCCCTTTGTGCGGATCATTCTCGATGGCTCGTACTACGCCGGGGGGCAGGTCAAACACGGCCAGGTGCGCTGGAAGATTTTTCAGTCCAAGACCAGCTATCAGGTGCCGGGCTATGACAACTTCACCTTCGGTTATAGTAGCGAAGATCAGGGCGCGTTGATCGAGAGCGGCCAGGCCATTTTGGATGAGAAGGGGAGGGCGGAACTGGAGTTTCCCCTGGACCGTCAGGTCATGAACGGGCAGCACAGCCTCTCCGTGGTGGCCACCATCGTGGACTTCGACGGCCGGGCCGCGTCGGAAACCAAGGCTTTTCAAGTTACGCCGGACTTTTTGGTGGGCATCAGCCGCCACCCGGAGGAGGCCAGGGCCGATGAGGAGCAGGTCCTCACGGTTATGCTGACCAAGCCGGATGGTACGCGGATCAACCAGGGCGCCCTCCAGGCGGAAATCCTGCAAAAAAGCTGGGCCTACGTGGCCAAGCGCAACGAGCAGGGCGACCTCTATTGGGATGAGCAGGAAATCTGGCGCAAGACCGTGACCAGCGACCTCACCCTCACGAAAGGCGCGGTCGCCTTCCGGTTCGCTTTTGCCTGGGGCGGCCGCTATCTCCTGGCCTTTACCTACAAAGACGACGCCGGCCGCAGTTTCACTTCGGCCACGGCCTTTGAGGTGAACGGCGACAGCTACGCGTACGAAAACCGGGAACTGCCGTACCTGCCCCTGGCTCTGTCCGCGGACCAGCCCGCGTATAAGCCGGGAGAAACGGCCCGGCTCACGGCCCGGCCCCGGAGCCCGGTGTCCCGCTACCTGGTCACTCTGGAGCAGGAAGGCGTGCTGAAGTACGAGGTAATCACCCCGAAATCGGACGCCGATAACCTGGAAGTTCCCATCCGGGCCGAATATGCCCCCAACCTTTACGTCTCGGTCCTGGGACTGACGCCCCGGGGTGAATTCCCGGTGTACGCCGGCCACTACGATACCCAGGCTCCCAGCTTTTACTGGGGCACCCTCAACCTGCCGGTCCGCCACGACGTGGAAGGTCTCCAGGTCAAGATCAGCCCGGCGGTCAGGGAACTCAAGGCCGAGCCCGGGGCCAACGTGACCCTGGACTTCACCGTCCTCGCCCCCGCGGGCGGCGGGGTGGAAGCGGAGATGGCCGTGGCGGTGGTGGATGAAGCCGTCCTGGCCCTTACCGGGTTTAAAACTCCCACCCTGGAGTCCCTGACCAGGTTTGACCGCCCCTTGGAGGTGTTTACCGGGGAACTGCGCTCTTTCCTGGTCCACCAGACTCCCTTCTATCTTTCCAAGAACGAGCCCTTAACCGGCGGCGGCGGTCTGAGCGATGAGGTCATGTCCAAGCTCAGGCGGCGCTTCGAGGCAGTGGCTTATTTCAACCCCCGGGTGCGCACCGACGCCCAGGGACGGGCTCAGGTGACCTTCACCCTGCCCGACAATATGACCACCTACCGGATTTATGCCGTGGTCTTGGACCGGGGGAGCCGCTTTGCCAGCGTCGAGCGCCCGATGCTGGCCTTCAAGGACTTTTACCTGGAGCCCGGTCTGCCCGGGTTCTTCACCCGGGCAGACCAATTTAAGTTTCAGGTGGCCGCGTTCAACGCCACCGGCGAGACCGGGCCGGTTAAGTTCAGCGCCGTCGGGGATGGCGGGCTGTTTCTCACCGCGGCGGAGCCGAAAGAGCAGCTCAATCCCAAAGACAGCTTAAAGATCGAGGTCACCGGCCAGGCAGCCGCCAGCGGGCTGGCCGGCGCCCGTTTTGCCGGCCAATTCCAGGGGCGGACCGACGCGGTGGAACTCAAGCTGCGCATCAACTCCGGGCAGGTCCGGGACACCCAGGTGTGGTTCGGTTCCCTGTCCGGGACCACGGAGATCAAAGTTCCGCTTCCCGATTACCTGACCGGCGAACCGGCCGGACAGATTAACCCGGATGAGGTCAAGGCCATCCTGACCGTGGCCGGATCGCCCTTTTTGCGGATGACCGAGGCGATTCACTACCTCCTCAATTACCCGTATGGGTGCGTGGAACAGACCAGTTCCGGGGTCCTGGCCCTGGCGGCCCTCCGGGGAGCCATTCAGAAAGGGTTGGTTTCCGGGGTGAGCCTGCCCGAAACGGATAACTATCTGAACCGCGGGGTGCAGCGCATCCTGAGCCTCCAGACCGACTCCGGCGGCTTTGCCTACTGGCCGGGCCAGCGAGAACCTCACATCTGGGGCTCGATCTACGCCACCGCGGCCTTGAGTCTGGCGCGCCACCATGGGATCGCCGTGCCGGAAGATGCCCTGAACCAGGCCGCGGTGTTCCTGAAAGCCCAGATCCAGGAGGAAAAACGGTCCCCCGCCATCAAGGCCTTTGCCGCCTACGTCCTGGCCATCAACCAGACTCTGGACCGCGATACCCTTAACACCGCCAGCGCGCAATTTTCCCAGATGCACCGGGAGAGCAAAATCCTGGTGCTCTTGGCGGCCAGGCAAGCCGAGTTGCGGCCCTTGAAGGAACTCCAGGCCGACCTGAAACCGCTGTTGGGCGGCAAGGCCGAGGCGGCCCAGGACGATCCGGGTGATTTCCAGTGCCGTTTCCGCAGCCCGGCCCTGGCCCTCCTGGCGGCTCAGGCCATCCTGCCCGGGGACCCCCTCACCCAGGAGGAGGCGCTGATCCTCCTGGGCGGTTTGGACAACCAGGGCATCTGGACCTCCACGGCCGATACCGGCTGGGCCCTTCTGGCCCTGGGAAGCTACTTCAAGGATGCGAGCTTCGAAACCGCACCGGTTTCGATCGGCATCAGCCAGCCCGGCGTTCCCATCATTCAACGCCTCAAACTGGCCCCCAAGGGCTTTCGCACCATAGATCTTAGCCCCGAGGCCCTGCTCAAGAACCCGGTGGTCAAAGTTGATGGCCAGGCCGGCAAGACCTGGCTCTACAAGCTGGAGTTGACCGCCCCCCGGCTGGATATCGCCGGCGCCGGGGCCGCCAACGGTTTCAAGGTCCGGCGAGAAATCAAAAACACCGACGGCTCTGACGTTATCAAGGTGGGCGACCTGGTGAAAGTCACGGTCTTCATGGAGGTCGCCGGCAAGGGGCAGCGCTACGTGGTGCTGGATGACCCCCTGCCCGCGGGGCTGATGGCCCTCAATACGGCCTTCAAGACCGAGGAGCTTATCCCGGAGGGCGGCGAGCCGGAGCGCGACGACGACTTCGATTACGTCACCCGGGATGGGACCATCCGGTTTCGGCCCAATTATTTTGAGATCAGAGACGACCGGGTGCTGGCCTTCCGGGACCAGGTTTACGCCGGCTCCTACCGGTTTGAGTATTACTGCCGGGCCGTGTGCGAAGGCAAGTTTATGGCCCCCGCCACCCGGGTGGCGGCCATGTATTCGCCCGGAGTGCACGGCTACTCCCCCCAGGGAGAACTGACCGTCAAGGGGCGCTGATGCTTAAGTGGCTGCCATCGGGCCGTCTCGCCTGGCGCCTCACTGCGGCCCTGCTGGTTCTGACCGGCCTGGCCTGGCATTTTGAGGCCGCCTCGCGCCTTACCCCGGGGCTCCTTGAACCCAGGCCCGGCCCCCTGGTGCTGGACCGGACGGGCCGGGTCTTGCGCCTGGCGCCCGAGGCCCAGGGGGGCAAGCTCATCACCTTGCCCGAGGGCGCCGTCCCCCAACTCGTGGCCGCGGCCTTCGTGGCGGCGGAGGACCAGAGGTTCTGGCGCCATCCGGGCATCGACCCCCTGGCCATCCTCCGGGCCGCCATGAGCAACCTGAGCCACGGCCGCATCGTGTCCGGGGCTTCCACCCTCACCCAGCAACTGGCCCGCCTCACCTACCCCGGGCCCCGCAGTTATTATCGCAAGCTGGTGGAAATGGGCCGCAGCCTCAGGATGGAGCTGGTCCTCAGCAAGGACGAGATCATGCGGCGCTACCTCGACCGGGTCCCCCTGGGCAATAACCTCATGGGGGTGGAGGCCGGGGCCAATGCCTATTTCGGCAAAACCGCCTCCCAGTTGACCATAGGTGAAGCAGCAACCCTGGCCGCCCTGGTCAAAGCCCCGGGGGCCTTGAACCCCTATGGCCCGCACCGCGACCGCCTCCTGGCGCGGCAGCGCTGGGTTCTCTCCCGCCTGGCGCGGCTGGGATATCTCAGCCCCCAGGAACTCCAGACCCGGCACTCGGACCCCGTCAGGTTCCGGGGCAACGGCCCCCGCCCCCCGGCGTTCCCCTTCGAAGCCCCGCATTTCGTCAACCTGGTCCTGGCCCGGGAAAGACCGGCGGCCCCGGGTTCCCAGCGGATCAGGACGACCCTGGATCTGCCGCTCCAGCGGCGGGCCCAGGCCATCGTGGACTCGCACCGGACCCGGCTCCTGAAAGCCGGCGCCTCCCAGGCGGCCGCAGTGATCGTCGCCAACCGCGGGAGGGAAGTCATGGCCCTGGTGGGCTCCTGCGCCTATGGCCCCCGGGACCAGGGCTTCAACAACGGCGCCGCCGCCTGGCGCTCGCCGGGTTCCACCCTCAAGCCGTTTCTCTACGCCCTGGCCCTGGACCAGGGGTTCACGCCCGCCTCGGTGCTGGAGGACGTGGAACGGCGCTATCGCACTCCCCGGGGCGAGTTTATCCCGGCCAACTTCGATCGCGTGTCCCACGGCCCCATTTCTTTCCGGGAGGCCCTGGGCAATTCCCTGAACCTCTCCGCCGTCCACCTGCTCAACCTGATGGGACCGGAGACGTACTACGACGCCCTGGCCGGGCTGCAACTCATCAACCGCCCGCAATTCCCCCCGGAGCACTACGGCCTGGGCCTGGTGGTGGGCAACCCCGAAGTCAGTCTCCTGCAACTGGCCGCGGCTTACGCCTGCCTGGGGAACGGCGGGAGATTTGCGCCCCTGCGGTTCACCCTAAATTCGCCCCAAGAAGACGGGACGCCGGTTTTTTCTCCCGAGGCGGCCTTTATCATCAGCGACATCTTGAGCGACCCCATGGCCCGGACCCGCATCTTCGGCGGTTCCTCGGCCATGAACCCGCCTTACCGCATGGCCATCAAGACCGGGACCAGCACCCATTTCCGGGACTTGTGGGCCGTGGCCTACACCCCGGATTACACCCTGGCCGTGTGGGTGGGCAATTTCAACGGCCGGCCCACCGCGGATCTCAGCGGCGCCGGCGCCGCGGCCCCCATTGTGGCCGACCTGGCCGAGGCCCTGTTTGCCGGGAGTTCGCCGCCGGCGTTCAGGAAACCCGCCGGGGTCGCCACCGCCACGGTGTGCGCCTTCTCCGGCTTGAAACCCGGGCCGGGCTGCGTCCACCAGCGCCAAGAGCTGTTGATGGCCGGCGCCGAACCCCAGGCGGTCTGTTCCTATCACCACGCCCAGGAACCCTGGCACCGCATGCCCGCCAATTATGCCGGCTGGCTCCGCCAGCGCTTCGAGACGAGCGGAGCCGGCCGATTTCGCCTGGCCGACTTTGATCATGACCTGGGGAAAACCTTCCGGGGACCGGTGACCGCCAACTCTAAGGGCGCGGCCCAACCCCGCCGCCGGGGAGACGCCCTGGTCCTCGGCCTGCATCCGCCCCCCCCGGTCGGCGATCTCCCCCCGGCCAGGGACGGCGGCCTAGCGCTTCGGGTCAGCATCATCTACCCGCTGCCCGGGGACCGGTTTCTGTTGCCGCCTCGCGCCGAAGTCATCCGGGTGACTTCCAAGGCCCTGTGCCGGGACCCGCTCAACGCCGTCACCTGGTTCGTGGACGGCCGGGAAGTCGCCGCCACCGGCCCGCCCTATGAACTTCCCCTGGACTTATCCCGGGGCCGTCACCGGCTCACCGTGGTCGGGCCGGGCGGCCAGGGCGATGCCGTGGAGGTGGTCGTCCAATGAGGCCTGCCGCCCGGGGATAGACCGGTGAGCTTGACAGGCAGGCGTCGGCGGGATAACAATAAACCTTCGACTGCCCGACGTACCGGCCAAACCTTTTTTGATAACCATATAAGAGGTCAAGATCATGGAACTGTTATTTCGCCCCCGGCGCTTAAGACGGCGGGAACCCTTGCGGCGCATGGTGCGGGAGACGCATCTGCGCCCCGAAGACTTCATCTACCCCATGTTTGCGGCCCCGGGGAGCCGGGTGCGCCAGGAAGTGACTTCCATGCCCGGCGTCTGCCGCCTGTCCCCGGACCTGCTGGTGGAGGAGGCCAAAGCCGCCCTGGACGCGGGGGTGCCCGCGGTCCTCCTCTTCGGGCTGCCGGTTAAGAAAGACGACACCGGCTCCGAGGCCGCCTCCCCCAAGGGCGCGGTGCAGCAGGCGGTGCGGCTGCTCAAGAAAAAGCTGCCCGAACTGGTGGTGATCACCGACGTCTGCCTGTGCGGCTACACCTCCCACGGCCACTGCGGCTTGCTGTCCGGCCGGGAAGTGGACAACGACGCCACCCTGGAGGTCCTGGGCCAGGTGGCGGTGTCCCACGCCGAGGCCGGGGCCGACATGGTGGCGCCCTCGGACATGATGGACGGACGCATCGGGGCCATCCGGGAAGCCCTGGACGAGCGCGGCTTCGAGATGGCGCCCATCATGTCGTATGCGGTGAAATACGCCTCCAGTTTCTACGGCCCCTTCAGGGACGCGGCGGAGTCCGCCCCGGCCTTCGGGGACCGCCGGGCCTACCAGATGGACCCGGCCAACGCCCGGGAGGCCTTGCGCGAGGCGGCCCTGGACGTGGAGGAGGGCGCGGATATCCTCATGGTCAAGCCGGCCCTGCCGTACCTGGACATCATCGCCCAACTGGCCGCGGAGTTTGACCTCCCCCTGGCCGCCTACCAGGTGAGCGGCGAGTACGCCATGATCAAGGCCGCGGCCCAAAACGGCTGGCTGGACGAAACCGCGGTGATGCTGGAGTCGCTCCTCGCCATCAAGCGGGCCGGCGCGGATCTGATTTTGACTTATTTCGCCAAACAGGCCGCGGCGCTGCTGGGAAAAGCAAGGTAAGGCTACAGGAAAAGCAGATAAAAAGCACAGGCTGGAAGCCTGTGCTACCAAAGGCATAGGTTTTATCCGAGTTCACAGATAGATCCTATCTTGAATCTTTGGGTTAACTATATGGGCTTCTATGGAAAAGGGACAAAAACTAACCGGAAAAACCCTGGTAGCACAGGCTTCCAGCCTGTGCAAGCTTTTCAGGTTAGACGGAGAAACCTGCCCCATTAGCAAGAGCCGGGAAGGGTATATTTCATCACCTGGAGATGCAAAGATGGTGTGATTCTTAATGAAAAAGAGCGCACCATTACCCTGGAGGCGGTAAGATTTTGGGATACACGCAAATGGATAGTTTATGCCGCGGTGATTTTGCCTGACCATGTCCATGTCTTGGCTCAACCCCTGCCAAAACAGGCAGGAGGTGTTTTTAATCTGACTGAAATTTTGCATAGCGTCAAAAGTTTTAGCTCACAGAAAATTAACCAGCAAAGAAGAGAACCAGGCTCCCTCTGGCAAGCTGAGAGCTATGACCGCATTGTCCGGGATGAGGCGGAATTTCTGGAGAAGTGGCAATATATCAGGAATAACCCAATCAAAATGGACCTGGCTCAATCCTCGGAAGAATATCCCTGGCTCTATGAAAGAGGGGAATGAGCACAGGCTGGAAGTCTGTGCTACCAGGGCTCAATAAGTCCGATCGTTGACTGAACCTGATAAAAAATAAACCGCCAAACTCCCTGGTCAATGAAAAAAGGCAGGTGGAAGTGCTCCACCTGCCTTTTCACCTGAAGTGAACAGAACCTTACTTGTTCAACCTCATTCTGGCATACCCGATCAGACCCACCAGGCCGCTGCCCAGGAGGAGAACGGAGGCCGGCACCGGCACCGCCCCAGGCGGGGGCGGGGGAATGAATTGCGAGAACCCGTCCACATAGGCATAGCCGCCGTGGCCGTACCAACCGCAGTCCGAGGCCAGCACCGACAATTCCAAAGTGTGGCCAATAACGCCAGAGGTGTCGAGATTCGCAATCACCCAGTTGCTATATTTCCATTGGTTATAGCCATCGTAGTACCCATTAAGCCAGGTTATTCCGGTGCTCCCGGCATTGTAGACGTTAAAGGATTGGTTGTATAACGTTTGGCCGCTGGTCAAGTCTTTGAGGATGATGCTGAAGTGGGGGGCAGCGCTCTCCGGATGTAGATTGCCCGGTTCTTCTAAAACCGCGGCCCAGGCAAAATAGATATTGTTGGCAGTCCAGACAGCCTGTTGTTTGAGGGTAGAGAAATGATAACCATAGTCATAGTTGTTTACCCGGGCCGCATAGTTGCCGTAAGCAACTTGCTGCAGCGCGTTGTTTGTATAAGGATCCAAACCAGGGGTTACGATAGCCGATTTTCCCGGGTCACCCGAGTAGCTGTAAGACCCGGTAAAAAGTCCGCCACCCTTGGTCCAGCCGTTAAAGCTCCCGTCTTCAAAGCCGCCGTTGGTGAAATCCGCCAGCGCGGGGGAGGCAGCCAGCAGGACCATGAGGGTAAACAAAATTAATTTCCGCATTGTTCTCCTCCTGTGAAATTTTTGCCTTTTGCAGGTTAAGGGTATTTATCGGCACGTGTTGCGCTGCCGAGACCTTTGGCCAGCGGCTCTTCGTCCGGCGGCAGGGCATTCCGATCCTGGGAAATGCCGCGCCCCCCTTGCTCCGAAAGCCGGAACCCCCATTTTACCTCCTAGTTCAGAGGGAATTAAAAAAACCGGGCTGCCTTTCCAGGCAGCCCGGCTGTCTTATGTCCTTTCGGAGACCCGTGGCTTTCCGTCCCCGCCTCGCGACGGGTTTGGCCTTTTTACTGATTAAGAGAAATATTGCACATAACTATAACCATGTCAATCAAATTTTTTAATTAAATTAAATTTTTATAGTTACATTGTCACAAAGTTAAGAGTGCGAACAGGCGGAGGCCATGCCAAGCGATATAGCTTTTCTCCGGCAAGTTCGTTATTATTTCACCCATGACCGCGGCTCGAAATTCCTCCCGGGCGAATAAAATCCCCCCCCTCCGCCTGCTGGCCTGGGAGGTGACCCGGCGCTGCAACCTGGCCTGTCTGCACTGCCGGGCCGCGGCGGGGTCCGGGCCTTATCCCGGGGAGCTGACCACTGCGGAGGGTAAAAGGCTCCTGGACGACCTGGCCACCCTGGGGCAGGTGGTGGTCATCTTGACCGGCGGCGAACCGTTGCTCCGGGACGACATCTTCGACCTGACGGCTTACGGCGCCGGCTTAGGCCACCGAATGGTCATGGCGGTGAACGGGACGCTGTTGACCCCGGCCATCGCCGCCCGCCTCCAGGACGCGGGCATCCAACGGGTGAGCATCTCCATCGACGGGGCCACCGCCGGATCCCACGACCGCCTGCGGGCGGTCCCCGGGGCTTACGACGGGGCCCTAACAGGCATCGCCGCCTGCCGGGCGGCGGGGCTGCCCTTTCAGATCAACACCACCGTCACCCGGGCCAACCGGGGCGAGCTCCCGGCCATCCACGAACTGGCCCTGAAGCTGGGCGCCGCCGCCCACCACGTCTTTGTGCTGGTGCCCACCGGCCGGGGGGAGCTGATCCGGGAGGAGTTGGTGTCGCCTTCGGAATACGAAGAGACCCTGAACTGGCTGTTGGCGCGGCAGCAAGAAGGGCGGCTGTTCATCAAGCCCACCTGCGCCCCGCAATACTACCGGCTCTGGCGCCAGGACGCCCACGCCCGGGGCGAGTCCATCACCGCCGCCACCCGCGGCATGGAGGCCATGACCAAGGGCTGCCTGGGCGGCCAGGGCTTCGCGTTTGTGTCTTATCAGGGAGAGGTGCAGCCCTGCGGCTACCTGGAACTGGTGGCGGGCGACATCCGTCAGACCCCGTTCCCGGAAATCTGGGCCAACTCGGAGTTGTTTCAGCAACTGCGCCGGGTGGGCGACTACCACGGCAAGTGCCGCGCCTGCCAGTACCGCAAGGTCTGCGGGGGCTGCCGGGCCCGGGCCTATGCCCTGACCGGGGACGTGCTGGGGGAAGACTCCATCTGCCCCTACGCGCCGGTAGGATAAGAAATGAACCGCCAAGGCGCCAAGGTCACCAAGCTGAGCTTGGGCTAAAAAATTGCGTTCCCAAGCGGGAGCTTGGGAACGAGTTATGAAATTCACGCCAAGGCGCTAAAACGCCAAGACAGAAAACTTCCTTATGACCATAACGAAAAACCAAAAACCAAAAACCAAAAACCAGCCCTTAGACGAGTTGGACCGGGCCATCTTAAACGAGATCCAGTCGCATTTTCCCATCGGGTCGCGTCCGTATGCCGAAGTGGGGGAAAGGGTAGGGGCCTCGGAAGAGGAGGTTTTGGCCCGGGTCATGGCTATGGCCGAGGCCGGCATCATCCGGCGCCTGGGGGCCAACTTCACCTCCCGGAAGCTGGGCTACACCAGCACCCTCTGCGCCGCCCGGGTTACGCCTGAGTCGCTGGACCACTTCGTGGCCGTGGTCAACCGCTACCCCGGGGTCACCCACAACTACCTGAGGCGGCACCGTTACAACGTCTGGTTCACCCTCATCGCCGAATCGGAGGAGCGCCTGAACCAGATCCTGGAGGAAATCTCCGGGGCCTCGGAAGTGTTGGAAATCTTGAGCCTCCCGGCCCAGGAGGTTTTTAAGATCAAGGTGGATTTTCAGCTGTAGCGGCCTGGCTTTCCCCCGGCACGCACAACACCGGGCAGGGGAGCAGACGCACCACCTTCTCGGCGGTGGAGCCGAAAAAGACCTCCTCAATGGGTCCCCGGCCACTCCGGCCATAGCCGCCCATGACAATCAAATCCGCCGCCAGGTCCCGGGCAATCACCGCAATCTCCTGAAAGGGTATGCCCACGGTCACCATGCCGGTCACCTCCAGGCCGTCGGGGCAGCACTTCCCCAGAAATTCATCCAGGTGCTGTTGCGCCTCCTCCCGGAAGGCCAGCAGGAGGCTGTCCGGTTCCACTTTCAGATGTTCGGCTACCCGACTCACGATCCGCTGTTGGATGACGTGCAGGAGAACTATTTTGGCCCCGAATTGCCGGGCCAGGCTTTTGGCCACCTTGAAGGCGGCGCCGGCGCATTCGGAAAAGTCGGTGGCTACCAGAATGGCTTTGAAACCCATGGGGAAGTTTCCCCCTTAATCATGCGGGGAACGCGGGTCAGGCTCCCCGGCTGGGGGCAGCCTGACCCGGTTATGGCGAGACTATTTCACGACAGCTTTGATTTTCGGAAGGACTTCATCGACGCTTTCGAAGGCCCCGATATGGACGAACACGACCTTGCCGGTCTTATCCAGGATGACAGTGACCGGATAAGGGGTAAAATTCAAGGCCTTGCCGAAGGAGTTGTCGGGATCGGGCACCAGGGGGAAGGGCACCTTGTGAAAGGCCTGCCACATCTTTAACTGGGGAGCCTCGTTGCCCTGGCCCGCGCCGACGAATTTCAGCTTGCCTTTCAGTTGGGCATCCGCTTCCACCTTGCTGAACAGGGCGTTCATCACCGGAGCCTGCACTATGCAGTGCGGGCAACTGGTGTTAAACTGCTCCACCAGCAGATAGGGCGCGTTGACGTCCGCTAACGTAAAGGCGTCGGCCTTGGCCAGACCCAGATATTTAGCCCCATCTTCGGTCAAGGGCGCCTTGAATTTCGCGATCCCCACCGACTGGCCGACCACTGGATCTTTCTCAGCCGCTCCCGCCAGGGATACCGCTCCGAAGCAAAAGAGCAATGCCAGACAACAACTCAACACCAGTACCTTATTCTTCATCATTAACAAGCCCCTTTTCTGACTTTTTACTGAATGATAAATCAATGCCCGCCAAAGGGCAAAGGAAAAGCGCACTTGCGGCGCTTTTTCACCCCAATTTTTTGAAAGTTTAGCAAAAATCAGGTTCAGTTGTGGGAGCCTTGGCGTTGCCTGGCAGCGATTCATACCAATCTGCGCTCAAAAAGGTAATTCCCCTTCAAGGGTGCGTCTTATACCGGGTTCTTATTGGGATGCAACAAATCTCAAGGCATGGCGGGCACGGAGGCCCGCCCCACTGTCCAATTTGTTTCTTTTGAAAGCGAACTTGGTATTACGCACCAAGAATGGCGCGTGAGACGCGCCCTACGGATTTTTGTGCCTTGGGGAAACCATTCTCCGGATCTGAAAATACTTTTCTGAGAGCAACCTGGTATCAGTGGGTCCACCCCCTGGCCGCCGCGCTCAGGCGAAGAAGCGCTCCTCCCGCCAATCCACCGGCATCCGGACCAGGGCGCCCTGGCGGTGCTGATAGACCAGATACCCGTGGCGCACCCCGTATTCAAAGAGACGGTGGGTGAGGAGCACGTCCTGGCGGCAGTAGGAGATCAACTCCTCCCATTTGCCCGCGGCATAGAGTTCCAGGGCCAGGAGACCGTCGCCGGTCTTTTTCTCCCCCAAGGTCTTTTCCGCCAGGTGATTGAGGGAGAGGCGGTGTCCCAGGAGGGTATGGACTTCCTCCAGGATGTCCAGGGTGGGGAGTTCCGCCAGCTTGATGTCGGTATAAGGCTGCAAGACCTGGTAATCGAAATTCTTCAGGTTGAAGCCGACCACCAGGTCCAGTTGCGTGAGACGCCGGCAGAGGTGCTTCAGATCGGCCTCCCGGTACACCGTCACGCCTTCCGGCCAGGTTTCCTGCACGACCACCACGGATACCCCCATGCGGTGGCACTGGCCCCAGCCCCCCACATCCGCCGCCGAGCAGCAGGTTTCCAGGTCCAGGACGCCGATTTTACGGTTCTGGAACCAGGGGACCCCGGCCTCGCCCTCCGGGGCGGAGACGGCGGCAGGCGAAGGCAACTCGAAGCCCAACCCCTCGGCCGGCGGCTCCGCCTCCTCCTCTCCCAGCAACAGGGCGGCGATCTTCAGGGTGGCTTCCTTGTCCAGGGGCTTATTACCCGAGCCGCACTTGGGGGAGTGGATGCACGAGGGGCAACCGTCCTCGCAGGGGCAGGCCGCGGTGAGTGAAAAGGCGCGCCGCACCAGGTCCTCCAGGATCTCGTACGCCCGGGCCGACAGACCCACGCCGCCGGGGTAGCCGTCATAGATAAAGATGGCCGCCTGGCCCACCTGAGGATGCGCCGGGTGGGAGATACCGCCGATGTCGTAGCGGTCCGCCAGGGCAAACAGCGGAAACATGCTGATCAGGACGTGCTCCAGGGCGTGGATGCCCCCCATGAAGTGGAGCCCGGCGGCGTAAACCGCGTTTTTCACCGCGTCCGGGATTTCCAGCCACATGCCCACGGTTTCGAAGATTTGGGGCGGCAATTCGAGTTCGACCTGGCCCAGGAGCTCCTGGCCCGGAAGCCGCCGCTTTTCATAGCTCAACAGGTGCTCGGTGACTTTGAGCCGCCCGATGTGGGCCGTGAACCGGGCCACCTGCCGGGTCGCCAGCACCTCCAGGATCTCCGTCTCCTTGTCCGTCTGGATGCGGGTGAAATAGTTGGGATCGATGGGGTTGACCCAGACGTTGCGCCGGGCCAGGTCCAATTTCTCCACCACCCAGGTCTGGGCCTTATGGAGATAAATGGCGCCGGGGTGGCACTCCCGCAGGGCCCGGTGGCCGTCAATGGAGCCCAGGGGGCGCTTTTTGCCGGTCTGGAAGATAGCGAAGCTCTCCCCGATACCCCGGATGTTCACTTCCTTCTGGGGGAAGCGAGACCTGGCGAACCAGGCGTCCCCCGCGGCGGAGTGCAGCAGGTGGCGTTCCCGGGCCAGTTCCTCGATTACCGGCGCACACGCGTCGAGATTGAAAAAGGTCTCGCCCCGGGTATTGAGCGGCAGTTCCTGGGCCGCACAGGGCAGGTGCGCCTTGACCACAAAACGGTTGTCCGGGTCCACCACCGCGGTCTCCATGGGCCGGCCAAAAAACTCCGCCGGGTACTTGATGAAGTACTGGTCCAGGGCGTCGGCCTGGGCCACCAGGATGATGAGGGAGTCCCGGCCCTGGCGTCCCACCCGGCCGGCCCGCTGCCAGGTGGTCACCATGGTGCCGGGATAGCCCACCAGGATGCAGACGTCCAGGCCGCCGATGTCGATGCCCATCTCCAGGGCGCTGGTGGAGATCACGCCCTTCATCTTGCCGCTGGCGAGAGCGCGCTCGATCTCCCGGCGCTCCTCCGGCAAAAACCCGGCCCGGTAGGAGCTGATGAAGCGGCGCATCTCCGGCGCCAGGCGCTGGGACCAGACATGGATCAGTTCCGTGAGCTTTCTCGCCTGGGTGAAGCAGATGGTGTTGAGACCCTTCCGGATGGCCTGGGCAAAAATCTGGGCCGCGGTGACCGGCGCGCCGCCCGGGGGGTTGAGGAACAGAAAGTGCCGCCCGGACTGGGGCGCGCCGCTTTCCGTAATGATTTCAACATCTAACCCCGTTAGCGTCCGTATAAAAATGTGGGGTTGGGCGATGGTGGCGGAGGACAGCAAAAATTGCGGGTGCGAGCCGTAGTGGGCGCAGATCCGCCGCAGGCGCCTGAGCACCTGGGCCATGTGGCTGCCCATGATGCCCCGGTAGGTGTGGACCTCGTCGATGACCACGAACTTCAGCCGGGCAAAAAAGCCGGACCACGAGGCATGGTAAGGCATCAGCCCCAGGTGGAGCATGTCCGGGTTGCTGATGAGCACGTGGGGCGGGTGCGCCTTGATGGCCTGGCGCGCCGCCGGGGGCGTGTCGCCGTCATAGATGGCCGCGGTCAGAGAAGGGGAGGGGAGGGCCGCGCCCAACTCCTGGATGGTCTTGAGCTGGTCCTGCTCCAACGCCTTCAAGGGAAACAGATACAGCGCGTGTCCCCGGGGATCTTGTAAGAGCGATTCTAACACCGGCAAATTGTAGATGAGGGTCTTGCCGCTGGCCGTGGGGGTGGCCACCAGCAGGTTCTTCCCGGCCCGGATGGCCGCCAACGCCTCCCCCTGGTGGGAATAGAGCCGGGGAATCCCCAACCGCGCCAAGGCCTCCAGCACCATGGACGACAGCCCCGCATCCCCCACCGCGTACTCCACCGGCTTCTCAGGCAAATAATGGTAATGGCTGAGAATATCCCGGTGTTCGGCCCCTTCTTTCAGGGCATTGATGAAATCCTGGAGCATGGAAGTGATGGTTTTCGGTTTCCGGTTTCCGGTTTTCGGTGAAAAACTAAAAAGTAATGTAGGGTGGGCACTGCCCACCATCTCGCCGCATCCCCAAGCAGGAGATTGGGAACGAGAATAACGAGGCTATAAACCAACCGGTGGGGCGGGCCTCCGTGCCCGCCCTATCTATCTGTTCTCGTTCCCAAGTTGTACTTGGGAACGAATTTGGAGCCCAAGCTCAGCTTGGGCCAATCAGCAGCGAGATGAATTTTTCCATTTCCACGAGCGCCGCCGAGGGCATTTACAAAGACCGAAAACTGAAAACCATCTTCACTTCGTCCCCACATCAACGTGCGGCCAGTCGACGTTATAGCCGTAGTAGGCCCAGGATTGGGGGATGCGGAGGCCGACCCAACCCGCGGCCCGGTAAACCCACATGGGCAGTTGCCGGGCGTCGATCTTATGCATGGCGTCCCGGTTGTACTGGCGCAGCGACCGGCTGATGGGGTTAGGGGTCCCGTCCACCACTCCGGCATAGTTGAAGTCATTTATGTCCATGGCCAGGCCCAGGCGGTGGTTGGAGGCCGGGGCGTGGCGGCCGTGGAAGATCTCCGCCAGGCTGTTATAGGAGCATTGCGCCACGATGGCATCCATGGAGGCCCCGTCATTGTCGGGAAAACTCAAACACTCCGCCGATACGGGGCCGGAGGCGGCGCTCACCGCGTAGGTGTCTTCCCCCGCCCGCACCACCAGCAGCGGCAGCCGCTTAGCGGGGTCATACCAGCCCTCCCGGAAGATGTACGAAAGGAGCAGCGCCGCCAGGGGAGCGAACTTGCTGTTGACCTCCACCTGGATCGTCTCCGGGCGGTAGCGGGTCTTGTCATTGACCTCGGCCAGGGTGCGCACGAACCAGACGCAGCCCGAAGGGCGGGGCGTATTTAGGGCCACGGTCTGCCACTTTGGCTCGAAGCCGCTGTAAGCCTTGAGGCGCTGGGCCCGGTCCGGGACCCACACGGGGACCTCCAGGGTCACGCCCACCGGCTCGCCTCCCGGCCAGCGGCGGCGGCGCACGTCCTCCCAGGAGACTTCCTGCCCCGGAGGCAGCAGGGCCAGGGTTTCATGGCGCAAGCCCACCAGCCGCCCCACCCCCAGAAGGCGCTTGGCCAGGGTGACTTTCTGGAGAAAATCGATCTCCCGGTCCCGTTCCGACATCTGGGGCGCGTAGGTCAGGGCCACCTGGCGCAGAATTCCGGCCGTTCGGGGGGCCCGGGCGGCTTCCAGAATTTTGGGAGGAGGCGGTGGGACGCCGGCGGCCTTGGCTGCCGGGACCAGGCATAAACCCAGGAACAGGGCCGGAACCAGGCTCCAGGCCAGAACTTGTGAGGACATGCCTAATTCTATGTGAATAGGCCGGTTCAGTCAATGCGATGGGTTGGAAAGGGCAGGGGAGGGGTATTACGGTGTTCGTTTTGTAGGGGCGGGTTTGAAACCCGCCCCTACGAGTGATAACAATAGATTACCCGGATGATTTGTTTCATTTCAAGCAGTGCAACCAATGCCCGACAGAGAAGATCAGGGTGCTAACCCCAGTTTTATCGCAGTCTCATTTAACCTCTTATCCAGGGTCCAGAGGGGAATCCCGGTCAACATCGCCGAAGCCAGCAAATGTACGTCAATGTAGCCTAAACCTTTTCCCATCAGGCCATAAGTTTCGATAAACTGCATTACTTCTTCATGCTCAGCCCGGATGGCCTCGGGAAGCTTCTGCAGAAGAGAAATAATCTCCAAGCGGTTCCGGATATTGCCACACGCCAGTTCACCCACAATGAAAGGATGGCACACTACCCGGCCTTCATGCAGCAATGCTTCCAGTCCGATGGCCCCATGCCGCAGATGCGCTACCCAGATCGAAGTGTCAACCAGGACCACGTTATGATTCTTCTCTTCTTCGGCGGGGGATAAGCTCCAGTTTATTTTCGGTTCCCCCTAAAGCGGCGAGTCTCCTGGCGCTTTCCCTGGCTATCAAAGCTTCCAGACCTAGTTTGACCAGAGAGGTTTTTACCTTAATGCCGGTCAACTCCGCGGCCTTGGCCAGTAATTCGTCGTCGATGTTCAGGGTGGTTCTCATGCCTTCTCCCTCAATCAGCTGCATAAATTATATGTATTAATATGCATAATACCATGTCATGTCAAGGGGGTTATGATGGCACAGGCTTTCCAGCCTGTGTATAATGTAGCGCTCCAATATGGCGGGCAATGCCCGCCCTACATTATTCTGGCAAGGGTTATGCAAGTAAAAAAGGCATGGCTTACCGCTCGCTATCACCTGAGCGGGGACAGCCGCACGACCATTTACTTGGAATTCACTCAACTTCCAAAATCAGGCACTTCAAATACAGGCTCTCCGGCAGGGACAGCAGGGCCGGGTGGTCCTTGGCCGCGCCCCGGCGTTCCACCAGCCGGGCCTGGCGGTGGGCGTCGGCCGCGGCTTCCCGCACGATGGCCAGAAACTCGGGCTCGCTCAGGTTATACGAGCAGGAGCAGGTGACCAAAACGCCCCCGGGGTTCAAGAGTTGAAAAGCCCGGCGGTTAATCTCCTTATAACCTTTATACGCCGCGTCCCGGTCCCGGTGGCTCTTGGCAAAGGCCGGCGGGTCCAGGGAGATGAAATCGAAACGCCGCGCCGCGGCCACCGCCTCCTTCAGAAAGGCAAAGACGTTGGCCTTGACCAGGTCCAGGTGGTTAAAACCGTTGAGGCTGGCGTTGTCCTGGGCTACGGCCAGGGCCGCACCCGAGCTCTCCACCAGGGTGACCCTCTGGGCCCCGGGGGCCAGGTGCAGGGCAAACGCGCCCTGGTAAGCGAAGGCGTCCAGGACTTCCCCCCGGGAGAGCGCCGCCGCGGCCAGCCGGTTTTCCCGCTGGTCCAGAAACAGCCCGGTTTTCTGACCGCCCCGGATATCCACCCACAGCCTTACAAGACCCTCCCGGACTTCCACCCGGGGCGGTAGCTCGCCCAAAACCGTTTCCACCACCAGGGGCAGCCCTTCCTGGAGCCTCACTTCGGCATCATGGCGCAGGGTCACCGACGGGGGGGAGAGGTGGGCCACCAGCAGTTCTATGATCTCGGGCAGCCGCCGCTCCATGCCCGGATGCAGGGTCTGGAGGGCCAGGTGGCCGCCGTAGGAGTCCACCACCAGGCCCGGAAACCCGTCCGCCTCCCCGTAGATCAGGCGGCAGGCGTCGGTCCCGGCCACCACCCGCCGCCGATAGTCCAGGGCCCGTTTAAGTCGGCCCTCCCAAAAGTCGCGGTCCACCGGCTCGGCGCCTTCGGTCACCATCCGCAAGGCGATGCGGGACGAGGCGCTGTAAAAGGCCTGGCCCAGAAAACGGCCTCCCGGGTCGGCCACGGCCACCAGGTCGCCCGCAGGAATCTCCGGCGTGCCTTCCAGGTCATTGCGGTAGACCCAGGGGTGCCCGGTGCGGCGCCACCTGAGTCCCTTGGCCGTCAACCGGACCGTTTGTAAGTGGTGGCTGGGGCCCGGTGCTTCGTTCTTCATAATTCTCCCCGGGATCGCAGGCTCAGACGTAGTATAGCGTTTGCCAAAAATTTCTTCCGTTTGCTGGTTTGAAAATCCCCCTTTTTCAAAGGGGGATTTTCAAAGTAATTTAGCTAAGTTCCCCCCTTTGGAAAAGGGTGGTTAGGGGGGATTTAGGTTCTTGGAGCATATGTCATAACGGAAAAAACTTTTGCCATTCCCTATAATTTAGCCGATTTTATAACCTATCGGGGTAGGGCAGGGGCAGGGTCGGTCAGGCGCTCTCGCCCCTGGTATCTAAACGCTGCCACTTCTCCGGGGCCTGCCGTTCGGCGAATTTTTTACGGATAAGCCGGCCGGCGAAATCAGCATGTCCGAAATAACCGGGCGCCAGGGCCAGAATCCGGTCTTGCATCTCCTGCAGCAGGGCCGGGGCGACAGACGCGGCAATAAAGTTGCGCTCCTGCCTTTGAGAAAAGATAATCTCTTCTCCCAGCGCCTCCACGACCCGGGCGGCGTGGGCTTTCAACTCCGGCGGCAGCGTCTTGGCCCGGACGGGAATGGCTATCCGGGCCACAAGGCAGACGAACCTGCGGTCGCCGACCAACGGCCGGGAGTGGTCCCAAAATTCCAGGGTAAGGCCATTGTCCAGAGGATGGCGGTCCAGCAAGCGCGGGGAGTTCATCGCCTTCGACCGATGCAGGTTTTCATGGTGATTCAATCTCGCTACCAATTAGGGTATAGTATAATTTGACTATAGCAAAACCAGAGCAAAGGTGCACTATGCGGCGGAAAACCTGGATAATCGCGGTGGCCATCATGCTCCTGGGCGGGGCCCTGGCCGGCGGCCTTTACTGGCGCTGGGCCAACTCTCCCCGGTACGCCTTGCAGCAGGCGGCCCTGGCCCTTCAAGCCCGGGACATGGACAAGTTTTTTAAGTATCTTAAATTAAAAGATATTTTAAGTGATTTTGTCGAATCTTGCAGCAAGGACCTGGAGGTCCCGACAGACCAACAGGCCGATGAATGGAGCAAGTTGTGCCGGCAACTGGGGCGCAAGTTCGCCCATGTCTTATTGCCAAAATTATTTGAGGCCTTCGAGTCCCAGATACGGGGGGTCGTGGAACGTTATTTGCTCCGTCTGGACAATTCCCAGATCCTGGTGATCGCTGCGGCGGCCACCGTGGCTCAGATCGACAGCCAGGGCGATGAAGCCGGGGTGATCCTGACCGACCCCAAAACCAAAGATACCTTGCGGTTTCACATGCGCCGCCAACCCAACCATGGCACCTGGCAAATTGTGTCGGTTAATTACGCTGACCTCAAGAGGTTCTCCAAGCGAGAATTCCACCCGTAACCATAACGTCTGATAATATATATTATGTCAACTAAGATATGCTGATGGAAGAAAAGTGCCCCCGGTGCGGTTACCTGATCCGGAGGTATCGCAACCCGGCGCCCACCGTGGATATCATTATCGAGTGCCGGGATCAGGGCCTGATCTTGATTGAACGGGCCAGTCCGCCGCACGGCTGGGCGTTGCCCGGGGGATTCGTGGATTACGGCGAATCTTTAGAGGCCGCGGCAATACGCGAGGCCCGGGAGGAAACGGGACTTACGGTGACCCTGCTGGGACAGTTCCATACGTATTCGGACCCCCGGCGCGACCCACGGCAACACACCATCACCACCGTGTACGTGGCTCAGGGTGAAGGTTTACCCCAGGCCGCCACCGACGCCCGCGGCCTGGGGATCTTTGCCCCGGAACAGTTGCCCCAGGTCCTGGCTTTTGATCACCGCCTTATCCTGCTGGAATACCTCAAGGTTCGCCCCCAATGGCTGACTAAACTTAAGAAGTGATATAAGATATAGTGAATAACAGATTATTATTCCTTTATAAATTGGTCAGCGCCGCGGCCGGTCTGGTGGGCTGGCCCTATTTCTTCTGGCACCTGAAATCCCGGGGCCAGGGGGAAAGCTTTTGGCCTCGCCTGGGCCTGAAGCTGCCGGCGGGGCTGCGGCCACCGGGTTATCCCCGCCTGTGGCTCCACGGCGTCTCCGTGGGCGAAATCCAGGCCGCCATCCCCCTGGTCGCCGAACTCCGGAACCTCCTGCCCCGGGCGGCCTTCATCATCAGCACCGGCACCGAAAGCGGGCAAATGCTGGCCCGCAAACACTTTTCCCCCCAGGGCGCCTTGGTCTGCTACTTTCCCTTGGACATCCCCTGGGCGGTGCGGCGCTATCTGGACTGTTTGCGCCCCCAGGTGTTCATCGGCTTGGAATCGGAGATCTGGCCGAATTTCTTGAGCCAGGCCCACCGAATGGGGGTGCGCCTGGCCCTGGTCAACGCCCGTCTCTCCGATAATTCCTTAAGAAGCTTTCTTAAATATAAGCGAAATCTTTCTGATATATTTAATCTTTATGATATCGTCGCCCCTGGGTCTCTCCCCGATTTAGAACGGTTTCAGCGCCTGGGGATTTCCCCGTCCAGGCTAAACCTCACCGGCAACCTGAAGTACGACCGTCTGCTCCAGAGCCGGGACGAACTTCGCCTCCAGGAATTTCGCGGCTGCTTGCAAGGGAGTCAACCGGGGCAGGCCGGCGGGCCGTTATGGCTGGCGGCCTCCACCCATCCGGGCGAAGAGGAATTGGTGGCGGACGCCTTTCAGGAACTTTTGGCCCCCTACCCTGCTCTGAGGCTCGTTTTGGCGCCCCGGCACCCCCAGCGCGCCCCCGACCTGGCGCGCCTCTTGGCCCGACGCGGCCTCCCCTGCCATTTGTGGACCGCGCTCAAGGCCGGCCGAGAGACCCGCACGCATCCGGTGGTGATCATCGACACCATCGGCGACCTCTTCACCCTGTGCGGCGCCGCCGACGTCGCTTTTGTGGGCGGGAGCCTCATCCCCCATGGCGGTCAGAACATCCTGGAACCCGCGGCCTGGGGCCGGGCGCCCATCTACGGCCCGCATCTCGAAAATTTCCTCTGGGCGAAGCACATCCTGGAAGCGGCCGGGGCCGGGATCATGGTCAAAGACGCCGCGGCCCTGGCCCAGGCCGTCCGGCATCTCCTGGACCACCCCCAGGAGCGGCGGGAGTTGGGCCGGCGGGCCCAGGCGGCCTTGATCCCCCACCAGGGCGCGGCCCGCCGCCAGGCGGAATTGATTGCCGGGCTGGCGGAGGAAGTTTCGAGTTAGGAGGAGGCGTCCATTATCAGGTCACCACGTGGGACGAAAAACCTTTAAGATGGGCACTGGTGCAAAACCTTTCTGATTCACTGACAGGAGTCCATGGTTACCCCTTGGTGGCCTTAAAATCGCCCCGCCACGGGCTTTATATGCGGTCAATAGTTCGGCCATAGATAACCCGTCGATTTATCAGCTTTTATCTGGCTGCCTCTGGCCGGCCTCATAATCAGTTTTCCTGACTTTGCTCAGTTTCCCTGATTTTGCATTGAGGTGCACAGGATTCTGGTCTGGGGAAACGTATTTCGTGCGGGAAGGGACGACAGGCGGGGGCCTCAGTGCGGCCCTCTGGCGAAAAAAAACCCGCCCCAGCCCCTAGCTTATGGTATATTTAACGGAAAACCATGGAATTTCGAGGTAGTCTTTGAAAGCGTTACTGGCTTTGGAAGATGGTTTGGTCTTGTGGGGGCGGTCTTTCACCGGCGCCGGCGAGTGTTCCGGCGAGGTGGTGTTCAACACCGCCATGACCGGTTATCAGGAGGTCCTCACCGACCCGTCCTACAAGGGGCAGATCGTTACCATGACCTATCCCCTCATGGGCAATTACGGGGTCAACCCCGAGGACCTGGAATCCCGGGGGGTCCAGGTGGAGGGGTTTGTGGTCAAGGAGTGCCACCCCTACCCTTCTAACTGGCGCGCCCAAGGCAACTTGGCGGATTACCTCAAGGCCGCCGGCAAACTGGGGGTGGAAGGCCTGGACACCCGGGCCATCACCAAGCGCCTCCGGGAAGCGGGAGCCATGCGGGGGCTGGTTTCGACGGAAGACCTGGACCCCGCCTCCCTGGTGCGCCGGGCCCGGGAACTCCCCAGCATGGAGGGCCTGGACCTGGTGCCCCTGGTGACCTGCGCCCTACCCTACTGGTGGCCCGAGGCGCCGGCTGCGGGGGGCGAAGCCTCTGACCTGGCCGCGTTGTGGGCGGAAAAGCGCGGCAAAAAAGTGGTCCTCTACGACTACGGCGTTAAATACAATATTATCAGGTGTTTAAACGAGCGGGGCCTGGAAGTTCTGGTGGTCCCGGCCACCATCCCGGCCGCCATGGTCCTGGCGTTGAAGCCCGACGGCGTTGTCCTGAGCAACGGCCCTGGGGACCCAGCCGCGGTCACCTATGCCGTGGACAACGTCCGCCAGTGCCTGGGGGCCCAGCCCATGTTCGGCATCTGCCTGGGACACCAGATCTTGGGGCTGGCCCTGGGGGGCCGGACTTTCAAGCTCAAGTTCGGGCACCGGGGGGCCAACCAGCCGGTGAAGAATTTTGTAAGCGCCCGGGTGGAGATCACCTCCCAGAATCACGGCTTTGCCGTGGACCTGGACTCCATCCCCGACCCGGCGGTGGAGTTGACCCACGTCAACCTCAACGACGGCACGTTAGAGGGGTTGCGCCACCCCGGACTCCGGGCCTTCTCGGTGCAGTACCACCCCGAGGCCTCCCCGGGCCCCCATGACGCGGACTATTTGTTTGATGAATTCTTAGAGATGGTGGGGAAATCCTGAGCCGTAGGGTGCGTCTTACGCACCATCCGCAGTGATATGGCGGGCACGGAGGCCCGCCCCACAGACCCTTTTATGATTTTCGGATCTTTCAGGTTCATGAGCAACTGTTGTCAGTTTAATCCGCGTGCCTGCCTTCATCCGGCAACGAGTTTAAGCGCAATTTGCTAAATGAGAAAACCCGTTTTCATCATCGGCATTATCCTGGCGGCCGCAGGACTGGGAGCGGCGGCGTATTATTGGCAATACCTGCGGGTGCCCGGTCCCGCGATGCCCCGCCCGCCCCGGGACATCGCCGGTCTCCCGGAGGAGGGCAAAGGCCCCGGCGTCGAGCCCGCCGCCGACCCCGCTTCCTTCCCCCTGAAGCTGCCGCCGGGATTCGCCTTCGCCATCTTCGCCAGGGGTTTAGAAGGCGCCCGGGTTTTGGCCCTGGACCCCGGCGGGAACCTCCTGGTCAGCCTCACCTCCCAGGGCCGGGTGGCGGCCCTGCCGGATAAAAACGGCGACGGCGCGGCCGATGCCGTGGTGACCGTGCTTGATGGACTGAATAAGCCTCACGGCCTGGTCTTCGGCCCTGAAGAAAAACCCCGGCTCTATGTGGCGGAGACCGATCAGGTGACGGCCTACGATTACGACCCTTTGCTGCTTACGGCCACTAACCAGCAGAAAATCGCCGACCTGCCCCCGGGCGGCCGACATTTTACCCGGTCCCTGGTGTTTTTGCGCGCGGCTCGGGACCACCGCCTGTTGATTTCCGTGGGCTCCAGTTGCGACGCCGGCGAGGAGCAAGACCCGCAGCGCGCCAAGATCCTGGCGGTGGACCCCGACGGCGGCGATCTTTCGACCTTTGCTGCGGGTTTGCGCAACTCGGCGTTCATGGCCGTCCATCCCCGGAGTAAGCACGTCTGGGCCACGGAAAGGGGCCGGGACGATCTGGGGGGCAATTGGCCTCCGGACGAAATCAACATCATCATGGAAGGGAGCCATTACGGCTGGCCTTACTGTTACGGCAAGCGCCTCCATGACGATAAGAGCGATCCCGCCGGGACCCACCGGGAATTCTGTCAGGACACCATCCCGTCGTTTATCGACGTCCCGGCCAACGAAGCCCCCATGGGCCTGGCCTTCTTCCCGCCTTCGTGGCCCAAGGAGTTCCGCCATGACCTCCTGGTGGCCTTTCACGGCTCCTCAAACCGCGCCGTACCCACGGGCGGGAAGGTAGTGCGCTATCGGCTCGATGCCGCGGGCAACTTTATGGACGTGGAGGATTTCATCACCGGTTGGCTGACGCCGGCCGGCGCCCTGGGCCGCCCGGTGGATATTTTGATCACGGATGATGGGGTGATTTATATATCGGATGATAAGGCGGGGGTGGTGTATCGGATTGCTTATAAGTTAATGGATAATTAATCTTTTGCAACAGTCTCATTTTAAACTATTTGGAGAAAATAATAATCCGGGGAGCAATCATGCTTAGTTTTGACCCGCCAGAACTGGAGGAACAACTCAAAAATGCACTCAATGGGTTGATGGATGGCCTTAAAATAGATCCAATGGACATTCAAGAGGCTAATCCCCCATGGTTAATGAGAAGTGTCCCATGGACCTAGACCAGAACCTGATTGAAGAGATCATTAGCCGCATTTTAGCTGTTACCCCAGCCGAGCGGATCATTATTTTCGGATCAGCCGCCGCTGGCAAAATGACCCGAGACAGCGATATCGACCTTTTGGTGCTTAAGTCTGCACCCGATAATCCCCGCCGGGAAAGCGTGCGGGTCCGGCGGGCTTTGAGTGGTTTGGGTTATCCCTTCGACATCATTGTCATGGCCACGGAGCGCTTCGATGAAAGCAAAGGGGTCATCGGGGGTATCGCCTTTCCGGCCAACAAATATGGGAAAGTAATCTATGAGGCCGCCTGAGCACGTAAAACTCGATCTAGTCCGGCAATGGCTGGCAAAGGCCGATAATGACCTGGAGACGGCAAAATTCCTTTTTGCTTCCGGGAGGCCATTTTTCTCCGCCATCTGTTTTCACAGCCAGCAGGCCGCGGAAAAGTATTTCAAGGCACTTCTCACCTGGCATCAAATCGAGTTCCCCAAAACCCATGACCTGGAATTGCTTCTTAGTCTCATCGCCTCGACCGATTCAACTCTGGCTTGGTCATTGACCGAAGTTTCCCTGCTCAATCCCTATGGGGTGGAACTTCGCTATCCCGGGGATGTCCCGGAGACTACCGGGCAAGACGCTGAAGAAGCAATGCGACTTGCCGATAAAGTGCAGGCAGCGATCTTCCTGGCATTGAAAGACAAGGCTTGAGACGTATTGTGGGATGGGGCCAGCCTACCATGTAATATCCCCATTATAGGGAATTTTTGGTCAAGTGCACCATGCCTATAACTGAACCTAAACGCAACCCCAGGTCCTATGGAGGAGGGCACCACAATGACTCGGAAATACCTGTTGGTCATCATCACCATATTGACGCTCTTTGGGTTGTTTGCCCTGTCCGCCCACGCCGCCGTGGTCGGCCGTTTCACCCAGGTGGTCGGGCAGGTGGACCTCCTCAAGCAGGGCGCGATCCCCGCCATTGCCGCCAAGTTCCAGGACGGAGTGGAGCCCGGCGACGTGATCCGCACCAAGACCAAGGCTAAGGCCCAGCTAACCATGGTGGACGACTCCATCATCACCCTGGCGCCGGAGTCCCGCCTGGCCATCGCCGACTATCAATATGATTCCGTCCGGCAGGAGCGCCGGGCGGTGCTGCGCTTTTTCCGGGGCATGATGCAGACTGTGGTCACCCGCATCATCAAGACCGAAGAGCCGGATTTCATCATTGAGACGCACACTGCAACCATCGGCGTGCGCGGCAGTAATCCCTATTTTCTCCTGATGCCCGGCTTTACTTCGGTGTACCTGCCCAGCGGTCTCCTGGAGGTGAGTTCCAATGACCCCCAGATTCCTTACCAGGTTATGTTGAGAGATATGCAATTCACCCAGATCCCCCTGGGCCGGCAACCCTTTCTGCCCCAAACTCTGACCCCGGCGATGCAGCAAATGCTGGAACAGATGATGACTACGGGGATAACCCCGGGTATGTTGTGGACCGGACCTCCGGCCGGAGACCCTGGAGCCGCCGGCAACCAGTTTCCCTTGGGGTTGCCGGTGAGCCCGGACCTAAAGATTTTACAGCAAACCATTCCCCCGCCGGTCGTCCCCAAGGCTCAAATTGCACCTCCGGCCCCACCGGCACCGCATCAAAGCGGCTCTGGCGGCGGGACCATTCCCTGAGCCCCGGGCTTTCGAAGCTGGGCCTGAACGTTTGACCGGCCGAGGGTTGAGAACGACCGGGAGGGCGCCTGACCGCAGGGGGCCGGATGCCCTCCCGGAGGCCTTGGCCGGGCCGGGAAAAGGAAAAATCTCCTGGCCTTGATAGGAGCAAAAGCATACTATTGATGAGACCTCTCCCAGGCGCTCTACCTGCCGGGGCACCTCGCCGGCCCCAGCTGGGAGATCTGAATAAACCCGCATAAACTGCGCCGGTGAGGGCGCCTTTATGGTTACGGATAAGAGAAAGGAACATTGGGGCAGGGCCGAGATATCCGTTCTGGCCGGCGCTCCGATTATCAACGAAAAATGCCCAAACGCACCGACCTTAAGAAGATCCTGATCATCGGCTCAGGCCCCATCATCATCAGTCAGGGCTGCGAGTTTGATTATTCCGGCACCCAGGCCTGCAAAGCCTTGAGGGAAGAAGGCTATGAGGTGGTCCTGATCAACTCCAACCCGGCCACCATCATGACCGACCCGGAGATGGCGGACCGCACGTATATCGAGCCCATCACGCCGGAAATGGTGTGCCAGGTGATCGAGCGGGAACGGCCCGATGCCCTGCTCCCTACTCTGGGGGGGCAAACCGGCCTGAACTGCGCCATCGCCGTGGCGGAAACCGGTATCCTGGAGAAATACGGGGTGGAGATGATCGGGGCCAACCCCGAAGTCATCAAAAAGGCCGAGGACCGGGAACGCTTCCGGGACGCCATGGCCAACATCAATCTCCGGGTGCCCAACAGCGTCATCGTGCGCACCCTGGAGGAGGCCGTGGCCGCCGCCCCGGTCATCGGCTATCCCGTCATCGTGCGGCCCAGCTTCACCCTGGGGGGCACCGGCGGCGGCATCGCCTACAACCTGGAGGACCTGAAGCTCCTGTCCGCGGATGGCCTTTCCGCCAGCATGATCACCGAGGTGATGCTGGAAGAGTCGGTGGTGGGCTGGAAGGAATTCGAACTGGAAGTGATGCGGGATTTCCAGGACAACGTGGTGATCATCTGCTCCATCGAAAACCTGGACCCCATGGGGGTGCACACCGGCGATTCCATCACCGTGGCCCCGGCCCAAACCCTGACCGACCGTGAGTACCAGACCATGCGGGATGCGGCCATCGCCATCATCCGGGAAATCGGCGTGGAAACCGGCGGCTCCAACATTCAGTTTGCCATCAACCCCGAAAACGGCGAGATGGTGATCATCGAAATGAACCCCCGGGTGTCCCGCTCCTCGGCCCTGGCCTCCAAGGCCACGGGCTTCCCCATCGCCAAGATTGCGGCCAAGCTGGCGGTGGGCTTTACCCTGGACGAGATCCACAACGACATCACCCGTGAGACCTACGCCGCGTTTGAACCCTCCATTGATTACTGTGTGGTCAAGATTCCCCGCTGGGCCTTTGAGAAGTTCCCGGGGGCCGAGGATTTTCTCACCACCTCCATGAAGTCCGTGGGGGAGGTGATGGCCATCGGCCGCACCTTCAAGGAGGCCCTGCAAAAAGGCATCCGGTCCCTGGAGATCTCCCGGTTCGGCCTGGGCGCCGACGGCAAGGACCTGCCCGACCTGTCGCCCACGGAATTGCGGTGCAGACTGCGGGTCCCCAATTCCCTGCGCCTGTTCTACCTCCGCCAGGCTTTCAGTCAAGATATGTCCGTGCAGGAGGCTTATGAAATAACCGGCATCGACCCCTGGTTCCTCTACCAGACTCGCGATCTGGTGGGTTTCTCCGATGAATTGGCCGCCTTCGGGGAACTCCTCCGCCAGGGCCGCGGCCAGGACCATCTTGAGGACATGCTCCGGCGGGCCAAGGAGTGGGGTTTCTCCGACATACAACTCGCCCACCTCTGGGGCGGCGATGAGGAGCATATCGCCCGGATGCGCCGGGAGCACGGCGTTAATCCGGTTTACAAGCTGGTGGACACCTGCGCCGCCGAGTTCGAAGCCTACACCCCCTATTTTTACTCCACCTATGAATGGGAAGACGAGGCCCGCCAGACCGCCGGGGACAAGGTAATGATCCTCGGCGGCGGCCCCAACCGCATCGGCCAGGGGATCGAGTTCGACTACTGTTGCTGCCAGGCCTCCTTCGCCTTGAAGGAGATGGGGGTGGAGTCCATAATGGTCAACTCCAACCCCGAAACCGTGTCCACGGACTATGACACCTCGGACAAGCTCTATTTCGAGCCCCTCACCAAAGAAGACGTGCTCCACATCGTGGCCGCGGAACAGCCCCTGGGTCTGATCCTCCAGTTCGGCGGCCAGACCCCCCTGAACCTGGCGGTCCCCCTGGGCCAGGCCGGGGTCCGCATCATGGGGACCTCGCCTTCGGCCATCGACCGGGCCGAGGACCGCCGCCTCTTCAAGCAAATGTTGAATAAGTTAGGCCTCACGCAGCCTCCCAACGACACCGCCACCACCGTGGACCAGGCCCTCACCATCGCCCACCGCATCACCTACCCCGTGCTGGTGCGGCCTTCCTACGTTCTGGGGGGGCGGGCCATGCAGATCGTCGCCGATGATGCGGCCCTGGTCAACTTCATGAATTGGGCCCTGGTGGCCTCCCCGGACCATCCCATCCTCATCGACAAGTTTTTGGAAGACGCCATCGAAGTGGACGTGGACGCCATCTGCGACGGCCAGATCACCGTCATCGGCGGCATCATGGAGCACATCGAAGAGGCCGGCATCCATTCCGGCGACTCCGCCTGCGTCCTGCCGCCCTACTCCCTCACCCGGGCCATCCAGGAGGAAATCAAGACCCAGACCCGGGCATTGGCCGCGGAACTGGGGGTGATCGGGCTCCTCAACATCCAGTTCGCGGTCAAAGACCAGCAGGTCTACGTCCTGGAGGTCAATCCCCGAGCTTCTCGTACTGTCCCCTTTGTAAGCAAGGCCACCGGGGTCTCCCTGGCGAAATTGGCCACCAAGGTGATGCTGGGCCGGAGCCTGGCTGAACTGGGCTTCACCGCAGAAATTGAGCCGCCGTACTTTGCCGTGAAGGAATCGGTCTTCCCCTTCCGGCGCTTCCCCGGGGTGGATCCCCTGCTGGGGCCGGAGATGCGCTCCACCGGGGAAGTCATGGGGATAGATGAGGATTTCGGCCTGGCCTTTGCCAAGTCCCAGCTGGCCGCGGGTCAGATCGTGCCCCTTTCCGGCGGCGTGGTCTTCAGCGTCAAGGACGCGGACAAGCCCCAGGCCGTCACCCTGGCCCAGGGCTATGCCGCGGAGGGCTTTCAGGTCTATGCCACCAGCGGCACCGCGGCGTTTTTCCGGGAGAACGGCTTGACGGTCACGGAAATCTACAAGGTGAGGGAAGGCCGGCCCCACATCATCGACCGCATCAAGAGCAATGAAATCTCGCTTTTGGTCAACACCCCGGCCGGCCGCCAAACCACCGGCGATTCCCGCTCCATCCGCCTGGTGGCCCTGGAACACAACATCCCCTACACCACCACTATGGCCGCGGCGAGGGCCACCCTGGACGCCATCCGGGCCCAGAAACGCGGGAAGCTGGAGGTTAAGACTATTCAGGAGTATCATGAGATGGTGAGGTTTAAGAAAACTGGCGTAAAATAAAGATTTCGACCTCTGCTTGACGCTGATAGCCCCATTATCTATTATAAGGATCTGAAATGCCTACGGTTCTTAGAACAGGCCCGTATCGTTTTTTCTTCTATGCTACTGATCGGAGTGAACCGCCGCATATTCACGTGGACCGAGACGATAAACTGATCAAATTTTGGCTTGATCCGATTCGATTGCAATACAGTATTGGCTTTAGCCGTGTCGAAATCCGTCGTATTGAGAGCATCATCCAAGAACAACGGATACACCTCATGGAGGCGTGGAATGCCTATTTCAGCGGTTGAATTACATTTGCCCAATGTGGAGAATCTTACCATTAGTGAAGATAGCCTGACCGTGGAACTCAGTGATGGACGCACCCTCTCAGTGCCCTTAGCGTGGTATCCCAGACTGGCCTGCGCCACTCCGAAGGAACGCCAGAACTGGCGGCTCATTGGCAAAGGACACGGAATTCATTGGGAGGGTCTGGACGAAGACATCAGCGTTGAGGGCTTGCTAACTGGAAAACCTTCCGGTGAGAGTCAAGGTTCGTTCAAGAAATGGCTGGAGGGACGGGCCGGACGAACTTCATAGACCCGAGTCACCCCGGACGCTATTCGCCCTCAAGAAATAATCCTGAAAAAGAGGTGAGTTAAATGAAAACGCCTTTAAGATATCAAGCCTCTGAAAGAGATTGTGGCCCTACAACGTTTCTCAATGCAATTACCTATCTATTTGATAAAAAATCTATTCCTCCGATGGCGATAGATTACATTTATCGCTATACTCTTGATTACGCTAAGTGTATGGGAACCAGCACCTACGCCTTGGAATTTTTGGGAGAATTTTTTCAAGAAAATAGACTTAAAACCCCAAAATTTACTCTTAGCATTGATATTATTGAAGGTAAAGAAGTTCATTGCGGTAAGGATAGTAAAATTTATAAACGTCTAAAGAATTCAGGTGTGGCTATTTGTTATTTCAAAAAAGAAGATCATTTTATGTTAGCAATGGATATCGAAGATGATTATATTTTATTATTTGATCCCCTTTATCGGAAATCTATTCGAGGTTTAAATGAAAATGTCATTCATTTAGAATCAGATGGCTTTAAGCCAAATTTACAAATTAAACGAAAATGGATTGATAAAGAGAGTGAGAGATTTTCTTTTGGACCGAAAAATGATCGATGGTGTCTTCTAATAAAAAGGGATAGCTAACGTTAATAAATTTGTGCGCACTGCACACCACCAATGGGGGGGCCTTGCCCACTGTAAAAAATTTTTCCATGATATGCAAACAGACCATCCAGGGCCTATGTAACCGCATCGTTCAGGATTTTCAGTAATGTAGGGTGCGCTCCGCGCACCAATTTTTACGGGTAATGCATACCTTGGACGTCGGTTACATAGAAAATTTCCAGCAAATCTGGTAATATAAATTAAAGGTGAACAAAATGACCCGGCTTGAGCAATTAGTCAAGGAACTGCCGCCCGAATTGCACCGCGCCGCCGAGGATTTCCTGGAATCTCTCCTGTCCAAGCGGTCTCGCAAGAAAAAAGCAGCCTTAAAATTGGACTGGCGCGGCGGCTTGCGGGATTTGCGAGACCGATACACTTCAGTGGAGCTCCAACATAAGGCTCAAGAATGGTGGGGAGATTGATGTATCTCCTGGACACCAATATCATTCTGGAACTTCTCCTCGATCAAGACTACGCCGACCAGGTCGCCGCGTTCCTCAACCAGGCTGCGCCGGACAGCCTCCATATCTCTGAATTTTCCCTTTATTCGATAGGGATTATTCTCTTAAGGCTGAAGCGCTTTGATCTCTTTCTCCGATCAGTGAAAGACTTGTTCCTCTCGGAAGTCATCGGCCTACTGCGACTAGGGGTGGAGGATATGGCGAAAGTAAGCGAAGTTGCCCAAGCCTTTGGCCTCGATTTTGATGATTCCTATCAGTATGTAGCCGCCGAGAAATTCAACTTAGAACTGTTGAGTTTCGACCGCGATTTTGACCGCACTCCCCGGGGCCGCAAGACCTTGGAAGAAGTTATGTAGTGCGCCTTGCGTACCAATAAAGGCTTGCCATGCCCACCCTGTATTAAAAATACTTGCCATGGTTGACGAACAAACCATCCGGGACTTATGCGACCGCACTGTCCAAGAATTCCAACCGGAGCGGATTATCCGGTTCGGTTCCTATGCCTCTGGCAATCCCACCCCTGATTCAGATGTGGAAACCCTGGACCGCGGCAAGGTCTTGTATGAATTGCCGGTTGCGTAGTAAAATATAACCGTACATTAATCCTGGACAGCCCTAGGGGAGTATCGGCTATGAACCTCCGCGACGAGATTATCAAAAACCTGGATACCCTCTCCGATGATGCCCTGGAAGGGGTCCTGGAGTACATTCAATTTATCCAGGAGCCGGAAGAAGTTGAGCCCACCGAAGGCGAGCTCAAGGCCATCGCCCAGGGGGAAGAGGCTTACGCCAAAGGCGAATACGTCAGATGGCGGGATATCAAGACTGATGCCGTATAATGTGGTCTTGACCCGCCCGGCCCTGAGAGTTTACCAAAAATTAACCTATAAACTCAGGGCAGCAACGGATCGCTGTATCATTGAATTAGAAGACAACCCGAAGTATGGCGCCAACATTCAGAGACTCAAAGGCAAACCGGATTGCTTTAGATACCAGGTAGGCGGCTGGCGGATTCTCTATAAGGTCGATGAACCCCTGAAGGAAGTTAGAATTTACGAAATCAGGCCCCGTGGAGATGTATACAAACATGGCCATTGAGCACAGGCTGGAAAGCCTGTGCTACCAGTGCTTTTTGGGCAGGCTGAAGCCTGCGGCTACCCAACCTTTTCGCCGGTCGGGCAAGGGTTTAAAGTGAAAACGGAAAACGGAAAACGGAAAACGGAAAACGATGTCGTCCAGCAGGACGACAAACCCCGAGAACACTGCGGCGTCTTCGGCATCTACGGGCACCCCGACGCGGCCCGCATCACCTTTTTCGGCCTTTACGCCCTCCAGCACCGGGGCCAGGAGTCCTGCGGCATCGTCGCCGCCGACGGCGCCCGGGTCCGCATGCACCGGGGTCTGGGGCTGGTGCCCGAGGTCTTCAACCCCGCGGTCCTGGATGAGCTGCCGGGGCATCTGGCCATCGGCCATGTGCGCTATTCCACCACCGGCTCCACCATGCTCATCAACGCCCAGCCCTTCGTGGTGCAGCACGGCGGTTTGATGATCGCCATCGGCCACAACGGCACCCTCACCAACGCCCGGGCCATCCGCTGCCGCCTGGAGGCGGAGGGCTCCATCTTCCAGTCCACCATGGACACCGAGGTCATCGTCCACCTCATGGCCCGGCACCGCCGGGGCAACCTCATCGATTTGATCGACTCCCTGGCCGCGGCCCTGGCCGAAGTCAAGGGTTCCTATTCCCTGGTGCTGTCCACCGCCGACCAGGTCATCGCCGCCCGGGACCCCCACGGCTTCCGGCCCCTGTGCCTGGGGCAGTTGAACGGCGCCTGGGTGGTGGCCTCCGAGTCCTGCGCCCTGGACCTGGTGCAGGCGGATTACTGGCGGGAGGTGGAACCGGGCGAGATCGTGGTCATGGACAAAAACGGGCTCCATTCCCACAAGCCCTTCCCGCCGGCGCCGCCCCGTTACTGCATCTTCGAATACGTCTATTTCGCCCGGCCGGACAGCCTGATCTTCGGCCAGAGCGTTTACCTGGTGCGCAAGCGCCTGGGCGCCGCCCTGGCCCGGGAACACCCCCTGACGGCCGACCTGGTAATGCCCTTCCCCGACTCCGGCACCTACGCCGCCCTGGGCTACGCCGCGGCCACCGGCATCCCCTTTGAAATGGGGGTCATCCGTAATCATTACGTGGGCCGCACCTTCATCCAGCCCTCCCAGAGCATGCGGGATTTCTCCGTCCGGATCAAACTCAACCCGGTGCGGGACATCCTCAGGGGCCAACGGGTGGTGGTGATCGAAGACTCCATCATCCGGGGCACTACCACGCGATCCCGGGTCAAATCCTTGCGGGAAGCCGGCGCCAGGGAAGTGAGCATGGTGGTGAGCTGCCCGCCCCACCGTTTCCCCTGCTACTACGGCATCGATTTTTCCAGCAAAGGGGAACTCATCGCCTCCCAGCAGGAAATCGATCAGATCCGCGACTTTTTAGGCCTGGATTACCTGGGCTACCTGAGCCTGGAAGGGCTGGTGGAGGCCACCCATTTAACCCACCAGGATTTCTGCCTCTCCTGCTTTACGGGCGACTACCCCGTGTCCTTGGAGTCAGACTTCTCCAAGACCTGCTTCGAAGACGATGTCTGCTCCGCCTCCCACGGCGAGTCCCTCCTGCCCCCGGTCTGTGAGAGATGGGGAAAAGGCGAAGCGACAAAAAGGCGAAACGGGTTATAATCTTAAGGTAAATTGCTCTTAGGCCGACAATAAAACCGGCCCCCTGCCCTGCCCTCTCGGCCCAGCCTTCTCCCAATGATGCCCCTTAAGAAATCTAAAAACTTGAAATTTTCCAGAAAGATTAGTATGCTGAAGGCGTAATTGCCTTAAGAATTAAGGTAATTAGACACTTGATCCCTGGGAAGCTAATCTGAGCCGAAGAGGAGAATGCGATGCCTGAGTGCGCCTGCGGTTGCGGAGAGGAAACCAAGAGGGCCAAATTTCTGGCCGGTCACGATCAGAAGTTGCGGAAACAACAGGAGAATGCCGCAGGGGGCCTGCTGCTCCTCTCCTCCCTGGTGAAGGCGACCCAGATGTACGCCCAGAACCGGATGAGCCTGGAAGACCTGGGCCGGCTGGTCAAGCTCATTTATCAAAAGAATTAGCCCCCGGGCCCCGGGAAGGCCGGCGGGTGGTTTCAGCTTTTCCCAGGCTAGTCGGGTCATACTGGGGCCTGCCCCACCCTCCTTTTATGACTGAACATCTTATCGGCGTCATCTCCGACACCCACGGGTTGCTGCGCCCCCAGGCGCTCCAGGCCCTTAAGGGCGTGGAGCTCATCATCCACGCCGGGGACATCGGCGACCCCCGGATTTTGCGCCATCTGGAGCGGATCGCCCCGGTGCACGCGGTCAGGGGCAACACCGACCGGGGCGACTGGGCCGCTGACCTCCCCCACACCCGGGTGGTGGAGGTGGGTGGCCTCCGCCTCTACGTCCTCCACGAACTGTTCACCCTGGACCTGGACCCCGCCGCCGCCGGCCTGGCCGCGGTCATCTTCGGCCACTCCCACTCCCCCCGCCTGGAGCGCAAAAACGGCGTCCTCTACCTGAACCCCGGCAGCGCCGGGCCCCGGCGGTTTACCTTGCCGGTAACGCTAGCTTTCCTACATATAGATAATTTTTCCCTGCATGCGGACTTAGTTAATTTGAAACTTTGAGGTACATTTAATGATTTATAATTATTGCTCAATTTTTTTCTAGGAGAATGCTTGATTTCCGGGTTTTTTGCTGCTGTTTATCCCGTTAGCCTATGGGTTCGTATTGTTCAGGAACGGTAGCTGTTCCCAGGAGATTAACGTCAGGAGCAAAATGAAGTTTATGCGCCATTACCTGCGACCTCCCCGCAACCTGGGGTGTTTTTGAAGGGCTGCATTTGAGCTAACCACTTGAAATAACTGGCGCCCCCGGCCCGACTCGAACGGGCGGCACAGGGATTAGGAATCCCTTGCTCTATCCATAACTGAGCTACGGGGGCGTGGGTTTGCGGGCCTGAGAAATTCCATGGTGTCCATATAGGTGTCCATGCGTAAGATTTTCTCTCCCACCAAGGCTCTCAATTCTTCCTTACTCACGGTGTTATATCGCTTGAAAACGGTCATGGTTTTATGGCCGGTCGCCGCCATTATACGAAAGTAGTCATGCCCCTGCAACCGCCAGTTATTGATTGCCGTGTGTCTCAAATCGTGAAAGGTGAAGTCCTCTATCCCCGCCCCCTTGTAGGCCGTGGTGAATCCTCTTTTAATAGCTCCGATTTGCCGCCCTGCATAGGTAAACACCTTCACCGGCGGCAATCCCCTGGGCATGGCCTTGAACAGCTCCACCAGTTCACCGGTAAGGGGCACAAGGCGGGGAGCACTGGTTTTTGTATCCCACGCTTCCAGCTTGATAAACCCTTCCTTCACGTCCACCTGTCCCCAGGTCAAATTAAGAATTTCGCCTTGTCTCATGCCGGTATAATAACTCAAAACCGACGGGTAAAATTTAGATATCCAGATATCAAGCGGCTTTCTTCCATTTATTTATCTCCAGTCTGATGGAATGTTGAAATTGTTTCTGGATCAGGTCCATGGTGAAGTTGG